>Ga0334722_10000983_pt1 | contig 38045 bp, 30 predicted proteins | sample C3_bottom_MG_FD_207210 | JGI IMG/M metagenome (GOLD analysis project Ga0334722, IMG submission 207210) | Sediment microbial communities from Yellowstone Lake, YNP, Wyoming, USA - C3_bottom | ecosystem: Environmental > Aquatic > Freshwater > Lake > Sediment | place: USA: Wyoming | collected... | reverse complement strand
GAAAATAGGGGGCCGCCGATCCAATGGCCGCTTCCGAAAAGACACGGCAAACAAACCTGAAAATTGGAGAGCGACCCGACTGGCGGCTCCTGGCCGGGTCCCGACCCAGAGAAACTATACCCCAGCGGCGGCAAAGTGTCGCACAGCTGACCTTCAATCCAAAGAATTCGGCGCTGACTCCCCAGTGACCGGTTCGGGGTGACATCACAGGTTCAGTGGCCGGTCTGGAGAAAAATCGTGAGCGTCGGGTCATGGCCGATTGCACGCACTGAGCCTCGGTTCCGAATACCGGCCACCCGCGACGCGCACCCAACCCGCCTCTACTCGTTGTAGGCGCCTGGGGCGGACGCGAGGCGGCATTGGGACTCCGTCTCGGAGGGACGGCGAGGCAGCGGAGGTCGCCGCAATGCAGGCGCCTCGTGGTGCCTGCCGGCAGCGGCGCTCTGATTCCGCCTGGAGCCGGCCGTAAAGCTTGTGCGCGACCCGCCGCCGCTCAAGCGCGGCGCCATCTCAGCGCCGCGACGGCCTGATTGATTTCACGCGGCGGATCAGGCGAAGGCGTTGACTGTTGCGGACCCGAAATGTTGCCCCGACAATCGGCAAGTCCTTTCCCGAATTCCGAAACGACATCGGCACGGCTTCGTTTTCCGAGTCTCGACTCAGACGCTCTGAGCGCCTGCAGCAAGAGTGGTGAACGCACCAACTCCGATAGCTGCCGCATTATGGTAACGTGCGCAACGTATTCGTAGGGAGGCGTCGCCCGTGACCTACTTTGAATGGACCAGCGCCATTGAGCTTGGCCATACTCAGATCGACGAGCAGCACAAGCACTTGCTCCTGCTGGGCAAAGACGTGGTCGTCGATACGCTGATGAATTCTGCCGACCATAGACCGCCCGATCCAGCGAAACTACAGGCACTGATTGACTTCACCCAAGAGCATTTCCGGTTCGAGGAAGGCTTGATGCGCTCGGTCGCTTATCCGCGCGCGGATGAGCATGCGGAAAGTCACGCCTCGCTGCTGGTGGATCTCGTTGCGTTTTGCCGCAGGGTGCAGCGAGAACTGTATGCCGATCCCGTCGGGCAGGTCGGCCCGCTCTGGAAGTGGTTCGCATCGCATATCGATGCGGAAGATCGTGATCTGGTAGTCTGGCTCAAGGCGCATGAACCCGGCGGCGGCGGATAGCCGGATGGCGAAATCCGCGCACAGCTGTCGCCCAAGCAATGACTGCGCCAATCAAGAGCGCAGTGTCCCGCTTCGTCAGGCTTTTGCCAGCGATTCCGGCGTTGCCGCCTTGTGCGCAGGCCGCGGAGTCGCAGCTGTTCAAATGCAAAGACGCTGCCGAAAGGAGCACCTACTCAAGCAGCGAATGCGGCGAGTTCGGACTGGGCTCAGCCGGGGAGATCAAGGACCGCACCAGCGTGTCGCCAGCGATGAAGGCCGCTGCGCCCGCCGAGAACTACGCCGGCTTGCGCTGCTAGATCAGTCCCATCCCCTTGAGCACCGACAGCATCACCGCCGCGGCCACGACCGATCCGATCTGACCGCCGGTGTTGACGCCGGCGGCGTGCATGAGCAGATGGTTCTTCTTGTCGTAGAGCTGCCCCTGGACCTGGACTACCCTTGCGGCCATCGGAAAGGCGGAGATTCCAGCCGCACCGATCAGCGGGTTGACCTTGCCGCCGGTCAGCTTGCATACGATCTTGCCGAACACCACCCCGGCCACGGTATCCATGCAGATGGCGATGAAACCCATGCCGAAGATCATCAGCGTCTCGGGCTTGAGAAACGCGTGGCCTTCCATGGTGCCGCCTATGGCCAGGCCCAGAAACAGGGTCACGATGTTGGCGATCTCGTTCTCCGAGGCCTTCGTTAGACGTGCCACTACGCCGGATTCGCGCATGAAGTTGCCCAACATGATGGTTCCCATCAGCGGCAGTCCCTTGGGGGCGAGCAGACCGGTGACCAGGGTCACGACGATCGGAAACAGGAGTTTGGTCTGCGGTGAGACGCTGCGCTTGATTGGCGCCATTTTGATCACCCGTTCCTTGGGCGTGGTCAGGGCCCGCATGATCGGAGGCTGGATGATGGGGACGAGCGCCATATAGGAATAAGCGGCCACCGAGATCGGCGCCAGCAACTGCGGCGCATACTGGGAGGCGACGTAAATGGCCGTGGGTCCGTCACAGGCGCCGATAACGGCGATGCTCACGGCCTCGAGCTGCGGAAATCCCAGGGCCAAGGCCAGCAGCAGGGTGAAGAAAATGCCGAATTGCCCGGCTGCGCCGAACAGCAGCATCTTCGGGTTTTCGAGTAGGGAGCCGAAGTCGATCATGGCGCCTATGCCCACGAAAATGAGCAGCGGAAAGACTTCGTTGGCGATCCCCATGTCGTAGAGAATCTTGAGCAGGCCGCCCGGCTCCATCAGATCGGAGAGGGGGATGTTGACCAGCAGGCAGCCAAAGCCGATGGGCACGAGCAGCAAAGGCTCCACTTCTTTTTTCACGCCCAAGTAAAGCAGGACGGCGGCGATCACGAGCATGATCACGTTGGGCCCGCCTTGCGTGAACAGATAATTTACGCCGGAGGTCAGTCCGTACAGGCCAGTCTGCAGGCTCTCGAGCATGTTATTTCTTCTCCGGGCTGCTTGCGTTTGCCACCAGGGGGAAGACCTTTTTCAGCAGATCCATGACCAGGCCCAGAATCCACAAGGTGAGAAAGGTTCCTCCCATACCGACTATCATCATGGTGAATCCGAAGGTCCATTTGGCATTGTCCATATCGTGCTTTCCTGGAGTTGGTGGTTCGTTCGCGCGCCGCCCGATTATATGGGTAAGCCGGTCGAGCGTCTATTTTTGTCAGAGGGTTTTGGTATCATGAAACTCTTGCCAGTTGCTACGGCGCGGAAGATACTGGCCCAAATACGTGGTCAAGAATCCTATATTCGTCAACCGAGGAGCATTCGAATGAGCGAGTTTCAAAGCAGGCGCGCGGCGTGAACGGGTGGCGTCGTTTTCTCGCGTTGCTCGTTCTGACCGCGTGCGGCAGTCTGGCGCACGCGCAGGGATTTCCAAGCAAGCCGATTACCATGATCGTGCCCTGGCCGGCAGGCGGTTCCAGCGACCTGCACATGCGCGCTTTCGCGGAAATCGCGTCCAAGCATCTGGGCCAGCCCATCATCATCGACAACAAGCCCGGTGCGGGCGGCACGCTCGGGCCGACTCTCATGGGGCAGACCGCCAAGCCGGACGGCTACACGCTGTCCCAATTCCCGATGGGCATGCTGCGCTATCCGCACATGCAGAAGCTGGCGGTGGATCCGATCAAGGACTTCACTTACATCATCAATATCACGGGTTATACCTTCGGCGTGGTGGTGCGCTCGGATTCGCCATGGAAGAGCTGGCGCGAGTTTCTCGCCTACGCCAAGGCGAACCCGGGCAAGGTGTCCTATGGGTCGACCGGCACCGGCACGTCGCCGCATCTGTTGATGGAAATGGTTGGTGCGAAAGAGGGCATCGAGTTCCTGCATGTGCCGTTCAAGGGCAATGCCGATTCGACCCAGGCGCTGATGGGCGGCCACATCATGGCGCAGTCCGATGCGACCGGCTGGGGTCCGCACGTCGATTCGGGCCGCTTTCGCCTGCTGGTCACCTTCGGCGATCAGCGCACCAAGCGCTGGCCCACCGTTCCCACTTCGAAAGAACTGGGTCAGGGCATCGTCTCCTATTCTCCCTACGGCATCGTCGGCCCCAAGGGCATGGACCCGGCTGTCGTCAAGATCCTGCACGATGCGTTCAAGAAGGCGCTCTACGATCCGGAGCACATCAAGGTGATGGACCGCTATGATCAACCTTTGGTGTATATGAACACCGAGGACTATGCGAAGTGGGCGGAAAAGACGTTCCGCGAAGAGCGCGCCCTGATCGAGCGCCTCGGCCTGCTTGCCAAGTAGCAATCGGCGTACACGTTAGGAGGACGATATGTACAAAAAGATCCTGATGGCGTTCAATGGTTCGCGCGAGGGACGCACGGCGCTGCTCGAGAGCGCTGAAATCGCTGCGTTCATCAAGGCGGAGACGCACCTGCTGGCAGTCGCAGGGATGCCGCCCAGCCTGTTTCTGACCGAGGGCTTTCTGCCAGAGGAATTGCTGGAAGAGGAAAAGAAGCGTACGCAGGAGATTCTCGACGAGGGCATCAAGCTGCTCAAGGACCAGGGATTCAATACCACCGGCCACCTGACCGTGGGCGAACCGGTGGAGGAGATCTGCCGCGTGGCGGCTGAACTCGGCGTCGACCTGATCGTACTCGGACACCGGCAGAAACTTTCATTTGCGGCGCGGTGGTGGAAGGGGTCGGTCGGTGCATCGCTGCTCGATTACGCCCCATGTAGCATCCTGATCGCCCGCGCGAGCTAGTTTCGCCAGGCGCGATGAGTTGTTCACCTGCGTTGCAGGGTGGCTTGAGATATTTCTACACATTTCAGTAGCTCTCAGCGGTTTCTAGTTTCTACTTGGGTATCCATGCAGCCGGTCGTTGACGCCGCTCGAATGCTTTTGCCTGCATTGGCGCTGGTACTTTGGCTGGGTGTGGATCTTTCGGCCAACGCCCAGGCGCCGCAAAAACGCCAGCCGCAGGGTTCGCGCGCGACGCAGCAGGAGAAGCGCGTCGATGACCGCCGCTGGCAGGAACTCATGGACCAGGCGGAGGCGCAGATCGCGAAGGGCGACTACGCCCGCGGCGAAGACAGCGGCCGGGCTTTGGTCGAGGAAGCGCTGCGACTGTTCGGCGACAGCCATCCGGACACCGCCACCAGTCTCAACGTCGTCGCCGATGCCCAGCTGCGCCAGGGAAAATATGCCGAAGCGCAGAAGAATTTTGCCGCGGCGCTCGCGATCTACGAGAAACGCCTGGGACCGGAACATGCCAATACGGCCGCAGCGCTGAATAATCTGGCCTTGGTCCTGGAAAAACTGGGCGATTACTCCAACGCCGAGTCGTTGTTGCGACGCTCGCTGCGTATCCTGGAAAAGACACTGGGGAAACAGCACCAGGACACGGCGACGACCTTGTCCAACCTCGGGCGGGTGCTCGATCTGCAGGGCAAATTCAGCGAAACCGCGGCGGCAGAAGCCGGCGAGGATACCAAGCAATTGAGCGTGCGCGCGCAGGAACTGGTCAATCGCGGCCAGTTCAAGGAAGCTGAATCTCTGCACTATCGAGTGGTCGCAATTCACGAGAAAACCCTGGGCAAGGAGCATCCGGGCACCGCTACCAGCCTGTCCAACCTGGGCAACGTGCTCTACCTGCAGGGCAAGTCCAAGGAGGCCGAAGCGGTGCACCGGCGCGTATTGGCGATGCGCGAAAAAGTACTCGGGGCCGAGCATCCCGACACTGCGACCAGCATGAACAACCTGGCCAATGTGCTGCAGGAACAGGGCAAGGACGAAATGCTGGCGCCGAGCGAAGCCCGTGCCCAGGCGCGGTTCAATCTGCAGGTCTATTCGGAAACGGAAAATCTGTTCCGTAAGGCGCTGGCGATTCAGGAACGCACCCTGGGCCCCAGCCATCCGGCCACGGCCAATACGCTCAACAACCTCAGTACTTACCTCGATCGCCGCGGCCGGCCGGAAGAGGCAGAGCCGCTGCAGCGGCGCGCGCTCGACATCCTCGAGAAGAGCCTGGGTCCCCTGCATCCGGATACCGCGGCGATGCTGACCACGCTGGCGGTGATGCTCGACCGTCAAGGCAAGCTGACGGAATCGGAGGCGCTGTACCGCAAAGCGGTCGAGGTTGCGCGCCAGGCGGGTAACCCGCGCATTCTTCTGCTCAATAGCAGCCGTCTCGGATTCTCGCTGGCGAAACACGGGCGCTACCGCGAGGCGCTGCCGTTCTATAAAGAGGCGGTCAACACGCTCGACTACCTCTATGTGCGCACGCGTGGCCTGTCGGAGGAAACGCGCGCCGCCTTCCTCGGCCAGTACGGCAACATTTACCTGGAAACCATCAAAGTGCTGTTGCAACTGCACCGGGGTTCGCCCGCGGGCGGATACGACCGCGAGGTGCTGGAAGTCGCATCGCGCAATCAGAGCCGCGTGTTTACCGAGATGATGCGCCAGGCGGACGTGGCCAAGTTCTCCGCCGATCCGGCTTTTCTCGGTATGAAGCAGAAGCGGGAGGACTTCCACGAGAGAATCGAAAGTCTGCGTCTGGCCGTGGTCACCATGCCGCCGAATCAAGCCGGGACGGAGGCGCGTCGCAGCGACCTGAATTCACAGCTCACGGCTGCGAACGGGGAATTGACGGCACTTGAGGACGCGCTGTGGCGAGACTACCCACGCTTCATGGAATTGACCAACCCGCGTCCGGTCACCCTGCAGGACTTGCAGCAAAAGCTGTTGCGACCGGACGAGGTGCTGCTGTCCTATGTGCTGCTGCCTCAGGAGGTAGCGATATTCGTAGTGACGCGCGAACGCTTCCAGATGGTCAATCTCCCGGTCAAACGCGAGGATGTGGCGAAGCGCGTGCGCGCGATTCGGCGCGCAATCGAAAAAGTGGCGGCGGGTGAATCCGTGCTGTTTCTGCGCGAAATCGATCCCGCCAATCTGAATTCCCTGTATCGCGACCTGGTAGCGCCGGTTGCCTCCGCGCTCGCCGCCAAGCAAAAGGTCATCGTGGTTGCCGACGGACCTTTGCTCACCGTACCGCTCGAATTCCTGGTCACGCAATACGGTCCGGCCGAACAACAGGCGTTCGAGGCTGCGCGCAGCGCCAGCGACGGCAGCGCCGCGCAGCCTTTTCTCGGCGAATACAGCTCGCTGAAGTTCCTGGGCAAAGAGCATCGATTCGGCTACCTTCCGAGCTTGTCGTCGCTGGCTTCGACGCGCCTCTACCCGAAGCCGGTCAAGGGTCCGCGGCAGGAGTTGACGGCGTTCGCAGATCCGGTATTCGCTCCCGCATCCGGGCAGAGCTATTCGCCCGCCACGCGCGTGGCGCTGGGTTTGCTGGCAAACAACTATCGCGTCGGCAAGGACGGGCTGCCCGATATTCCGCGCTTGCGCGAAACGGCTGACGAGGCGAAGAGCATCGCCCGCATCCTGGGCGGCAGCAATCGCCTGTTCATCGGTGACGAGGCCCAGGAGAAGATGGCAAAATCGGGTGAACTCAAAAACAGCCGTTATGTGTTGTTTGCGACCCACGGCTTTCTCGGCGGCGAGTTTTTGCCGGGCGTGGACCCGATTGCGGAGCATGCGACGGCTGCGCCGCGCGCGAAAAGCGGCGCCCAGCCGTCGCTCGCATTGACCCTGGTTGGGGATTTGCAGGGCGAGGACGGCATGCTGACCATGAAGGAGGTGATCGAGGATGTCGAGTTGAATGCAGATCTGGTGGCGCTGTCGGCCTGCAATACGGCCGGCGAAACCGCGCAGGCCAACAATGGCGAGGGTTTTGCCGGACTGACGCGGGCGTTCATGTTTGCCGGGGCGAAGAGCCTGCTGGTGTCGCATTGGAGCGTCGACAGCCTGTCGACCGAGGCGCTGATGACTTCGACTTTCCGCAACATCAAGCAGGGCGAGACCGTGCTCAATGCGGTGAGCGACGCGCAGCGCGAACTCCGGGACGGCAGCTACGCCAACGGGCAATATCGATTTTCGCGCAGCCATCCGTTCTTCTGGGCTGCGTTCGTGTACGTCGGGGACTGATGGCAGCCGCTGCCAGCCTGTCGTTCCGCCTGCGCGGTTTCTGGCGCTTTGCGCTAGTGGTCGCCGTCGCTTTCGGCTGCAGCGAGGCCATGGCGCGGCTGGGATGGATGGATGCCCTGGAGAATGTCTACTACGACTACTGGCATCAATTCGCCGGCAAGCGGCGCGACGCCGTGCATACCGCGGTGGTTGCCGTGGATGAGCAGACGCTGGATGAATACAAAGACGATCCGCTCGCGTTCTGGCAGCCGCATTTCGCGCGCGCGATGGAGACGCTTACCGGCGCCGGCGTGAAGGTCATCGGGCTCGACTACCTGTACCAGGTGAGCGCGGAGGATTGGCTGAAGAAACTCAATCTTCCGGGGAACGAATCGAGCCGCAGCTACGACTCGCCGTTTCGCGCCCAGCTCGCCGCTGGTAACAAAATACTCATTACGCAATTGGTCGAACTGGCGAACGGCGAGGGAAGGCTGCTGCTCCCGCCCCGAGACCACCTGTACCTACTGCCTCAAGGCATCAACGACCTCGGCCTCGCCAACCTGAACCCCGATGATGACAATTCGGTACGGCGCTTTCTGCCGGTGTTCGACCCCGATCCGGCCAAGCCCGCAGTGGGTTTCGCCACGCAGCTCGCGCTACGCGCCGCCGGGCTCGATCCGACCGCGATCGAGTGGGACATCGCCGGGGTGAAACTCGCGCGCGAAGCGCGGCCGCGGCGAATCGGTTATGTCGGTCCGCCCGGCAGCATCCCGACGGTGTCGATGAAGAAGGTGCTGCAAGCCGATGCCCTGGCCGATCCCGAGGTGCAGCAGTTGCAAGGTCGCGTCGTGATCATCGCCGCCAGCGACCGGGGCACGCAGGATCGCCACCCCAGCCCTTATTCGCGCGCGATATTTGCCAAGCAAAGCGACCAGATGATAGGCGGAGAGATACACGCCAATATCGTTGAAACCCTGCTCTCCGGTCGGTACCCGCGGCAGCTGCCGCCCGCGGCCGAAGGGATCTACGTGCTCGCGCTGGCGGTGATCGCGGCGCTGCTCTTCCTGCGACTGCACCCGGCTGGCGGCCTGGCCGCTGCGCTGGTTTTGGGGTTACTTTGCCTGGTCCCGGCGTGGTTCATGTTTCTGCATGACTGGTTGTTGCCCGTGGGCAGAATTCAGATCGCTTTGGCCATCGGCTTTCTGACTACGCTCGCGCTGCGCCTTACGGGCGAGGAACGCGAGCGCGCGCGGCTGAAGAAAATGTTCGGCCGCTATGTCTCCGATGATGTCGTGAAGGTGCTGACCGAGGGCGAGCGCCCCGACCTGGCGGGCGAGGCGGTGCGGGTAACGGTGCTGTTTTCGGACATCCGCAACTTCACCACTATTTCGGAGAAGCTCAACGCCCACGAAGTGGTGGAAATGCTCAACGCCTATTTCAGCCGCACCACCGAACCGGTGCTCGCCGAAGGCGGGATGGTCAACAAGTTTATCGGCGATGCGGTGATGGCCATATTCGGTTCGCCGGTACGCTACCCGGATCATGCGCGCCGCGCGCTGCGGGCCGCATTGCAGATGGCGAAGGAAGCAGAGGATTTCAAGCAGTGGATGCGCGCGCGCTTTCCCGACCGCGGACTGCCGGAATTCGGCATCGGCATCGGTGTGCACAGCGGCGATGCGGTGATCGGCGATATCGGCTCGGTCAAGCGCACCGAATTCACGGCCATCGGTGATACCGTGAATGCGGCATCCAGGCTGGAGGGTGTGACCAAGGAGATGCGCTGCGTGCTCGTCGCCAGCAAGGCGACGGTGGATGCTGCAGGAGACGGGGTGATCACGGGCAAACAACAGACCATCAAAGTGAAAGGCAAAGATGAGCCCATAGAGGTATTCGAGATCCTGGGGTGTTAGCCTCGGGAACGGCGCAGGAAAAGCGAAGTCCGGGTGAGATCGCACTGGGCAAACGCGGTGAAATGTGACAAATTCACGGGCGCATGCATCGAATTGCTGCTTAATTGCAATCAAAATAAGGGGGGAATCATGGGAGCGGTACGGAGCGCATTGCTGGTTGCCGCGCTATCGCTGGGTAGCGGCGGTGCCGTCTATGCCCAAGGGGCCGACGTCGGATTGATCAATCAGGTCGAAGGTGACGTTTCCTATGCCGGCGCGAGCGGCGGCGGCAAGGTGCAGTCGTTCATGAAAATGCGCCAGGGTGATCGCTTCACCGTGGCGGCGGGAGCGCGGCTTAGGGTCGTATATTTTCAGAATGGACGCCAGGAGGCGTGGCGCGGACCGGCCAGTTTCAGATCCGGCCTCGATCATAGCGAAGCGCTGGCCGGCATCGTGTACGAGGTGGCGAATCTGCCGGCCGGCGTGCCGCAGAAGATCCAGAGAATTCCGGAACTGCTGCAGATGGCGAAACTTGGCGGCATACAGGTGCGCGGCGTTACGCCGAAGCAACGCGCCAGCCTGGAACAGCAGGCCGAGGTCGCCGCGGCGCGCGCCACTTATGCGCAGTTGCGCCAACAGGTGCCGCCGGACGACATTACCCCCGAGCTGTACTTGTTCAGCGTACTCCAGGATTATCTCCTCTACGACGACATGAAGACGGTTGCGGACGAGATGTTGCGCAAGCAGCCCGGAAACCAGGAAGCGCAACAATTGGCCGAATGGGCGCGGGTGCGCGTCCAGTCATCCAGGTGAGTGGCAGCAAGATTACCAAGCAGGCGGCATCAGCCCCCCCCTTCGCGAAGGGCGGCTAAGTTCTGACCGCACGCGCATCGCTTGCTCGGGTAAACAGATCCGCAGATCCGGTCGATTGTGGCGATTTTTGGTCACTTGATGACAATCCTCACCGGCGAAGCCATGCAGGCGGCGACGATGGAATTGTGATTCCATTGATTTACAATAGTTTTTTGTGAAATGAGATCCGGGTACAATGTTTGCTTAGAGAGTATGGATCCAGCGAATAACAGTTTCGACTAGATCATATTTCGACTAGATCATACTTTGGCAAAAGGGGGCTTACTGTGAAAATATTGCAATCGATTTTGGCTGCCGCGCTTTTGGGCTTGGCGCTAAGCGCGGCTGCCCAATCTAGCGACGTGGGGCTGATCAACCAGTTGTCGGGCGATGTGGCCTACATCGGGCAGGGTGGTGCCCAATCCAAGGCGCAAGCCTTCATGAAAGTGCGACAAGGCGATCGTTTCACGCTTGCCGCCGGCGCGCAGCTGCGCGTGGTGTATTTCAACGGCAGTCGCCAGGAAACCTGGAAGGGACCGTCCAGTTTCAAGGCCGGCACGCAGCAAAGCGAAGCGGTGAGCGGCCAGGTTGCGGAGGCGTCACAGTTGCCCTCCGGGGTGGCGCAGAAGATTGCCCAAGTGCCCAATCTGGTCCAGATAGCCAAGTTGGGGCGCTCCGGGGGAATCGCGGTGCGGGGCGGCGGCAAGCCCGGACGCCTGTCTTCGGAGCAACAGGCTGAAGTGAGTCAGGCCAAGGCCACTTACGCCCAGATGCGGCAGAAAGCGTCTGCCGAGGACATCACCCCCGAGCTTTATTTCTATTCGGTGCTGCAGGACCATCTGCTCTACGACGAGATGAAGGCGGTGACCGACGAAATGCTCAAGCGTCAGCCGAATAATCCGGAAGCGCAGGAACTGGCGGCTTACGTTAAAAGCCGCACTTAACAGACACGTTAATACGGTACGACACGGGGCGCACCAGCGCCCCGTTCCGTTTCCGCTGCGTGCATAATTCTCTTGATGTCTGCCATCCGCACCTGGGACATATTCTGCGCCGTCGTTGACAACTATGGCGATATCGGCGCCAGTTGGCGTCTGGCGCGGCAACTCGCTGCCGAGCGCGGTCTGCAGGTCCGATTGTGGGTGGACGATCTGGCCAGCTTTCAAAAGATTTGTCCCGACATAGTGGCTGGGCTCGATTCGCAGTTGAGCCGGGGCGTGGAAGTGAGGTGGTGGCGAGCGCCATTTCCCGAGGTGGTACCCGCGGATGTCGTGGTCGAGGCCTTCGCCTGCAACCCGCCGGCGAGCTACGTCGCGGCGATGGCGACACGGCAGCCAAAACCGGCGTGGATCAATCTCGAGTTTCTGAGCGCGGAACATTGGGTTCTGAACTGCCACGCATTGCCATCGCCGCATCCCTCGATTCCCTTGGTCAAGCATTTCTTTTTCCCGGGATTTGTTATCGGTACCGGCGGGCTGTTGGCCGAGCGAGGTCTGGCGCAGGCGCGCCACCGGTTTCAGCATGCCGCGGCGGAACAGGCGCAGTTCTGGGAATCCTTGGGCTGCCCTGCGCCGCTTGCGGGCGAACTGCAGGTTTCGCTGTTCTGCTATCCCCACGATGCGATCCGCGCGCTATTGCGGACCTGGGCAGCCGGCGGCGCGCCGGTGCGTGCGCTGGTGCCGGAAGGGGTTGCGCATGCTGCCTTGTCGGCGTTCTTCGGTGCCGCTGAGCTTGCCCCCGGCGCGACGCTGCGCGAGGGCGCGCTGGAAGTCAGGATTTTTCCGTTTCTCGACCAGGACGCGTACGACCGGCTGTTGTGGGCCTGCGATCTCAATTTCGTGCGCGGGGAAGATTCGTTCGTCCGCGGGCAATGGGCGGCACGCGCGCTCGTCTGGCAGATCTACCCGCAGCAGGACAACGCGCACTGGCCCAAGCTGCAGGCCTTTCTCGATCTGTATTGCCGCGGACTGCCGCCGGCGATGGCGGCAGCGCTCAGAAGGTTCTGGGAAGCCTGGAACAAAGGCGATGGCGCCGAAGCCGAAGCGGCCTGGCCTGGCTTCTGGGATCATCGGACTGAGCTGCGCGCGCACGCCTTGAACTGGGCGCGGGACCTGTCCAACACCGGGGATCTGGCAAATAATCTTGTGCAGTTTTCAGAGAATTTGTTAAAATAGAAGGCTTTGATGGGGCCTATGGCCACTACGGCAAATGGGGGAAACATCCCTTCATCATTTCGTAGCAGATCGGGGCCGTTTCGGCAATTCTGAGTCAGTCACTTTAGAGCATTAATCCGTAGGACGAAAAGCCATGAAAATCGCACAAGAACTTCGCGCCGGCAACGTGATCATGCTCGGCAATGATCCGATGGTGGTGCAGCGCGCCGAATTCAGCAAATCCGGTCGCAACGCGTCGGTCGTGAAAATGAAACTGAAAAGCCTGCTCTCCGAATCGGTGAGCGAGACCGTGTACAAGGCCGACGAAAAATTCGACGTCGTGGTGCTGGAGCGCAAGAAATCGACCTACTCGTATTTTGCCGATCCGATGTACGTGTTCATGGACGCCGACTACAACCAGTTCGAGGTGGAAAAGGAAAATATGGGCGAGGGGATCAACTTCCTCGAAGACGGCATGGAGTGCGAGGTCGTGTTCTATGACGATCGCGCCATTTCGGTCGAACTCCCGAATACCGTCGTGCGCGAGATCCTGTACACCGAACCTGCTGTGCGTGGCGACACTTCGGGCAAGGTGCTCAAGCCCGCGAAAATCAACACCGGGTTCTCGGTGCAGGTGCCGCTGTTTTGCGCCACCGGAGACAAGATCGAGATCGACACGCGCACCGGCGAGTACAAGCGAAGGGTCTGAAGCCGCCCTAGGATATTCCCCCACTTGACGGTTTCGCGTTTAGCGGGTATAACGCGCACAAGTGTTTAGTTTCAAGCGCTTGAGAGCGGTTCCCTGAGTGGCACGTCCTTTTCAGTCTTGAGATTCAAACATTGATCGGGCTCGGCCCGAAATTCTCAACTTTAAAAGGAACGCGACATGGCAACTGGCACAGTGAAATGGTTCAACGACTCGAAAGGCTTCGGTTTCATCACTCCTGATGGCGGCGGCGAAGACCTGTTCGCACATTTCTCTGAGATCAATATGCAGGGCTTCAAGACCCTGAAGGAGGGACAGAAAGTTTCCTTCGAGATCGTAGACGGCAAGAAGGGCAAGCAGGCGGCCAAGATTCAAGCGGCCTGATCGAGCCAGTTTCCCATTGAAAAAGCCGGGCAGCAGCCCGGTTTTTTTTATTCCATGGGGCCGCCCGCGTCCAGAGGAGGGGTTGGGGCTCCTCCACCCCGCGCGGCGCTAGCGCGGACTGCTTAAAGGCCAGTGCCTCGCGATGCGCCTTGCGCCAAGAAATTGGCACCGCCCAAAATGCTGCGCAATGCGTTGCCGATACTATTTCGCGTATTTGCGAAAATCGGGTTTGCGCTTCTCGCGAAACGCGTTGCCGCCTTCCTTCGCTTCGTCGGTATCGTAGTAGAGTTTGAGCGCCTGCATGGCAAACGAAGAAATGCCGCGGATCATCTCGGTATCGACGTTGAATGAGCGCTTGGCGAGCGCGATCGCGGTCGGACTCATCTGCAGGATTTCGTCGCACCATTTCTTGACTTCGGCGTCGAGGTGCTCCTGGGGTACCACCGCGTTCACCAGTCCCATACTCAATGCGTCTTGCGCGCTGTAGCGCCGGCACAGATACCAGATTTCGCGCGCTTTCTTTTCGCCGACGACGCGCGCCAGCAGCGCGGTCCCAAAGCCGGGATCGACCGAGCCGACTTTCGGTCCGACCTGCCCGAACTGCGCCTTGTCCGAGGCTATGGCCAGATCGCAGATGGTCACCAGCACATTGCCGCCCCCGATTGCGTAGCCGTTTACCCGCGCGATTACCGGCTTCGGGATGTCACGGATGATGCTCTGCATTTCCTCCACCGGCAGGCCGACCGTGCCGCGCCCGCCGTAGCCGCCGTCCTCGGCGTCGGAGGTCTGGTCGCCACCGGTGCAGAACGCCTTGTCGCCGGCGCCGGTAAGTACGACGACGCCGATGTCGCGGTTCCAGCCCGCCTTGCCGAAGGCCTGGATCAACTCTTCGCAGGTCGCGCTATTGAAGGCGTTATAGACTTTCGGGCGGTTGATGGTGATGGTGGCTATGCCTGCTGCTTCGGTATAGATGATGTTCTTGAATTCCATGGCGAGCTTTTTCCTTTTTCCGCTGTGAGATGAGGGTTGTTCGGTGCCGCAACTGCTCAACCGGCCATCGTCAGTCCACCCGATACCGAAAGCACCTGGCCGGTAATGAAGGCGGCATCGTCGCTGGCGAGAAAACAGATGGCTCCGGGCAGGTCGCCTGGCTGGCCGAGGCGGCCGAATGGAATCGATCGCGTCAGTGCGTTGCGCAATTTATCGCCATATTCGCCCTCGCCGCAGAAATCCTTGAACAATGCGGTATCGGTCGGTCCCGGGCAGACGACATTGACGTTGATTTGCTTTTTCGCCAGTTCCCGCGCCAGAGTCTTGGTAAAGGCGATCAGACCGCCCTTGCAGAAGGAATAGACCGATTCGCCCGACGATCCCACCCGTCCGGCATCGGAGGCGACGTTGATGACGCGGCCGCGGCCGCGTTGGTTCATGCCCTTCAGCACCGCGTGGTGCATGTGCAGGGCGCCGTAGAGATTGATGCCGACGATCTTTTCCCATAACTGCTTGTCGGTTTCGAGAAAGTTGGCGGCGTGGTCCCAACCCGCATTGTTGACCAGCACGTCGACCGGACCGAGGTCGCGCTCGGCTTCGGCCACGGCCGCAATGACGCGAGCCTGGTCGGCGATATCAACCGTGTAATTGCGCGCCTGTCCGCCGCCGGCGCGGATCGCGTCCGCGGTCTGTTTCGCGGACTCGGCGTTCAAGTCGAACACGGCGACGACAGCGCCTTCCTCTGCAAAGCGTTTGCACACGGCGTTACCGATGCCACCGCCACCGCCGGTGACGATGACGACCTTGCCTTGTAGACCCCTCATCTTGGCTCCTTGTGTTTGGGTGAAGCTGCTGATCGCCGCATGACACGCGAGAGTTCTGCGTTGGCGATTTTGTCCTGGTTATTGTCTAGATTGACATCGTTCGGTATTATGAATACGACATCGCCGCTGTGCAACCGAATTGCGCGGCGACAACTTCAGGAAACAGCCGGCTGCTGAAAGCGGCTGTTTTTTTAGCTGCCGGAGCATGGGTGATCCGGTCGCCGTCCCTATTCCCAACCAGGCAAACCCGGAGAAACAACCATGAATATTCCTGCTCCCGACCAGCATCAGGAGTTGCGTGAAGCGCTGCGCGGCCTCTGCAGTCAGTATCCCGACGAGTATTGGCGCAAGCTCGACTACGAGCGCGGATTTCCGGTGGAGTTTATCGATGCCCTGACCAAGGCCGGCTGGCTCGCGGCGCTGATCCCGCAGGAGTACGGGGGCTCGGGGCTGGGCCTGGCGCAAGCCTCGGTGATCATGGAGGAGATCAACCTGTGCGGCGGAAATTCGGGCACCTGCCACGGCCAGATGTACAACATGGGCACGCTGTTGCGCCACGGCTCGGAGGAGCAGAAGCGCAAGTACCTGCCCAAGATCGCCTCGGGCGAACTGCGCTTGCAGTCGATGGGCGTCACCGAGCCGACCACCGGTACCGACACCACCAAACTGAAGACGACGGCGGTGAAGAAGGGCGATCGCTACGTCGTCAACGGCCAGAAGGTCTGGATCTCGCGCATTCAGCACTCTGAGTTGATGATACTGCTGGCGCGCACCACACCGGTGAAGGAGGTCAAACGCAAGTCGGAGGGCATGTCGATCTTCATCGTCGATCTGCGCCAGGCCATCGGCAACGGCCTGACGCTGCAGCCGATCCGCAACATGGTCAGCCACGATACCTGCGAGTTGTTTTTCGAAAACCTCGAAATCCCGGCGGAGAACCTGATCGGCCAAGAGGGCAAGGGGTTCAAGTACATCCTGGACGGATTGAACGCCGAGCGCATCCTGATCGCGGCCGAGTGCATAGGGGATGCCTACTGGTTCATCAATCGGGCGAGCGCGTATGCCAAGGAACGCGTGGTGTTCGACCGGCCCATCGGCCAAAACCAGGGCGTGCAGTTTCCGATCGCGGACGCGTACATGGAAACCGAAGCCGCGAACCTGATGCGCTGGAAGGCGTGCGCGCTGTTCGACCAGCACCTGCCTTGCGGCGCGGAGGCGAACATGGCCAAGCATCTCGGCGCCAAGGCGTCGTGGGAGGCCGCCAACATCTGCCTGCAGACGCACGGCGGCTACGGCTTTGCCTGCGAGTACGACGTCGAGCGTAAGTTCCGCGAGACCAGGCTGTATCAGATCGCGCCGATCTCGACCAACCTCATACTCTCGTACGTTGCCGAGCACGTGCTCGGGCTGCCGCGTTCGTTCTGATCATGGTCAGGCTGAGCGGTCGTTCCGCATTTCTCAAACTCCTGATCGACGAGGGCGTAACTCATCTGTTCGGCAATCCGGGCACCACCGAATTGCCGCTGATGGAGGTGGTGCCTGATTACCCGGAATTGAATTACGTGCTCGGTCTGCAGGAAGCCGTGGTGGTCGCAATGGCCGATGGTTACGCGCGCGCTTCCAATCGCCTTGCCGCCGTAAGCCTGCACGTCGCACCGGGACTGGGCAACGCGATGGGTGCGCTCTACAACGCCAAGTTCTCCGGCTCGCCGCTGATCGTGACCTGCGGCCAGCAGGAGCAGGGTCACGGACTGCTCGAGCCGTTGCTATACGACCCTTTGGTGCCCATGGCGCAGCCGCTGGTGAAATGGGCGGTCGAAGTGACGCGCGCCGAGGATTTGCCGCGCATCGTGCGCCGTGCAGCGAAGGCGGCGCTCACCGCCCCGACCGGGCCGGTGTTCATCAGCCTGCCGGGGGACGTGCTCGATGCCGAGGTCGATCTCGATTTCGGTAAGCCGACCCGGGTCGATGCGCGCGTGCGGCCATCGGATGAGCTGCTTTCACAGCTCGCGGCGAAGCTGCTGGCGGCGAAGGCCCCGGTGATCCTCGCCGGACAGGAACTCTCCATTCACGACGCGTTCGACGAAGCGGCGGAACTCGCCGAGTTGCTCGGTGCCGCGGTATACCAGCAGCCGGTCCCGTATTGCGCGCAGTTTCCGACCGCGCATCCTTGCTACCTCGGCGCGCTGACGCGCAACCAGAAGCAGGTGCGCGGGCTGCTGGCACCGTTCGACCTGATGCTGTGTCTGGGCGCGGATCTGCTGCGCATGTCGGTCTACAGCCCGACCGCGCCGCTGCCTGAAGACATGCCGGTGGTCCATATCAGCGAACGCGACTGGGAGCTGGGGAAAAACTATCCCACCGAGCTGGCGCTGCGCGCGAATGTGAAGGAGACGCTGCGCGCCTTGTTGCCGTCGGTGCGCGCGCAGCGCTCTGCCGCGGGTGCCGAATCGGCGCAGCGACGTCAGGCCGAGTTGGCCAAACGCAACTGGTCGGTACAACGCGAGCAGGCGCGCGTCGAGGTCATGCGAACGGCGCAGACGACGCCGGTCGATCCGCGCTACCTGATGTTGCGCATCAGCGAGACGCTGCCAGCAAACGCGATCGTGGTGGAGGAGGCGCTCACCTCATCGACATCGCTGCCGGGGTTCCTCGATCTGCGCGATCGCAATGCGTTCTACGGCCTCGCCAGCGGCGGCCTCGGCTTCGGCCTGCCGGGCGCGGTGGGGATCAGCCTGGCGCAGCCGGGACGCCCCGTGGTGGCGATCATCGGCGACGGCAGCGCGATGTATGGGATACAGGCGCTGTGGTCCGCGGCGCATCTGAAGCTGCCAGTCACTTACGTCATCGCCAACAACCGCAGTTACCGCATCCTCAAGGAGCGGCTGGTGTCCATGCGTGCGACCGATCGTTTTACCGGCATGGATATTCGCGAACCCGAGATCGATTACACCGGGCTTGCGCGCTCGATGGGCGTTTCGGCGCAGCGGATCACCGATCCCGAGGGTATTGCGCCGGCGCTGCGCGAGGCGCTGCAGTCCGGCCGTCCGCGCCTGATCGAAGTGATGGTTGCCGATGGCTTCGGAACCTAGGAATAGTATGACGACAGGCAATCTACCGTTGAGCGGCGACCCGGTGTCTTCCGCATCGCCTTCAAGTGCCTACGTCGCGCTCGAAGGCGGCGCCTACGATTCGACCGGACTGACCCGCGGCCCGTGGCATCCGGACCACCAGCATGCCGGCCCGCCGATCGCCCTCGTCGCGCGCAGCATTGAGCGCGCCGCGGCGGCGCTGGAGCTCACCCACGTGGCGCGCTTGACGGCCAATCTGCTGCGTCCGATCCCGATCGCGGCGCTCACGGTCGAGGTACAGACCGATTATGCAGGACGCAATGTCGCGCATTTTTCTGCGCGCCTGACTGCCGGCGGCAAGGAGGTGGCGCGCTTCACCGCAGTAGCGCAGCGTGAAGGCACGCCGGGTTTGCCGCCGGACCTTCCGGGACACCCGCTGCCGCGCGCGCCGCGTTCGTTCGAAGACTCTCCGCCGCAGCGATTCCCGTTTTCGACCAAAATGATCGGCTATCAGGACTTGATCGAGAGCCGCGTAGCGCATGGCGCAATGTTCAGCGGCCCATCCGGCATCTGGTTCCGCATGCGCTATCCGCTTATCGCCGGCGAGGAAACGAGCGCGCTGCAGCGCGTCGCGGTCGCAGCGGACTCGGGCAACGGCATCAGCGCCATCCTCGATTTCACCGACTACATCTTTGTCAATTCGGACCTCACCATCAATCTGCTGCGCAGACCCGAAGGCGAGTTGGTCTGCATCGACGCGCGCACGCTGCTGGGACCGAACGGCGGCGGTCTGGCCGAGGCGCGAATCTTCGATGTGCACGGATTGATTGGCAGATCGACGCAAAGCCTTGCGGTTCGCGCGCGCGAATGAAAAACCCCGCGCAAACCGTCCCGTCGATCGCTCGTGGCTTGAGGACTATCACTCCGCGGCGATAAGTTCGCCGGCTAGCCGAATGCCGCGTCGCCGGCCGCCACGATTGGCGCGCCGCCGCGCATCACGACCTGGGCCAGCGCCGCCGCCTGCGGCGTCAGGTGACCGAAGTAGAAGCGTGCCAAATCGACGATGCCCTTCAGGTAGGCCGCGTCCACTGCGCCCGCCGCGAGACCGGCGCGCGCCACCAGGGCGGCGCGGCCCATCTGCCAGCTGCCGCACACCGTGCCCAATAGCAGCAGGAACGGCACCGCCCCGGCTAACACTTCGGATAGATTGGCCTTTCCATTCTGCAGAATCCAATCGAGCGTGCGCGCTAGCGTCGCCACGTCCGCCGCCAGATCGGTGCCCAGCGGCGCCAAGTCGCCGGCGTCGGAGAGCTGCGCCGCGACGCCGGACATTTCCGCAAGCAGCATCCGCAGCGTCTCGCCACCCTCGCGCAATATTTTTCGCCCGATCAGGTCGTTGGCCTGGATACCGGTGGTGCCCTCGTAGATGGTGCTGATACGAAGGTCGCGCTTGTGTTGTGCGATGCCGGTCTCTTCGATGTAGCCCATGCCGCCGAAAACCTGGATCGCCATGTCGGTCACTTCGTTGCCAATTTCAGAACTCCATGCCTTCACCACCGGCATCAGCAGGTCGATCAGGCGCCGATGCCGCTCGGCGACGGCGGCATCCGGATGATGGCGCGCAATATCGAACCAGCCGCCGGCGACATAGGCCAGCATGCGCGGCGCCATCACCTTGGCGCGCATGGTCAACAGCATGCGCCGTATGTCGGGGTGGCGGATGATGGCCACGCCGCCCGCACCGCTCACCGCGTCGCGTCCCTGCACCCGCTCGCGCGCATAGGCGAGCGCCTGCTGGTAGGCCACCTCGCCCAGCGCCACGCCCTGCAGTCCGACGCCGAAGCGCGCCTCGTTCATCATGACGAACATAGTCTGCAGGCCGCTGTTGGGCGCGCCCACGAGATAAGCGACCGCGCCCCCCGCGTCGCCGTAGCTCATGCTGCAGGTCGGACTGGCGTGGATGCCGAGCTTCTCCTCGATGGAGGTGCAGCGCACGTCGTTCCGCGCGCCGAGTGTGCCGTCGGCGTTGACCAGGAATTTCGGCACTACGAACAGTGAAATTCCCTTCACCCCGGGTGGTGCGTCCGGCAGGCGCGCCAGCACCAGGTGGACGATATTATCGGTGAGGTCGTGCTCGCCGTAGGAGATGAAGATCTTCTGTCCGAACAGAAGATAGCTGCCGTCCGGTTGTGGCTGCGCGCGGCAGCGCAGCGTCGATAGGTCGGAACCGGCCTGCGGCTCGGTCAAGTTCATGGTACCTCCCCACTCGCCGCTCACCAGTTTCGGCAGGAAGGCAGCCTTCAACTCGTTCGATCCGGCGATGGACAGCGCCTCGGTGGCGCCGATGTTGAGCGTGGGCAGCATGGCAAACGCGGTGTTGGCCGACGACCACATTTCGTAGACCGGCGTCGACACGATCTTGGGCATCTCCTGGCCGCCGTACGCGGCCGGCAGAGCGAGGCCGACCCAGCCTGCCGCCGCAAATTGACGGTATGCCTCGCGCCAGCCCGGGGCCGTGGCGACCCCGTCCTGCTCAAAGCGGCAGCCCTGCTTATCGCCGACCGCATTCAGCGGGGCAAGCACGCCGGCTGCAAACTTTCCCGCCTCCTCGAGGATCGCGCCCACCAGGTCCAGGCTGGCATCGCCGCAGCCGGGCAAGCGTGAGATGCTTTCGAGGTCGGCAAGATGTTCGAGGATGAAGCGGATGTCCTGCAGCGGTGCCTGATAGGTGTTCATGCGGGCCTCTTGGATCGATCGGGTTGTTGGCCGTTATTACTTGGAGGTCATTTAAAGATTGCCCGTCATTCCGAGTCCGAAGGCCGAGGAATCCGCTTTCTTTTGATTCAAAAGCGGATTCCTCGCTACGCTCGGAATGACAATTTCTGGCATTGCAATTCTGCAATTCGCTCTTAGCCGTAGTGGATTTCCTCTGCTGCGCCAGCTTCCAGGGCGTCTGCTGCATAGTCGCGTCCGTCCTGTCCGGCGCGCGTCGCGGCCGTTTCGCGATACCACTCGTGGGCGACGATGGTCGCCATGACTTCGTTGGTACCGGTCCAGATCGACGCGAGCCGGATGTCGCGATAGATGCGCTCCAGCGGCAACACATTGGTGTAGCCGATGCCGCCCACCACCTGCATCGAATTGTGCACCACTTTCTGACACGACTCGGTGACGAACTTCTTGGTCTCGGAGACCATGCGCCGCACGCGGTTCATTTCCATTGCGCTGTCCACCGCGCGCGAGGTGGCGTAGACGAGCGAGCGGCAGGCATCGAGCAGCATCGCTCCTTCCGCCACCTGAAAACTCACGCCCTGGAAACGGTTGATGGTCTCGCCGAAGGCCTTGCGCTTCGAGCTATAGCGAGTAGCGATGTCCAGCGCGGAACGCGCGGGGCCTATGGTCATGGCCGCAGTTCCCAGGCGCTCCGGAATCATCATGGTGGTAAACACCGGATACGCGCCGTTGACTGCGCCGATCACGTTCTGCCGCGGAATCCTCACGTCTTTGAACGCGAGGCGGCCGGTGCCGCCGCCGCGGCATCCCATCAGGCCGTAGAGGTACTCGACTTCCACCCCGGGGCCGCGATCGACAATAAAGCAGGTGATGCGCTGTTGCGGCGCCGCAGCTGGATCCGGATTGGTTCGGGCGTAGACCAGAAAGTAGTCCGCGCCTTCCGCGCCGACGATGAAACGCTTCTGCCCGTTCAGAAGAAAGTAGTCTCCCTTGTCCTCCGCAATCGAAGTGGCGCCGAAAAAATCGGAACCGCCGCGCGGTTCGGTGAGGCATTCGGCGGCGAACATGTCGCCGCGAAGCAGCGGCTGGACATAACGCGCCTTCTGCTCTTCGGTGCCGTGCCGTACGATCGCGTCGCAGACCAGATCCGCGCCGACGCCGAACACACAGGCGAGTTCGTAACTCAGGCTGCCGATCTCCTCGCTCACCGCGCACGATGCCACCCAGTCCAGTCCTCTGCCGCCCCATTTCACCGGTTGGCGCACGCCGAGCAGATTGCGGCGACCCGCTTCGCGCAGCCACTCCTTCGGGAAACGCACTTTTTCCTCGTCCATGTCCAGGATCAGCTGGCGCGGCGTCGAATTCACGAAATCGCGCGCCTCGTCTCGAACGCGGCGTTGCTCCTCGGTCATCAGATGGTCGAACATGGCGCCTCCCTCAAAGTGAAAACGGTTCGAGGGCAGTATAGATCCATTCGTCTCCCGGCACGCCGGGCCAGTCGCGCTTTGCCGCACCAGGTTTGACTTTTCGCATTGACAAAGTCGGCGACGGCGCCTAGAGTCGGGCCAATCCGACCGGGAGAGCGCTGCCGATGCAGGGCGGCCGCCGAAGGCGCAATACCCAGAAACTCTCAGGCAAAAGGACCGGTCGAGCGGAAGCGGTGCTTCCGTCACTCTGGAGAGCAGCCGCCTGCTGGGCGGCCACCGAAGGGGCGCACAGCCGCGCAGCATCAGGCTGTAATCTCTCAGGTATCAAGGACAGAGGGGTAACGTGGACCGAGAGGCCGGCGTTGCCCTTTTTTCATTGCTACCGAGGTGAACATGCTGAACAAGACTCCGCTTAACGCCGCCCATCGCGCCCTGGGCGCGCGCATGGTCGATTTCGGTGGCTGGGACATGCCGGTGAACTACGGTTCCCAGATCGAGGAACATCACGCAGTGCGGCGCGATGCCGGCATGTTCGATGTCTCGCACATGCTCGCGATCGATTTGCACGGTGGCGCTGCGCGCGGCTTTCTGCGGCGCATTCTGGCCAACAACGCCGACAAACTGCAGACTCCGGGTCGCGCGCTCTATTCCTGCATGCTCAACGAGGCGGGCGGCGTGATCGACGACCTGATCGTCTACTACTTTTCGGACGATTGCTTTCGCCTGGTGGTGAATGCGGGCAGGGCGGACGTGGACCTGGGCTGGATCGCGTCGCAGCGCCAGCGCCTCGATGTCGCCCTCGACATCAGGCCGCGCCGCGATCTGGCGATGATCGCGGTACAGGGGCCGGCGGCACGCGAGCGGGTGTGGCAGGTGCTGCCGGAAACGCGCGCGGCGAGCGCAGCGCTGCCGCCGTTTAACGCGATACGCTCGGGCGAGCTTGCACTCGCGCGCACCGGCTATACCGGAGAAGACGGCTTCGAGATCATGCTGCCGGCGCCGCGCGCCGAAGCGTTGTGGAGCGCGCTCGTCGGCGCCGGCGTCAGACCCTGCGGCCTGGGTGCGCGCGACACCCTGCGCCTGGAAGCGGGCATGAACCTGTGGGGCCAGGACATGGACGAACGCGTGTCGCCGCTGGACGCGGGTCTGGCCTGGACCGTCGACCTGCAAAGCGCGCGGGATTTCGTCGGCAAGGGCGCGCTGCTTGCGCACCCGCAGCGCCGGCAGTTGCAAGGGCTCGTGCTCACCGAAGCGGGTGGTGTGCTGCGCGGCCACCAGAAAGTGACAACGGCCGACGGCGAAGGCGAGGTCACCAGCGGCAGCTTTTCCCCGACCCTGAACCGATCGATCGCCCTGGCGCGGATTCCGCTGGGCGTGAAAGTGGATGCGCTGGTACGGGTGTCCGTGCGCGATAAGCAGCTCGCAGCGAAGGTGGTGAAGCTGCCGTTCGTACGCAATGGAAAGATTCTGATCAACAATTAACGGCGAGAACAATATCCATGAAAACTCCAGAACACCTGAAGTATACCGAAACCCACGAATGGATCAGCAGCGAAGCCGACGGCACGCTCGCTGTGGGCATCACCGACCACGCGCAGGAAGTGCTGGGCGACATCGTGTTTCTCGAACTGCCGCCGGTCGGAAAGCGCTTTGCGCCCGGCGAGGCCTGCGCTGTCATCGAGTCGGTGAAAGCCGCCTCCGACATCTATATGCCCGTGGCCGGGGTCGTGGTCGCCGTCAATGAGGATCTGGCGAAATCGCCGGAGCAGGTCAATGCCGATGCCTACGGCGCCTGGATGTTCAGGGTCGAGCCCGATAGTGCGGCCGACCTCGAAGGCCTGATGGATGCCGCTGCATACGCCGATCACGCGGCAAAATAGGAGGCTTCCATGCAAGATACCCTGACGCCAGTCGCCGCGACGCCGGCGCGCGCCTCGCTCGCCGAATTGGAGCAGCGCGACGCCTTTGCGCGGCGCCATATCGGTCCTGATGCCGCGGAACAGGCGGCGATGCTGTCGGTGCTCGGCTACGCCACGCGCGCTGCCTTGATCGATGCCGTGGTGCCGGCCGCCATTCGCAACCGGAACGCGATCGAGATCGAAGCCGCCCGCACCGAAGCCGCCGCGCTTGCCGAATTGAAGGGCATCGCCGCGCAGAACCGGGTAGTGCAATCGTTCATCGGTCAGGGCTATTACGACACCGAACTGCCCGCCGTGATCCTGCGCAACCTGCTCGAGAGTCCGGCTTGGTACACGGCATACACGCCCTATCAGCCGGAAATTTCGCAGGGACGCCTGGAAGCGCTGATCAATTTCCAGACCATGATCTGCGACCTCAGCGGCATGACGATCGCCAACGCGTCCATGCTCGATGAAGCCACGGCCGCGGCCGAAGCGATGACCCTGTGCCGGCGCAGCGCCAAGCATCCAAGCCGGATGTTCTTCGTCGCCGATTCCGTATTGCCGCAAACCATAGACGTGGTGCGCACGCGCGCCGAGCCGCTTGCGATCGAAGTGGTCGTCGGTCCGGCTGCCAGGGCGGCGAGCGCGGATTGCTTTGGCGTGCTGCTGCAATATCCGGCAGCCAACGGCGCGGTCGAGGATTACCGGGCGTTGGTGCAGGCTGTGCACGCGCGTGGCGGCCTCGCGGTGGTCGCCGCGGACCTGCTTGCGCTCACGCTGCTCAGTCCTCCGGGAGAGTGGGGTGCCGACGTCGTGGTCGGCTCGGCGCAGCGCTTCGGCGTGCCGCTCGCGTTCGGCGGGCCGCACGCGGCCTACTTCGCGACCCGGGACGAACTCAAGCGCAATATGCCCGGGCGCCTCGTGGGGGTGACGCAGGACAGCCAAGGCAATCCGGCCTATAGGCTCGCGCTGCAGACGCGCGAGCAGCACATCAGGCGCGACAAGGCGACCAGCAATATCTGCACGGCGCAGGTGTTGCTGGCGGTAATCGCGGGCATGTATGCGGTGTATCACGGCCCGCAAGGATTGAGGCGCATCGCCGCGCGTATCCATCGCCTTAGCGGCGCGCTCGCCGCGGGCCTGCGGCAAATGGGCGTGGCGATCGAGAACGCAAGCTGGTTCGACACGCTGACTGTCGCCACCGCGCAGCGAACGAAGGAGGCGCACCTCAGGGCGCAAGCGCTGGGCGTCAACCTGCGCCGCATCGACGAGCGGCGCGTCGGCGTATCGCTGGACGAGACCAGCACATGCGAGCAGGTGCTGCTGCTGTGGCAGATTTTCGCGCCTGCCGGCGCCACGCTGCCGGAGTTCGACGCGATCGAGGCGGGCGTGGGACTGGCCTATCCGCCGGGCCTGACGCGCGCGAGCGCGTTTCTCGCACATCCGGTGTTCAACGCTCATCATTCCGAGACCGCGATGCTGCGCTATCTGCGGCAACTTGCCGACCAGGATCTGGCGCTCGACCGCGGCATGATTCCGCTCGGTTCCTGCACCATGAAACTGAACGCGACCAGCGCGATGCTTCCCATCAGCTGGCCGGAGTTCGCGCGCATTCATCCGTTCGCTCCGGCCGCACAGACCGAGGGGTATCGCGAACTGATTTCCGATCTGGAACGCATGTTGTGCGCCATCACCGGTTATGCCGCGGTGTCGCTGCAGCCCAACGCCGGATCGCAGGGCGAGTATGCCGGTTTGCTGGTGATCCGCGCCTGGCACCGCTCGCGCGGCGAGGGCCAGCGCGACGTTTGTCTGATTCCGGCCTCGGCGCACGGCACCAACCCCGCTTCTGCACACATGGCGGGTATGCAGGTGGTGGTCGTCGCCTGCGATGCGCTCGGCAATGTCGATCTCGCCGATCTGCGCGCCAAGGCCGGCGCGCACAGCCGCAAGCTGGCCGCCATCATGGTGACCTACCCGTCGACGCACGGCGTATTCGAGACCGGCATCACCGAAATTTGCGCCATCGTGCATGGTCATGGCGGGCAGGTGTATGTCGACGGCGCCAACCTGAACGCCATGGTCGGCTTGTGCGCGCCCGGGCGTTTCGGCGGCGACCTGTCGCATCTCAACCTGCACAAGACCTTCGGTATTGCGCACGGCGGCGGCGGTCCGGGCGTAGGACCGCTGGCGGTGGCGGCGCACCTCGTTCCCTTCCTGCCGGGGCATCGAGAGGCGGTCAGTGGCGCGCAGAGTATCGGCGCGGTGGCGGCAGCCCCCTTCGGCAGCGCCGGCATCCTGCCGATTTCGTGGATGTACATCACCCTGCTCGGGCGCGAGGGCCTGCGCGCGGCGAGCGAGGTGGCAATCCTGAATGCCAATTATGTCGCCCGGCGCCTGGCGCCGCACTATCCGCTGCTCTACAGCGGAGCGGGCGGTTTGATTGCGCACGAATGCATTCTCGATCTGCGGCCTCTGAAAGAGGCGAGCGGCATCAGTGTCGAAGACGTGACCAAGCGGCTCATGGACTACGGCTTTCACGCACCGACCATGTCGTTCCCGGTTCCGGGCACGCTGATGGTCGAACCCACCGAAAGCGAATCCAAGGCCGAACTCGATCGCTTCATCGATGCCATGATCGCCATCCGCGGGGAAATCCGCGCGGTGGAGGAGGGCAGGCTGGATCGCGACGACAATCCGCTCAAGCACGCGCCGCACACCGCCGCGATGCTGCTGAAAGAGGAATGGAGGCACGCCTATACGCGCGAGCGCGCCGCCTACCCGCTTCCGGAATTGCGCGCCCACAAGTACTGGCCGCCGGTGGGGCGCGCCGATAACGCCTATGGAGATCGCAACCTGGTCTGCACCCGTTTGCCGGAATGGCATTCTTAGCATCCACACCGTTATTCGCCGCTTTCAAAAACATAAGCGGTCGCCCCGGAAGCCGCCTGGCATAGTTGCCCCAAGAACTTTTGGCCGCAGCACGGCACAATGATCTTGTGAGAAGATAGCACCGTGAAGCTGCAAGCCAAAATCTGGCTGGGCGCCGGCGTGGTCATCGCGGTGATCATGTCCGCAGATGTGTATCTTGGTTTTCGGGCGATTGAGATGGAAGTCCGGACCGACCTGGATCAGAATGCGCGCGTTATCCGCGCGATGCTGATGGCTACCCGCCGGGTGTATCACGCGCAGTTCATCGCCAGCGAATTACCGGTCACGCAAACGACCGTCGGCTTTCTTCCGGCGCACGCGCTGTCCCATATTGCGGCCGACTTTCCCCACTGGATCAACTCCGGACTGCGCTTCAACAATGTTTCAGACCGCCCGCGCAATCCGGCCAATCAAGCCGATACGCATGAATTGGCGGCCATGGAATGGTTTCGTGCCAACCCCAAGGCGACGGAGCGTATTGCAGAGATTCGCACCCCTGGCGGCGACTTCTATCACTTCACGGCGCCTATCTGGATCGAATCCTATTGCCTCGGCTGCCATGGTGAGCGCCAGTCGGCGCCGCCCTCGATTCGGACGAGCTACACCAACTCCTACAATTATCATATCGGCGATCTGCGCGGTGTCATGAGCATCAAACTGCCCATGGATGAATTGCGCGCCCACGCCCGCGAGGTCTGGCTGCAACGTTTAGGACTGCACGCCGGCGGCTATGCGCTGCTGTTGATCCTGATCGGCCTGCTGATGCAGTGGCTGGTGGTGCGTCGTCTGGCACATCTGCAGTCGCTGACACGGAAAATCGAGTCGGGTGATCTGTCTGCCCGGGCCGTGATCTCCGGGAACGATGAAGTCATGATACTTGCCAGCAGTTTCAATGCCATGGCCGACGCTTTGGGGCACCGGGAAGACGCATTGCGGGAAAGCGAGGGGCGATTTCGCAGACTGACCGAGATGTCCTCCGATTTTTACTGGGAGAGCGACGCTGAGCACCGACTCACGGCGCGCACCGAGAGCAAGAGGGAGATTGCGGAATCGGTGTTCGCGCAAGCATCGTCCATCGGCAAGCGCCGCTGGGAAATTCCCTATCTTTTTCCCGACGAAGCAGGCTGGCGGAAGCATCGCGCGATACTCGACGCGCATTTGCCATTCCGCGATTTTGAGATTTCGCGGCTTAGGGGCAATGGCGCCGTGCACTCTATCTCCGTCAGCGGGGACCCGATGTTCGATGCCTCCGGCGAGTTCAAGGGCTACCAGGGTGTAGGTGCCGATATCACGGAGCGCAAGCGCAACGACGACCTGCTTGCCCTCGAACACGCGATCGCGCGCAGCCTCGCCGTCGAAAGGGATGCATCCTCCGGCATAAAAGCTGTGATGCGATCCATCTGCGAGGCGAAGAAATGGGCCCGCAGCACCTACTGGCGTGTAGACGAGACGACTGGCGTAGCGCGCTTCGGGGAGTTCTGGGATTCGCCGGGACTCGATCTGGCAGCGTATACGGAACGCTCGCGCAGCGTGGTGTTTGCGCCGGGAGAGGGTCTGGTAGGACGGGTGTGGCAATCGGGCGAACCGATCTGGGTTCCTGATTTTGCCGACGATCCGCGGGTGGTACAGCATGCCCTGGGACGCGAGACTGGGGTCCACGGTGTCTTCGTATTCCCGGTTACATCGGAAGGCCGGACGATAGGCATGCTCGCGTTCTTCAGCCGCGAAGTGCGCGAACCCGACGAGCGCCTGCTGGCGGCGACGCGCGTGATCGGCAGCGAACTGGGTCAGTTCGTGCAGCGCAAACAAGCCGAGGATCAGGTACTCAGACTCAACACCGAATTGGAACGTCGAGTCGCCGAACACACCAATGCGCTGGAAGTGGCCAACAAGGAATTGGAGGCATTCTCCTATTCGGTGTCGCACGACCTGCGCGCGCCGCTACGGGCGATCCAGGGCTTCAGCAGCCTGGTGGAAGAGCAGTACGCCAGCCAGATCGATGAACCGGGCCGGGACATGCTCAGGCGCGTGGGTGCGGGTGCCAAAAAAATGGGAACGCTGATCGACGATTTGCTGCGCCTATCGCGCATATCGCGGCAGTCGATGCGGATAGAGCCGGTGGATCTGTCGGCGCTGGCGTGGGAGGTGGTCCGAGAATTGCAGGGTGAAGCGCCGGAACGCAAGGTCGAATGGGTAGTCGCGCCGCAGGTAGCGGCCGCAGGCGACCCGGGTTTGCTCCGGGTTGTGCTGCAGAACCTGATGGGCAATGCCTGGAAATACAGCTCGAAGCGCGTCGACGCGCGGATAGAGTTCGGAGTCAGTGTGCGAGACGGCCAGACCACCTATTTCGTGCATGACAATGGTGCAGGCTTTGACATGGCATACGCGGACAAACTGTTTGGAGCGTTTCAGCGACTGCATTCGCCGGCGGAGTTCTCGGGAACCGGCATTGGCCTCGCTACGGTTAAGCGCATTATCCTTCGCCATGGCGGCGAAGTTCGGGCGGAAGGCAAGGCACACGAGGGCGCCACGTTCTATTTCACGCTCTGAATCGCCGGGCGGCGCAGCGTCTGTGTCGGTCGACGCGATTTTTTGGTAAGTCCCTACGATCCCTTATGGACGGAAACCGGCCTTTCGACCATCGTGAGCCACAAGAACAGGAGAGGGGCGCGTGCCGATAGTGACCGCCGAAATTCCGTCGTGCACCGCGACACCGCGGCGTGGGCCTCGTCGAACACCTCACGTATATTGATGAAGCCGCGGATCGGGCGCTCAAAGGGGTGTCCCCACTATTTCAACAGCCTGTCAGGGAGAAAACATGAAGATCGTTGTGGCGCAAATGAAGCACGAGACGAACACCTTCTCGCCCGTGCCAACTCGACTGGAGCGCTTTGCCGGAGGCCGCACGCAGCCGCTGGAAGGCCGCGCCGCCGTTGAGGCCTTGAGCGGCACCGGCTCGGCTTCGGCGGCCTTATTGGAGGTCGCGCTCAAGGCGGGCGCGGAAGTGGATTTTGCCATCGCCGCCAATGCGCCGCCCAGCGGACCGGTGGAGAACGATGCCTTCGACCACATCACCGGCCGCATTTGTGATGCGGTACGCAAGGGATGCGACGCGATTCTGCTCGACCTGCATGGCGCGATGGTGACGCGCCGCTACGACGACGGTGAAGGGGAATTATTGCGCCGCATTCGGGCGCTCGCGCCGGAAGTCCCGATCGGTGTCGCCCTCGACATGCATACCAATCTGTTCCCGGCAATGGTCGAACAGTCGACCGTAATCGCCGGATATCAGACCTATCCCCATGTGGACATGTACGAGACCGGTTTGCGCGCGGCACGCCCGGTCGCGGCCATGCTGAAACAGCGCGGCCACCCCGCCATGGCCTGGGGTAATCGGCCAATGCTGCCCCATGTGATGCGGCAAGGGAGCGACGACTCGCCGAACCGCGAATTGCAGGCGCGCTGCAAGGCCATCGAACAACAGGGTGCCCTCAGCGCGACGGTGTTCGTCGGATTTCCCCATGCCGACATTCCGAATGCCGGACTGTCGGCGGTGGTCGTTACCGACAACGATCCCGCCCTGGCCCGACGCTGGTGCGACGAGTTGCTCGACCTCGCCTGGGCGCAGCGCGAGGCGTTCGTCTATCGTGCCGAGCCGCTCGCCGCATCCCTTGCCCGGGCAGAACAGCTCGCCGCCCAGCCGGGAACCGGGCCGGTGGCGTTGCTGGATCACTATGACAACTGCGCGTCCGGGGGAACCATGGACACGATGGCCGTGCTCGGCGGCATTCTCGATGCCGGCCTGTCCGATGTCGCCGCCTTTGCGATTTACGATCCTGAGGCGGCCAAGCGGCTGGCCGCGGCCGGAACCGGCGCCAACCTGACGCTGCCCCTGGGGGGCAATCTCGAAATGCCGGGTATTCATCGCCGCGGCGAACCGCGCGTGGTGTCGGGCCGGGTCACGCGCATAGTCGACGGCATCTATCGCAATGAAGGGCCGATGGCACGTGGCGAAGAGGTCAACATGGGCTCGTCCGTGGTGTTCGACACCGGCAAGGTCGAAATCGCGGTGATCTCGCGCCACGTCGAGCCGCACGACATCGTCAGCCTGCGCTCGCTGGGCATAGCCCCGGAGAACAAGCGCTTCCTGATGCTCAAGAGCCGCGTGCACTGGCGCGCCGGATTGCGCCGTTACGCCAAGGCGATAGTCGAATGCGCGGGTGTCGGCGTCTGCACTTCCGACTACGGCACGCTCGACTTCAAGCGGGTGCGGCGTCCGATCTATCCGCTCGACGCAATGTAAGTCCATCGCATCGGCGCGCAGTTCCTGCGCCGGTCGCGACAGCGGCGCGCGCGATCATGCTCAGGCGCAGCGGTGTGCGTTCGGCGCGGCGGTGGCCGGTTGCGGGTAGCCTAGTGCGGCCAGAGGTCGAAGTTTCCAGCGTATCGGGTATAGTGCCGGCGAGGCGCTCTTCAAGCGTCAGTATCAGGGGGCGGAGTTCTTTCACTATCCACGAGACGACGGGAGGAAGACAAATGAATCGCAGGAACGTTTTGAAAGCTGGCGCCGGACTCGCAACCTTACTGACCGTACCCGGAGCCTGGGCTCAGGCCGGGGACTATCCCAACAAGCTGATCAAGATCATCGTGCCTTATGCCGCCGGTATTTCGCCTGATGTCGTCGCCCGCCTCATTGGCGGCAAGCTCAGTCAGGCTGTGGGCCAGCCGGTGATTGTCGACAACCGCCCCGGTGCGGGCGGGATGATGGGGGCCGAAAACGCCGCCGCCATGCCAGCCGATGGATACAACCTGTTCTTCACCGTCAAAGGGGTGATGGCCATCGTGCCGCATCTGTATCCGAACGCCAAGTACAACGCGCTGCGCGACTTCAAGGCCATCACCGAGATACTGATTGTGCCCCACATCCTCACCGCCACACCCAACGCGCCTTACAACACCCTCATGGAAATGGTCGAGTACGCCAAGCGCAATCCCGGCAAAATCGACTACGCCTCGGCCGGTGTCGGTTCCCAGCCCCATGTGGCGCTCGAGGCCCTGGCGACGCGCCTGGGCATCAAGCTCACCCACGTTCCGTACAAGACCGCCCCCGGGCCCGATGTGATGGCCGGGATCGTGAGCCTCTACCTCGAAGCCTCGACCACTGCGATTCCGTCGATCAAGGCGGGCAAGATCAAGGCCCTTGCCACCTCGGGCAACGAACGCATCCCCACGCTGCCGGACCTGCCGACCTTGACCGAAATCCGCGCCGACCTCGACCCCAACGGGGTGATCGGGAACTCCTGGCATGGCATCTTCGCCCCGGCAGGCACTCCCGACCCTATCATCACCAAGCTCAATACCGAGTTGGTCAAAATCGTCAAGACGCAGGATGTGCAAGACCGCCTGCGCACCCTGGGGCTGACCCCGACCGGCACGCCGGCATCGATCCTGGCTGCGAACGTTTCCTCGGACTTTGCCTATTGGGGCAAGCTGGTGAACGATCTCGGCATCAAGGTCGAATGAGCCGGGCCGAATGATCTGGCGGCGAGCCCTGGCATGGATTCGCCGGCCCTTCATCCCATGACCAACGCGGGCGCGACCGTGTCCCCCGGCACGGTGTTGAGCATGCTGCGCACCATGCGCCTTATCCGCGACTTCGAACAGGCGGCGGGCGATGCCTTGCGCGCTGGCCACGCGCGCGGTTCGGTGCACCAGTACACCGGGGAAGAGGCAATCGCCACCGGCGTCTGCTTCAACCTGTCGCGCGCGGATTTTGTCTCGAGTCATCACCGCGGCCACGGTCACGCGATCGCCAAGGGCGTGTCGCCGTCGCGCATGATGCGCGAGCTGTTCGGCCGCCAGGGCGGTACTTCCCACGGCAAGGGCGGTTCCATGCACATCGCCGATTTTTCACAGGGCATGCTCGGGGCCAATGGCGTCGTGCCCGACGGGGCCACGATCGCCGTCGGTGCGGCGCATGCCTTGAAGATGCAAAGGCGAAAGCAGATCGTGGTCGCGTTTTTCGGCGATGGCGCCATGAACCGGGGTCCGCTATTCGAAGCCTTCAACTGGGCCAAGCTGTTCGCTTTGCCGGTGCTTTTTATCTGCGAAGATAACGGCTATTCGGTGACGCTGCGCACGCGCGACGTCACCGCCGGGCCGCCGATCGAACGGGTACAGGCCTTCGGCATCCCGACCGCCAGTGTCAATGGCAACGATGTAGTCGAGGTGGAACAGACGGCGCGCGGCCTGATCGACGCGGTTCGCTCGGGTGGCGGGCCACGTTTTCTGCATGCGAGGACTTACCGCTGGTCTGGCCACCTCGCTCACGACCGCGCTCTGTACCGCGATCCGGCCGAAGTCGAGCAGGCCAAGAAAGACGACTGCATTCTCAACGCCGAACTTTGGCTGACGCAGCACGGCGTAGTCGCCGCCGAACTCGCCCGGGTTCGCGAGGATGCGCAACGGGTCATCACCGGCGCTGTTGACGATGCCATGGCAGCGCCCTATCCGGAACCGGCCAGTGCCTTTACAGATGTCCAGGACATCGGGAGCCCGGCATGGCGGTCATGACCTACGCCGAAGCCGGCTGCTTGGCACTGAAGCAGGAAATGGAACGCGATCCGCAGGTGTGGGCGCTGGGGGAAGATCTGGGGCCGGACGGCGGGATCGCGGGCCAATACCTGGGCTTGCAAAAGTTGTTTGGGCCGGAGCGCATCGTCGACACGCCGATCTCGGAATCGATGATCATGTCGGCGGCCATAGGCTCGGCCCTGCTGGGCATGCGCCCGGTTGCCGAGCTGCGCTTTGCCGATTTCGCGCTCTGCGTGGCCGACGAGATCATCAATCAGGCGGCCAAGGCGCGCTACATGCTGGGCGGCCAGGTTCGCGTGCCCATGGTCATCCGAGCGCCCTGCGGCATGCGCTGGGGCATGGCGGCACAGCATTCGCAAAGCAACGAAAACTTCTGGATCGGCACGCCCGGCCTGGTGGTGGTGGCTACGGCAACCCCGGCCGACAACCATGGCCTGCTCAAGGCCGCGATTCGTGCCGACGACCCGGTCGTATTCATGGAACACAAGGAATTGTGGCTGGAGTCCGGTGAAGTCGATGCCGATGCCGGACCGATCGAACTCGGCACGGCCGCGGTACGTCGCCCGGGCAAGGATGTCACCCTCGTCAGCTGGTCGAGCACGGCCAACGCCTGCCTCGCGGCGGCTTCCATGCTCGCCGGGGAAGGCATCGAAGCCGAGGTGATAGACCTGCGCACGCTCTGGCCCTGGGATCGCGACACGGTATGCGCCTCGATTGAAAAGACCTCGCGTGTGCTCGTCGCCCACGAATCGACCCGCGCCGGCGGCTTCGGCGGCGAACTCGTGGCCGAGCTTGCCGAAGTTTTCTTCGGCAAGCTCAAGGCCCGCCCGACCCGGCTGGCCGCGCCGCGCATACCCGTGCCTTATTCAAAGCCGCTGGAAGATGTTTGCCGAGTCGGGCCGGCCGAGATCGCTGCGGCAGCGCGCAGGCTCTTCGACAAATAAGGAATCGCTGCCCAAGCGGCCGCAGGTGCGGCCTTCGAGTGATACCAGTGCGGTAAATCCAGTGTGCCGTCAAACTGAAAGGAACTGCCGTGAACTCAATCCTGCTCGATTCGGCCAACTTGATTGCCGATATGGCCCTGCAAAAGGGCCGCGAACTCAGCTTCGCGCCGCTGACCGTGGTCGTGCTCGATGCCGGCGGTCAGGCGAAGGTGCTCAAACGCGAGGACAACGCAAGCTTGCTGCGCCCGGAGATCGCGATGGGCAAGGCCTGGGGGGTGCTGGGCATGGGATTTGGCGGTCGCGAATTGGCGCGGCGCGCGCAACAGATGCCGGCGTTCTTCACCGCCCTGAATGCGATGTCGGACGGCCGCATGGTGCCGGTGGCGGGCGGCGTGCTGATCAAAAACCGCGAAGGGCAGGTGATCGGCTCGGTCGGGATCAGCGGCGACACCTCCGACAACGATGAAATCTGCGCGGTGCACGGGATCGAGGCGGCCGGATTGATCGCCGATACCGGGCGCAATGACTGAGGGGCTTTCCTTCTTTATGCGTAGCGACTCGTATCGCGCCCTTCGATGTCGCTGCGGTTCGATTTTGCGCGGACGAAAAGCTGTCCGCGCGGGTCACCGATTGCTCGCGGATGAAAAGCACATCCGTGAGCAATCGACGATGTTGTAGAAAGGCAAGCTCTAGAACACCGTTGGCGGCGTTGCAGACGCCGAAAACTGATTCTTAGCCTATCGGCGCCGGTCGTCCGTTCGCGTAACCCTGGTATCCGGCAAAGCCCATTTCGTGCAGCAGCAGAATCACCGATTCGGACTCCACCGCCTGCGCGATCACCCCGATTTCCAGCGGCAGCGCGATACTGATGAGCGACGACACCATGAAGCGGCTGTCCTGATTTTCCGTCAGTTCCTTGGTGAATATCGGCGCGAGTTTAATGTACTGCGGCAGCAGCGAGTGCAGTTGTCGCAGTGAATCGCGGTGCAGGCCAAAATGGTCGAGCGCAAACTGTGCACCCAGGCGCCTGACCTCGGCGGCGAAGCTCAAAGCGAGCGCCGGAATCTGGGCCGCGCCGAACTCGGTCATTTCGAACACCAGCCGGCTGGCGATGTCGCGCCGGCCCTGCATCGAATTGATCAGGCGGCGGCGCGATGCCGCATCGGCGACGGTCTGCGCCGAAATGTTGATCGCGATGACGGGGGCCAGGCTGGCGCCGGCGTCGAGCCTTGCAATCAGCATCTCGAGCACCCGGCAATCGAGCCTGGACATCAAGCCGTGGCGAGCTGCCATCGGCAGGAACTGCGTGGCGGACACGGGGCTGCTGCCGTCGTCGAGGATGCGCGTGACCACCTCGCTTTGCAGCACCGTGCGGCCCGGCAGGCCGACCACGGTCTGCGTGTACAAGGCCAGTCTTCCGGCGTCGATTGCGGTTTCGATGTGCTCGCGCCAGGCGCGCGAGCCGCGTCCGCGGCGATCGAGCTCGGCGAGCGTGACGAGTTCAGAAGTATTGTGGCCTTTTTCCTGCGCGCGCGTCAAAGCCATGTCGGCAGCGGCCCACAGTTCGGATAAAGGCGGCGCCCCGGATTCGAAATACACCGCACCGCAATGAAACTGAATTTCTTCCGCCAGCGACTGTTCGGCCATGAGCGCGTCGACCGCGGTGCTGACGGCGGCGGCCAATGCTGCGGCCGCGCCCGCATCGACATTGATGGCGGCGAGCGCAAAGCTGGCGCCGCCAAAGCGCGAACAAACCACCGTCCTCCCGGCACTGGCGCCGACAATCGTTTGCGCGACCAGGGCCAGCAATTCGTCTGCAGGCTGATAGCCGCGATTCAGGTTGTATTCTTTGAAGCGTTCCAGCGTCAGCAGCAAGAACATCCCGGAATAGACGTCTTGCTCGGCATGGAACAGCCCCTGCAGCTGATGCTCCAGGCCGCGGCGATTGTACAGACCCGTGACCGGATCGCGATAAGCATCTCGCTGCAGCTTCTCCGATCGTGCCGATTCGTCTTCGATGAAACGTCTGATCTTCCCCGACAGGCTGTTCATCGCCGCCACCACCCGGCCCAGTTCGCGCGTCTTGGGCGCAAGCGCGATGGTCCTGAAATCGCGCTCGCCGATGGCAATCGCGGCCCATTCGATCTCGGTCAGCGGCCGCAGTATGTTGGTGAGGAACACGCGCAAGGCGACCAGCGCAAGGGCGTACACCAGCATCAGCAATGCGAGAGTTTGCAAGCCGGTGTGCCATAGCTGCAGGTAGGCGAAATTCGGATGACTGGTCACCAGCACGCGCCCGAGCTGGCGCCATCCGGAGCTGATCAGGGATTCGGCACTAGGCGGGTGCAGCGGAAACAGGCGCGTAAACCAGACCGGCACATCGCCCTGTGCGGGCGCCAGCTGCTTGTGCACCAGCGTCTCGCCGCCAACCGAAACCACTCGAATGGACTCGTAGTAGCCGCGATCGAAGGACGTATTGACTGCGGTCTCGATCAGCGCGCGATCCTCCAGCGGCTCGACGGTCGCAAGCCAGAGCGCGAGCGAAGTCGCGGCATCCTGGGAATGCGATTCGAGCTGCTGCTGCAGATACACCTTGGCGTTGGCGAGATAGATGGCCTCGACACCGGCCAGTACCAGCAGGAACAGCAGGGAAGCGCCCAAAAAAAGCTGCCTGAATAGTGTCATGATCGTCTCGCGCAGGGGTTGGCATTCATAGGAGAAGTTCTTTTTCCAGTTTGTCGAGCAGGGAGCGCCACAGCCGAATTTGCTGCGGGCTGCCGGCATTGGTGGTGCGCTGGCCGGGGCGCGTGACCAGCAGATCCTCGTCGTTGAAGCTGTAGACCGGGATCAAATCGGATCGCTCCGACGCCAGCCGGACGCTGTCTTCCAGATTGTCGAGGATCAAGGGCACCGCGTTCGGCACCGGGTAATAGGCAAGCACCATATGCGCCTGATTGAGCTTCACCGCTT
>Ga0334722_10000982_pt1 | contig 38046 bp, 25 predicted proteins | sample C3_bottom_MG_FD_207210 | JGI IMG/M metagenome (GOLD analysis project Ga0334722, IMG submission 207210) | Sediment microbial communities from Yellowstone Lake, YNP, Wyoming, USA - C3_bottom | ecosystem: Environmental > Aquatic > Freshwater > Lake > Sediment | place: USA: Wyoming | collected... | reverse complement strand
CCGGCTTCCTTCAGATTCCGCGTCGCCGCGGACACCCTTGCCTTAAGCTACGACTACTGCTACCTTCGTCGCTCAGGACTTTCACCTGGTAGACAGCGCCCATGCCGGGCGCACATAAAAAACCCGGTCGTCTTGACCGGGCTCCTTTGGCGTCGCCTGGAAGAACTGGCATGGTTTCTGGAAATGATTTATCCCCGTCTCCGGATCCCTGGACAGCCGCCTGGTCGCAGCGTGGGTGGCCTTCGGCCAGCGGGTCAAGGCGACAACGGCCCGATTTCCATTACAAGGGGGCACCCTGGCAATCCCGCCAGGGGTAGAAGACCGCCACCACGATGCCGGCCTCACGGCCGGGCGTGGACGGATCTGATCTGGGCCACGCGGCGGGTATAGAGCGCTGCAGACTGTTTGCTGGTGACGTAACCAGCGCGGAGCTCTGGCGCCATGTCTAAAAGCCGCCGTGGCCTTAATTATTGGAAAGGCAGCCTCGCGTGGCTCGCCCTTCCAGGCTCACCCTTAAAATCGCCGAAGCTCTTTGGACATCCGCTCTGGGGTCCACGGCGGATCCCAAACCAATTCCACTTCGGCGTTCTTCACGCCGGGGATGGCGGCTACAGTTCGCCGGGCCTGTTCCACCAGCATCTGCGCCAGGGGACAGCCCGGCACGGTAAGGGTCATCTTAATCTTGACGGAATCGTCTTCGATCCTGGTCTCATAAATCAAGCCCAGGTCGACGATATTGATCCCAATCTCCGGGTCGTAGACTTCCCGCAAGGCGGTCAGGACATCCTCCTCACTAACCATAAAAAGCCGACCTCCTTAATTTGATCCCCACTTTTAGTCTGGACAGTTGAAACTTCCGCTGAGCAGCGGGCAAAGTAGGGGCGTAATTGGCCACTGCTCTAGTTGTGGCGGTAGGCGGCTCACGTCTTTCCTCTGCCCTTGCGTTTGGCCCCCGGGTGCTCTTCTGGGCTTACCGGGGCTGAACACCCGCCCAACCACTTCTTTGATCCCTGGTATTGCCGTTTCTCTCTAAGTGTACCCTATGGAGGTAATTTTATAAAGGGGGTTACCGGAATTCGCGAATAGTTTATTCTACCCCCACCCCTTCAGCAGTGACGCAGATCACAGCCGGTACCGGCGCCTTAGCCCAGACCCGCGACGGCATCCACGTCTCTTAGGCCAAAAACTTTTTGTCCCCCGAAAGTTTATAGTCGGCGATGTGCAATTTTTCAATGATCGGCAGGTGATACGGGCAGAGGGGCAAACATTGCCCACAGCCGGTGCAGGCAGCGGCAGAGACGGGCAGCTCGTGGTAGAGCCGGCGCGCCTTCTCTTGTCCACCATACCAGAAACGCAGCCTTTCGCGCAACGCGTATTCCGCCGGGTCACGCGGCCGGCCATCGCGCATCTGGCGGTCGTATAGACCCTCCAGCCGGAAAATCTCTGGAATGGGGACGCCTTCCGGACAGGGCAGGCAAGCGCCGCACTGCCGGCAAACATAATCCCCCAGTTCCGGCGCATTGCGGTAGAGCTCCTCCTTTTCCTCCTCGGTCATTGGTTGAAAGTTTTCCACATAAGATAAGTCGGCCTCCAACATCTCCCTGGTATTGATCCCGGTTACCACCACCGAGACGGGAAGGCTGAGGGCATAACGAAAGGCCTGGGGGGCTGAACGCCAGAGAAAGCCATCGGCCAAAGGCTTCATGAGGACGATCCCAAGATCGCGGGCCAGGGCCAGGGGTAAAAGCCGCCCCTCCAGGTCGGGAAAATTGAAGCGATCAAAGTAGTTGAAGGTAGCCATGACTGCCTCAAAAGGGTAACGGTTGATGGCCTCGATCAAAACGCTGGGGTCGCCGTGCATGGAAATGCCCAAGAAACGCACCTTTCCCTGGGCGCGGGCCTCTTCTGCCGCCGCCACTGCCCCTTCCACCAGAATCTGCTCCAGTTGTTCCTCGGTGGCCACGGCGTGCATGAAGAGAAGATCAATCCAATCCGTCCGCAGATTTTTTAAACTTTGGTCGATTTGGGCCCTGGCCCCGGCGCGGTCCCGGGCAATACACTTGGTGGCCAAAAAGACCTCCTCTCGGCGGTTAGCAATGGCCAGGCCAACTTTCAGCTCCGACTCGCCATTGCCGTAAGCGGCCGCCGTTTCAATGTAATTCCCACCAGCGTCAAGGAAGCGGTTTAAGAGAAAACTCGCTTCTCTGGCCGTAATTTCCAACAGGTGAAAGCCACCGAAACCCAGGACCGATACTTCTTCTCCGGTCCGCCCCAGACGGCGACGTTGCAAATTGACCACTCTCCTATCTTGCCGACGCATTCCTCGGAAGCTGCACCGTCTCATAGCCCAAGTGAGCCAGACCCAGACCGCCCAAGATGAGGACGGTGAGCAGGCCCGTCAAATGGGAAACTACGGCCACCGCCAGTATTTCACCTGACGGACGGCCGGTGAGACTGCTGAAGATGGAACTGAAAATGAGCTCGTAAGTGCCTAAATTGGCGAAGGTCAGGGGAACCCCAACCCCGATGGTCATGAGCGAAGAAGACAAAAGAAGCGCACCAAGGGGAACGGTGGACCCCAGGGCCCGGAAAAAGGCCATCAGGCTGACGGGAAAGGCCAGATTGGCCACGAGAATCCCCAATAAGAGTTGCAGGCGCAGGTTCTTATCCCTGAGGATGGTGCTCAAGACCGCCAGACTCTCCAACAGAGAAGCGGCAAAGGGCCGGTGGTACTTCGGCACCGGAGTTTGGCTGGTGGCCAGACGCGTTTTCGGTAGAGGCAGCCACCTCCTCAAGCTCACCACGCCGACTAAGAAGACGGATCCACCGAAGAATCCCCAGACCACCCGGGTGGCCCAGGCTGGAGCCTGGGGGATCAACAGTAACCCCGCCAGTCCGTATCCGCTGATGACGACCAGGTCGAAGAGATGTTCGGCCAGGATTAAGGTAAGGGCCCTGGCCAAAGACAGGCCGGTTTGGCGAACCAGATAAAAGCCCCGGGCAATATCACCCCCGCGGAGGGGGAAGAAGGTGTTGATGAAGTTTCCGCTCAGGTAAAGTTCAAACATCTCCCGCCGACTGGGCGGGTTCGGCAAGCCGGCCAAAAGGGCCTGCCAAACGGGAATCCTGGCCACGTACCCCAGCAAGTTTACAACTACTCCCGCCAAACCCCACGGTCCGGACAGACCCGGCCAGGCTTTAATCATCTCTGGCCAACGCAGCCGGTTCCAGGTAAGTCGGATTACCCAAAAGGTGAAGGCCAAAATCGCCACCTCCACCAGCCAGCGGGGGAGCCACCGGGGGGAAGACTGCGGCGCTTCCTTTCCCGCGCGGCCCGGGATTAACCCCTGGTCCACCACCCTGGTCAGTTCTTTCCCGACGATGGCCGCCTCTGCCCAGACCCGCTTTCGTTCTGAGGCGCTCAGGGTGGCCAGCCGGTCGGCAACCTCGTTTCCCCAGTAATCCAACCAGCGGCGGAGAGGGGAAGCGAAGGCCATTTCCCCGCGGGAGTACTCCGCCTCGAAACGACCCCCAGAGGAACGCTTTGCATGGGAATGCGCGGCGACGGCGGTTGCCCCACGGGATTGCTTCGCCTCTAAACGGGCCTCAAGGGAGCCCCTGGCGTTAGAACGCGCGGCGACGGAAAGGTCTCCGGAGGGGCGTTCCGCCTCGGAACGGTCACCAAAAGAGGGCTCGACGTAGGAACGGTCTCCGGGGGAGTGTTCCAATGGTAAAGGATTATGGCTTTGCCGCCAGTCAACTTCGCCAGCTTCTAAGGCCGACTCGACTCCGTCTGGTGGTAACGACGGGTTCTCCCCCACCCCTTGCCCCAGGCCGACCTTCTTCAACCATTGCCGGCAGCGGGCAGCCAGCCGGCCAGCGTCGGCCTCCAGCAGGAGGGGGTCGACCTCAATACCCGCAGCACGCAAAAAGCGGGCCAGCCGCTGGAGAGATTCTCCTAAGGCATGCCACGCTCTGCCGCTCCTGTCCGAACCCGAGCCAGCCAGACCGGAGCCAGCCAGGAGCTTCCGCCAGAGCAAAATCACATCCGTCCCGCTCAAGTGCAAAAGGGCCAGGGTTTGGGCCAGGCCAAAGACGGTGCCGGCGCGCAGCCGGCGCGCCACCTCTGGCTCGAGGAGACTTCGTTGTGGGTATTCTTTCGGGCGCAAAGGAGGAGCGAAAGAAAGGTGGAGAGTAGGGCGCCAGGCGTGGATGGGATCATAGGTTAAGGAGATGGGTTGCACAACTCTGGCTTCCCGGGCCAGCCTGGCCAACGCGCCGGAAAGGCGCCCGAGGGCGCCGTCCGGGCTGAGACGACCCTCGGGGGCCAAAAGGACACAGCCGCCCGCTTTGAGTTCCTCACCGGCTTCCTGCAGGTACTGGTTGATCTTCTCAACCCGCCACCCGCGAGGGCCAGCCTCCCGGTCTCCAAGGCCGGGAACAACGCGAATGCCCAAGGCAGCGGTGATGGGGCGCAAGCTGACCCACCCCAACAATCTTTTTAACCAAAACCGGCGCGGGAAAAAATAATTGACCAGAAAACCGGGCCGGTCCAGATCGCCCCGGGCCAGAAAGGTGATGGTCCGGCCCACGCCCCGTCGCCCGCCCCAAAAGAAAACGGTGGACCCGACAACGGGCCCGTCCCAATCGGTTTTGTGGTTCATTACGAGCAGGGTCCCCGGAGCACTGAGATAATTATCCCGGCCGAGGATCCGCAAACGGAAGCGTATCCTGGCGACAAGGGCGATGAAAAACCCCACCAACCAACGAACAAGCGGAACACCGAGGAAGGGTCGCCGACGACGCCGGTACATGTCCCCCATGGCCTTCCCACCTGTCCTCAGGGCGGAAACGTCCGCCGAAATTTCATTGCCTTTTCCTTTTCTGGCCTCGCGAGAGAGCTAAATTTTACCCTCACCCGCCTACTGTTGGGAAAAGTCAAAGATCTTCCATTGCTGGTTCTGCCGTCGCAAAAAGAAGGTATACCGCAACGTGAAAGTGGTGGTCGTTTTACCGGCCGGTCCTGTGGCGGTCAGGTCAAAGCCGACCTCACTGCTGACGACGGCCAGGTGCTCCCTCTTCTTGATTACAGAATTCTTGATCTCAAGGGGCCCCAATTCCAGTTTTTCCCCGCTGGCCCCTCTGAGGTCATAGTATTGCCGGAACGGTTCAAAGGCGTCCCTGGCCCGGCCGACGAGGGCAGCCTGCACTTCGCTCCAGTTATAGGGGTATCCGGCATTCAGAGTCGCGCGGATCTGCTGCGAAAAACCTTCCACCAGCTGAATCAATCGGTCGTCGGCCGGGAGAGTGGCCGCATTTGTTTCTGCCTCAAGGAGCCTCCGGATAAAGACCATGGCCTGGGCCCGGGTGGCCAGCTCTGTCGGGGCAAACTCCGCTGCCGTTTTCCCGCGGACGATGCCGGCCTGCCATGCCGTACGAACATAAGGGTAAGACCACCAGTCGGCCGGTACATCCTGGAAAGGTGGTGTCTCTGACCCGGTTACAGCAATCCCGTCGCTGGCCCGCAGCATCATAGCCGTCAATTCTTCGCGCCGGATCAATTGCTCCGGGCCAAAAAGATTGCCACCGGTTCCCTTGACTATCCCCTTCTTCCAGCCCTGCCAAACATAAGCGTAATACCACCGGTCACTGGAAACGTCCGTGAAAGGGCAGCTGCCGGCCGCCACCGTTGCCGGATCCGGTTCCAAATCTTCCGCCCGCAAAAGGAGGGCCAAGAATTCGGCCCGGGTGATGGGCTCATCTGGGCGCACTCTACCCGTCGGATCCCCGCGAACAACGCCCATCGCGGCCAGTTCCTCAATCTCTCTTTCCGCCCAATGCCCGGCCAGATCGCTAAAAGAGGAAGCGGGCGCTGCCGTCACTACTGAGGCGAGGCTAAAGATGATGAGCCAAGGCAAAATGAAAATGGAAAAGGATTTCCGCATTCAGACGGCCTCCCCCAATCTATAGCACAAGATCATGCCCGGCAAACTGCCGACCTTTCGGTGAAAGCGGACGGCCGGCATGACGCCGGGACGGTACGAGAGAGCCTTTCGCCGGCGCGTTTCCCTGGCATCTCTTAGAAAAGAGAAGCCGCGCCGCCGTCATCAAAAACCTGACCTGTCCGCCCAGGCGAATTAGAGCGACGATGCTGGGGGTGGGAACTAAACGAAGTAGGGCCCCGGCGCCGTACTCGGGGGTGGATCTTTAAAAAGGTGGATCTATAAAAAATATTCGGCGGCGGAGGGCAAAATTCCTCTGCCCCCTCAGCCCTTCAGGGAATTTCCCGGCTGAAAGGTGAGGTGGCCGCGCAAAAACTTCTTCAACATGACCCTTTCCAGGGCTACCGAGTTGGCCTCGCGCAGCGGCAATCCGGTTCCCCGGATTCCCAGAGCCAAAGAAGCCAGGAGGAAAGCCAAAAGTAGCGCCAGATAGAGGAAGGCGATGGCCCTTTGCCCGGCGGGGTCTGCCGCCAACTGGGGGAGAGAGGTTATGGCGAGAAAAGGTCGGCCCCAGGCCCAGCGGTCGATGGACGCTTTAAAAAAGACGTAAGGGACGTAGCCCAAGGCAAAGCCAGGCAATGCGGCCAGGGCCGTCGTGTAACCCAATCCCAGACGCATATAGTTCCTGATCTCGCAACCCAACATGAAGACGCTGCCAAAGGCCATGAGGACGGCTCCCAGCACGTGGCCAACGGTGAGAAAATCCCGCGGTTCGCGGGAAGCGGGGAGCGGAATCCCATAGACGAGCCAGCCAATGAGCACGGCCACGTTCAGCATGATGATGGCCACCAGGATGGCCGTAAAGGGAAACATCCCCATAAACATATTCCTGGTCAAGTAATTCACCCGCAGGCGGAGGAAGGCCGGTTCACGCCTTTGGAGCATGATGGAGAGCTCAGGGGTCATGATTCCACAGCCGGTGCCAAAACCGGTTTTGGCCACCCCGATGCCAGCCAACAGCCCGATGAAGAGGAGAAGGAGAAAATCCGCCGGGCCCAAGCTGAATAGACTGTGCGGCCAGGTCTTGCCCAACCCTCCCACCAGGGTTGTCCCGAAAAAGAGCAGGGCCAAACCGAGCAAGGACCGGCGCAGGGTATCCCGCTCCGGACGGTAGTTTTCGTCAAAACCGATGGCATCATCGTCCAAGCCAAGGGCCCGGGCCTGCCGGGCGTACCAGAGACTCTCCTGCGGCTTGAAATGATAGGCCAGACCCAGCCTGGCGTAAACGGCCAGGGCGATCAGAGCCGAGGCCAGCATCACTCCAGTGACGACCAGGCTGGCGATATTCATCGCGGCCAAACCACCCAGCACGTGGTGCGTGGTGCAGCCACCGGCCAAACGGGTCCCAAAGCTGAAAAGGGCCGCCCCAAGGAAGGACAAAAAGAGGGCGCGGCGCTCATACCTCACCCAAGAACGAAATTCCTTTTCAGCCAGCGCCACCAAAAAAGCCCCAAAAATAACGCCCAGCAGGACCCAGTTGATGTCTGGTTGAAAGGCTTTTTGGAAAAAAGTGGTGCCGAAGAGGAGCATCTCCGCCCCGGCAAACATCTGCCCGATGCTGGTGGTAAAGGTAATGAAGGTATGGTGGCGAACATAATGCAGGACCTCGGCCAGGCCAACAAAAACGCCGGAAACCCAAAAGGGCCATTGCCAGCGTAACCAGCGCTCCATGTCCTTCACCCCACTTTGACCTTCGACTCTGTTGCAATTATATCAATCGGCCTCCCCCCCAGCAAGGCAGGAAAAAGGAGCAATTTTGTCGAATCCTAGCTGGGAGAAAGAGTCTTTGACCCGATCGGCGATATTCCTAGAGCCTTGCCCGCTTAAAAGGGGGAACAAAACTCTGGACGATCTCATTGATCTCCATGCCTTGAAGGTTTTTGAAGCGGTGGCCAGGAACAGGAGCTTCAGCCGGGCCGCGGAGGAGCTTTTTTTATCTCAGCCGGCTGTGAGCCAGCAAATTAAGGCGTTGGAAGAGCAGCTGGAAACCAAGCTCTTTTACCGCTCGCACAAGGAAGTAATCCTTACCGAAACCGGGGAAACCCTTCTTAAACACGCCCAAAACATCCTGGCCAGCACCGGCCGTTTGAAGGAGCTCATCTCCCAATCCCGGCGCGTTGACCCGCTCCATCTGACCATCGGGCTCTCCCACACCGCCTCGCCCATCGTCCTGGGCCAGCTTTTGGTGGAACTCCGGGCGCGCTTCCCCCAGACCCGCCTCGAGATTCGGGTGGAACCCAGTCAGGAGATAACCAGGCGTCTGGCTGATCTCAGCCTCGATTTTGCCTTTGTTACCGGTCCGGCCAATTCTTCCCTCCTCGTCCAGGAAAAGCTCTGTCGCGAGCCCTTACTCCTGGTCTTGGCGCCCGGGCACCCTTGGGCCAACCGGGAAAAGATAGCCGTCAAGGACCTGGCGGACCAGGTTTTGTTATTCCAGGAAAAAGGCAGCGGGGCCCGCACCATTATTGAAACACAGCTGGCACGGGCCCGCGTTTCGCCCCGCCTGAGCCTGGAGATTCAGGATGACGGGGTTTTAAAGAGGGCGGTGGAGGACGATCTCGGGGTGGCTTTTTTGCCCTACCACCAGGTGGAAAAGGAGTTATCCTGCGGGCGCCTGGTATCCCGCACCGTACAGGGTTTGAATCTGGCCTGCGACATCAACCTGGTTTATCACCGGGATAAGATCTTTCGGCCGCTGGAAACCCACGTCATCAGCCGCATCTTCCAGAGCTGTACCGCCACATCCCATTGAGTCGCCAATTCTCGGGTCAGCTCACTGGCCTGCTGGTCATCCTTTCCAGGGTGGGACTAAACCCTCTTAATCGTCAGCCGGCTGTCCAGCGGGTTTTAAGCCACTGACCGTCTCGGGTGGAAGACCTTTTTTCTCCAAAAGGGAAAGCTGCAGCTCTTCGGTGTTCAGCCCAATGATCTGAGCCAACGGGACGCCCAGGTTGCGGCTGGAGGTGCGGAGAGCCCAGACGAGAATTAGCACTAAAAGCGCCGAATAGAAAAGGCCGAGGATCTTTTGCAGACCAGGATTGGCGCTAAAAAGCTCCACCCAGTTGTAGGCCCCAGGCAGGACGATGGTCGCCTTTAAAAAGGCCTCGTGGGCCTTATAAAACAGGGTATACGGCAGGTAGCCAAAGGCAAAACCGATAAAGCCGACCAGGGTGTTGCTGTAGAGCAGGCCGAGGCGCATGTAAGAACGGATCTCGCACCCGATGAGCATCACCGCTCCTGCCCCGAGCAAGGCCCCTCCAATCAGATGGCCCGCGTTGAGTTGTTCCTTGATGGCCGTATGGTGGCCGAGGGGGATGTTAAATAAGGTCCAGACCAACCAGATGAAGAGATTAGTGATGACGATGGAGGTCATGACCCCAATAAAGGGAAGAAGGCCGCGGAACAAAGTGCGAGTGATGGCCGGAACCCCCAAACGGGCAAACCGGCCTTCGTCTTTTTTAATCAGGCCAGAAGCTTCCACGGAGACGGTGGCGCACTCGGTGCCAAAGCCGCTTTTGGCCATGGCAAATCCCGCCAGGGTCCCCGCGCCCAGGGTGAGGAAGACGTAAAGCCAGCCCCCGTTAAGCAAACCATTCTTGTAAGCCGGGTTGAAGAGACCGTTGTAGACGGCCACGCCGAAAAGACTCAGGGCAAAGGCCGCACCCAAGAGACGCCAGGGGTCCCGCCAGGGACGATAGTCAGGATCGTAATTCATAATGTCGGAAGTCAGCCCCATCCGCCGCGCCTCGTGGATGTAAGAAAGGGTTTCCTGGTGTTTGAAGTTCGAAGCGATGTTCAGGCGGGTGAGCAGGAAGAAGGTGAGTAAACCGGTGAGGCTCATGGTCAGGACCACGACAAAGCTGTCAATCTGCATAAGGGGGATCCCACCTAAAAGATGATGGAGAGTGCACCCCCCAGCCAAACGGGTTCCGTAGCTGAACAAAAAGCCGCCGATGAAGGAAACCAGAAGCATCCGGGGACTGTATTTCACCCAACTCCGAAACTCTTTTTCCGCCAGCCCCACCAACAGGCCGCCGAGAACCATTCCCACGATGGGCCACCAGACGTCGGGCTTGAAAACCTGCCCGTAAAGATTTGTTTGGCCCCGGAAAAGGAAAAGCTCGAGACCTCTGAACATCTGCCCCAATCCGGTGGTGACGCGCAGGGGATCGATGGCCACGTGTCCACCGCTACGCATGGCGTGTAAGAGATCCCCGATCATAAATATGATCTGAGCAGCCCCGAAGGCTACCCCCGCCCAGAAAAAAGACCACTGCTTTCTGAGCATAAAGCCAAACCCCTCCTTTACAGGTTCTTTTGGCCCCAGTTTAAGCGGAGGAAACGAAAGCCGTCCAATAGAAAGTCCCAATGGGGGCATATAAGCCTGGATTATGATGTGTCCAGAGCACGGATGACGTCCCCCTCACCAGGGGTTCGAGACGGATAAACCGGGGGCGGAGCACGTGACCGCCTCCCTGGTGGCGGTCTCTCCCGGTGAGAATGTAGGTTGCAAGAGCTACGGTTTAGCCTTCAGGTGCCGCGTCGAAGTTCAACCTTGCGGGCACTACGTACATAGGTGAGGGTCCACCTGCTTACCGGCTCCTCCAGACAGTATTCGCCCAAGCCACCAGCAGGGACTTCTAATTGTGTGGGCTGGCTCCTGGCCAGGGACCCCCTGGGCAAATCGGCGAGGGCTGCCGCCATCGCCACTGCGGTGACAAGCGCGCTCGCTATTCCCTGGCCGAGGCGGGCCTGTCTGATGCGGAGGAGGCGAGGACTTCGGCCAAAGCGGTAGTGCACCCTGGTCTTTCCGCTGGGCCTCCAGGTTATTGGCCCACGGCAAGTTCATTTATGAACAAAAAGGAGAAAGTTTTGGCGGCGTCGAATGAATTGAATAAAAAGTAAAGATCAATAATGGGCGGCTAAAGGGGGGCTGAACGTTGGCCAAACTGCTTTGGGCACCCACGGAAGAAGAGAAGCGCCAAACCAATATGGCGAGGTTCATCGATTTTGTCAACAAACGTCATGGTCTCACCTTATCTACCTCCGCCGAGCTCTATGATTGGTCGGTGAGGGACATCCCCGCTTTTTGGGAAGCCATGTGGGAATTCGGCCAGATAAAGGCCTCCCAGCCCTACCAGCGGGTAGTCGACGGGTTTGATGACATGCTCGGGGCCAAGTGGTTTCCTGGCGCCCGCTTGAACTTCGCCGAAAACCTTCTCCGCTTCCGGGATGAGCGTACCGCTTTGGTCTTCAAGGGCGAAGATGCACCGCCGGTCCGAATCAGTTACGCTCAGCTCTATGATCAGGTGGCCCGTCTGGCCCATTCTTTGCGCCGGGCCGGGGTCAAGCTGGGTGACCGCGTTGCCGGATTTTTGCCCAACCTGATCGAGACGGTGGTCGCCATGCTGGCCACCACCAGTCTGGGCGCCATCTGGTCATCCACCTCGCCGGATTTTGGGGTCAAAGGGGTTCTGGACCGCTTTGGCCAGATCGAACCGAAGATCCTCTTCACCGCCAACGGTTATTCTTACAATGGGAAAAAGATCGACTCCCTGGAACGAGTAGCCCAGATCGTCCAGGCCGTGCCCAGCATCGAAAAGGTCATCGTCGTCTCTTATACAGAAAAACGCCCGGATCTGCGCGGCATCCCCCAGGCCGTTCATTATGAGGACTTTTTATCGGAGAAAGAGGGTCTTACTCTCGCTTTCGAGCAACTTCCCTTCGATCACCCGGTTTACATCCTTTATTCCTCCGGGACCACGGGGGTTCCCAAGTGCATCGTCCACGGGGCCGGCGGGACCCTCATCCAGCACTTAAAGGAACTGCTCCTGCACACCGACTTGAAGCGGGAGGACACCATCTTCTATTTCACCACCTGCGGTTGGATGATGTGGAACTGGTTGGTCAGCTCCCTGGCCGTCGGGGCCACCATCGTTCTTTATGACGGCTCGCCCTTTTACCCAGACCCCGGCGCCCTTTGGCAGTTGGCTCAGGACGAAAAAATCACCATCTTTGGCACCAGCGCCAAGTACCTGGCTTCGGTGGAAAAGGCCGGCGTCCGGCCGGGTCAAAGCTACGACCTTCGTCCCCTGCGGGCCATCCTCTCCACCGGCTCGCCCCTGTCCAGCGAAAGCTTCGAGTACGTCTATCGCGAAATCAAGGCCGACCTCCGCCTGTCTTCCATTTCCGGCGGAACCGACTTGATCTCCTGTTTTGCCCTCGGTGACCCCATGGGGCCAGTTTACGCCGGCGAACTCCAGATGCGCGGCCTGGGAATGAAGGTGGACAGTTTTGACGAGGCCGGCCGTTCCCTGCGCAATGAAAAGGGCGAATTGGTCTGCACGGCGCCTTTCCCTTCCCAGCCGGTCTTTTTCTGGAACGACCCGGACAAGAAAAAGTACCGGAGTGCCTATTTTGAGCATTACCCCGGAGTCTGGCGCCACGGAGACTACGTGGAAATAACGGATCGCGGCGGCGTCATCATCTACGGCCGATCCGATGCCACCTTGAACCCCGGCGGGGTGAGAATTGGAACGGCGGAGATCTACCGGCAGGTGGAAACCCTGCCCGAGATCCAGGATAGCCTGGTGGTGGGCCAGGATTGGGAAAACGACGTCCGCGTCATCCTCTTCGTCAAGCTGGCCCCTGGGGTGGAACTGACCGAAGAGCTGAAGAATAAGATCAAAAGCACCATCCGGGAAAATACCACCCCCCGGCACGTTCCGGCCAAGATCATCGCCGTGGCCGACATCCCCTACACCTTAAACGGAAAGAAGGTGGAGCTGGCCGTGCGCAACGTCATTCACCACCGCCCGGTTCTGAACAAGGATGCCCTGGCCAATCCGCAGGCCTTGGAACTGTATAAAGATTTACCGGAACTCCAGAGTTGATGGCCTGGCCAAAGATGTTCACGACAAAAAAATCACCCGAACACCCAACCCGGCCGAAGAAAAAAGCCCGCTTCCTGACCTTGGGCACGAAAATGGCTCTCCTCTCCTTTGCGTCCGTTGTTCTAGCGGTGGTTATCGGTGGTTTCATCGTGGTCAGCCGGGTCAGTTACGAGTTGGAAATGGAAATGGGCCGGCGCGCCCTGGCCATCGCCCGGACCCTCTCGCAAATGGATGCCGTCCAAAAAACGGTGGGAACGGCCGAAGGGTTTCGCGTCATCCCCCCGCTGGCCGAGCGGACGCGTCTGGCCACCGGGGTCGAATACATCGTCATCCTCGATATGAATGGGATCCGTTACTCCCACCCCCTGTCGGAAAGAATCGGCAAGCGGTTTGAAGACCAGGATCTGGCCCCGGCTTTAGCCAATAACGAATACATCTCCCGGGCCACGGGCGTCCTCGGTCCCTCGGTCCGGGCCTTTGTTCCCATTCTGGTGGGCGAAGAGCCCCGGCAACAGGTCGGGGTGGTGGTGGTGGGCATCCTCACCCCCACCATGGCCGCCATTCTCAGACGAATTCAGGCTCAACTTTATTCCTCTCTCGGGCTGGGTTTGCTCCTGGGCCTGGCCGGCGCCCTTTATTTGGCCCGTCACATTAAACGGGCCATGTTTAGCTTAGAACCGGAGGAGATCGCCAGCCTCCTGGAAGAAAGAGAGGCGATCTTCCAGGCGATGGGCGAAGGGGTTCTGGCCATCGACGCCCAGGGAAAAGTCTCCTTCGCCAATGACCAGGCCAAAAAGCTCCTCGGGGCCAAAGAGGAGATCACCGGAAAGAAGGTAAGTGAACTTTTGCCGGGGAGCCAGTTGCCGGCGGTGCTGAAAACCGGGCAACCGGTAGTCAACCAGGAACTGCGTCTTGGACAAGTCATGCTGCTGGCGAATCAAGTTCCCATTCGGGCCCGCGGGGAAATCATCGGGGCAGTGGCCACCCTGCAGGATAAGACGGAGGTACGCCTCCTGGCCGAAGAACTGACCGGGGTGAGGACCTTTGTCGAAGCCTTGCGGGTGCAAAATCACGAATACCTGAACAAGCTGCACACCATCGCCGGACTCATCCAGTTGCGAAAGTATAACCAGGCCTGCGATTACATCTTTGACATCACCGAAAAGCAGCAGGCCGTCAACCAGCTCATCAAAAAGAAAATCACCGATAGTGGGGTGGCCGGCCTGCTTTTGGGCAAGTTTAGCCGCGCCGGCGAGCTCAAGGTCGAGCTCCAGCTGGACCCCGCCTCCAACTTATCCGGCCTGCCGGTGCACTTGCAAAGCAGCGATCTCGTCCTCATCATCGGAAACCTGCTGGAAAACGCCTTCGATGCCGTAAGGGAATTGCCCCAGGAGCGCCGGCGAGTTTATTTGAAAGTGGTCGGAACAAAGGAAGGGTTAGAACTTACCGTGCGGGACCGGGGTCCGGGAATACCCGAACACCTGGCCGACCGCATCTACGAAAAGGGCTTCACCACCAAAGGCCCGAATAACCAGGGCCTTGGCCTCTACCTGGTGAAACAACAAGTGGAGGTACACGGGGGCCAACTCGCCCACCGGAATTTGCCGGGGGGCGGGGCCGAGTTTCTGGTGTCCTTTGGGCGGCCTGGCCCGTCCTCCCTCGACCACACCGTCTGAGCCGCCGCTTTCTCGGGAAGTTGCAGGCGGAGGCGGCTGTTACAGGCAGCCGGGCAAAACGAGACCTTCTTTTTAGGTGCAGCTCGTCGCCAGCGGCAGTTTCCGCTTGGGTGGTTGTGGAGCACAACCCAACGGCGAGCGCAGCCCCACGGGAGGTTGGCAATAGATACGCATCCTTATAGGTCCGGCAAGTCCCAACGGAGGTGCCCATTTTGGAAAAGATCCGCGTGCTGGTAGTGGAAGACGACCCCATGGTCGCCGAGGTCAACAAAGACTTTGTCCAGGCGGTGGCCGGTTTCGAGGTCGCCGGCCTGGCCTTCAGCGGGCGTTCCGCCCTGGAGAAAATCCGCGAGCTCGCGCCCGACCTGGTTCTTCTCGATGTCTACCTCCCCGACATCAGCGGGTTGGAGACCTTACAGGAAATCCGGCGGCAGCGCCTGCCGGTGGACGTCATCATGATCACCGCGGCCCACGATGCCGAAACCATCCAGAACCTGTTGCGTTATGGGGCCAACGACTATATCATCAAACCCTTTAAGTTTTCCCGGCTGAAGCGGGCCCTGGATAATTACAACCGCTTTCGGGTCAGCCTTAGGAAAAACCCCTTTTTACGGCAGGAGGACCTGGACCGCATCTCTAACCTCTGTACGCCCTGGGGACAGGAGGAATTGCCTAAAGGACTGAGCGAGATCACCTTGAAACAGATCCAGGAACACCTCTTCAACTCCCCCACCGCCCTTTCGGCCGAGGAAATTGCCCGGGCCTTGGGACTGGCCAGGGTCACCGCCCGGCGCTACCTGGATTATCTGGTGAGAAAGGGGGTCGCCAAGTTAGAAATCCAGTACGGTTCCATCGGCCGGCCCGTCAACCGCTACCGCAGCTGAGGCGGCTTTAGGTGCGCACAACCGCACCTGAAAAAAGTGTGCTCCAGTCAGAACAACGCTTCCAGGATCAGAGCCTCCCTCGCTTAAACCTGGTTTCCCGCCAGTCCAGTGAGTCGAGGCTGCGCTTCGGGCGACCTCCGGTGGGGCAAGGGATGGACAAAGGTAGTCCCTACCGCTCAACCAGCGGGTTCGCGGTGGGTCTGCCTGAACCGCCTCCGCCTGCGCAAGGGATAAAGCAAAGCACCCTCCCTATCCTATCCCCCAAGACCAAAAAGATCAAATCCGTCTAAATGACCAAATTATTGCCGTTGTTTCTATATTAAATAAAATGAAAATTAGGTGATCTTTCGCCGTCATCAGCCTAAGAGTAAGGCCGGGAGGTTTTTCGTTGCGCTTTTGGCGACTCTTTTCCGTTGTCAGCATTGCGGTTTTGCTCACCTTCAGCAGTGGCTGCTCCAGACGCGTCACTGATCATGAGCAGATCAGCCCTGCGGAGAAGATCATCATCAAGTTTTCGCACGTCGTCGCCGAGAATACGCCGAAGGGGCTGGCCGCCAAACGTTTTGCCAATCTGGTTCAAGAGCGAACCAACGGTTTAGTCGAGGTTCAGGTCTATCCCAACTCCACCCTCTTCAAAGATGGGGAGGAGATCGAGGCCTTGAAGGACGGTTCAGTACAGATCATCGCTCCGACAACGGCCAAAATCGCCGCCCTCTTCCCTCACTGGCAAATCTTCGACGTACCTTATCTGTTTTCCAGCCGGGAGGCCGTCTTCTCCACCATGGCCGGTCCGGTGGGGGCGCAGCTCTTCAGTGAACTGCAAAAGCAGGGTTTTCAAGGGTTGGCCTTCTGGGACAATGGTTTTAAGCAGATGACCAACAGCGTCCGTCCCCTGGTCCGTCCGGCCGACTTTCAAGGGTTACGGATGAGGGTGATGATGGGGAGCAAAATCCTCGAAGAGCAATTCCTCTCACTGGGAGCCGACCCGGTCCAGATGGGCTTCGACCAGCTTTACGCCGCCCTGAAGGAAAAAAGGGTGGATGGTCAAGAGAATACCATTTCCAATATCTACTCGAAAAAGTTCTACGAAGTTCAGCCTTATCTGACCCTGTCCAACCACGGCTACATGGGCTACGTGGTTTTAACCAACCAGAAATTCTGGGCAAGCCTGCCCGCGAACATCCGGGAGATACTGGAAAACACCATGGCCGAAGTCACCATCTGGGAAAGGGAGCAGGCGGCACGCCTGGATAAAGAGAACTTTCGAGCCCTCGTCGCGACAAAACAGCTCCAGATCCACGAGCTGACCGCCGAGGAACGAAAGGCCTGGCAGCAAGCCCTGGCTCCGGTTTACCGTCGCGCTGAAGAAATTGTCGGGAAAGATCTCCTGGAAACGGTCTTGCGCTCAGAACGGAAGGATTAAGGAAGGGGACGAACCAGAAAGGTGCAGCAACTCACCCGGTGGCGGCAAGAACAATCTAAGCTCTGTTAGGCCAAGGTGGGGGCGGGCTCCCAGCACCTTTTACACCCGTCGCATCAGACGCCCGGGGACCGTGACGATGTATGGAAGCCTTCTTTACCGTGACGGTTTTAGGCCCCTCCTGCACTGTGTTAGAAGAGGTCGTGGAAGCCTTCTTAATCCACTAGTGCGGTAATAGATTAATGCTTCCGAAGCCACCACCCCAGCCTGAGTCATTGACTTTGGCTGCGGAAGGGTTAAGGGGCGGTCTCGGGCTATGGGCTGAAGCGGGCTAGATCGGGGATGGAGGCCGGCGGCTCCGTTCTCCCCACTCGGGTGACGGAGTCCCCCGGCTCAGCTTAATCAATTAAAAAAGGAGGTTCAAGAAGCAATGCAGAAAGGACGTGGGGTCTGGTTCCGAAGGTCGGTCAGTCTCGGTCTGGTATTGGTCCTCATCGCAGTCATGGTGCTGGCCAGTGGTTGTGGCAGCGGTCCCAGTTCCTCCCAAACCGGTCCGGCCAAGAAGGAGACCATCAAGGTGGGAATCATCCTGCCTCTGACCGGAAGCGAGGCCATGTTTGGAACTATGGAGAAGAACTCCATGGAAATGGCCTACGAAGAGTTGAAGGCTGCCGGGAAGACCACCGTGGGCGGAAAGGAGATCGAACTCAAGTTCGAGGATGACCAAAGCAAACAGGACGCCGCTAAAGCCGCCGCCGAAAAGCTCATCAACCAGGATAAGGTGGCCATGCTCAGCGGGTGCTACAGCAGCGCCAACACCAACGTCATCGCCGGAACGGCACAAGCCATGGGGATTCCCGTTTTGATCGTCACCGGGTCGGCCGACGAAATCACCCAAAAGGGATGGCAGTGGGTCTTCCGGGGCACGGCGGCGCCCGCCAGCAAGTATACCGGAGCCATGTGGGACTTCATGGATAAAGTGGTTCAGCCCAAGACGGCCGCCCTCATTTACGAAAGCACCGATTTCGGCATCAGTTCCGCCAAGGGCTTCCGGAACGCCGCCCAGAAGAAAGGGATCCAGATCGTCTTCGACCAACCCTATGAAAAGGGTGCCTTGGACTTCAAACCAATGCTGGCCAACATGAAAAAGGCCAACCCGGACATCGTCTTTGCCGTCTCTTACGTCATGGACGCTTCCTTGATCGTCAAGCAGATGAAGGAGATTGACTTCAGTCCCAAACTGTTCATCGGCGGGGCGGCCGGCTACACCATGCCCGAGTTCCGGGAAAATGCCGGCGATGCTTCGGAATACGTCGCTTCCACCACTCTCTGGATTCCCAGCGTTGCCTGGAAAGGCGCCAGCGAGTATTTCCAGAAGTATAAGCAGAAATACGGTAAAGAACCCGATTACCACGGCGCTCAAGCTTATGCCACCATGTATATCATCGCCGACGCCCTGTCCCGGGCCAAAGATTTCACTCCTGCCGGGATTCAGAAAGCCCTGAAAGAGACCGATCTCATGACCATCATGGGCCCAATTAAGTTTGAAGACTGGGAAGGGTATACCAACCAGGATAAGCCCACGACTTATGTCGTACAGTGGCAAAAAGGCAAGTTGGAAGTCATCTGGCCACCGGAGGCCGCCTCCGCCAAGTACGTCTTCCCGGTGCCGAGCTGGAAAGAAAGGAAATAACCAGGGCCAGGGTCACCAGCCCGTCCCCCGGCGCGCCAGGCGAGTAGGGCTTGACGGGAGGTAGTCGGGTATCCTAAGCGCCAGGCGAAAAGGGCTTGCGGGGAGGTAGCTGGGTATCCCAAGCGCCATGGAAGACAGCGGTCATTCGGGTACTGCCCAGCCAGCATGTGGAGGTTGTCACCTGCCCGTTCACGACCGCTTTCCGAAGAGACAATTCTGCGGCACCTGCGCAAGGGCAGGTGAGATAGTCTCGCGGAGCCGGTTTCAACCTAATTTCAACCTAAGGGGTGGGCGGTCTATCGTCTGGTCACCTGGACCGACCGCCCACCGCCCCCCTCATCACGGTGTTATTTACGGGAGGCTCAGATATGTTGCTCTTTCTGCAGACGGTCATTTGGGGGATCTTGCTCGGGGGTATGTACGCCCTCATCGCCATCGGCATGACCCTCATCATGGGGGTCATGAAGATCATCAACTTGGCCCACGGCGCTTTAGTCATGGTCGGCATGTACATCACTTATTTCTGTTATAAGGCTTGGGGCCTGGACCCTTATCTGGGAATGCTCATCGCCATGCCCCTGCTTTTCCTTCTCGGGGCCTTTTTGCAGAGATTCGTGATTAACCGTCTGGTCGAGGTGGACTCGATTTTGCCAGAGAACCAGGTCCTTTTGACCGTCGGCATCATGCTGGTTCTCACCGAACTCATCCGCTTGATCTTTAAGTCCGACTATCGCTCGGTGGCCACCAGTTATTCGTCCAAGAGTTTCCTCATCGGCGGAATGTCCTTCAGTCTACCCATGACCATCGGCTTCCTGGTGGCCATGCTCTTTACCTTTCTCCTCCACGTTTTCCTCATTCACACCGACCTGGGTCGTTCGATCCGGGCTACCGCTCAAGACCGGCAGGCCGCCCTTTATATGGGCGTCAACGCCCCTTTAGTCACCGTCATAACCTTCGGCTTAGGTTCAGCCCTGGCCGCCGCCGGTGGCTCCCTCTTGCTGCCCCTTTTTTACCTCTGGCCCGATATCGGCCACCTCTTCACCGCCAAGGCCTTTATCATCACCATTTTAGGCGGGATGGGCAGCACGGTGGGGGCCATTTTCGGGGGAATAACCCTTGGAATAGCCGAGTCCCTGGGGGCCACCTACATCTCCATGGGCTACAAGGATATAGTCGGTTTGGTTATTTTCTTGCTCGTCCTTTTATTCTTGCCCGGCGGCTTTAAGAGCCTGACTAAACGCTGGCTTTAACCTCCCCCGGGTGTAGAGATTGACGCCAGACAACCTTCTGACCCGCCCGCTCCCTGGACCATGGAACTGGCCGGCAACACCGCTTGCGGGCGGAGGATGTGAAAATAATCTGGGCCGTGGGCTGAAACCTACGTTTTGAGCCAGAGAGGTGGATTCAATGACCAATTCCAGTAAAGAGAAAAAGGCCCGGTCTTCCCTGGTTGGTGTCGTCTTCTTGGCCCTGCTGGCTTTAGGGCTGCCCTTTCTCTTCCCCGAACCCTATCACCGGCATATCCTGATCATGATCCTGATCTGGGGAACCATGGGGACTGCCTGGAACCTTCTGGGGGGATACGCCGGACAAGTCTCCTTTGGCCACGCCGCCTTTTTTGGCCTGGGAGCTTACGCGGCGGGGCTCCTGGACTTCCACTTGAAGATTTCGCCCTGGTGGGGCATGATCTTGGGACCCGTTCTTGCGGCCGTCGTGGCCATCCCCATTGGCCTTATTTCCTTTCGGCTCCGCGGTCCCTACTTTGCCCTGGCCACGTTGGCCCTGGGGGAGATCTTTCGCCTGATCTTCAACAACTGGGTTAGCTTCACCAACGCCGCTCGGGGTATCCTGATTATGCCCGCTTTCACCGACAAGCTCATCTACTACTTCATCGCTCTGGCCATGCTGGCCGTCTCCCTGCTCACCGTTTATCTCCTGGTGAACTCAAAAATGGGCTATTACTTTGTGGCCATCCGGGAAGACCAAGATGCCGCTGAAGCCTTAGGTATACCCACCAGCCGGTATAAGATCTACGCCCTCTTACCCAGCGCCTTTTTAACCGGTCTGGTGGGAGCCTTCTACATGAATTATGTGGCCTTTATTGATCCCCACGTCGTCTTCTCCCTTTCGGACATCTCGGTCATGGTCATCCTGGTGGTCATGATGGGGGGTGTGGCTACGATCTGGGGCCCGCCGGTGGGAGCCGCCGTCTACATCGCCTTGAATGAAATCTTCCGGGCGCGCTTAGGCCCGGCTAACGTCTTGGCCTTCGGTTTGCTGGTCTGCCTGGTCATCTTGTTCCTACCCAATGGGATAATCGGAGAAATCAGCCATTGGCGACGCTTCTTCCGCGGCCGGAAAGTGGCGACGATCAGCGGTGATTGACCAACCAAAAGGGGGTACCGTCGTTGAGCTTTTTTGAGGTCAAGAAAATCGTCAAGAACTTTGGCGGTCTCACCGCCGTCAACAATCTCAGCTTCACCGTGGAGAAGGGTGAGATCTTTGGTCTCATCGGGCCCAATGGTTCCGGCAAAACGACGGTTTTTAATCTGATCACCAGTTACTACCCGTTGACTTCCGGAGCCATCTATTTCAAGGGGCAACGCATTGACGGACTCCCCACCCACAGGATCGCCGCTTTGGGGATCGGGCGTACCTTTCAGGTGGTGAAGCCTTTAAGGCGCATGACCGTCCTGGAGAACGTGATGGTGGGAGCCTTCCTGCATACCAATAACCGCGCTCAGGCCCAGAAAAAGGCACTGGAGGTGCTGGATTTCTGCGGGCTCGCCCACCGCAAAGACGCGCAAGCCAGGAGCCTGACCATTGCCGACCGGAAGAGGTTGGAAATCGCCCGGGCCCTGGCCACTGAGCCAGAACTTTTGCTCTTAGACGAGACGGCCGCCGGCTTAAATCCAAAAGAAACGGAAGAGGCCATCGAAATCATCCGCAAAATCAGGGACTCCGGAGTCACCATCATCATCGTCGAGCACGTAATGAAGGTCATGATGGGTCTTTCCGACCGGATCCTGGCCATCAATTTTGGGAGTGAGATCGCCCAAGGCACTCCAGCGGAGGTAGCCAACCATCCGGAAGTAATAAAAGCGTATTTGGGGGAGCAATATGCTAAAGGTCACTAACATGAGCGCCACCTACGGCGATGTGCAGGTGCTTTGGAACGTTTCTTTCGAAGTGAACCAGGGAGAACTGGTCGCCCTGGTCGGAGCCAATGGCGCCGGCAAGACCACCATCCTCAACACCATCTCCGGCCTGGTGCGGCGCACCGAAGGGAAAATCGAGTTCTTGGGACAGAGCCTGGACCGCATTCCACCGCACCGCGTGGCCGAGTTGGGGATCGCCCATGTCCCCGAGGGGCGGCGGCTTTTCCCCGAAATGACGGTCCGGGAAAACCTGGAGATGGGCTCCCTGGCACCCGCCGCCAAAGCCAAACGTCAGGAAACCCTGGAGTGGGTTTTCCAACTCTTCCCGATTTTAAAAGAACGTCAGCGGCAGGAGGCGGGAACCTTGAGCGGCGGCCAACAACAAATGCTGGCCATCGGGCGAGGACTCATGGCCCGTCCCAAACTCCTGATGCTGGATGAACCTTCTCTGGGACTGGCTCCCGTGCTCGTCGACCACATCTTTGAGGTGATTCAAGAGGTAAACAAAGAGGGACTGACGGTTCTCCTGGTCGAACAAAACGTCATGCACGCCCTGAACCTCTGCTCGCGGGCCTACGTGCTGGAAAATGGCCGCATCGTCCTCCACGGCAGTGGGAAAGAACTGCTCAACAAGCAGCATGTCAAAGAGGCCTATCTCGGGCTGTAAATTGTTTCTAGCAGCAAGCCGGCTCCTGTTGACTGTGGGTCTTAGCTGGTAGCACGTGGCTTGGTGGGAAGCTGCCCACAGCCGAGGCATACGCTGGTCCTGGTGGGCAAGGGGCTGCCTTTGCTGTATCCAGGTTACTTCACCAACGAGGCAGCTCTTTCGCTCCCCTCCCAGGGGGTCAACAAGGCCTGATTGCAATAGCATCTAGGACTGTGTTGGCGGGGTGAGCGGGAAAGCAGGTTGTAGGCCCTGGAGGCCCTGCAAGATGGGGAGGCACTAATCTCGCCTAAGCTGCCAACGGATATACTATCCACCGCCCGGCGCCACCTAGACGGCGGTAGTAAGCACTGGTTGCTTGGCTGGCCCTGGCCGGACATCCCTCCTGGCGGCGCTCGGCCGTTGCCGCCGGAGCGCCTTCGCCGCTACAGGCACCGCCCCCAGTGAAGCAGGGGCGGCGGGGCCTGATCCTTTGGTTACCCCTTTATCCGAGTCCCAGGTAGGCCTCTTTTACCCGCTGGTCTTCCAGAAGGTCCCTGGCCCGGCCCTCCAGGGCCAGACGACCTGCCTCCAGAACGTAGGCCCGGTGGGCGAACTCTAGGGCGCGCTTCACGTTTTGCTCGACCAGCAGGATGGCCGTCCCTTGCCCATTAATGCGATCTAAGGCCGCAAAAAGATCGGCGGTAAGGGCAGGCGATAATCCCATGGAGGGTTCGTCCAGGCAGAGCAAGCGGGGACGAGCCATCAGGGCCCGCCCAATGGCCAACATTTGTTGCTCGCCACCACTGAGGGTCGCCGCCACCTGGTTTTTCCGCTCTGCCAACCGGGGAAAGAGCCGGAAGACCAGCTGAAGTGTCTCCTGGAAGACCTCATCCTCCGGGTAGAGATAGGACCCCAGCCGGAGGTTCTCCAGGACCGTCAACCGGCGGAAGAGGTGGCGACCCTCCGGCACCACCGCTAACCCCAACTTGACGATAGCGGCCGTTTCCAACCCATCGATCCGTCTGTTTCCGAACCAAACCTCTCCTCCGGCGATCCGGACCGCGCCCAGCAGGGCCCGGAGGGTAGTGGTTTTCCCCGCCCCGTTGGCCCCCAGGAGGGCCACCTTCTCTCCGGCCTGAACCGTTAGACTGACCTCTTGCAAAGCCTGAGCGCGGCCGTAATAAACGGTGAGACGGTGAGCTGCCAACAGCGGACGGCCAGCGACTCGCGCGGACGGGTGGGCAGGAGCAGCATCCGCCTCCGCCCCGTGTCCTGCTTGGTTATTTGCCACTTGACTGGTCGGACAGGGCGAGCGTCTACCAATCCCCGCTTCTGGAGGCCGCACCTCCACCCCTTCTCCTTCCTGGGTTTTCGACCTTTTAACAAGGTCGAGACCCGGGACGGGGAGACCAGTCCGGCTCTCCGGCTGGCCTGACAACCGTCCAGAAACGAGCGGGTAGTTGGTACTGCGGCTCTCGCCAGGACTACCAACCGGGCCACCGCCACCTATCTTCCCTTCGTCCGTCCCCAGATAAGCCGCCACCACCCGGGGGTTTTCCCGCACTTCTTGGGGTCGCCCGGCGGCAATGATCCGCCCCTGATCCAAAACCAGGACCCGGTCCGAGATTCCCATCACCAGGGACATGCGGTGTTCAACCAGGAGGATGGTCAGGCCCCTTTCACGAAGCGCAAGCAGTTGATCAGCCAGGGCGCGGGCCTCCGCCGGGTTCATCCCCGCCGCCGGCTCATCCAGGAGCAATAGATCCGGCTCCAGGGCCAGGGCCCGCGCGATCTCCAGCCGCCGTCGCTGGGCGTAACTCAAGGCTTCCCCGGAAAGCGCATCAAAACGATCTGGGTCTAGACCGGCCAATTCCAGGCTTCGCCACGCTCCTTCCCTGGCCGCCATCTCCTGCCTCTTTTGCCAGGCTGAGGCAAAAAGAATCCCGAAAAGCCCGCCGCGAAAATGGAGGTGATGGCCTAAAACGACGTTCTCGGTCACCGACAGGCCGCTCAAGACTCGCGGGTTTTGGAAGGTCCGCGCGATACCCCTCCCGGCGATGCGGTGAGGAGGTAGGCCGGTGATCTCCTTTCCTCGATATATGACTTGACCTCGTTGCGGACGGTAGAGCCCAGTGACGACGTTAAAAAGGCTGGTCTTCCCAGCCCCGTTGGGACCAATGAGGCTGACGATTTCCCCGGGCCGCAGGTTGAAGGAGACCCCATCCAGGACCTGTAAACCGCCGAAAGACAGGGTGATGTCTTTTACTTCCAGAAGAGGTTCGCCCTCCGCTGGCGGCGAAAAGTCACCGGAGATGGTGGTTGTACTGAGGGCGGGGCGATGGGCCTTGGGCGTCCTGGTCCACTTTCCCTCGGCCGGGAGAGGAGCAGCCATTGGAACAGCAAGCGTTGGAATAAAAGGTGAATGAGGCCCGTCGGCCGGACTGCGGGTACCATTCTTTTGGGCGGTGCTCCCGGAAGTCGCCTGATTGGACGGTCTCGTCTGGCCGGCTGGTCTCGTTTGACCGGCTGTCTGGCCAGCTGGTCTCGTCTGGTTGGCCGTCGCCTGGCCGGCAGTCGTCTGGCCGGCCGGTCCGCGCCAACGATCCGGCCATAACCCTTCCGGGCGAAAGCGGATCAGGAGAACCAGGGCAAGACCGTAGAGCAACATGCGATAAAGGCTGTACTGGCGCAAGGCTTCCGGCAAAAGCGTGAGGATGATGGCCCCACCGGCCACCCCCAGCGCGTTGCCGCTCCCACCCAAAATGACCATGGCAAAAACGGTAATGACCTCGGCCAGGGTGAAATTCTGCGGAAAAACAGCCCCCTGCCAGGCGGCAAAGAGAACCCCGGCCAGGCCGGCCAGGGCCGCCCCGACGGCAAAGGCCTGCAACTTATACCAGGTAGGATTGATCCCCAAAAAAGCGGCCGCCGTTTCGTCTTCTTTCAAGGCGCGCCAGGCCCGCCCGATATAGGAGCCGGACAACTGGCGGGAGACGAAAAGGGCCAGGCCGGCGAAGGCCCAAACCAGGAGGAAAAGTTGGGCCGGCCGGACCAGGGGGTGGCCCAAGAGGAAAGGAGGATCAAGGCGCAACAGGCCGTTGGGACCATTGGTGATGTTGATGGGGCGATCCAGGTTCGCCAGCAGGAGGCGAATGATCTCGCCAAAGCCCAAGGTGACGATGGCCAGGTAATCCCCCCGCAGGCGCAGGCTGGGAAAGCCGAGGATCAGGCCGACACCGGCCGCCAGGAGAGCGGCCAGGGGCAAGATGAGCCAGAAGGAAAGATGTAGATTAAAATGAGGGGAGGCCAGAAGGGCATAGGTGTAAGCCCCCACGGCGTAAAAGGCGATATAACCCAAATCCAGGAGCCCGGCCAGGCCGACCACCACATTTAAACCCAGGGCCAAAAGAACGTAAAGCCCGGCCAGGGTTCCCAGCCGCAAGTAGTACGGATTTTGCACTACCAATGGCAAAAGGAAGGGTAAAAATAGAGCGAGCTCTCTCCCCTTGCCCTTCGCCCATACCCGATCCAGGCGAAGGGTTATCTGCTTTCTTTTTGCCAGGACCTTATCAATCCCCAGTCCCATCGCCTTGCCCCCCGGAAACGTTGACTATCCTGTGGCCCCCATAAATACGGGAGCGGGCCGGGGGGAGTCCCCACCCGGCGCTGGCTATCCTGCCTCCCGGCAAAGACTGACTACCCTGCTTCTCGATAGCTGACCATCCTGCGCCCCCGCTCTCTGGCTCACCCCGGTCAATCTCCGTCGGCCGCCGCGGCGTGCTGGCGCTCTAAAGTTCCCTGACCTCATACCTTTTCCGCCAATTGCTTGCCCAAAAGACCGTTGGGCCATAAAAGCAGGGCTAAAACCAGGATGGTAAAAGCGATGACATCCTTGTACACCGGTTCGATAAAGGCTACCCCCAGGCTCTCGGCCAGGCCCAATAAGATTCCGCCCAGCATCGCCCCGCGCAGGTTGCCGATTCCGCCCAGAACGGCGGCGGTGAAGGCCTTCAGCCCGGCGGAAAAACCCATGAAAAAGTCGATCTGGCTGTAATAGAGCCCGACTAAAACCCCGGCCACCCCGGCCAGGGCCGAGCCGATGAAAAAGGTGGCGGTGATGATCCGCTGCGGGCTGATCCCCTGGTAAGCTGCCGCTTCCACGTCTTCGGCCGTCGCCCGCATGGCCCGCCCCAGTTTCGTGAAACGGACCAGAAGATCGAGGCCGAACATGAGGAGGATGCTGACGGTGAGGACGAAAAGCTTCACCAGCGGCAGGTTTATCCCACCCCAGCTGAGGGAGGCCGTGGCCGGAAAGAAGTTTTCCACGGGGTAAACCTTCACGCGGGCCCCGGTGCTGAGCATGACCACGTTCTGCAAAAAGATGGATACGCCCAGGGCACTCAAGAGGGGGGACAGGCGCGAGGCCCGCCGGAGCGGACGGTAGGCCAAAAACTCGACCCCCACCCCCAGCAGGGCCGCCCCGCCGGCGGCTAAAAGCAGGGCCGAAAGCAAGGCCAGGACAGCCGTCCAACCCGTGCTCCCGGGAAACACCAAAATCAGAGCAATCCAGCCCAAGAAGGCCCCCACCATGAAGATATCGCCGTGGGCAAAATTCAAAAGCTCCAAAATCCCATAGACCATGGAGTAGCCCAGGGCGATGAGGGCATAAACGCTGCCCAGGGCCACCCCATTCACGATCTGTTGGATCAAGACCAGCGCCATCTCCCACCAAACTCCCTTCGCCGGATCCAACAAAAGCTCAGCGGCGGCCGGCCTGAACCGTCTTCACCTGCACGAAGTCGTCTCCTCTGACCTGGAGAACGTAGATGGTGCCGCCCAAAAGGTCGCCGTTGGCCGTGAAGCCCACGGGGAAGCCCAAAATACCCCGGTAATCCCGGGTCTGGTGAACCGCTGCCAGGACGTCAGCCCGGCTTACCTTCCCGTCAGGCTTTACCGCTTTTTTTATGGCTTCAAGCAAAAGGCGCGTCGCTTCATAGCTCTGGCCAGAAAAGATGCTCATGGCGCCGTACTTTCCTTCGAATTTCTTGAGAAAGTCCCTGGCTTCGGGGATGAGCTGGAGGCTGGGGCCAATGCTGGTCACGTACATCCCCTCCGCGGCGCCGCCGGCGGCTTTGATGAGCTGGTCCTTCTCCTTCAGGCCGTCTCCGCCCATGACCTGAAACTTCAGTCCGGAACTGCGGGCCTGGCGGACCAGGTTCGCCGCCTGGGCTGGGTTCGGCAAAGCCAGGAATAAAAGATCCGGATCGAACTGGCGGATGCGCAAGAGGATGGCCGCGAAATCACGATCGTCAGGGGAGATCTGCCCCCGCTGGATTTGGGTCACCCCCAGCTCCTTCAGTTTTTTCTCGACCTGATCGGCCAATCCCTGGCCGTAGATGCCCTTATCGTCCAGGATATACACCTTTTTCGCCTGCAAAGTCTCGGCGATGAAGGTGGCCGCTGCCGGCCCCTGATCGTCGTCGCGCGGGCAGACCCGGTGCATGACTTTGTACCCTTGCTCGGTCAACTTGGGATTGGTGGCCGACTGGCTGATGATGACCAAACCATTCCTCTCGTAAACTGGAAGAGCGGCGTTCACCGCATCGCTATTCATGGGGCCGATAACGCCCACCAAATCGGGATCGGCGGCGAATTTCTCGGCCACGGTTAAGGCCCGCGCCGGGTCCGCCCCGTCGTCCCCGACTACCACTTCGATCTTTCGTCCGCCGATGCCCCCGGCTTCATTCACCTCTTCCACGGCCATCCTGATGGCGTTAAGGGAATCGAGTCCGATTTTAGAGAGCTGTCCGCTGAAAGGACCGGCCGCCCCGATCTTGATGGGGCTCAGAGCCGTTTTACCCCCGCCGGATGGCTGGCTGACGCTGGTTGGCCCGCTCGTGCAGCCCACCAAGAGCAAAGCGAGGCTTAACACCAGGACCAAAAGGCGCCGAAAAGCGGATGGATGAGTGGTGGTTTTTTTCATTCTTTAAACCCTCCTCTGAAAATATCATTTTCATCCTTTGCGGTGCCGCTATTTGCGGCCTGGGAGGACTCCTTCAAAATAAAAAACCCTTCGTCCCCAAGCAGGGACGAAAGGTTTTCCTTCCGCGGTGCCACCCCAATTGGACCGGTAACTGAAGAATTGACCGATCCCTCCTTCAGGTACGACCGGCCTTGGCTAAGTCCCGAACCGTTCCGGCTATACCCTATCCTTTTAACGGTGGATACCGGCAGCCACTACCCCCTGGCAGAAATGCCGGGCTCGCTCTGCTTCTCCCGGGTCCATTCAGTCATCCAACTCCGCACCGGGCTTCCACTCTCCCCGGCTCGCTGCGCGTAATGTGATGCCTACTCTTCCCGATCATCGAATTTCAACCATTGGATTTGGGTTTTATAGTAGCACGCCTCCGGTCGACCGTCAAGACGGCTGAGGGCCGGAAATGGCCCGCCGCTAACCTCACGCGCCGTCAGACATAGATTTTTGGGCGGCGGTTCACTCGCTCAAATCCTTTTTCATCTCTTCATATTGCTCTTTGGTGATCTCACCCCGGGCATAGCGCTCTTTCAAAATGTCCATGATCTCGCGCCGCGGGGCTAAAGGGCTCCGGTTGGAGAGAACGGAAAATAACCAGTACAGGCCAAGGCCCAGCAGGATTAGCCAAAAGAACATCATCCAAAGCCCACCCCCTATCCACGGGAAGTAACCCCGCATCATCATGCCGGGGCCATAATAGTAGGGCCAGCCCGACCAAAGTAACCTGGGCACCCCATAAAAGGCCAGGGCAAGAAAGGCGATCAACCCCAACACCCAGGTCCAACGGTAACTCCGACACATCATAATTTTCCTCCTCCTCACCGCTTCCACTGGCTGATCTTTCTATCCCTATTATGAGCTTAAAAGATGGAGAAAGTGTGAGGAAAAAATGAGAAATAATTGTGATGGGTAACGGGGATGAGCTAAGTTATCGGAAAAAGCGACGGGGCCGGTTAGGTTACCAGCCCCTCGTTTTCGGGGAACTGGGCCGGTCGCCCTCTGCCCCGCTTCGCCCCTGGCCCCGGTGACCTCTTTTAACGGCCATCCCCCTCGCGACGGTCTGAAGCCGCTATTCCCCGCTATTCCCCGCGGGGATTTTTGACCTCTTTACCCGGCCATCCCGTCAGCCACAATCTGAAAAGGTGAGGACTGCGGCGTCAAGTATGTCGTGCGCGGTGGGCCCTTCGCGGAGCATGAGCATGGCCTGCTCATGCCTGGCCAGTCTTCTCCCGGCTCTCGCCACTATCCTGCCGACCCGCTCGGCTTTAAACCCCTACTCCCGGCCGCCATCATAACGCCGATAGTCCTCGGCCAGTTGCCGCAAACGTTTTTCGACCAGATAATTCACGGTCCCGGGAGGATAGTGGCCGGCGGCGTCACGTTCTCCGGCCGGGACGCCCGTCAAAATCTCAATACCTTGATCGATGGTTGAAACGGCCCAAATGTGGAACCGGCCTGCCTGAACCGCCTCAACCACCTCGTCCTTCAACATCAAGTTGCTGACATTTTGAGCAGGGATGAGGACCCCCTGACGTCCGGTTAAACCTTTAGCTTTGCAAACCTCGTAGAAGCCTTCGACCTTCTCGTTGACCCCGCCGATGGGTTGCACCTCGCCCATTTGGTTCACCGAGCCGGTCACAGCAATCCCCTGGTTGATGGGAAGGCCGGACAAGGAAGAGAGAAGGGCGTAAAGCTCGGCGCTGGAGGCACTATCACCCTCGATCTCTTCGTAAAGCTGCTCAAAAGTCAAACTGGCCGAAAGACTGAGCGGGAAGTTCTGGGCGAACCGGCCAGCCAAAAAGCCGCTGAGGATGAGCACCCCTTTGCTGTGGATCCGGCCGCTCAGCTGGATTTCCCGCTCGATATTCACCACGCCTCTTCTCCCCAGATAAGTGGTAGCGGTAATCCGGCTCGGTTTGCCAAAACCGTAGTCGCCCAATTCCAGGACGGCCAGGCCATTGACCTGCCCCACCTTCTCTCCGTCCGTGTCCACCAGAAGAGTGCCCTCGGTGATCATTTCAATGATCTTTTCCTGAATCCGGTTGGAGCGGTAGGCCTTGTCTTCCAACGCCTGCCGGACATGCTCGGCGGTCACCAGTGGGGCTCCCTGCCGCTCGGCGGCCAGAGCCGCCTCATAGAGGATCTCCATCACCTCATTGAACCGGGTGGAGAGCTTGTCCTGATGTTGGGCCAGGCGCGAACTGTGTTCGATGATCCGCGCCACGGCGGAGGGGGCAAAGGGTTTCAGGCCATCCCGGCGGCAGACGTTGCTGATGAACCCGGCGTAGTTGCGCAGGTTATCCTCATTTCGGGGCATCTCGGTGTCAAACTCCACTTTGACCTTGAAAAACTTCCGAAAATCTTCATCATAAAGGTAGAGCATCTGGTAGATCATCGGATGGCCGATGAGGATGATCTTGACGTCAAGGGGGATCGGCTCCGGCCGCAGGGTACTGGTGGCCACGGCGCCGGCCTGCTCAGCCAGATTCTCGATGCGCAGTTGCCCGCTTTTCAGGGTCCGCTTTAACGCCTCCCAGGCAAAAGGCTGGCTCAAGAGATCCCGCGCCTGCAGGATGAGATAACCGCCATTGGCCCGGTGGAAAGCGCCCCCCTTGATCATGGTGAAATCGGTGACCATGGTCCCAAAGCTTCCCCGGTACTCCACTTTCCCAAAGAGGTTGTAATAAGTCGGGTTGGTCTCTACCACCACCGGGGCCCCCGTGGTCCCGGAATGGTCCACCAGCAGGTTAACGCTGTACCGGGTGAGGATTTTCTCCTGCGCCGCCTTACCGTCAAAGGGATTTTGCCCTTCCTCGGTACCCCCATCCGACCGGAACTGCTCTAAGTTCTGTAAGATGTCCTTTTCCACCTCATCCAGGTATTCCAGGACCTCCGGCCAATCGGCATTCTCCTCCCGCACCCGGTCCACCGGGTGACGCATGGCATAAAGGGCCGTTTCTTTCTCCAGCTCCTCCAGGCGGTCCCGCGCCTCCTTTTCCAGGTTATGGACCTTGCGCAACACCTCTCCCACCAGCTCCTGGACCTCCTGGATCCGCCGGGTCAAGGCCTCGCGCTCCTCTTTGGTCAAGGCGTTAAACTCCATTTCGGAAAGGGGCTTCCCCTCGGCATTGAGCGGGACGGGGACAATACCGGTAGGCAAACGCTGGAGGCCAAAGCCCAAGGCCTTGACCTGCTGATCTACCTCCAGCCAAAGCCCGGCAATGCGATCCTGAAACTTCCGCATGACGGCGTTTTTGTGCTGGTCAAACTGCTCGCTCTCAAAAGCCCGCCGGATCTCCGTGCGCAGCTCAGTGATGAGCTCAGCCATCTGTTGTCTGAACTGAGCCCCGCGTCCGGCTGGCAGCACTATGGCCCGGGGTTGATCGGGCTGGGTGAAATTATTAACATAGACCCAGTCACTGGGGGTTTTTTGGGTTTGGGCCACCTTGCTCACTTTGACGATGGCGTACGTGGTTTTGCCCGTCCCCACCGGGCCGGCCATAAAAATATTGTAACCCGGGAAACGGGCCGCCAGCCCAAAATCCAGGGCCCGCACCGCCCGTTCCTGGCCGATGATTCCCTCCTCCAGGGGTGGAAAATCCTTGGTGCTTTCGAAGGTAAAGAACTTGAGTTCACAGGTCCGCCGCAACCGGTGCGGGGGTACGCGGTACTTATCTCGGGCCAGTGCCTGTTCCATGCCAAGACCTCCCACGGGCAAGAATGGTCGCTGGAGAATTTCGCAACGGTCGGGAAAGTGGGCCAAAGAGCTACCAAGAGCTGCTATGAAGAATTTAGCTTAAATATTCTCTACCAAAGGGCTTTTCTCCTGCGCCACCAAACGACAAAAAATGCGGCGGACCTTTTCCGAGATCCGCCGCAAGCGCACGCCCTTCGCCGGGCTCATGCGCCACAAAAGTACGGGAGCAGGAAGAACGGGCGCGCAGGAGAGCAAGAACAAGCTGGCGTAAATTGATCAGCTCCCACCGAGCTGGGTGATCTCCACCCGGTTGGCCAAGAATTTCTCGCCGGCAAAGCTGCCCCGAACCGTAACCCCTTGCCCAACGGCCAAAGTAGAAGCAGGCAAGATGTTACCGTGGTAGACGAAGATGGTATCCTGATTGAAGTAGACCGTTACTTCCGTCTCCCCGGTAGTGCTGGAAGTACCGCCAGGAGGGTTACTGGTTTTGAGGGTAAAGCGCTGGTTGGTCAGATCCACAGCGGTCACCTGGCCGCTGGTCGTACCCTGGGCCTGGCCAGAGCGGGTCTTGATCTCGATGGACACACCGCGGTTTTGCACCCGGATGACCTTGACCTGATCGTCGGCCAGAAGATCGCTGAAGCCCAGGGTCTGCTGCCCGAACTTAATGCTGACGTCCGGCGCCAGATATACCGTCTCTTCTTCCCCGTTGGCCAAACGCAAAACCAGGAAGGCGGGCTGGGTCGGCGTGGCGGCCACGGCCAGAACGATGGTGCCTTCCACCTGGTTCTGCACCGTGGTCCGCTTGACCTTGATCTTGATCACCAACTGGCGTTGAACCGTTAGCTGAACCTCATCCCCCACCTTGACGTCAGCCAGGGAGATGTCACTGTTGGCGGCGGAGATGATGGCCGCATAATCTGCCACTTCGAAGGTCTTTTGTTCGCTGCCGCTCTGAATGGTGATGGAGGGCCGGACCGCATTGTTACCCAGGTTCACTCCAACCACAGTTCCGTCATAGTGCTGGGGATTGGTTTCCACAACGATCCTGGTGATGACATTACGTTCTACCTTGACCCGCACGCGGTCACCCACCCGGACGTCGGCCAAAGTCCCCGGCGCATTGCCGATCTGGACAAAGACGTTGGCGGCCAGGTTATAAGAAACGCTGGCGTTGGCGGCGGTGTTCAGGGTGAGGCGCCCAGCCACGTTGCCCGCCGGAAGGGTGATCTCCGCCACCGTCCCCCGCACTTCGCTGCTCTTGGTGATGACGGTGAGCAGGAGGATCTTCAAATCCGGGGAAAGTTGTACGACCACCTCATCCCCCACCCGGACATCGGCCAGGGTGGCCTCCCGGCCATTGACGTAGATGAGGGCGGTGTCGGCAAAGTAATAGGTTTTGCCAGGATCAACGGTGTAAACCGGAGTCACCAGACTGACCGATGGGTTGTTCAGGTCGATGGCCTTGACCGTGCCCTTGACCTGGAAGCCGTCCTTGGTCAGGTCCAGTTTCCGATCCAAAAGATCCAGCAGTTTTGCCCATTGGGCCCTGGTAATGGGCTGGTGCGGGCGGAAGGTGCGGTCTTCAAAGCCAACGATGAAGCCCCGCTCCACCGCCACGTAGACGTATCCAACGGCCGTGCGCGGGATGGCGGCGGCATCACGGAAGGGTAAGACGGCCTCCATATTGGCCTTGGCCTCGGCCTCCAGCCCGGCCGCCCTGACCAGGATGATCGCCGCCTCCAGGCGCGTCACTTTATGGTCCGGTTTAAATTGCTTGTTGTACAGGTCCATGTACCCCTGCTTCAGGGCTAAGGCCACGGCACCCCGCGCCCAGCTGGGGATCTGGCCAGCATCCTCCGCCTCCAGCTCGAAAGACTCCTCGTCGGCCTCCTTGGCCTGCCCGAGCAGGCGAATGAGCATGGTGGCCGCTTCTTTGTTGGTGATCTCTTTTTCGGGAAGGATTTGATCCCCTGCCCCGCGGACGACCCCCTTTAAGATCATCCGCGTCAGGTACTCGTTGGCCCAGTAATTTTCGGACCAGTCGCGAAACTGCTTTTGCCAGGTCCGCTGGCTCTTCTCCTTCGGCGCAGCCAGGGCCAATGAGGTGGTGCTCAAAAGAAGGCTGCCCACCAAAAACAGGATCAGAATTTGCCTGAGTTTCAGCCGTTTCGTCTTATCCAACAGCATACCCCTCCTTTACCCCTCGCGCTGGACACAAGGGGATTTTATCGTTTCCAGTATATCTAATCGTTGCGGTCCACCTTTTTCCGGGGGTAAGAAAAGGAAAATGGAGGAGAAGAGGAGAATAAAAAAGCACAGGAGAATCCGCGCGATCCCAGCCAGGGGGCCGCTGCTGAACCGTGGCGGGGCGCGCGGCAAGCTGTCGCCGAGCGGCGAGGCGATAGCGTGGCGCTCAGCGGTCCGCTGCCCAACTGCGAGGTGGCCGCCCGCGGGACGCCGCCGGGTAACTCCGGTAGAAAATACCCGCTATCCCCGGACAGCGATAGCGCGGTGCTCAGCCTTGTTAAACAGCGCCGTCCTCAGCTTCATTGAATAGTGCGGTGCTCAGCCTCTTTAAATAGAGCCGTGCTTAGCTTTTTTGAAATCACCTCGAAGGCCCCCGGGGTCTTTATGGCGTCGCTCAGCTTCTAAAACGTGGCCAACCTCAAACCAGGCTACGTCCCTACCGGAAACTGTTTATTTTGAAGGGAGGAGGTTGCACAGTGATCTATCATCGCCAACAGGTTCAAGCCGTAGCCATGCGGCCAGGTCTCCAGCGCAAGACCATGGCCACCACCGAAAAGCTCATGCTGGCGGAGTTCTCGGCCGAGGCCGGAACCGTGGTTCCGGTCCATACCCATCCCAACGAGCAGGTCGGTTACGTCGTCCGGGGCCAGGTAAAAATGACCATCGCCGGCGTCGATTACGAGCTCGAAGCCGGCGACAGCTACGCCATACCCGCTGGCGTTCCCCACGGGGCGGTCTTTTTGACCCAGGCCGTCGTTGTCGACGTCTTTACCCCGCCACGGGAAGATTATCGCTGACGGCATTGGGCCAGGCTTTGCCGTCAGTCAAAAGAGAAACCCCTGGTGCAAATAGTAAAGGATGAGCACCGTCCCCAGCATGACCGGGCCGATGAGGATATACTCGCGGTAAAGACCAGCCAAGCGGCTGCCGAAGTACTCCAAACTCAAGGCCTGGCAAAGATGCAGCGGCGAGATGTAATAAGACATGTAGCTGGAGATGTAGATGAGGATGGTGGAGGCGAGGCGGTCACCGCCGGCGGCCAGAGCGATGGGCAAAAGCAAGGGGATGGTTATCCCTACAGTGGCCGTCTGGGCGGCAGTGGCCAGGCCCAGGAGTCCCGGCACACCCAGCAGAATCACAAAAAGGGGCACGCCGGCCGCCACCATCTTCTCCACCAGGCGTAAAAGGGCCTGGGGTTGCCCCATGATCTCCCGCAGGAGCATGATTCCGTAGACGCCGACGGCCAGATTTAGGTCCACCCCACGCCAGGCCAGCGCTAAGCCCTTCCACCCCGTGCGACCCTGGTAAAGGGCCAAGAAGACCCCGGCCAGGAGGGCCAGATAAAGGGGCACTTTGAGGGCCAACGCCAGGATGAGACTGAGCAAAAGCGGCGACGAATGAAAGAGAAATTCCCTTCCGGCCAGCCACCGTTTGCTCCAGGCCTCGTTTGAACCTGAGACCAATCTCAGGGGCAGAGAAGACGACCGGCTTTGGGCCGCAGGCTCCGGTTCCCTGGTTCGCCGCCGTTTCCAGCTCAGGACCGGTTGTGCCACCCCATGTAAAAGGACAATATACGACCAAACCGCTACCACCAGGCTCAAGGGGAGCTGATAGAGGACGATCTGCGGGACAGTCACTCCGGCCAGTTGGCTGGTGATGATCATGCTGGGGACCAGAGGCCAGGCGAAGTGAAGGGCATGCCGGAAGACCAGATTAACGGCGGTGCGACGTTCCGGCGACAGGTGAAGCAGCTCCCCCAGGCGGTCGACCATGGGGGCCGAAATATAAGCCCCACCAAACACCGGGAGAAGACCGACCAGGGCCGGAGCGGCGGCAATGGCCAGGCGGGGATTTCCCAAAAGCTCGGCCAAGGAATCGACCATCCTGGCCATCTGCCCTAACTCCCCCATCACTTTGCCCAAAACGCCAATCAGAACTACGGCCAGAACCAGTTCAACTGTCCCCCGGTCCAGGAGGGTTTTCACCACGGCTTCCAGAACCTGACCGGGAGTTTTTCTCAAGAATACCGCTAAAAGAAGGGACCCCGTGAGCATGGTGTAGCTCAGGGGCACCCGGCGAACGGTGAGGACAACGATGACCAACAAGGTAACAAAGATTCCGCTGAGCTCCAAAAAGGTTTCCCCCAATTTTATAATTTATAATTTGATTTCCGTCATCTATAATTTGATTTCCGTCATCTCTTGGGACTGAAAGACCTTCCAGCCATGAAGGGTCAGGTTTTTGAAAGGGCCGAAACCGCTCAGGCGGACCTCCAACTCCTGGTGGTCGAGGATCCCCGGCACCGAATTGATCTTGATCCCTTCAATGACCTGTTCCTCGTAACGCCTTTTGTCCACCGGGCGCCCGAGGATGACCTCCGGTGCCAGGAGGTTCTCCGGAACGCAGCATCCCCTTAACTCGGGGAAAAAGATGGTAATCTCCGCGCCTCGCCGGCGAATATACTCCAGGGCTTTCTCCTCAAAATTCAACATCCTTGCTCCCCCCTTGGTAGGCATTACCACCATTTCGGCACCCCTGGAGGAGGGCCAGCTGCCCATACGGTGGTGGTGGCGTACTATTAACTACGCTGCTCACTTTATTTTAACTCAACGATTTTAGTTTAGGCACCGAGCTCGACCAATCCCAGCCGGGCCAGAAGCCGGAAGTAACGTTCGATGTATTCGGAGTCGCGCAGACCCGTTTCCAATTCGACCTTTTCGACGATTTCAGCCAACGTTCTTTTACCGTCGGCCCAGTAGACGGCATAGACCCCCAGCCGGCGCCGCGCCGGCTTTTCTTTTTCAAACTTTTGCCAAAGCTCCAGTTCCTCCTCCGGTAGGCGGTTCAAGTAAGGTCGCAGATTCACCGGCCCCCGGTAAAGGCGCCGCGGGATAAGCGCCGCCCCCTCTGGCCTGGCCCCTTCCGCCCCGGCAGGCCGGGCTCCTTCAGCCGCCCCTGACTCCGGACTGCCCCCACCAGCCTCTCCCGGCGCCACCTTTGGCCAGGTCTCGGTGCTCGACCCTTCCCCTGGCCCGGACCGGGTATTCGCCCCGTCCCGCCGTCCGGGCTCCTCCGTAGCGCGCTCCCCAGGACTTTGGGCCTTCGCCCCGGCTCGTTCTAAGCCCTCCTTGAGCCGGGCCAGGCGCTCTTTTTCCCCTTGGGCAACCCGTCGTAATTCCTCACTCAGCTCCGCTAAGTCCCTTTGAAAAAGGGTCTTCTCCGCAGGTGATACCAGACGGTTCAGGGACTCCAGGGCGGCCATCTTCCTTTCCAGGAAAAACTCCAGTCGCCGGTTAAGTCTGGTCCACGTTTCTTCGCTCGGCCAGCCAGCCCCGGGGTTCGGCCCGGACATGGACGCAGAAACGGAGAAGCCACCCCCAACTATCTCCTCCCGCTCCGGTCGCAGAAACTGGTGTAGCTCGGCGGCAAAGCCCACCACCATCTCCTGAGCCAAGTAGAGGGCCTCCTGGTAGCCGGCCTGGGCCAAAAAATAGGCGTAAGTGGCGGTCAAAACCCCAACCCGCCGCAACATCTCCGGATCGACTTTGTCGATGGTATCCTGGCTGGTATGATAAAACCGGTCTGGCCACTGGATGATCATCGGGGTTGGGATGCCCACCGTTGGATCAGAAAGGACGTAATGATCGCTCCCCCCCGAGAAGGGGGTCACACTGTGCCGGAAAAGGGCGTAAG
>Ga0334722_10000981_pt1 | contig 38054 bp, 28 predicted proteins | sample C3_bottom_MG_FD_207210 | JGI IMG/M metagenome (GOLD analysis project Ga0334722, IMG submission 207210) | Sediment microbial communities from Yellowstone Lake, YNP, Wyoming, USA - C3_bottom | ecosystem: Environmental > Aquatic > Freshwater > Lake > Sediment | place: USA: Wyoming | collected... | reverse complement strand
CCGCGACGGCACTCTCACGCGGGCATCGGGCATGATGATCGCGGTTCGTGACTGGCTCATCGAGCAGATGGCTCAGTTGCCAGGCCGCCGCTTCATCAACACCACCGACAGCAGCATTCTCTACGGTGGGCCGATTGAGCACACGACGCTGTCTGCTGCGCTGAAGTCGGCCGGGCCCAGCCCGTCTACGTCGGTTCGCCGTCGTCTGGCGGATGCCTGGCTGGCGGGTCGAGATCGCGGCGCCGGTGATCCGTCCGCCCTCGACCTGGCAGGTGACGCCATCGCCGACTCCACGCTCGCGGCGTGGCGCGAGTTCGCGAGCGGCACGCTGACCAATGGCGACATCCTCGCCGCGCGTGACGCGGGTACGGCGCGCTCGAATCGGCGCGCGGTTGTGGATGGGGCCGTCGAGGCGCATCGCGTTTCGCGCGTGCCACTCATTCATCTTCCCGAGCGTCTGATGCTCCTGCGCACGCTGCTCAACGGCAGCGACTGGCCAGACTGGGTGAGCGTGCTGCCGCCGCCGGCCGACGACAGCGAAGCCGACGCAAGACGTGAGCTCCTGGCGTTGCGGCTGGAGGAAGCGCTGGCGCTGATCGGCGCGCTCATCGGTGAGCGTGTGACCCCACAGCGGGATGCGCCGGCAGAATCCGACTGCACGCGCACGCTGCTGGCCATCTCCGCGGCGCTCGAGGCCAGCGCCGTGCCCGCGAACGTGGCGGCGATCGAGCGATCCCTTGCCGAGGCCCTCTGGCTCGCCGGTCCGCCGACAGCGCCTCCGGGTCAAGCCGCGCGTTCAACCGCCGACGAGACCCGCCGGCTCGTGCTGGCCCTGCTTGTTGTCACGCAACATCTCACCACTGGTCGAGACCACCCGGCCCTCGCCCCGCAAGCCGGCCCGACCACCGACCGGGCCCAGACTTCCTGAGAACCGAGTCCATGCGAAAAGCACTCATCCTCGTTCCCGACAGCCTCGAGAAGGTCAACGGTTTCCTCAACGGCTGCCACGCTCTGACGCGCGTGCTCAAGTCGCTTGGCTTCTCGGCCGACGTGGTGGCGCACTACATGGGACCGGAAGGTCTGCCAAAACACTTCCGCGGCCTCTACCGCAACGTCTACTACCCGCGAAACAACTCGCCGCTGGTCGACCAGATGAACAGCCTCGTGCAAAAGCAGCACGCGGCGATGGCGGGTCGGCAGGCGCCATCCTGGTCCAACAACTACCTCTTTCCCGCGGCCGTGCTCGCCAGCCTCGCGGAGTACGACCTCTACGTCGTTCATCACATCGTGAGCGACTGGATCAAGCACTACCTGCCGGAGGGCTCGAAGAAGCTGCTGTTCGCCCACTACTTCCAGTCGATCGAGGACGGCGACGTCAACAGGAGCCCGCGCGCGGAGATCGAGGCCAATCTGCGTGCCGAGATCGAGCCGTGCTGGGGCTACGACCTGGTGGCCGTGACCGGAGAACGGGATCGAAAGCTGTTCCGGAAGTACCGCCCCGGCGTCAACGTCGTTCACCTTCCGCACTGCACCACGATCAGTCCCAGGCCCAGGCTCCGATCGGACGCGTCGGCCATTGTCATGACCGGGTTCGACAATCGGCCAAACCGGATGGCGCTCGACTGGTTCTACAAGAAGGTCTATCCGACTCTGCACCAGTTGAAGCCCGACGTCGAAGTGCACATCACGAGCGCCATCGGCGAATACGCGCGGACCAAGGGCTACGACAAGCGATCCGGCACGGTGATCCACGGATACGTGCCGGATATCGCGGCGGTCTACCGGCAGTGCGACATGCTGGTCGCGCCGATCTTTCACAGCGAAGGTGTCAAGACGCGCATTTTCGAAGCGCTGGGACTCGGCATTCCGGTGATGACGACGAGCCAGGGGCTCACCAATACCCGGATGCGCGGAGGCCGGGACGTGATGGTGGCAGACGATGGAACGGACATGGCGCGGCTGCTGGCCCGGACGCTCGAGTCGCTCGCGACGCGCAAGCGGCTCCAGGACAACGGCTACGCGTACATCCGGCGGAACCACGACATCGACGCTCCGACGTTCGCGCCGTTGAAGAAGGCCATCCTGGGGCTGGTGGCGAAGAACGCCCGCGCATCCGAGGCGAACAGCAATCCACAGCGAGCCGCCAGGTTGGCCAAGCCAGTTTCGCGCGGACCGTCGAGCTGGATCACCGAGAACCTGCAGCGACTCATTCCCTGGACCGTTGAGCGCTGCCAGGCCGCCGGGTACAAGAGGGTCGCGTTCTTCGGCGCCGGCACGCACACGCGTACTGTGCTGCCGCTCTGGAACGCGCTGGGGGGGGCGAAGGTGGTGCGCATTCTCACCAATCTGCCGCCCGAGGTCGACAGGTTGCTCGGCGTTCCCGTCGTCTCGACCCGTCAGTTCAATCCGGCCACGGTGGACGCGATCGTGGTGTCCTCGCACTCGTTCGAGCCGGAGCTGGTCGACACCTGCCGGAAGCGGTTTCCGCGGGTGCCGCTGGTCACCATCTGGGCGCCGCCGACCGCGTCGGGGCGCCGCAGCCGATCCGCGAGCTGAACCCGATGCGTCATTGGAGCCGCGGATGAACATCCTGGTCAGCGCGTTTGTCGACCACAACCTCGGCGACGATCTCATGCTCGAGATCCTCGTCCGGCGCTATCCGCACGTGATGTTCTTCTGCCTCAGGGATGCCAGCCTCAACGCGCTTCAGCCGTACGCCGATTGGCCGAACCTCGTCGTGCCGGACTGGGGCGACCTCGACCGCCTGCTGCCAGTGATGGACGCCTTTCTCGTGTACGGCGGATCCGCCTGGCAGGACCACGGCGACAATCTTCGTTGGTACGACTGGCCGACGCGCGTGATCCGGGAGTTTCGGGCGCAGGGAAAGCCGATCCTGGCCGTGGGCAACAACATCGGCCCCCTGCGGACCGCGAAGGGCCAGAGCCTGTTTGCGTCGCTGCTCTCGGATTTCGACTCAGTGGCGGTCCGTGACGCATTCTCGTTCGACTGGTTCCAGCAACACGTCGGAACCGGCAATGGCGTCTACGGCGCTGATCTCGTCTTCGACTATCCGATGCCGGCGCCGAGGCGGGACGCTGACCTTGTCGGCATTTCCATTCACCGGACGGTCCAATTCCCTGAGAGGAACGAGCCGTATGCCCGGAACATGGCAGCGGTCATCACTCGCCTGCACGACGTGCGGCCAGACCTTCGGGTATGCCTGTTCGGGTTCGACGCGATCACCGAGAACGACCGCATACTGGCCGATGAGATTGAGACGCGGCTGGGTCACCCGGCGTATCTGACCGCCCGCCACTACGAAGGCGACATCCCCGAGTGTCTGGCGGCGTTCGGCCGCTGCTCGCACGTCCTGGCCACCAGGTTCCACGCGCTCGTGCTGGCGCTCGGGTGGGGCATTCCCTTCACGCCGTTCGACTACATGGAGAAGGCGGGTCTCCTGCTCGCCGACCTGGACTATCGCGGCCTCGTCCTGACGCACGAGAACTTCGAGCGTTCAGTCGAGACCGCGGTGGACAACATCCTGCACTCGCCGTGTTGTTACGATGAAGGCCGACTCCGCGAGGTGCGCGCCAGAGCCTCCCTCAACTTCGCCGCCCTTGACCGGGTCGTCTCTGCCTCTACGTCAAACGCGCAGAAACGCCTCGTGCTGGATTGGCTCGACGAGCCCCGGCGCTTGGTCGCGGTATCGACGCCGTCAGCGGGGTGTGCAGGACTGACGGTCGCCACCGACCCGGTTGATCCGAGGTCTGACCACCTGACGGACGTGCTGCATCGGTACTTCGTGTTGAACGAGCGAGGCCCGGAGCTGGTCTACGACCGTGCGATGGGCACGCTTCAGATGGATGGCCTGGCGGCGTGGGTCGACGACCTGCTCGATCGCACTGACCCGCACGAAGAGGATTATCGAATCTTCCGGGCCTTTGTTGACCCAGCCGAGGTCGTGCTGGATATCGGCGCGAGCTGGGGCTACTCGGCCGCCAGCCTCTGGGCGGTCGGCTGCGGGTGCAGGATTGTATCGTTCGAGGCCCTGCCGCAGTACACCGACTGCCTGGCGAGAGTCGCCGCGCTCCGGCCGGGACGATACGACTATCGGATGATCGCACTCGGCCTGGCGCCGGGTGTTGTGCGTCTGGTGACCCCGGTTGTCGGCGACCTGGCGATGGCCGCATTGTCGACGGCCTCGCGCCAGCTCGATGTCCCGTCGATCGCCGGCCTCGTGATGGGAGCGGCACGCGACCGGTTCAGCAGCGAAGACCCTGCCGCGTTTACGCTCGCGGAAACCGACGTCGCCATCCAATCGTTGGATCACGTGCTGGCCGCGCAGGACGGATCGTCGCCCGTCGGTCCCGACACGCTTATCGCCGCGGTGAAGATCGACGTCATGGGGCTGGAGTACGAAGTGGCGGTGGGTGCGCGCGACACGCTCAGGACGCACAAGCCGCTTGTCATGACCGCCGGGGGCAACCGGGTGCCCGGCATGTCGGCGTTCATGGAAGCGCTCGGGTACTTCTATGCGGAGCGCGACGGGGCCAGCCTCGTCCATGTTCCCGGAATCGGAGGGGCGGTCAACGGGTTCTTCGTGCACCGCGACCGAGCCGAATCGTATCGGGGATTGGGGATCCTCGGCGGCCCCGCACCGCAAGCCCGCCCGTACTAGAAGTCCGCCTTTACGCAGCGGATCGACGCGGGTGGTCCGGCGCCGTCGATGCGGCTCACACAGATCCGGAGCAGCCCTCCACACGCTTCCACCAGTTGACCGTCGATGCCGAGCGACAGGCGCGGTCCATCGATCGTCTGCCGGGTCACGTCGTGCAGCACGCGGTCGCGTGCGGAGACGAGGATGCGGGCCGGGAGGCCGGCGAGATCGAGGTGGAGCCTGAAATGGTCGCCGGCGAAACGACCGATGTCCAGGTTGCCGCACCAGGACTGCCCCGCGTCCTGGCCGGCCGGCGACAGGGGTGCGTCGTTCAGGGCGTAGACGGCCTCCAGCACGCGCGTGGCTGGACCTTGGTCCAGGTCGAAGATCGTGTCTCGCCACCCGCGCGGGACGGGCGGCAGCTCCGGTACACGAGCGCTTGCCGCCTCAGCCGGGTCATCGATGACCGGGAACGTGTGGCGCCCGGTGCCCTGGTAGTAATCCTCGTACTTCGCGAACGCCTCGGTGTGCGGCGGGCGCAGCAGCACGGCTGGCACACCGAGAGCCTCTGCGATGATGACGCCGTGCAGCGAACTGGAGATCACCAGTTCCGCGGCCAGGATGTCGCGCACCATCGTAAACAAGTCGCAATCGACCGTGCGAATCGCGTGCCCTCGGCCGCCGAATCGATCGAAGAACGCCACCGTGTCCTTGTAGTGCGGGATGAGCAGGATGCCGCGAGGGGGCCCGGCAAGGCTCCGGCATGCCGCCACCTGGGCCGGAAACAGCTCGCCGATGAGCGCGCCCGGGTCGAAGAAGTGGGTCACGCGGGAAACGTCTACGCCTTGCCGCTTCAGATATGCCGCGGTCAGCGGCCCGCGCACCGCGCGCACGTCGATCGTCGCCTTGTCCGCCTTGGAGATTGAGAGCGGAACGTCCTTGAACCCGCTGCCCCAGATCACGTCGCCGGCCAGCGCCCGATGGGCGATGGACCCCGCCCCGAGCAGTCGGCACCCTTCGCGCTCGACGTGAACAGTCCGGCGCCCGAAGAGCGCCGACATGACGTGCGTCTGTAGCGTGTCTCCGACGTTGCCGATCAGAAAGTGGCCGGCGCTCAACGCCTCGGCTGACGGCCGATCGGTTTGCGCCGCGCGCCAGTAGAACGTCCGGATGAGCGAATTGGCGTGCGCCTCCGGTGACAGGGGCGATGGGCCGTCCGACCGCATCCCCTCTAATGTAGCGGTCCAGCGCGACGTGCGCAGGTTGACCGGCGTCAGGTGGTTGAACAGCTCATCCTGCCGGTACCGTCTGCAGCCGCTCTTGAAGTCATTGATGCCGTACGTGAGCAGCACGGACCGGGTTTCCGGCTCGTGTAGCAGTCCGGCCGGGTAGAAGACGCTCGCGACCCGTGGATTGAGCCGCGTGACCGGCTGCCTGTTTTTCTCAGCGTCATCGGGCACGAAGAGCGGCACCGATCCGACCGCAACCGGAGCGAACGGCGGTTCGGCCTGAAGTTCGAGGAGGTTCCCCGTGTACGAGAAGCCGCTCGCCGTCTGGACGCGGCTCTGAAACACCGTTACCAGGCGATGGTCGATGCACACCGGGGAGGTGCCCCCGTGCAGCGGCCCGAACGCCTCCTCGAGGTGTTCCGAGTTCCACGCGTGCGTGAAGGCGCGTTCGCACCACACCCCGTCCGGTTCGAGCACGCACCGCAGCACGACCAGCGGCGAGAGCGAGTAGATCGCGAACAGCGCGCCGTCGTGCTCAAAGAACCCCCAGTTCTTCTCGATGAGCCGACGGTTGGACGCCAGCATCACCTTCAACGGGGCTGCCGCCGGGCGCCCGTCGCCATCCACCTCGACCACGTAGATGTTGTTGGGGCGCTCGGTGTGGCCGGTGTTGAACGCGACGAAGCGCCGGTCCTGAAGCGTGAACGCCCGTGGGTCTGCCACCCACTCGATCCGCGGCGCCCGAGCCCTCACTTCGTCGGACCAGTTGACGAGCGCGGTGCCCGCGAACGTACGCGGATCGAGCCGGCAGCGATACACGTGCCGCCCCCCGTCCTCGTCGACATGCCTGAACAGACATACCACCTGGTCCGCCTGGCCGAAGACTGTCGGGTTGAACGCGTAGCCGCGGTCGATCGCCGGATCGTCAAAGCGGATGGTCCCGCCCTCTGTCGGCAGGGGCACCGCCGTTGTGTGGCGTTGCAAGTCGCAAGCAGGATCGGTTCGTCCGGCCCCCGGGACCAACGGCTCGCGACGATCCCCGACGCGGCCAGACGCTATCCCAGATGTTCGTACTGATCGCACTGGTAACCCATGAGCAGGCGCGGCGGCACCAGGTACCTGTTGCAGCCCAGCCGCTCACAGAATGCCACCTTTGACGCGACCTTCTGTGTGCCGGTGAAATGCACCACAAAGTGCTCAACGGGGTCCGCCAGATACTCGAAGTCGCGGTTATTGAATTGCTGGTGATCGAGCAGCTTGAAGAACCCGTCAGAGAAGCGCGGGTCCGTTTCCGACAGGTACACCATGGCGTCCTGGTCGCCGCTCGAGTAGTAGCCCAGATCCTGCCGCCAGAACGCCTGTACCGCCGCCAGGTCTGTGGCGAGCACCGCCTTCAGAAACTCGCGGGCGCGGGGCGCATTCCGCAGAAAGAACTGTCCGGACGAGAACTTCGTGAACAGCTTCTTGGTTGACGGGCTCCGGCAAATCAGCATGTCGCATTCGCCTGCCTCGTCGACGAAGCGTGCCAGCGGGATCGTGAAATTGGTGAAGTAGGCATCGTCGTCGATCCAGAACAGCCAGTCGAACAAACCCAGGTACCGGATGACGGTCTCGATTTTTCGAAAGTAGTTGCGCGAGTCACGCTCCGGCGAACCGTTGAAGACGTAGTGATAGCCGTGAAAGTCGGCGTAGGCCTTGTGGTTGACCTGCGAGTTGAACCGCAAGCCGGGGTGATAGCCGGAGACGATGCCGAGATTCATGCGTGCTCCGGGCAGGACACCATGGGCGCCCCGCCGCCGAGCGGCGCGCCGGCCTCGACGGTTTTGGTCGCGGTGATCGACAAGTGCTCCCCGAGTCCGAGGCCTTCGTAGAGATGCATCAGGCCGGCAAGATTCGGTTCTTCGACCCACGGGTAGATCTCGGCGAGGTACTCTTTCGGTTGCTTGCCTTCGTACAGATTCCCGCTGGAGGTCGACAGTTCACGTACCTGGAAGCCGGCCTCGACGAAGCTCTCGTACAAGACTCGCGGCGTGAATTGGAAGTAGTGGTCGTTGGTGTCGAGCCAGAACCAGTTGTCGCCCTGCTCCAGCGAACACAGACTGGCGAAGTTCGGTACGCTGCAGACGAACACGCCGCCGGGCTTCAGGCAGTAGTGGATCTTGTCGAGATACTCCATCGGATACGGCGTGTGTTCGAGTGAGTGGCTCATCAAGACGATGTCGAGCGACTCCGGGGCCACGTCGGCCTCTGAGAACTGTTCGGGGCGAATGACAATCCCCAGTTCGTCTCGGCAGAATGCGATATTGTGTGGGTTGAAATCGAATCCGACGGCCTCCATGCCCCTCGACCGGGCGTGATGCAGCGTGGCCCCCCAACCACATCCGATATCGACAAATCGACAGTCCGCGGGCTCCTTGCCTCGAAGCGCGATCGCGCGGTCGAAGAAATTCCGGAACTGCATGCCCACGAGCGCTGGATCCTCATCGACGGCCTGTCGCGACCGAGGCGTGGCGGTGCCAGACGACCACGTGCCGGCGTGCTTCCCGCCGTAGGCCTCCTCGTAGCGCTGCTGCATGGCGGCAGCCGTCAGACGCTGCCGCACGTACACGAATCCGCACGCGAGGCATTGTGAGATGCCCTTGCCGCGAATCGGCCTGAACGGCTGCTGTCCGCAATTGGGGCACGAGATCGTCTCGATCCGTCCGTCGTCCGACACCGTCCTGCTGAACGCGGGAACGAACCGGTATCCGGTGCGATGTCCAGCGAGTTCCTCCAGGTGCGCGAGCAGGCGCCTGGGCGAGAAGGCCCACCGAACGTTCGCGTCGTGACACCATCCCCGGCGCGCCGGTCCCGCCTTCTGTGGAGTGTAGACGATATGCCGTCTGGCCGTCGCTGTCGGCATCTGATCCGAAAGGCGATCGATTGCGTCGCGATCGTCAGCGGCCGCGCCGGAGGCCTGATGTCGCCCGTCGTGCGCGGCGTCCTCCTCGAAGTACACGGCAGCCCAGAAGCGATTGGGCGTTTCGACCAACGCGGTGTCGCGAGCGACTCCAACCGAGGGCATCCACATCGCGCCGGGGCAGGTGCGCTCAACCGAGGTCATCCACCAAGGGCGACTCAAGCATGTGAAAACGGGCGTCTTGTCATGCCTCCGACAGAACGTGGCGAGATCGTTGCGCAGCGCGACGGTCATCGGGACGTCCTCCCGGTCGCCAGCCGTGAAGAGCACGTACGAAGAGCCGGGATCCAACTCCAGTCCGTATGAACTCCGGAGCACTGACGCGGGGGGCTTCGACCGACGCGCAACGATGACAGGGCCCAACATCGACGCATTCAGCGAACAGCTGGCATCGTTCAGTGCTGTGCACGATTCCCTCAGCAGGAGCCCGGCGAACGACGGATCAGCCGCGAGGATCTCGAGGGCCTGGGGAATCAATTCCACCGCGGGGCTGGACGGCCCGCGTCCCTCCAGGTCGGGCGCCAGCAAGGCGCGTTGATCGTCGGCGCACGCGACGTGAACCAGTGGGTCCCCAAGCGTCTGAAAGGCGACGTCGGCTCCGCCGGCCAGCACGTACGGGATGCGAAGCGCACGTGCCCAGCCAAGCCCGTCGGCCGAAAAGCAGATCATGCGGTCGCAACCGCCGGCGATCGAGGCCAGGTCGACGGCCGAGCAGCCGCCAACCAGATTGGTGACCCGGTCCGGCAGGCGGCTCACCAGTGTCTCAGCCATCGCCGTGCAGGCGTCGGTGCCGAATAGAAAGCTGTGAAACACGTCGGCAGACAGCTCCGACAACGCGTCGCCCAGCGCCGCGATGTGGGGCTCCACTCCGGGAGCGAGCCACACGGCCAAGGTGGCGCGTTCGCTTTGCCGACGATGATCGCGCTCGGTCGCGGTTGGCACGATTGCCCACGTACGGTCGTCTCCGAGCGGCGCAGACAGTCCCAGCGATCGATGCAGCCCCTCCACGCCAACCCGGTCCAGGCGTGGGTGCTCGCCACGCGGAAGGACGTGCGTGAACGCAGCGCTGAGTTGCGCGTTTGTCGGTTCGTGAGGGCCCAGGGTGAGGGGGCGCATACTGATGCGCCAGGCTGCCGCCGAACCGAGCATGAAGAGCGCTTCGAGCGGATCCTGGAGCAGATTGGGCGTAATGGCCAGGCTCCATCTCGTCTGCTGCAGCCCGTCCAGCAGTTCATCCAGGTAGTCCGCTTCCCTCAACGCGCGGTCGCGATCGACGACGGTGGTACGGAGAGGGAAGAGACAATGGGCGTACAGGTCGAGTTGTTCCGGTCCGAGCAACACCGAGATTGATGCGTCCGTCCACGACTCCGCCATCGACGACAGCAACGGCGCGAACAACGCGTGGTGGTACACGTGGCCGAGATTCACGATGAGCACGTGATCCGGCTCGCGTTCGAACAGCGGCACGTCGACCGGCGCGGGGACTCTCGATCGGTCGTCGGCCGAGACAAGGATGGGGAGTCGCGCCGGCCACGATGCCTGCCGGGATGCGCACGACTTCACAACGGTCATGAGCGTGCCTCCGACGCCTCGCGGGGGGCGTGATCGCGAAGATGCAGGAGGCCGCTGATCTTGACCAGCGGAACGTCAATCTCGGGTGACCGCAGGATTTCCACCAGTTGCTGATGATCCGGGTGGCGGGGATCGGCGACGTTAACCTGGCGAAACTGCTCGTCACGGAAATGCCAGTTGAAGAAGGCCGTGAACAGAACGGCGTCGGCGTGAAACCGTCTGCCGATCTCGACAAACGGGATCATCTCCCGGAAGTTCCAGGCAGACACGACGAATTCGAGGCGCAGTTGGAACGTCTCGCCCTCGTTCTGCCGCAGCCCGTCGAGAAACTCCAGGTTCGACAGCAGCCGGGAGAACTCTCCGCCGCGGCGGACGATCCGGTACGTCTCCTCGGTTGCCGCGTCCATGGAGATGGAGAGGCCCGTCATCCGGCCCTTGAGATCGAAATGGTCGAAGGTCCGCCGGTCGAGCAGCTGGCCGTTGGTAATGAAGTCGAAGCGGAGCTGCGGGAACCGGTCGCGCGACAGTTGCTCGAGCAGACGCCGGGAAGCCCGGCCGGCGAACAGGTCGCCGTTGGTGTTCAGCCGGACCACCCGGACCCCGTTCCAGAGTTCCGGCGTCAGCCGCGCGATGATCCGGTCCACGGCCGTGCGGTCGCTCTCATTGGCGACGTGGAAATCGGGCCGGCACTGCGGGCACGCCAGGTTGCACTCGCGGTCCAGCCCGAGCATTACGCTTCGTGGACTGGCCTGGGTCTTCAGTCCGTAGCGTTCGCGTCCGGCAGAAGCGGAGAGAGGTGCCTTCGCTTCGCCGGTGGAGATGCCACCTGTGACGTGATGGTCTGGCCCGCTCTGGTGGTTGCCGGCCGGGGCTGGCAGGTCCAGTTCGGCGTCGGCCGGACGAGCCGGCAGCGTGCGGTGGCTGATGAACGGACACCGGATCTTGCTGCAGTATCGAAACGACCCGTCGAGCATCGACCTCCGGAACTCCTGGGCCATGCGGGCGTTCCAGATTTCGTGCACCGGGTCCAGCAGCGCATCACCGATGGCGACCGGGGACCACGCATCGCACGGCGTAATGCGCGCGGCTTTGAGATCGAACGCGTTCAGATCGAGGCACTGCCACGGGCGGTAACAGAAACTCTGACCGAGATACTCGCGAAGGCCGGCAAACCGGTGCGGCTTGCCTTCTTCGGCCGCGATCGCGACCTCGGCGTCGATCAGGAGTGTTTCAGCGTAGAGATCGGATTCGTTGGCCGTTGCCGCCGCCCGGATGAATGGCAGCGCTCCGCGTCTGTCTCCCGCCTCGAGATAGAGTTCGGCGACGATCAACTGGCAGAAGTACCGGTAGCTCCAGGTCGGCTGCTGCTTGAGTGCCTCGATGGCGTCGAGTCGGAGATCCTCGGGCAGGGCAGCCAGTAGCCGCAAGCCCGCGCGCACACGGTGCCGGCTGTCGAACAACCGCAGCGATTGAGCCGCCTTGATGTGGTCGGGCAGGTCGGGATCGATGAGCGGCACGCGCTCGATCCCGGCAAGAAAGTCCTGCAACATCTGCGCGCTCGACGGCGCGCTGGCCGTGCCTGTTGGGCAGATTGCCGCGTTCGTCATTGGAGGCTCCCGGCCGACTTCACCGGCATGAACTCGGCCAGGTCTCCCCAGTCGACGCGCGCTTGCCCCTGGGCGCTGGACAGAATCTCGCGTAGCGCGCTGATGGACTCCTGGTCTCCGGCCTCGAAGATGTTCTCGTCTCCGCAATGTCCCCGAACACGCTGGAACACGACGCCGAAACGGAGTGAGTGGGCCCAGTCGATGAAGGCGGGAATCTCCCTGAAGTTGCTGCGCATCACCGTCATGTTGACCGTGATGCCCCCCAGGAAGTGATCGCGTTCCCGGCACATCAACGCGATTGCCGACTGCAGTTGGTCCCAGGTCCCTCCGACCCGGATCTTTTCGTAGGTCTCTTTGGTGGCCGCGTCCACCGAGATGGTGACCCAGCCGAAACGCTGATGCTTGATTCGCTCCCAGTAGGTCGGAATGAGGAGCGCGTTGGTAATCAGATTGAACCGCAGGTTCGGATTCTCGCCGTGGTAGTCGGTGAGCATCTTGCGGCTGTCCGGCCGTGCGAGCGGGTCGCCGTGCCCCGTGAGCACGACTTCGCGCGCGGTCGGGAGATACCCGAAGATCTCCTCTCCGACCTTCTTCACCATCGCCGGGTTGTAGCCGCGCATGTCGCGACTGCACATGATGCACGAGAGATTGCAGACCGGCGAATTCGACAGGTTGAAGATGGTGGGGGGACGATCAAGCCGGAGTTTGCCCAGCCGAACGTCGTCCACCAATTCCGGGGAGATTTCTTTGTGCTGGTAACGTCGCACGTGGGCTGGATGGTCCGCGTCGCGCCGATGTTCGATAATCACCGGGCAGATCTCGTTACAGGCGGCCCGCCACTCACCCGACAGGATTTCCAGCCGGACCGATTGGGCCGCCTCGCCGTTCCAGATTTCGGCCAGCGTGTGATCGTTCACGTTGCCGATCGCCCGCTTCGTCCACGCCGAACAGCAGAACCGGACGTCGCCTTCCGGCGAGATCTCGCAGTAGTAGAACGGGCGAAGGCAAATCAGCTTCGACTCGTCAATCGGCGCCGACCTGGGGTGGGCATCGCCGCCAGGGCATTCCGTGACTTGGCACATTTCGGGCATGGTGTGGTCCCCACTGTCGACACCTGACGCTCCCATCAAACGACGTCGCCACTGCAACTCTGCTGCCAGTCGCGGTAGCGCTAGATGGCGCTCTGCTTGCACAGACCTCCCGCGGTCGGCGTGTTCCTCATGGAGTCGCAACCGCGCCGACAAGAGAAATCACCCGGGTATTGGTTGATTCCGGCCGCATCACCGAGGTTTCCGGCCGCCAACGCCCTGTCGGGAGGACGAACACGACTGTCGTGCGACCGACATCAGCCACGTGCCCTGTTCGCCGCGAACAGCGGGGCGCGGCCCGACGATCGGACGCCGGTTCTTGAGAGAGGCAAGACGCCATGGTCATCAGCCGAACGCCATTTCGCATTTCCTTTTTTGGGGGCGGGACCGATTACCCCACCTGGTTTGAGAAACACGGCGGCGTCGTGCTGGCCGCGACCATCGACAAGTACTGCTACTTGACGGCGCGCCGGTTGCCGCCAATCTTCGAGCACCGCTTCCGCGTCATCTACTCGAAAATCGAGACCTGTAAGACCGTCGCAGAGATCAAGCACCCGGTCGTAAAGGCCGTACTGCGCTACCTGAACATCAATGAGGGGGTCGAGATCCACCACGACGGCGACCTGCCGGCCCGCAGCGGGATGGGCTCCAGTTCAGCATTCACCGTCGGGCTGCTGCACGCGCTCAAGGCCCTGCAGGGGTCGCGGTCCGACGCGCACAGCCTTGCGTCGGAGAGCATCCATCTCGAACAGCAGGTGCTGCGCGAAAATGTCGGCTCGCAGGATCAGGTCCAGGCGGCCTACGGCGGCCTGAACCACATCGCGTTCCTGTCGCACGGCCAGTTCTCCGTGCGGCCCGTGACCCTCCCGCTCGCACGCACTGAGGAGCTCAACAATCACCTCATGCTCTTCTATACGGGCATCGTGCGCACCGCTTCGGAAGTGGCTGCCACGTTTCTGCCAACGCTCGAGGAAGCCAAGCGCCGGCAGTTGCGCGTCTTCAAGGACCTGGTCGAGGAAGGCCTCTCTGTCCTCTATGGCGGAGGTGATATCAACGAGTTCGGCAAGTTGCTGGACGAGGGCTGGAAAGAGAAACGCAGCCTGAGCGACAGGGTCAGCTCGGCCGACATCGACCGCATCTACGAGACGGCCCGCGGCAAGGGCGCCATTGGCGGCAAGATCACCGGCGCCGGCGGCGGCGGGTTCCTGCTGCTCTTCGTGCCTCCTGAGCGGCAGGACGCCGTGCGCCACGCGCTGCATCCCCTCGTGCATGTGCCGTTCAAGTTCGACTCGACGGGAAGCCAGATCATCTACTTCTCGTCGGAAGCGGCGTACGAGACCGGTGCGTCCAGCCGCCCCGTGTCGTTCGCGTCCCGGTTCGCCGCGTAATCTCGGACGTCGTGGCGACCCGCGGCTGAAGACGCCGATGCCGGATAGATTCGTACTGCTCGATCTCGCCCCGTGGCCGACGCTGCTCTCGCTGGTCCGTCATGCGCCGCGCGACTGGATCGTGTGGGGCACGCTGCCTCGGGCCGTAGGCGTGCGACTTGCCGCAATCGGCGTCGAAATCCGCGACCAGCCGCTGCCGCAGCCGTTCCATCAGGCTGAGCTTCCTGAGTGGATTCGCAAGCCCCACCGCGGCATCGTTGTGCCCGCACTGGGGAATCCACTGCCCACGCGATGGCCTGTCGTCCGCCGGCTCGCGACGATGGACACACCGGTGTTCGTGGCCAGGCACGGTCGCATCGAGCGCGTCCCCGAGATTCCCAGCAGCGATGCCTTCACGTGGGCGCTCGATCACGGCGGCGAGCTGGCAGCCGCGGCGCCCGCCTCGTCGGTCGACTTCGCGTGCGTACGCGCCGACCTGCTCGGTGATGTGCTGCTCGCCGTGCCCGCGCTCACGGCGCTGGCCGCGACAGGGTCGATGCGCCTCATCGTGCGCGAGGAATGGACCGGCTGGATGAAGCATGTCTTGCCCGCCGGATGTCGCGTGCAGGGACTTGGTCTGGCCCCCTGGGCCCTGCCGGTGTTCGAGCCCGCCGCGACTTCGGTTGACTTGAGCCCGCCGGGCTGGCGATCGCCGCTCACCCCGGCGATTGCCCGGACAATTCCAGCAGCGACGCACACGCGGCTAGGCCCTGGAGGAAGCCTCTCCGACATGCTGGCGGCGACGCTGGGCCTCGATGTGCGATGGCCGGCCCGCAAGCAGGAGCGAGGCACGCACGGAGTGCTCGTGCCCACCGGATCGAGCCTCGAGCGCCTCCTGCCCGCCGAACGCTGGACCTACGCCGTCGAGCGCGCGTCGAGCGTGATGCGCATTGCGAGCTGGACGATACTCGATCCTGACGGCACGTCCGATCCGACACTGGCGCGAGTGATTCCGCACGCCAGCGTGCTGACGGGTTGGCAGCCGCCCGCGGCGCTCATCGACATGATTCGATCCGCCGCTGTCGTCGTGGGCGTGTCGACAGCCCTGACTCATCTGGCCGCGCTCACCGGCACGCCCGCCCTCGTCGTGGAACATCCCACGACGGTGCCCGCGATGTACCGGGCGCCGGTCGAGTTCGTCCGGTACCTTCGATCCTCCCGGCCGTGGTGGCGCGACGACCCCTCCGATGATGATGTTGAGCGCGCCATGGCCCAGCCGGACGACACCTACGGATTCGTGACGGGCGAGTGGCGCTATGCGATTGACAAAGCCCTTGCGCACCAGCCGTTCGCCGGCGCTGGCTAGAGAGTTGACACCGATGCCCGTCCCGACAGGATTCCTGCCGACCGCCTATCTGCCGCGCGTGCACCCGGCGCTCGCGCGTGCGTGGCGCCATACTTGGGGTCGCAGGCGGCTCGACGCGATCTTCCTGTCGCGCGATCGGATGCCTCTGGCGCGCGCGATGGGGTGGGAGCAGTTCGGCAGGCTCGAAGAAGTGCCAGGGGGATGGACCAGCGCCGAGACGCTGGCGGCCACCGGCCGCGGGCGAGACGTCTCGGTGCTGCTACCGGGTGATCCGGCGCTCTACGCCAACTGCCTGCGCGCCGCCGAATCAACGGGCACGGCCACGTGGACGACTTGGCAGCAAAGCGGCGTGGCGGCCCCGCGGCTGGAGCCGGGACCGTTGCTTGCCGAACTGCAGCCGGCCGGCGACCCCAACGACTCGTCGCACGCCGGCTTCGAGAGCTTCTGGGAAGCGGTCGATCGGGATGATCGCTTTACCTGGGTAATCCGGCTCGACGCCATCGGCGACATCCTGCTCACGCTGAGCTACCTGTATCCATTCAAGAGACGCCATCCGCGACGACGAGTTGGTTTGATCGTGCGCGAGCACCACGTGCCGTGGCTGCGCCGCTTCGAGTGGATCGATCAGGTGTGCGGAGTGGACGTCGTCTATTGGGAGCGCATGCTGGCGTCAATCCCCCGGCCCGACGGTCGAGCCGCCGCGTGGCTCAATCTGATGCCAGGCATGCTGCGAGTCGCTGGCAATCGAATCCTCTCCGAGCGCGCGGGGCTGGCGGCGAGCGCCTATCCCGATCGCCTCACCCGTTGCGAGTGTTCTCCTGGTCGTCACGTCATGGGGACGCGCGAACTGCTCGATCTGGTCTTCGATCACGTCTCGCCCGAACTGCCTGTCGAGTGTCCGTCCCGTGGCACCGACGCGTGCGTGTGGTTCTCTCCGTTCCCCGGCGCCGACGAGCGTCTCTGGCCGCCGGCCTCGTGGGCGCAGGCGCTCGCGCCGCTGGCCGGCACGCGTATCGTCTTCCAGCCTGCGACAACTCCTCTCCATCGGCGCTGGGAAGGCGAGTTCATGACGCACGCCGCCGCGCGCGGTCTGAATATCGAGCGCGCTGGCCCGACCGAGTCCGTGACCGAACTGGCCCGGATGATGGCGAGCGCCCGCGGATGGGTGGGCATCAACTCAGCGCCGATGCACGTGGCGGCGCTGCTCGGTCTGCCTGCGCTGGCGCTCGGCCTGGGCTGGGAGGCCAACGCGCGGTGGGCCCATCCGACGCTCCAGATTGTTGCGGCAGAAGATGTGGCCCGCCGTCTTCAGCAGTCGCCATCGGCTGATCAGTTGCAGGCGTTCGCTCAGAGCGCTGCACGTTCGGATACTTGGGCAGATGGACTGTACCTGCCGCCGGAGATGTTCGCGTCAGCGCTCGAAGGGCACGATCTCACGAGGCTGATGTAGTTGCGGCCTGCCGTGTCCAATCGTCGAATGCCGGGATTCGGCGAAGCGGTCCGAGAAGCTGAACCTGTGCCATCAGGTCCGCTGCGACTGGTTGCGTGCCCTCATCCAGCCACGCCACGAGCCTTCCAAGCGCGGTCCATGCGTCAGCGGTCACAGTCTCTGGCCGACCTTCGCGCTCGATGATGCGCCTGGCGAGCGGGTAGCGGCGGCCGGACAGATGGTGCGCGATTCGCTCCAACTCGGGGACGTCGCCGGCGAGCGCCGAATAGCAGAAGTCCGACCACTCCGAGGCGATGGCGCGCCAGTTGTAGTGACCCGCCGCGCGTTCGCGAGCCACTCGGCTCGCCTCGCACCAGCGGTCGTCATCGGTCAGCATGGCCACGACCTCGTCTACAAACCTGTCGCGAAAAGTCGGATCGGAGTCAGGATCGCCGCTGACACACACACCTCCGTTCCCGACCGTCTCGGGAAGCGCCCCGAACGTGGAGGTCACCACCGGGCAACCGGCTGCCTGCGCCTCGACGACCGTGATGCAGAAGGTCTCGGGCCGGCGATTCGGATAGGCCAGCACGCGTGCCTGTTCGTACTCGGCCGCGAGGGCGGGCTGGGGCAGCGACCCGAGCATCACGACGCCTGGCTGGCGGGCGCGCTCGTAGAGTGCTCCGAACTGCGCGCGGTCATCTTCCTCGCTCACGCCGTAGAGGCGCAGGCTGCTGCACACCCGCAGTTCGGCCTCCGGGCACCGCTGGCGAATGATCGGAAACCACTCGAGCAACAGGTCGAGGCCCCGGCAGGGCGTGCTCGCGTAGATCAGGCGCGGCGGGCGCCGATCGACGCTGCGCGTCCGCGCCACCGGCGCGAATCCCAGCCTGGTTCGGACGATTCGCCACGCATCGATGCCTCGTGTCGTGCGGTAGGCGCCAGCGTGCCATTGGCTTTGGAACACGAAGTAGTCGATGGCCGTCCGATGCTCCCGTATTTCGAGACCGCGCGCTGAGGGCTGATCCGGCGGATCGCCGGTCCACAGGAGCTGGAGAGGCGCGAACCGGTTCTGCCCGATGAGCGACCAGTCCCGGATTGAGATGAGAACGTCCGGGGCGTCTTCGAGCGCGTCCGCGCGAATGTCCTGCCAGCGGTGGTACTCCACGGCTCGGAAGCGTCGAGCGTCCGCGCAGCCGTTGTAGACCCGCACCACATGCCCCGCCTCCGCGAGCGCATCAGCCAGGTACACCACCGCGCTTTCGGTTCCGCCAAGCGGCTGATCCCGCGGCGTGTCCCCGTCGTACGGAATACTGTTGGCCTGGCTGAACCAGATCGACAACGGGCGCCGATGTCCTCGAGATGTCGTCAAGGGGCGGGCGGGCGCCTTGCTCGGCGGCGCGGCCCGTCGATGGAGTTCGTGCGCCGCGGTGGATTGCGGATTGAGCCGGAAGGCAGTCGCGAGCAGACCGGCGATCTCCCGTCCGAACCCGGCGGCGTAGCGAAGCCGCCCCAGACAGATGGCGGCGTCGAACGTCGGCTTGATTCTGAGGCTTCGCTCCAACAGAGTCGCGGCGCCTGTGTCGTCGTTCCGCGCTGCCGCCAGCATGCCCCTGAGCGCGACGACCTGCGCGTCGTTCGTTCCTGCGGTCATGGCGTCGAGGACGCGCTCGGATTCGCCGAGACGTCCGGCAAGCAGCAACTCGCGAGCCCGCCGCACCGCATCGGACGGTGCGCCGGTCACGGGGCCCCAGTCTCGGTCGTTGGCGACCAGACGGTCCCCAAATCGAAGCTGCTCTTGACGTGGCCACAGACCACCGATCCATCGCAGAAGATCTGCAGCCCCGCCTGCCTGACGCGATGACAGAACCAGACGTCTTCGCCGACGTTGGTGCCGTCTTCCTCCTCGGGCCAGTTGAACCACGGGAAGCCGATGCGCTCAAAGGTCGCGCGCTCGACAAGTGTGAAGCCCAGTCCGGCGTGCTTGATGGGGAAGACCTTCGACGGGCACTTTTCGGGCCAGTCCTTGTCGCGGATACCCTTGACACTCGCCACGACGCGCCCCGCTGCAAGAAGCGGGTAAACCCCGGTCGCTACCGGCCTCCCGACAGCCAGCAGTTTCGCCAGCGCCCCGGCCGGCGGCACCACGTCGTCATCCATCATCAGGAAGTGCGTGCAATCCGACTTCAGGAAATCACGCACGAGGCGGTTCCGCATCAGGGCCACGGGCTGGCCGATCTGGATAGCGAGGCCAGTGCCCAACTCAGCCGCCAGCCGCTGGGCGTACACAATCGACTGCACCCACGGGAATCCCCGCGTGGGCATGCCCACCATGACCCTGGGTGTCTTCGACATTGGTCTATCCGGCTCCGCGTCGTCTTTTCGGCCTTCGACTCAGCCGATGCCCCGTCCGATTCGAAGCAAGGCGCGGGCCATGCCCCAGTCGCCGGTATCTGGCGGCGAAGAGGGACGACGCGGCTCGAGTGTGTCGGTGGGACGACACCTGCGCCGGCCGGCATTCAAGGGTCGGAGACATGCTGCCGATTTCATCACCAGCGCACGGGTGCGGCTGGAGGTGATTGCTATGTGGGAACGACGAACGATGCGAGCACGAATTCTTGTACGCAACACCGTGTGCGCCGGATGCGCACTGATGTGGGTGTCTGGCCTCGCGTTGGCGCCGCGGGCGTTCGCCCAGACGTCGGGCTGGGATTTTACGAGCAAGGTCTCGGCCGCCAAAGACACCGGTGGGCTGAGCAGCGCCACGGCCTCATCGAAAAAGACCACGGCCCCGAAGACGGCCGCAGTGGCGAAGCCGACCGGCCCATCGACACCACCCAAGCCGTCGAGCGCATGGAGTGCCCCGGCCGCCCCGGTGGCCGCCACCGCCAAGACTGCTGCGGCGCCGATTCCTCCGCGGCACACATCGGTGCCCGCTGCCGAGCAACAGCGAGTGGTGCTCGAGTGGATCACCGACGCGGTGGATCAGGTCAGCCAGGCGGGTCCCGTTCGGTCTCCCGATCCGGTTCCGGCTGCCGCACCAATCGCCGCCCAGTCTCGGAGCGCCGAGCCGGCAGTCGTCGCGCCAGACGCCGCCACAGTCGCCACCGAGGTTCCCGCAGCGACGAAGGCCTCCCCTCCGGGAGCGCCGGCATTGCAGGTGCAGACTGAGCCCCGCGAGTGGTTCGGCTACGGACAGAAGTGGTCGAACTGGTCGCGCATGACAGGGGATTGGGACCGGCTTCGAACCAACATCGAGGATCTGGGCTTGTCGATACAGGTCGCGACCATTTCGGATGTGTCCGGCCTGTCCGAACGTCGGCGTCGCTCCCAGGCCGTTGGCCGTCAGCTGACGACCGTAGGGTTCACGTTCGATCTCGAACGGATCGCCGGCCTGCCGGGAGGCAGCCTGCTGGTGCAGTACCAGAAGATGAGTGGCGCCAACGGCTCATTTCGGGCAGCTGACAGCCAGGGCTTCTCGAACATCGATGCTGATCCGTTCAGCCGAATTGGCGAAGTCTGGTACGAACAGAAGATCGGCGGCCGTTTCCGCGTCAAGACAGGTTTGATCGACGCGAACAGAGACTTCGCGTTTGTCGATAACGGCGCAGACTTCATCAACTCGTCAATGGGGTATAGCCCCACGATCTTCCCGCTGCCGACGTATCCGGATCCGCACTTGGGCCTGGTGGTGCACGTCGACCCGACCGATCGGATCTACCTGTCGGCAGGGCTCTTCAACGGCGGGCCGGCGATGGGAGTGGCGGACTTCAAGGCGTTGTTCTCACTGGGAGAGGTCGGGTTGCGCTGGAAGGGATGGGGAGGCGGTCGCATCGGCGTTGGCTACTGGCGTGTCGGCGGCCACCGTGCGGAAGCCGATGATCTGATTCTGCCAGTGTCGACCGGTGGTGAGTACCTCGTCATTGACCAGACGCTCTGGACAGGCGAGCGGGACGGGAACGAGCAATCGATCGGGGCATTCTTCCAGGCCGGTCTGGCCGACCCGCGCGCGTCCAGCACGTCGTCGCACGTCGGTGGCGGCATTGTCGGCCGTGGCCTGGTCGCCCGGCGTCCCGACGACGCGATTGGCGTCGGTGTCACAGCCGTCCGCCTCGCGTTGCCGACGTCGGGTGAGCTCTACACTCGCCGCGAGGTCGACGCGACCGCCTTCTACCGATTCGCACTGACAAAATGGGTCGCCCTCAAACCCGACGTGCAGCTCATCTGGTACCCCGGCGGTGAACTGGGGCGCCGAGCGCTGCTGGCGGGCACCCTCAGGATCGAGGTCGGATTCTGACCATCGATGAACTTCGTGGGCTGTCAATCAGCCCCTAAGTCCTTCGAGCCTTTTTAGCGGTTGCCAAGCGCGAATGCGCAACGGTGATTGCGAGTCGAAGCACTAAGGAGACCGTCATGCGTGCATCACGAATCGTCTTGAAGACCGTCGGAGCAGGATACGCCCTCTTGTGTCTGTCGGGTGTGGCGCTGGCGGCCGACCCGCCGTCGGCGTCGGACATACTCGCCCGACTCAAGGCTGGCAACGCACGATTTGTCGCAGACGCATCGGTCCAGCCGACCATCGACCACGGCCGGCGCGCCGATCTGGCCAAGGGCCAGACACCGTTTGCGATGGTGCTGTCGTGCGCCGACTCGCGGGTGCCGCCCGAGATTGTGTTCAATACCGGTCTGGGAGACTTGTTTGTCGTGCGGGCGGCCGGCGCGGTCGTTGATCGATCGGTGCTGGCGAGCGTCGAATACGCCGCCGAGCATCTGCACTCAACGGTTCTGGTCGTCATGGGGCACGAATTCTGTGGCGCCGTGACGGCCGCGATCGAGACAAAGACATCGCTCGGGCCGAACCTCGATTTCCTTATGAAGGCGATCAAGCCGGCGGTGGCAAGGACTGCGGCGACGCCCGAGAGGCAACGGCTGAAGGCAGCTATCCTCGAGAACGTCGAGGTATCGGTGAACGACGCGCTGGCGCAGAGCGAGATCCTCCGCCACCTGGTCGCGTCTGGCGGCCTGACGATTTTCGGGGCGTATTACGAACTCGAAAGCGGCCGCGTGACGTTTTCGAAGCCGATCGGCGCTCCGGCTGGCGCACATGCCGCTACCCCGGAATCCCGCCGATGAGCATCTGAATCCCTGCGCGTCTTCGAGACGCGTATGTCGGTCAATTCGCCGACAGTCCGGCCGACTGGCCGGACACGGCGGCGCGTCCACCCCGATGCGGCCGGCCGCTTTTCCGGCCGGCCGACACCCCTTATCCAAAACTGTCGCTCGGCACGCGCCTTGCTCTACCGCCATTCAAGGATCGGGATGCACCTGTCGATTGTCTTGTTGGCGCTCGATGCGCCCGTTGATGTGTCCCCAGCTTCACTCTGGTTGTGGATGGTCCACTGCCGGTGCCGAGAAACTGACGCTGGTTCTTCTTGAGGAGAGAGTGCGATGAATTCCAAGTGGACTGTCGGTAAGAAGTTGTTCACCGGCGTCGGGATCCTGGCGGCGTTTCTGATCGCTGAAGGCGGGATGGCGTTCTGGGTGGCCAGCTCGATGATGTCCCAGCTCGACTCGTTGACCGCCGTGACGGTCAAGAAGCTGGAACTGGCAACATCGATGGGCGAGTCCGGTGCGGGAATGCGGTCCGAGCAGCGACGCTACCTGCTTGGCGTACTCGGCAAGGACAAAGCGACCATGGACGCGGCTGAAAAGGCGATGGACAAGCGCGTCGAGGAGATGCGCTCCAAGGTCGCCGAGATCACGCCGCTGCTCCAGACCGAAGCGGGGAAGCGCGCGACTGCCGACCTCGTGAAGTATCTGGACCAGTGGGTGGCTGGCGACAAGGCGCTTTCCGATCTGGCCATCGCCGGCAAGGCGATGGAAGCATGGGCGATGGCGAAAGACCAGCTGAACCCGCTCATCGACAAGATGGACGAACAGGGAGCCGTGCTCATCGCGCAACAGAAGGAAGCGATGAAACAGGCCGAGGCGTTGGCAGACAGTTCGTATGCGCAGACGATTTGGTTCGTGGGCGTGCTGGTCGGCCTCGCGTTGCTGGTCGGCGTCGCTGTCGTGTGGGCGGTCCGGGGTATTACGGCGACCCTGCGCCAGACGGCCACGCAGCTCAGTGAAGGCACCGAGCAGGTCGTGGCGGCGGCGGGGCAGGTGTCGACCTCTGCGCAGTCGTTGTCGCAAGGGGCCACCGAGCAGGCGTCATCGCTTGAAGAGACCTCTGCCTCGATGGAGGAGATGGCGTCGATGACGCGCAAGAACGCCGAAAACGCCTCGCAGGCCGCCACACTCGTGATCACCGTCGCGCAACAGGTGACCGATTCGAACGTCGCGCTGAACGAGATGGTCGGGTCGATGGCGGCGATCAAGGAATCGAGCAACAAGGTCGCGAAGATCATCAAGACGATCGACGAGATCGCGTTCCAGACCAACATCCTGGCGCTCAACGCAGCGGTGGAAGCGGCGCGGGCGGGCGAAGCCGGCATGGGCTTCGCGGTGGTGGCCGACGAAGTCCGCAATCTGGCGCAGCGCTCGGCACAGGCCGCCAAGGATACCGCGGGCCTGATCGAGGAGTCGATTTCAAGGTCGCAGGAGGGGGCTGTCAAGGTCCAGCAGGTCGCGACCTCGATCGGGACGATCACTGAAGGCGTGAACCGCGTGAAGGGGATCGTCGACGAGGTCCGCGAGGCCAGCCAGCAGCAGCGGCAGGGGATCGATCAGGTGACCCAGGCCATTACTCAGATGGAGAAGGTGACGCAGACCACCGCGGCGACGGCCGAAGAAAGTGCGGCGGCCAGCGAAGAGCTGAACGCCCAGGCCGAGACGTCGATGTCCGTCGTGCGCGAACTCGAGTCGATGGTCGGGGGCGGGAGTACCGGCGGGGCACCGGTCGCCCGGGTTGCTCGACACACGACCAAGGATGCCGGCCGCGTACTGGCCATGAAGTCTCGGCCGATCGGCAAGGCGAAGCCAGCCCCTGCCGCGACGTCTGCCGCGGAAGACGCCATTCCGCTTGCCGAGACGGGTACGTACGGCAAGTTCTAAGCACGAGTACCGGGACGAAATCACGACGATGACCATCCTGATCGACGTCTTTCGCGTGATCGCGTGCGGTGGATACAGCGCATTTGCCGCCTGACTCTGGGATAGGCGGTTGTTGGTTCCTTCAGTATTCCTACCCGACCGATCGACCGGCTCCGCCAGGCGGGGCCGGTCGATCCCGCCTCTCTCCCTCGCAAAGGCCGGCAATTGAATTCCGTGTCCAGCGGCCCGGCGAAGACCGAGGCCTCAGCGCCCCGGTCCCGACGGACGCTCCGCCGACACCGCGGCTAGCCAGCCGACCGTCCTGGCTTACTGAACCGACGCGTTCCTCCGAATTATTGCGACGTCCATGGCCGCCATGGACGGACTCGGAGCGGCACGGGCATTGCTCTACCAGCGCTCAAGCGGGGGAGTGAACGTGCCGATTCCCTCACTGGCGCACGAGTGCCCGGAGGATATCGCAATGGTCGGACGACGAGTCGGACAGAATGCCGCGGGCGCCGGATGCGCCCTTCCCTGGCGGATGCGCACGCCGGCGATCGTCGCCGTCGCGCTCCTCGCGGTGGTGCCGGCACGGCCCGCGATTGCCCAGACGTCAGGATGGGATTTCACCAGCAAGCCGCCTGCTGCAAAAGACACCGCCGAGACCGGGCATACCCCCGCGCTAAAGAAATCGGAGGCATCGACGCAGCCGGCGGCTGGGAAGATCGCGGCATCGACGCCGCACACAAGTTCAGCAGTCGCTGACTCGTCGGCCAGTCACCCATCGTCGGGAACCAGGCCCCACGCCGCCAGGCCGACCTCGCCCGAGCCTGCTGCGCGCCACTCGACAGCCCCCGCCGTCAATCTTATCTGGGGCGACTCGATGACGCCGAGCGCCACATCCGGTGTTTCGCACGCCGGCGTGGTACTTCAGTGGGAGGGCGCAGATACCGATCCCGTCGCCACCGCCACGACCGTGACGATCGAGAAGAGGGACACGCGGGTGCCGCCCTCTCCGGCATCTCCGACCAGAGAGCGGCGCACTGTCGACGCCCCGCCTGCAGCGCCTGAGGCGCCTGTCGCGCCCGTCGCGCAAGTCGCGCCTGTCGCGCCTAAAGTCGCCGGGCCGAGCGAGCCGCGCAAACCGCAGCCGACCGGCCTCGAACGATTGAGCGACGAGTGGCCAAACGCCATCAAGGTCGGTCTGCAGTATCGCGGCCGCGTCGAATCGCCTCGCGGTCTGTCCGTGACGCGTGGGGGCACTGACGACACGTACTACCTCAATCGCGTGCGTCTCGACGCCAGCATCGTCGTTGCGCCGTGGTTGCGCGTCGTTGGTCAAGTGCAAGACGCCATGGTCCTGAAGTACGACGTCGGGGCCGCGCCGACCACAATGGCAAACGCGTGGGACCTGCGGCTTGGCTACGTCGCCCTCGAGCGCGGTGTCCGAGGCCCGTTTGTGCGGGTCGGCCGGCAGGACCTGGGCTATGGCGGACAGCGGCTGATAGCCAGCCCGGATTGGGGCAACACGAACCGCACGTTCGACGCCGTCCGTGCGGGCTGGGCCGATCCGAGATTCCGCGTCGAGTGGTTCGGTGCCGTGCCGGTCACGATCGTCCAGGGCGGATTCGACGTGCGTTCACCAACCGAGCGCATCAGTGGCGCGGTCGTGACGCTGCCGCGCGTGATTCCAAAAGGGACGCTCGAGTCGTACGCCCTTCTCAAGACTGTGACGGCCGTGACCTCTGAGCTCGGCGTGAGAGGACGGGCGAGCACCTACACGATCGGTTCCCGCGCGGCCGGTGTCCTGTCAGGTGGATTCGACTACGCACTCGAGGCCGCCGTTCAACGAGGCGACCGCGCCGGCGACGCCATCTCCGCGTGGGCGGGCAGCTACGTGTTCGGCTGGAACGTCCGGGCTTCGGGGATGAGGCCGCGCCTCACTCTCGAGTTCGACCACGCCTCCGGTGACGCGAACGCCAAAGACGGGCGCATCGGCACCTTCGATCAGCTCTACCCCAGCAATCACGCGAAGTACGGTCTGGCCGATCAGATTGGCTGGAAGAACATGCGCGTGCTGCGAACGGGCCTCGACGTGACGCCGACACCGAAGTTCAAGCTGAAGGCCGACGTGAGCCGCTTGTGGCTGGCTACGATCGGCGACGCGTTCTATGCGTCCAACGGGTCGATCAGGATGCTCAATCGTCAGGCGACCAGCAGGGCCATCGGGACCGAACTGGATCTCCAGGGGACCTACGCATTCTCGAAAGAGCTGAGCTTCGGTGCCGGTGTCGCGACGCTCTTTGCGGATCACTACCTTGCGCAGTCAACGGGCGGTGGCACATTGTGGACGCCGTACCTCATGTGGAATGTCAAATTCTAGGCCGCGATCGGGAGATACACGACACGCCGGCGGGCAATCCCGTTCGGCACGAGTAGGGCGAGAGGGGTCGATTATGCAGTGGACGATCGGCAAGAAGCTTTACACGGGCATCGGGACGCTGGCTGTGGTCGGTGTCGCGATCGTGGCGACCGACTACGTCAAACTGGGCGAGGTCGAGACAGGGCTCAGCGACGTCGTGAACAAGACGGCAAGGAACCTCGAGCGAACCGAACGGCTGAGGTACCTCGGCGAGGCGTACCGCTCAGGCAACCGCTACAACATCATCCTGGCTGCTGAGCGAAACGCGGCGGGGCTCGAACAGAATCGCAAGAAGATGGAAAGCCTGAACGCGGAATTCCTGAAAGTCGCCGGCGAGCTGGAGCAGGCTTCTCGAGTGGCCGAAGTCAAAGGCCTCGCTCGAGACGCACAGGTGAGCATGAAGGAGTTCGACGCGAAGTGCATGGATATTGCGACCATGGCGGCGGCCTTCAAGGCGGCCGAGGCGGCCCAGGAACTCGGCGCGGTGGCCGTCCTGGCCGACAGAGTCCAGGACATCGCAACGAAACTCACCGACAAGCAGCTGGTGCGCATCGATGAGGTAGGGCGCGCCGGGACGGCCGCCGCCCGGATGGCCAGGTTGACTGCCGTGGCGCTGGCGTTGCTGGCGATGGCGGCGCTCATCGTCCTCATTTACCTCGTGTGGGTGACGGTCAAGACGTTGAGCGGAATGGTTGACAACCTGAGCGCGGGGAGCGTACAGGTGACTACCGCCGCGACACAGGTGGCCTCGTCCGCGCAGACGCTGTCGCAGGGAGCGACCGAGCAGGCGGCCTCGCTCGAGGAAACGTCAGCCTCGATGGAAGAGATGGCGTCGATGACGCGGAGAAACTCGGAGAACTCGCAGGAGGCCGCGCGGCTGATGATCGAGGTCGACCGGCTGGTCGGGGGGTCGAATGCGGCGCTCGGCGAGATGACCGAGTCGATGACGAGCATCGGCGAATCGAGCAATAAGGTATCCAAGATCATCAAGACGATCGACGAGATTGCCTTCCAGACGAATATCCTCGCGCTCAACGCGGCCGTCGAGGCAGCGCGCGCCGGCGAGGCGGGCATGGGCTTCGCGGTGGTCGCCGACGAGGTGCGTAACCTCGCGCAGCGCTCAGCGCAGGCGGCCAGGGATACGGCATCGCTCATCGAGGAATCGATTACCAGCTCGCAGGAAGGCCACGCCAGGATGGAGAGGGTGACGCAGTCGATTAAGGCAATTACCGACAGTGTCGCCAAGGTCAAAGGGCTGGTCGGCGAGGTCAGCGACGCGAGCCGGCAGCAGACGACAGGGATCGATCAGGTTGCGCAGGCCGTTGTTCAGATGGAAAAGGTCACACAAAGCAGCGCGGCGACCGCCGAGGAAAGCGCCGCGGCGAGCGAGGAACTCAACGCCCAGGCAGAAACGACGATGGCGGAGGTCCGCCGGCTCGAGGCGATGGTGATCGGCGCCAGGACGATCGACGGTCCATCCCATTTCCAGGCGCGGGTCGCGCCATCGGCGGGCGGCATCGCCCCCGGCAAGAGCGCGAAGCTGTTCAAGATGGCGCCGAAATCGGGCAACAAGGCGCAGCCGAACCCGTCGGCAGACGCCGAGATTCACCTGGCCGACACCGGCACCTTCGGCAGGTTGTGACATATGGCTAAGAATCCCAAGGCGCGGCGCCGATCGGCCGTCGTTCCCGAGGCCAGCAGCACGCCGCCTCGAGAACAGATCGACGCGATCCTGAACCGGTTGCTGTGCGACGTGGCTCTGGGCGGCGAAGCCGGAAACGGCGGATTCGCGCGGACCGCTGACGCCGTGGCCGAGCTGTTCGCCCTGCTCGGCGGCCTTGCGGCACCGGTACTCGAGCCAGCGGTGGCCGCGGTCGCTGCGGCGCGCGACTTGCCCCAGCTCGAGCAGGCGCTCGCGGCGTTCGCGGTGGCGTGGAACGGCTGGACTGTGCACTGCGACACGGAGGCGGAGGCGCCGGCTGAAGTGCATGTTGATCGGCCTGCCGATCCACCCGCTGCGCCGCTGATCGACGTACCTCTGGCCGGGAATCGAGTTGACGAAGACCTGGTGGCGCTGCAGGGCGATCCAGAGCTGGCGTCGATGTTCATTGCGGAGGCCCTGGATCACCTGGGCACCATCGAAGCGTCCGTGCTGCAACTCGAGGCCACGCCCGACGACACGAAGCTGCTGAATGACATCTTTCGCCCGTTTCACACGGTAAAGGGCAACGCCGGCGCCCTCGGCGTGACACGGGTGCAGGAACTCGCGCACAAAGTCGAGAACCTGCTGGATCTGTGCCGCTCGGGGCGACATGCGTTCGGCCCGGCCGAAACCGATGCGGCCCTCGAGGCGGTCGACGTGCTCAGCGCGCTCGTCACCGACCTTCAAACCCGGCTGAATGGTCAGCCAGGAGTCGATCTGGAGGCAAAGCGCCAGGCGCTCATGGGGGTCGTCCAGCGCCTGGTCGACGGCACCGGCGACATCGCCGCGCCGCCCGTCGAGAGGCGGCCCGAACCGGTGTTCCACGACGCGCCCGCCTCGGCCGAATCGACACCGGCGTCCAATCCCGCGATCGACTTCTCGCTTCCACACGAGGAGGCGGCGCCAGCCTCGGGGGTCGCGGAGGCTGCGGGAAAGCCGAGCGCGGATCGGGCCGGAGTCCGGACGCGAGCCGAAGACAGTATTGCGCAGGCGTCGGTCAAGGTCGACACGCGCAAGCTCGACAACCTCGTGGACATGGTCGGCGAACTGGTGATTGCGCAGTCGATCCTGCAGGAGGATCCGGCGCTGCTCAAGGCCGCCGACGAGCACTTGAGGAGGAGCCTGGCGCAACTGAAGCGGATCACCAGCGATTTGCAGCGCAATGCGATGTCGATGCGGATGGTCCCGATCCGCCAGACCTTCCAGAAGATGGCGAGGCTGGTCCGCGATCTCTCGAAGCGCGCGGGCAAGTCGGTCGACCTCGTGTTGTCGGGCGAGGACACCGAGCTCGACCGGCGCGTCGTCGAAGACATCAACGATCCCTTGATGCACATGGTACGCAACAGCGTGGACCACGGGATTGAAACCGCCGCGCGCCGGGCGCAACAGGGCAAGCGTCCCGAGGGACGATTGGCGCTGAGCGCGTATCACCAGGGTGGCAACATCGTTATTGCGATTGAGGATGACGGCGCCGGGCTCGACACCGAACGGATTCTCGCGAAAGCGGTCAGCCAGGGCCTTGTGCAGCCTGAAGAGACGCCCTCGCTGTCCGAGATCTACCAGCTGATCTTCAAGCCCGGCTTCTCGACGGCGGAAAAGGTCACCGAAATCTCGGGTCGCGGCGTCGGGATGGACGTCGTCAGGCGGAACATCGACGCCCTGCGCGGCCGCATCGAAATCCAGAGTACGCCCGGGCACGGGACCACGTTCCTGATCAAGTTGCCCTTGACGCTGGCGATCCTCGATGGGCTGATGCTCGGCGTTGGCACCCAGCGTTACGTCATGCCGACGTTCGCGGTCCGCGAGTCGCTGCGTCCGATGCCCGAACAGGTTCACGTGGTAAAAGGCAGCCCCCGCATGATTCAGCTTCGAGGCAAGCTCGTCCCGCTCGTGTGGCTGGCCACTCTGCACGGGATCGCGGCCTGCGAGGAGGACATCTGCCGTTCGACGGTGGTCGTCATCGAGGACGACGGCCGTCAAGTGGGGCTGGTCGTCGACCGGCTGCTCGGGAAGCAGGAAGTCGTGATCAAGTCGCTCGGGGAGACGTTCGGCCAGATGGCCGGCGTCGCGGGCGGCGCGATCCTCGGCGATGGGCGCGTGGGATTGATTCTCGACGCGCATGGCATCGTGGGCCGCACGCATAGCGAAGGTGCGCGTGCGGCATAATTCTCGACTCGAATGGAGGACAGCATGAGCGTAGCAGCAACCGCCACCCTGGAACCCGAGACTTCGGCGACGCACGATATCGCCGCATTGGCCGGCAAGTATCTCACTTTCGCCCTGGCAGGCGAAGAGTATGGGCTGCCCGTACTGAAAGTGCGCGAAATCATCAAGATCCTGGACATCACCGCGGTGCCGCAGGCGCCGCACCATGTGAAGGGCGTCATCAACCTGCGGGGCAAGGTCATCCCGGTCGTGGATCTGCGGCTCAAGTTCGGCTTCCCGGCCCGCGAGTACGACGAACGCACATGCATCATCGTCGTCGAGGTGGCGCTCCAGACGTCCAAGGTGATGATGGGCGTGGTGGTCGATGCGGTGTCGGAAGCCCTGACAGTCGCCGCAGACGAAATCGAAGAGACTCCAGATTTCGGCGAGCACGTGGACACGGAGTTCATCAAAGGCGTGGCGAAGATCAAGGGGCGGGTGAAGTTCCTGCTCGACCTGGACCGCATCTTCGGCGGCGTCGCGTCGCTGATCTAGACCCTGAGCTCGCGAGAGTTGCGGAACAACAGGGCGGCTGGTCGCGATTATCGCGGCATCGGAGACCGCCTGGTCGAGCTCAACACAACTGAGTCGAAAGGTAGTCGGTGGCGCAGGACGCGCGTCCTGCCACGTTGAGAGGGATGAATGCAGGCTATTACGCAGCCACCCACGCTCACCGATCGCGAGCTCCGAGCCATTGTTGCGATCGTGTACGAGAAGAGCGGCATCACCTTGCACGACGGGAAGCGCGAACTCGTCGCAGCGCGGCTTCAAAAGCGGCTGCGCCAGCTCTCGCTGGCCAGTTACAAGGAGTACCTGACGCGTCTGAACGACGACGTCTCAGGCGAGGAACTGACCGGCCTGCTCGATGCGATTGCGACCAATCACACGAGCTTCTTCCGGGAGCCGCAGCACTTCGAGTTCTTGAGCCAGCGGGTCGTGCCCGCGCTCGCCGCCGGGGCGCGGCCATCTGGCATCGACGTGTGGTGCGCGGCCAGTTCGAGCGGCGAAGAGCCGGTGACGATCGCCATGACCTTGCTCGAGGCGGGGCTCGATCGCTTCAGGATGCTGGCGTCGGACATCTCCACCAAGGTGCTGGCGATCGCACGCCAGGGGGTCTACAAGTCCGAGCGCGTGCAGGATATTCCGCCGGCGCTGCTGCGCAAGTACTTCGAGCGCGGACTCGGCGAGCAGGCCGGGCTTGCCCGAGTCGTTCCCGACATCCGTCGGCGCATCGAGTACCGGAAGTTGAACCTGGTGGCGATGGATCGGCTCGACCGGACGTTTGATGTCATCTTCTGTCGAAACGTCATGATCTACTTCGACAAGTCCGTTCAGCAGCGCGTGGTCTCGATGCTCGAGCGACACCTGGCTCCTGGCGGGCACCTGTTCATTGCGCACTCCGAAAGCCTCGGCGGGATCACGCACGGGCTGGAGTGGGTCGCCCCGGCGGTGTACCGCAGGGCGCACCAGTGAGTACGCCATCAAGGGAGTACGTCACCGTCTTCCCGGAACGCCGCGACGGCGTCGCCGCCTGGGCGGCCGCGCGACGCATTGTGGGTATCGGCGAATTCGCGGTCTCGGACGTCGCCACCGATACGATCGTGACCCATGCGCTGGGAAGCTGCATCGCCGTCTGCATCTGGGACGCCACGGCGTCTGTCGGAGGCCTGCTGCACTTCCTCTTGCCGGATTCGGCGGTCAATGCCGAACGGGCGCGGGTCCAGCCGGCGACGTTCGCGAACACGGGCATTCCGCTGTTCTTTCAGGCGGCGTACGCCGTCGGATTGGACAAGAAGCGGTGCCGGGTCAGGCTCGTCGGCGGCGCCGAGATCAGCGGGCTGGGCGGAGCCAATTCGCTCAATGTCGGCAAGCGCAACCTGCTTGCCGCACGCAACATCCTCTGGCGGAACGGCGTGCTCATCGAGTCCGAAGCCACCGGGGGCAGCATCGCGCGCAGTGTGGCGCTGCGCGTGAGCGACGGAAGGATCAATGTGACATCAGGACGTGACCTGATTCACGAAATGTGAGGCGTACGACCATGTCCACACCAGTGATGGCGGAGGCTGCAACACCCGCCGCCATCAGCATCCTCGTTGTCGACGACTCGGCCATGATGCGGACCATGATCAAGCGGGCCGCCGCCGCAACCGGATTGCCGATCGGGCAGATCTACGAGGCGGCGGACGGCCAGCAGGCACTCGCCGTGCTGGAGCGGCATCATGTGGACGCCCTGTTCACCGACATCAACATGCCCGTGATGACGGGCATCGAGCTGCTGCGCCAGGTGGCCGGCCGGGAACAATGGCGGGACATGGTCCGCGTCATCATCTCGACCGACGGGTCCGAGGCGCGGCGCAACGAAGCCGGGGCGCTCGACGTGCGTCTCTATGTCGAAAAACCCTTTCGTCCGGAGGTCATGCGTGACGTCCTCTCCGAGCTCACTGCTGCTCGCTGACTTTCAAGCTGCGCTCCTGTCCGCCGTCGCCGAGGTGGCGGAGAACAGCCTGTTTGCCTTCGCGGACGCCTCCGACCAGACCGCGTTCGAGTCGGCTGCCGACCAGTCCGGTACCGACGACTGGCTGGACGCCCGCATCCGCTTCACTGGTCCGGTCGACGGCCAGCTGACCGTTGCCCTTCCCGGCGCGCTCGCTCGCCGTCTGTGCGCCGCTTTTGCCGGGGCGGATAGCGCCGACGAGGTCGGGGAACGCGACCTCATCGACTTCACCGGCGAGTTGGCGAACATGGTGTGCGGCACCTGGCTCACGCGAACGTGCCAGCACGACGCATTCACCCTGATGCCTCCGATCGTGCAGTGTGGCGGACCCGAACGTCGCGTGGGGGGATCTCCGGGCGACACCGGCCCCGCGCGCGTCTACGTCGCGATCGACGATACGCCACTTCTGCTGGAGATCGACTGTGGCACCGCCGCGCCCAATGGCCCGGGTTCGGTACCGGGGGGCGCATATGCCCGCTAGGCGGCCCACCCGAGTGCTCATCGTCGACGACTCTGCCATCGTGCGGAAGCTGCTGGGCGACGCACTGCGGCGCGAGCCCGACATCGAAGTCGTCGGCGGCGCCGCCGATCCGTTTGTGGCGCGCGACATGATCCTGCAGTTCGAGCCGGATCTGATCACCCTCGATATTGAAATGCCGCGCATGGACGGGCTGAGTTTCCTGCGCCGGCTGATGGAGCACCACCCGGTGGCGGCCATCGTGGTGAGTTCGCTCACGCAGTCCGGCTCGAGCGCCAGCGTGGAGGCGCTGCGCATTGGCGCCATCGACGTCATCGCCAAGCCTGGCGGCCCGACGTCGGTTGGCCAGGTCACCGAAAAGCTCGTGCAGCGGATCCGCGCGTTGCGAGCGGGGCCCCCAATCCGGCTGACGAGGCCGACTGCGGCCGCGCCGTCGCACAGCCCTTCGCTGGAGTCCCGTGCAGCCGCCATGCGGCGCGCGCGCGGGCTGATCGCCATTGGGGCCTCGACTGGTGGTACCCAGGCGATTGAAGCCGTGCTCACGAGAATGCCCGCCGACGTGCCGCCCATCGTCGTCGTGCAGCACATGCCGGCAGGTTTCACGAGGGCGTTTGCTGAGCGGCTCGACTCAGTGTGCGGCCTCCACGTTGTCGAGGCGGGCGGGGGAGAGACGCTCGAACGCGGCACCGCGTACATCGCGCCGGGCGATTACCATCTCGTCGTCGAACAGGAAGGTCTTCGATTGCGCACGCGCCTGAGCCAGGGGCCGCCCGTGCACTATCAACGCCCCGCAGTCGATGTGTTGTTCGCATCGGTGGCACGCCTGAACAGCATGGCCGTGGTCGGGCTGCTCCTGACCGGCATGGGGGCCGATGGGGCCGACGGGATGGTCATGATGCGGCGAGCTGGCGCCATCACCATCGCCGAAGCCGAGGAATCGTGCATCGTGTTCGGGATGCCGAAAGAAGCCATCGCCCGGGGCGGAGCCGTCCATGTCGCGTCGCTGCTGCGAATGCCCGGACTGATCTGTGAGTGCTTCGAGCACCTGGCCTGCGCGAAAGCGAGTTGAAGGAGCGCGGATGCCCGAACTGATGATCACCGTCGTGCCGGATGAACTCGTGCGGGGAATCAGGCAGCTGGAGCCGCTGCCGGTCACGGCGCACCGCCTGCTGGCGATGCTCCACGGCGAGGATGTGTCGCTCAACGCCATTGCGGAGTTGATCGAGTTCGATCAGGCCATCGCGGCCATGGTGTTGCGGAGCGCGACCACGATCCGCCACGCGGGGCGCACGACGCCGACCGTGCATGAGGCAGTCTTGCGCCTGGGCACCGTCGCCCTGCTCGATCTGGTGCTCGAAGGCTACCTGAAGAAGCTGCGGACGTCGACGCCGCTGTACGACCTCAGCGAACAGGATCTCTGGTCGCATGGGGCCGCGGCTCAGTTCGCAATTCGCGCGCTCGAGGCTGAGCGGCCTCAGGCGAAGCTGCCCCCGCTGACCGGGACCGCGGCCCTGCTGCACGACATCGGAAAGCTGATCGTCTCGCGTTACCTGAAGACCGACTCGCGTGAGCTGGCGACACACGCGCGGAAGCGCGCCACCACATTCGTGGAGGCCGAACGTGAACTGCTCGGGGTCGATCACGCGGTGGTCGGTGCCGCCATGGCTGAGGCCTGGCAGTTCCCTCAGCCGATCATCGACGCGATTCGGCTCCATCATTCCCCGCCGTTTACGAGGCCGACGGTCATGCTCGACGCGGTCGCCATCGCCAATGTGGTGGCCAAGACCATCGCGACCGGTCTGGGTGCGGAAGGCCTGAATTTTGCCGTGGACCCTGGGAGTTATCAGCGGCTCGGCGTCGACTTCGCCACGTTCGGCCGCGTCTGTCTTCAGACCGACGCGTGGCTGCGCGACGTGGTGCGCGCGAATCGCGTCGTGGCCTGATCCCCCTGCCCGCAGATCGGTTCTTCTCTCGAGCAGCCGATCTGCTGGTTGCCAGGATCGGCCGGCGTAGACCGCCGGCGGCCGCTCGATCGACCAATGAGTGGAACCGTTCACGTCGCCGGCGCGTTGTGCCGATTACAAGAGTGCAGCCGGCGCGGGTGCGTGTCGTACCCGTCGCCTCGAGAACGCGTATGGGCAAGCTACCAATCGAACAACTCGTCCCCGGACAACGTGTGGCCCGCCCTGTACTCACCGCGAGTCACGCTGTCCTGATGCAGCCGGGGTTCGTGCTCACCGCGGCGCTGATCGACCGGCTGCGGCACCACGGCGTCCAGGAGGTCTGGGTGGAAGAGGCGCCCGCCGCCCCCGAGTGTCCGCTTCCGGAAGAACAGATTGCCGCGCTCGAAGCCCGATTCGTGCACCACGAGTCCAATCCACTGATGCTCGAGCTCAAGTCCGTGATCGCCCGGCAACTCGCGGAGGAATACCACGCCCATGCTGGCGACATCTGATCTCCGGTCGCGCGTCGAGCGGACGACCAACATCGCCACCCTGCCGGACGTCGTGCATCACCTCGGGACGCTGATGGCCCGTCCGTCCCCATCCACCGCTGCGGTGGCCGAGCAGATTGGTATCGATCAGGTGCTCACCGCGCGTGTGCTGCGGCTGGTCAACTCAGGGTTCTGTGGCTTTAGCGGGCCGATCAGCACGATCCACCTCGCGCTGGTTCTGCTGGGCCTCGACGTGGTCCGCACGCTGCTGCTCACGGCGTCGGTGATCGACATCTTCGACGAACATGGGCGATCGCTGACTGGTCTGTGGCGCCACTCGCTGGCCACGGCGCGGGCGTCTGCGATGATTGCGGAGCGGGCGCGGATGCCACACCCCGAGGAACTTGGCGTCGCCGGCCTGCTGCACGACATCGGCAAGCTGATCATCGCCGAGTGCTTCAGGAAAGAGTTTCTCCAAGTCCGGGCCCTCATGGCCGAGCGCGGCTGCCTGCAGGTCGAGGCCGAGTACCAGGTGCTCGGAGTGACGCACGGCGAGATGGGCATGTGGCTCCTGCGCAAGTGGCAATTGCCGGCCCAGTTGATCTATCCCGTGGCCTATCACCACGACTTCGAGCCGCACCGGGACTTTGCCGACCGCACGGCGGTTGTCCATCTGGCGGACATCATCTCGCGGGCCCGCGGCATCGGAGCCGTCGGCGACGACCGGGTGCCGGCCATTCATCCGGACGCCTGGGCGATGCTCGCACTCACCATGGACGACGTCGCCTTTGTGAGCCGTCAACTGGCTGCCGACATGGAAGACCACACGGTGTGACACTCGATCCGTCCGACATCCTGGCATCGCTGTCCCAACCGCTCGGCGTCGTCAACGCCCGGGGCGACGTGGAGTACGCGAATCAGGCGTTACGGGATCTGCTTCGGTTGAGCGGCGCGCGTAGCAGCGGGCCGGCCGCACCGGTACGTGTGCCTCCTGGCCTGGCCGCGCGGCTGGTGAAGATCTGCGGCCGCCTGCGGAGTGTCGGCCTCCGCGCCCGCTTTCGCTGGACGACCGATGACCGACGCGCCGTCGAGACGTTTGACGTGCACGTGACGCACGCCCGCGATAACCTCTTCGTCGTGGTGTTCGAACACATTTCCGAGACGATCGAGATCGAAGAGGCCGCCAGACGCACGCGCAGCTATCTCGACGGTGTGCTCAACAGCCTCGATCTCGGCGTGATTGGACTCGACGACCGCTTCAATATCACCTTCGTCAACAGGGACCAGGCGAGGCTGTTTGCCTGCACCGGCGGCGAACACTCACTCGTCGAAGTGATCGGCGCGGCAGTGGCGTCGACGTACCCGCTGCTGACGGCCGCGCAGTGGCAGGACGCATATGAGCGCGTCCTGGTCGGGCGCGAGGTCGTGACCCATTCACGCGTCGGTGTCCCGGCGGATCGGGCCGAGTCGTTTTACGCGCTGTCAGTGGTGCCGCTGTTGGAGGGCCCGTCGCGTGTCATCGGCGGGGTCGTCGTCACCGAGGACATCACGCGGCTGGTACGGCTGGAAGACCAACTGCGCGAGCGGGAGCGTCTGGGGTTGGTCGGACAGATCGCCATTGCTCTCAATCACGAGATCAACAACCCGCTGACGGCCATCCTTGGCGTGGCCGAGATGTCGCAGCAGTCAGACACCGCGAACGACGCGGCCAGGCAGGCCATGGCGAAAATCGAGAAGCAGGCGCTTCGGATCGCCGACGTGACGCGGCGCTTGCGCAAACTGGAATCGATTCGCGTCGTCGAGTACTTCAAGAACGGACCGCTGATGATTGACCTCAATGCCGACGGCCACCTGATACCGGGCGAGGACTAGTGGCCTGTCCCAACTGAATCAGTAGTGTCTTCCGGGCGGGGCATCCCGCCTCGCTGCGTTGCTCAACGCTCAAATACTCCCGGTATTCTCGCGTTTCGCGCCTTGCGATCCGGGCGCCGCGCTCCGGAATCTGCTACC
>Ga0334722_10000979_pt1 | contig 38087 bp, 35 predicted proteins | sample C3_bottom_MG_FD_207210 | JGI IMG/M metagenome (GOLD analysis project Ga0334722, IMG submission 207210) | Sediment microbial communities from Yellowstone Lake, YNP, Wyoming, USA - C3_bottom | ecosystem: Environmental > Aquatic > Freshwater > Lake > Sediment | place: USA: Wyoming | collected... | reverse complement strand
CGAGATTAAAACTTTACTGAAAAAATAAGTCGCACACCACCACCTCACCACAAATAAACGACAACCTATCTCCTGACGCGCTAAAAATAAAGTTCAGGTAACTTTGTAGCCTGCGTAACTCACTTACGTTCAAACATACTCGGCTAGCAAGGTCACCTAAACTTTATTTTTACGGTCAGTCAATGGGTTATCTTATTATTTATGCTGAGTTGACGGCTCCGCTATTTAGAAGCGGTTTCGATTGCGGCTTGCAGACGTGATCTTACTTTGGCCTGACCGATGGTCGCCAGTGTCTCGTTTAGGGCTGGGCTGAATGGCGCCCAAGATACAGATAAACGAATTAGGCTAAATAAAATACCAGGTTTTTGACCAGTAGTTTCTAGTAGTGCATTCAAAGTTTGCTGCAATGATTCGGCGTCATAGGCGCTGTTATCGAGCGCGTTTTGAGCGCTATTTAATAGCGATACAATCTCATCACGCGATAGACCAGACAGCTGTTTGTTGTCTGTTATCATTGACCAATCGGGTGTTGGTTCGGCAAAGAAGTAAGATGTCATCATTGGTAAATCAGCCAATGTTTTTAGACGATCTTGGACTTGGGCTAACACTTGTTTTTTGGTTTGTTCATCGGCATTAACGGCCGATTCTGGCCAAAAATTAATGCACCTTACGTACAAGTCGTCTAATGATATTTTGCGAATCCACTGACCGTTTAGCCAAAGTAAACGTTTTTCATCAAACCTGGCTGGGCTTTTTTGGACACGGTCCAGCGAGAATTTTTCGATTAATTCTGAACCCGAGAAAATTTCTTGTTCAGTACCGTCATTCCAGCCGAGTGTTGCCAAAAAGTTCATCATAGCTTCGGGTAAATAGCCTTCGCGGTCGTATTCAAGGATATCTTTGGCGCCGTCGCGTTTGCCCAGTTTCTTTTTGCCGTCGATTGCCATGACGTATGGTAAAGTCGCCAAAATCGGTCTTTCAATTTCTAGCGCATCGTATAAATTTAGGAATTTTGGTGTTGAGCTGATGAATTCTTGGCTGCGCAATACGTGAGTGATGTTCATCAACATATCATCGATAATGTGGCAGAAATTATAGGTCGGAAAGCCATCAGATTTGATTAAAATAAAGTCGTCGATTGCTTCGGGACCAGTTGATAGATCGTCCATAACAGCGTCTGTCCATTTATATGGCTTTGGGTCAGATTTAAAACGCAAAGGTTGAGTCCCATCCCAGATTGGTGGTTTTTCGGGGCGATAGTCGCGGTATAAAAAGGCTTTTTTGTTAGCGATTGCCGCATTACGGAATTCTTCCAATTGTTCTTTGGTGTATGGGTCAGCATAGGCGCGGCCTTTGGCTACAAGTTTGTTAGCCCATTCTTTGTAAATGTCTAATCGTTCAGATTGAATGTATGGCGCGTATGGGCCGCCAATGCCAATTCCCTCTTTCCATTCAATGCCAAGCCAACGCAGACTTTTTTGGATGTGTTCGATGCTGCCCTCGACTTCACGGACCTTGTCGGTGTCTTCGATGCGCAAAATAAAAGTGCCGTTATTTTTTTGAGCAATCAGCCACGCAAATAAAGCGGTGCGAACGCCACCAACATGCAAAAAGCCGGTTGGGCTAGGGGCAAAACGAGTTCTAATTGGCTTTTGGCTATTGGGATTTGGAATATGGCTTTCGTTCATAATTATCTAATATTATAACAGAGTTAGAGCCCATAATTTGCCATATTCTAATAGCTATATTCCAATAGCCAACCTAAAGGCTGGTGGCGATGCGGCGGATTTGGTCGCCAGAGAGCGGTGCGTCGCCGGTGATGGTATAAAGAATGCCACCATTTACCCAGGCGGCATTTCCATTGTACGTATAAATTGTTAGTCCGCGCTCTTCGGTGGTAATAAATTCACTGTTTGAATCTGCATTGACTTGGTTTTTGAGGGCGCTGGAATCCCATGAACTTCGTGCTTGCTTGATAATGAATTTGGAATTGCCCGTATTGGCGTGGAATGTCATCGTAACTTGCCCATCGCTATATGCGACTGGTCCGCTAAGACTATACCCGTCTGGTTGGTATTGAGGAAAAGAAGCGCTGATACCGGCTGACGCGCTGGCGACCCGGACTGACAAAATCGGCATATTAACGTAAATAAAATAACCAATCAAAATAGCTAAAATAACAACTACGATAAGAGTAACTCTTTTAATCATCTTTGAGCTATGTTTATGAAGGTTCTTTTGCTCTTTTTCGTGTTCGGATAGTTTTTTAAATGCTTCGGCAATGGCTTGTTCTTTGATGTCTTTGGCTGATTTAGTAACGGCAGAGGCTGGTTTGGGCGCCATGGCGCGTATGCTCTCGACTCTAGCTGCCATTGGATGTTTTTTGGGGCCAATATCTGTCATTGGTTTGGTGACGGTTGCCTTTACAGGCTCAACTGATGGGCGTGGAGCGAAATGAGCAACGCTTTTGCTACGAGCAATATCCATACTACGTCCGACTTTGCGAATCAACGGCGCAGCATGTCCAGCGGGTTTGTTGGTGGCACGACGGTATAGGGTTTTTGACTTTTGAGCCAATGAATGAACAGATGAAGATTGGGGTTTCCCGACGGGTAGACCAGAGACGCTGTCGTAATTTTGGCCATTTATACTAACGATTTTGTCGTTCTTCATTTACTTCCTCGCAGGCTCTTAATTTGTAGCTATGTACTAATAAGCAACATAAGCAATACTCTCACTATCTTAGGGGTATTTCGTGAAAATAACAAGATGCTTGTTAAAAAATGTATGCAATCTGGGTTATAATGGTTAATAATAAATTATGTATCGTCGACCTCAAAGACCAAGAACACTTATTGAAGCCGTCGCGGTTTATGCCGTTATGACTTTAGCGGTCGTATCAATCGCTACGTTTATTATTTTTTTTGTAATGGGATTCAGGTTTAACGCCGATGATGGACGTATCGAACAATATGCCTTTTTGCAATTTGCCTCATCCCCATCTGGGGCAACGGTCACGGTTGATGGCAAGGTAGTCGGATCAAAAACTCCCAACAAAGACTCAGTCAAGCCCGGCGTGCATAATATTGTGATGTGGCGCGATGGGTACGAGACTTGGAGTAAGACAGTTAATCTAAAGGCCGGTACATTGACTTGGCTGAATTATACTCTATTAATTCCAGCCAAGCTGACTGTTGAGCCAGTCGCTACTTATCAGTCAGCGTATGCTTCACTGGCGTCGCCCGACGGTCATTATATGTTGATTCAGCCGGCCGCTAATGCGCCTTCGTATAATTTAGTTGATCTAAGTTCGGATTCAATCAAAACTGTCAAACTTGCCATAACAAAAACCGATTACAGCAATTCAAATACCAAGGGCGTAAGTCACACATTCCAGATGATTAAGTGGGACGATGGTGGCCGATACATTTTGATTAAGCACAGCTATGCCAGCCAAGAGGAATGGTTGGTATTGGACAGCCAGGACGCGACTTTGACGAAAAACATTACTCAATTGTTTAATATTCCAATCGCTGATATTGATTTTGCTGGTACTGGCGGCAACACATTTTACGTTTTGAATCAGACAGACATTCGTAAATTGGATTTATCGGCCGGGACTATATCAAAACCATTAATTAGTCATGTGACGAACTTTAATACTTATCAATCAAACATTATTACTTACACTGGTACCAGTGCTACTGATGTGAATAAACAAGTGATTGGCGTATATCGTGACGGCGAAAATAGTCCGCATGTTTTACGAACCGTGACTGACAAAAAAGCAATTTTACATGTTGCGACGACACACTATTTTAACGAAAACTACATTATCATTTCTAACGGTAATAAAGTCGATGTTTTAAGCGGTAGTTATCCAAACAGCGCGGCTGAAAACGCCACCAGTATGAAAGTAATCGCGTCGTTTGCATCTAAACAAGACATTCAAAACTTATCGTTCAGTCCGACTGGCGAATATGTGTTGGCTCAATCCGGCGCTGATTTTACTAGTTACGATTTGGAATATCAAACACAAGTATCGTCAACTATCGCTGGTACTGGCACGGCGTCGCTTTTGAAGTGGCTAGACGATAACCACATCTGGACTGACCGTGGCGGCAACCTATTTGTCAGCGAATTTGACGGCACTAATGGCCATCAAATTAATCCAGTTACCGTTGATCAAGACGCCACTCTGATTCATAGCGGTAAATATATTTATAGTATCAACAAGTCGGTTAAGGGTTACCAATTGCAACGTGCGTTGATGATATTGCCCTAGTTCCAGTTACCTGTAAATAACCGTTCAAAGAATGTCGGCGAACTGCCGGGTATTGATGCTGTAATATGATTATCGCCACTAGTAGGTGCGGCTGCTGATTTGTTGGGATCAGGACTGATTTGTTCGGCGATGACCAACAGTCGGTTGAGTGATGTGCCTAGCGGTGTACATGTTAACAATGTTAATATTGGCTTTTTGGTCGGATAAACTAGTCTGCTGACATCGTCCGGACCAACTACCTCTTTGCTGGTGACAGTATATGTGTAACGAATCGATTTGTAATTGGCATATATAGTATCGCCGACGTTTAATTTTTCTAATTGGGCAAAAATAAATTTGTAATCACCCGTGTCAAACAGGTCATTACTGCTGTGGCCAGCGATAACTGTGTTGCCGACTTGTCCTGGGTGGCTGCTGGCGCCAGGGATAGCAAATTGAGCAACACCACTAGCCATGGCGGCCATTTGCGAATTGTAATCATTGCCAACATCGTATAAAACCGGAACGTCGACATTGATTTTAGGAATAATCAAAAGTGGCGCTGGTCCGACTTTAAGTGATGCATTTGGGTCGATGATAATATTTTGGACGTCGATATTACCCGGGCTGATATAAGATATGACGTTGGATATAATCACGCGGTTGTATTGCAAAAACAAAAACAATAAAACAACCAAAAAACCTGAAAGCAACGGTATAAAATGACGACTTTTTTTGATTTTTGTTGCCGAATCTTGGACTTTTCCAAGCAGTCGCTGACGCAAGTCAAACATTGCTTCTTCGGTCGTTAAATCCTCTTCTGGTGTAGGCTGACTACTAAAAATTCCAGTTTCGTTTTTCGGCTGGATGTCACCTACTTGAGCGACGATCGCTTGCTTTTGTTGGGCTAGCCTTAGATGGTGGGTGTAATAAGCTTCGTAATACTTTTGATAATACTGTTGCCATGACGTGTGATATTGTTTCCACTGCTCGGCCTGAGGGTCATTATGTTCGGTATGGGTGCGATGGTAAGGATTAATATCTTCAGGTTCAGATTTGGAATCGTTTTTGGCCTCGTCAGATTCGTACAGATTGTCGATTTGAGTGCGAATTACTCTGGCGGCCGCCTCTTGAGTTTTGGGAACAGCGCGTGGTTCGGGGGCGTGAACAACCGACCTCTGAGGCAACAGTGGTCCCACTCGTTTACTGTTACTAGGCTCGTCTGGCTTCATTTATTATAGATTCCTAATGAATTCTATTGTACAATACATTAGTAGTTACTGCCATTTGCATAAGTGTTATGGTATGTTGAAAATTTAATATATTTGTTGGGCGAGTGGCATTAGTGGTAGACAAGTAACTTCGTAACTTAATATTTTTATAAATTTGTTGGGCGAGTGGCGGAATGGTAGACGCGCTAGACTCAAAATCTGGTTTTCGCAAGATAGTGGGGGTTCGAGTCCCCCCTTGCCCACCAAATTTATAAAAACATTCACCAGGGCTCTCAGCCCCCCAACCCGCCACCTCACCAAAATAAACGATAACCTATCTCCTGACGCGCTAAAAATAAAACGGAATAAACTTTGTGTCCTGCGTAACTCGCTGTCGCTCAAACATACTCGGCCAGCAAGGTTCATCCCGCTTTATTTTTACGGTCAGTCAATGGGTTATCTTATTATTTATGCTGAGTTGGCGGCTTGCGACTCCTAAAAGAATTGTGACTTTCGTGTTGGTGCTAATCACGTCCAATACCACTTGGTTCATACCAACAGATGCGGAGCGGTAGCGGAGGCCGAGCGCCACGTGCTGACCTGATGAAGATCGCACGTAAAGTGGCTGTTGGTGTGGACTAAGTGGCAGTGGACGGTAGAATGAGATGTGGCTACGAGTGGCAGAATCCGTGACGGATTGTATCTAAAGTAGGCTTGCGGTAACGCTTTCTAACGGTTTTGATGGGCTCCATAGCCAATAGACGGCGGCGTTGGCGGCGGTGGCGCCACGCCAAATTGTCATTGGATTGTCGCATGGCGTTGATGTTACTTCCCCGCCGGCTGCCACTAATATCATATCTTTATGGAAAACGGCGATACTGACGGGATATGTAATTGTAAATTTGTGCAACGCTTCGACCAGATTGGTTAGTTGCATGCTGAATGTCAAAACTTTTGGATAATATACGGCCTGAAATAGTTTTTGCAGTTGCGCGAACGATACCACCAACAGCGTATTTGGCCTTTCGACCAATGTGTCGCTACTGTTTTTGACTAAGTCAATCGCATCGCGTGTGATAATTAATGGCCCAATGTAATCACGGATAAAATCTTCGTACAAAATGGCGGTTTCGCTGTTGCGACCGGCGTCACCAATTAACAGTATGCCAGTTGACCAGTCGGCAATTGACTTCATTTCGATCATAGATTCGCGGGCTAAACTACCTGACGGATTGGTTTTGCCATATACGACGTCGGTCATGACGGCTGGGATACTCTTTTTTAAAGCGTCTGGCAACAAAACTCTAACTTCTCCAGCACCGGTTTGCAGTGCCGTCTGATAAGCTTCAGCCGCGCCGGCAAAGCCCAGGCTATTGCCGCCGATAATCCCCAAGCGCCCAGATTGCGCACGCTGTTGAGGCTTAGACCATTCGACATCTGGATAAAGTGGTTTTTCGGCCGTTTGTTTATGCCAATATGTAAGATTGTCCATTTGAATCCAATTCGTAAATTACGTTTTTTCGTTCGACAACGATTTTCCAGCCATTGTCGCGTGATGTTTTGAATAGTTCCTTATCGGGATTGAAGGCAATCGGATTATCAACTAGTGATAACATACCAATGTCGCCGCCAGTGTCGCCAACTGCGATGCTATCTACAAAATTTAGATTATGTTCGGCCATGATTTGTTTCAAAATAACGTCTTTGCCTTCATGGGTTTTGACGATTTTACCGGTATAGAACTCATCACCGCGTTCGTAATGTTGACCAATCCAAATATCAAAGCCGTATTTTTCGGCAAATGGTTTGACGAGTTCTTCTTGTGACCCAGATATGGCGATTAAGATGTAGCCTTTTTGTTTTAAATCTTCAACTAGGCCGCGAGTATAGACATAAACGTGGTCAGATAGTCTTTCAAAAACGCGGGCCGAGGCGGATTCAAAGTCTGTTATGCGGATTTGTGGCAATATGTTGTCGACGGCTCTGGTCATAGCTTTTGAATAATCGCGAAATGCAGTGTCGGATTGCCTTGCTTTCCAGCTGATTTCTAACGGTTCAAACTTCTCGGCTATCCCAGCCGGAAGTTTGTTGGCGATAAGCAGTTCATAGATAACTTCTCGGTATAATCCCGACCGAAATATGGTACCGTCAATATCAAATACGGCAAATGGTTTGGTCATAATTTAACCTTAATACTTATTGGACAGTGATCTGACCCCATAATATCAGAGTGAATTTGGGCATCGACGACGAGATTGGCGATGGATTTGCTGGCTAACCAGTAATCAATACGCCATCCGACGTTGCGAGCCCTAGCGTTAGCCCAGTGTGTCCACCAGGTGTAGGCGTCGTGTTTTTCGGGGTATTTGGCGCGGAATGTGTCAACGAAACCAGCCGACTCTAGTGCGTCAAAGCCAGAGCGTTCTTCGTCTGTGAATCCATGTTTACCGATATTCTGTTTGGGGTTGGCTAGGTCGATTTCACTGTGAGCCACATTTAAGTCGCCACAAAATAATACCGGTTTTGACTTTTCAAGCTGTTGCATATGTTCCAAAAAGGCTGGGTCCCATTGTTCGTGGCGCAATTTTAATCGTGATAAGTCGTCTTTGGAATTGGGCGTGTAAACAGTTACAACCCAGAATTTTTCAAATTCGGCTGATATTACTCTGCCCTCTTCGGCCGGGTCGCCGTAGCTGTCGCCAGCCAAATTATATTTTTCGGCGATGGCGTCGGCAAAGCCGTTCATAACTGATATCGGTTTGGTTTTGCTAAAGATTGCCGTACCGCTGTAACCAGCTTTTTCGGCGCTGTTCCAGTATTCGCTGTAATCTGGCAAATCAATTTCGGCTTGGCCTTGTTTGGCCTTGGTTTCCTGTAAACACAAGATATCGGGCTGGTGCTGTGCAATAAACGCCTGGAAGGCGCCTTTGTTTATCACCGCCCTGATTCCGTTGACGTTCCAGGAATATAGTTTCATTAATCTAATTATAGTACAATTAGCGATTTTTTATTGCGCGGCGGGCGTCGCGTTCTTGATCACGGCGTTTTAGGGTTTCACGTTTGTCGTAGGTCTTTTTGCCTTTTCCAAGCGCAATGACGACTTTAATGAAACGGCCGCTGGTCAGAAGTTTTGAGGGGACGATACTCATGCCGGATTGTTTTTTTGATGCTAGTTCGTCAATTTGTTTGCGTTTGGCTAATAGTTTACGAGGCGAAGTGTCGATTGAACGGGCGCCGACTTTGCCCTTTTCGTTGAGTTTTAAACTAAAACTGGCGTTATTGAGCCATAATTCGTCATCGCGAATAGTAACGAAAGACCCTTTTAGTTGAATATGCCCGTCACGAGCGGCGCGGGTCTCGGGGCCGGTTAAAACGATGCCCACTACTAGATCTTCAGTCAGGGCGTAATCAAAAGAAGCCCGACGATTGACGACGGCTTTGGGTCTTTGGTGAACTTTCTTCTTTTGCGCCATAATAATGCTATTGTAACAGATTATCGCTTGCTATATTTTTTGTTCAAAAGTGACATTTGGATAAATTGGCCAAAAAATTCATGGAGCGGTACGGCTTTTGAAATTTGGGCGTCCATTTTAATATCGGCATACCAGCCTTTAATGAAACCAACTTTGTCGGCCTTGACTACATTTATGACGTTTTTAAAATGTACAGTTTTGAAAGTTTTGTTTTTGGCTAGCAATGATTTGTTCATGAGTGATTCCAGGGCGTATCCAATGTCGGGTCGAGACCAAATCAAAGGATCCATCAGTAAACTTTTAGGCACGACGCGCTCGCCACTTAGGCAATCCACTTTTAGGATTTTGATGATTGTAAACGTGTTATCGCGCAGGCTTAATGTCCAATCGACCTGACCACTTAAAACCGGATTGGCTAATTCATCTAATGACTCTTTGGTTAACCCATGAAGGTCGGCGTCCAGTAACATAATTAGGTCGTTTTTTGCGGCCTCCACTCCCCTTTTTACGGATAATGTTTTGCCCATATTTTTGGTGTTTTCAATTAAGGTTACGTCAAACTTTTTAACAATTTCTGAAGTATTATCGGCCGATCCGTCGTTAACGACGATAACCTCGTCAATTAAAGGGTTGTTAACGACAACCTTTAATACATTGGCTATACGCGTAGCTTCGTTATAGGCGGCGATGACAACGCTAATCTTATTTTTCATTATCTTCATTATATAATAACCGCTGTAAATTACCGGTTGGTCGGCATGTTTTAAGGTGTTAAATTTGAAATTTTACGTATGTTATAATTGGCTAATATGAAGATACTTATCGCATCAGATTTACACTGGCCCGCTATTAATGGCGTGGCGACATTTAGTCGCAATTTAGCTCAAGGACTAGCTGCTCATGGACACGAAGTTTTAGTTATTGCTCCAAGCCAAACCGGCAAAAAATACAAAGAAGTTGATGGCAATTACACGATTGTTCGCACCGCGGCAGTCCCATTTCCTTTTTATCAAAATTTTATGATTTCGCTGTTGCCTTACGGTGAAGTAAAAAAGATTATTAACGAATTTAAACCTGACGTTATCCATATACAAATGCTCTTGATGATTGGCCAGGCGGTAATGAAGTATGGTAACAAAAAAGATATTCCGATTGTCAGCACCAATCACGCTATGCCCGAAAATTTGATGGATAATCTAAAGCGACTGGCGCCAGTTGCCAGGCAGATTAATTACATATTAAAGGTGTACGGTGCGCGTTTTCACTCCAAATCAGACTATGTGACTTTGCCGACCAAAGCTGCTATCGATATGTTTGGATCCGCCGTTAAAAAGGTCAAATCGCCAATTGAAGCCGTGTCGAACGGCATCGACCTGAGTCGATTTAAAGTCGGCAAGCCGTCCAAAGCAACTATTGAAAAGTTCAAGATTCCAACCGACGCTCCAATCGTTTCGTATATTGGGCGCTTGGACGCCGAAAAGCATTTGTCGGTGTTGGTACATGCGTTTAATCGAATATTGAAAAAAACCAACGCTCACCTTTTGATGGTTGGGTTTGGCACCGACAGTGATAACTTAAAGCTATTAGCCTACGAACTGGGAATTTCGGACAAAATTACATTTACTGGTCGCGTTAGTGATGAAGAAATTGTCGAATTACACAAAGTCGGTACAGTATACGCTATGCCGTCACCTGCCGAATTACAAAGTATCGCAACATTGGAAGCGATGGCGTCTGGCCAGCCAATCGTGGCTGTTAACGCCGGCGCATTGTGGGAATTATGCCAAGACGGCAAAAACGGATTTTTGTGCGAACAAGACAACGACAAGCAAATTGCTGATAGTCTACTCAAAATTATTTCAGACCCAGCTTTGCGTGCAAAAATGAGCAAAGAAAGTATTGCGATTGCCAATACTCATGACTTGGAAACGACTATTAATCGATTTGAAGAAATCTATACAGATTTAATTAACGCGTAAACTTTTTTATTGCAGTTGCCACGGCATCGGGTGTTTCGTAATGGGTCAAATGGCCCACGCCTTTGATGACTTCCATTTCGGCAGTTGGAAACAATCTGAATAATTCGTGTTGTTTTTTAATTGGTGTAATATCGTCCAGGTCGCCAGCAACCAGCAAAGTCGGGACGGTAATATTTTGGGCGACATCGCGGACGGTGTTGCGGATAGATGCGTCGAACGCCTCGGCAACGACTTGTCGATTAGTAAATGAGCTAAAGTGCGTAAAGTGCTGATTATGAATAAAGTTCCGCAGTTCTTTATCTGGGGTTTTAGCCATAGTGTTGCTCATAATGAATACAATTGGTTTAGCCGATAGCAAACTTGTGGCGATTGGTTCTGGCAATTTGCTACCCAGCCAATAATAAACGAGTGCTAGTCGGGACATAATTGCTTTTGGCCCCTTTAACGCTGGTGCGCCGATTGGATTGACTAGTATTAATTTAGAAATCGAAGCTGGGTGCTCCATGGCGTAATGACTGGTGATAATGCTACCGAAAGAATGCCCCAGCAAAATTGGTGGCGTCGACAGGTTTAGATCTTTGATAAATTTGTTTAACCAACCAGCGTAGTTTGTTATGGAATGCTCATCGCTCATCGGTTTAGTCTCACCAAAACCAGGCAAATCGGGAACAACAACCATGTAATCACTTAGTTTTTTAGCGATCAAATCCAATCCGTGGTGCGTGCCTCGAAAACCGTGGACCATAACGATAACCGGTAGTTTTGGGTTGTTATTGTAAACGTAATAAACCGTATCGTGCAATTTGTGTCGTAAGCTCATGCAAATACTATAACATTGGCTATTAGAATATGGCTATTGGAATATGGCAAGCGCAAAGATGATGTCGGTTATTAAATATGGCGATTGAGATTAGTTGTTTTGCTATATTCCAATAGCTACCTTCCAATAGCCAACTCCCCTACCAATTCTACCTCTGTTATGCTATGCTGTTACAAATGATTGCCGATATTACAATTTCCGAAAAAAGTTTCGGGTCTAAAATGCTGATGAGTAACATCAAGTTTAGTATTGATGATGGCGAAAAAGTCGGTGTTGTTGGCCGCAATGGTGTCGGCAAATCGACACTTTTTGGAATTTTGGCTGGCGTCGATAAAGATTTCACCGGTAGCATCATATATAAGCGTGGTGTAGTTGTAGTCTCGACTGCCCAGGAACACCACGATATGGGCGACACCACTGTTTTGCAGTACGTTCTGGCAGGATTACCCGAATACGCTGGTTTAAGTCATATTATCGAAACCTATCCTGAAACTATGGGCGAAGACATGAAATTAATCGACGAATACACACAAGCTTTGATGCGTTTTGACGATAAGGGTTTTTACCAAATCGAAGAAAAAATCGAGCGTGAACTGGATAACTTTCAGTTGCCCGGCATCGCTCATCGCCAGTTCTCTACTCTGTCTGGTGGCCAAAAACGTTTAGTTGAAGTCGTCAAAATCATGCATAGCGATGCCCATTTAGCGTTGGTCGACGAACCAACCAACCATATGGACTATATCGCCAAGGCGCAGTATATCGAATGGATGAAAAACGCTCGCGAAGCCATGCTGGTTATTACCCACGACCGCGACGTTTTAAATGAAGTTGATCGAATCATCGAGTTAAAAGATGGCGAAAACGTCAGCTACAAGGGCAATTATGACGCTTATTTGAAGCAAAATGCCGTATCAACCGGCACGCAAATGAACGACTTTGAAATGGCCGAAAAACGCATTGTCAATCTAAAGCAAAAAGTCATCGACTATCAACGATTGAAAGAAAAATCGCGTAACCCAGGCACAATTCAAAAGTTTAAACGCTTGGAAGAAAAATCACGCGAAGAATTAGCTGAACTGCAGGCCAAAGAAAAACCGACGTTTTGGATTGATAAAGAATCAGCTGCAAATTTGAATTACAAAGTTGCGGCCCAATACGACAAATTCAAAGCCAAAAACATTCGCATGAATTTGAAAAACGACGAATCGCGTAGTAAGCACGTTTTGGCGACGGCCCGCAATGTGTCGTTGGGCTATGACAAGCCACTATTTAAAGGTGTTAATATCGACCTTCGCGAAGGCGAAGCGCTGGAGCTGCGCGGACGAAACGGTTGCGGTAAAACTACATTAATTAAGGCCTTTTTGGGCGACAAAACGCCTAAGCTTTACGAAGGTGAATTATCGTTGGACGTACATGTCAGAATTGGCGTTTATGAACAAGAAGTGTCCCCTACTTACTTTGACTTGCCACTTATCGATGCGATTGAACGTATGTATTTGGATCGCAAATTATCGATATCGGTGACGAAGGTCCGTAGTCTGATGAGCGATTATTTGTTCATCGAAAGCGATGGCAAAACGCCAATTTCGCGTTTATCTGGTGGTCAAAAAGCCAGATTCCAATTGATTTCGATGTTGGCAAATAATCCACAACTGCTGATTTTGGACGAGCCAACAAACCACTTGGATTTGCCAAGTATCGAAGAGCTTGAAACTGCATTATCTAAATATTCTGGCGCTGTGATTTACGTCAGCCACGACGGATATTTTCGTCAAGCAATTGGCGGCGAAATATTGTTAATTAGTTAACACACTTATGCTATAATTAGCCCATGAAATCTGTGCGTTTGAGGGGCTTCGCATTACCTACTGTTTTGATAGTATCCATCGTGATGCTAACAGTGTTATTGGCAGCCGTAGCTTCAACCGCATCGGTTCGCGCATCGTTGATGGCGCAATATTATGGACAATTATCACAAGCCGCCGGTGACGCTGGTACCGCATATGCTAAGGCGTGTTTAGACGCAAATAATAACGTGGCGCTTTGGTCCGATGCGAACCCGCTTAAACCAAGCACTGATTGTACTGGCACGCAAATCGCAGGTTTTACTTGCGCATCTGGAACGGTTGACCCTCGTTGTTTTGTGATGGTCAGTGGTAATAATGTCGTTTCGACGTTTTCAGTCGGATTGCCAAATCTTGATGCAAACGGCAATGTAGCCAGTATTAAATCGACAGGGCTAGTTAAATTACTGCGTTCATCCGACAGCAGCACTTGGCGCCAATACAGCCAAGCCTTTACGACCAAGTCTGACTCGACTCCTACGATTAATTTATTGGTTGTAGCTGGTGGTGGTGGCGGTGCCTTTTTGAACGGCGGCGGTGGTGGCGGTGGTGTAATATATAATTCGTCATATTCGATAGTGCCTCAATCTTACAAAGTCACAATTGGCGCCGGTGGTGCTGGTGCTCCAGGTGGAGCGGAAGGCACTGGTGCTAAAGGACAAGATTCATTATTTGGCACCATAGACGCTGTTGGTGGCGGTGGTGCCGGACTCGGCAGTGGTGGTAGTGGTGGTGGTGGACGCCGAACTGGCACGACGTACTATGCAGGCACTGCCGGACAAGGGAATAACGGCGGGCTTGGTGGCAATAACGACAACTCAACTGGCGGTGGTGGTGGTGCTGGTGGTGCTGGTGGTAATGCTACTGCTACTGTGTGTGGAGATGGTGGTATAGGTTTTGCGACCGGTATAACAGGCACGGTCACTTATTATGGTGGTGGCGGTGGTGGTGGTGCGCGAAGTGGCTCATCTACACCTGGAGCCGCTCCTTGGGGTGGCGGTACCGCAGGTTCAGTTACTTCAGCGGCAACTAGCGCGACTGCCAATACTGGTGGCGGTGGCGGTGGTGGTGGTTATAACGGAACTTATTGGGCTAGTGGATCCGGCGGCTCGGGCATTGTTATTGTTTCCTACCCAACTGGGTCTATGACTGCTACTGGCGGTACTATTACCACGGTTGGTAGTAACACGGTACATACCTTTACAAGTAATGGTACATTTAACGTTGTTCCAAATGTTTCATCTGTAAAAGTGTTAGTTGTTGCCGGTGGTGGCAGCGGCGGCGGTTCAACTGGCGGTGGCGGTGGTGCTGGTGGTGTTTTATATAACGGCTCATACGGCGTAGCATCGCGAGTATATCCCGTAACAGTGGGTGCTGGTGGCGCTACTCCGGGTAATCAATCAATCGGTAGAGTTGGTAATAATTCATCGTTTGGCGCATTGACGGCGATTGGCGGTGGTGCTGGCGGTTATTCTAACGGTACTGGTTCGTCATATGCAGGCCAAAGGGGTGGTTCTGGCGGTGGCGGTCAGAACTATAACTGTTTAGGCGCCGGATTAAACGGATGTAATTCTGGAGTTGGTGTTGTCGGACAAGGAAATAACGGTGGTCTGCCAGGTAATGCTGGTGCGTCTGGCGGCGGTGGCGCCGGTGCCATAGGTGGCAATAGCGCTAGTGCGAACGTCGGTGGTCCTGGTGGTATCGGTTTAGCATACGACATATCTGGATCATCTGTATTTTATGGCGGCGGTGGCGGTGGCGGAAACGGTGGCGCTGGTGGAATTGGCGGCGGCGGTGCCGGTGCTGATGTTGGTACGGCTGGAACTGCAAACACTGGCGGCGGTGGCGGTGGCGGTTGGAGTTATGCGACTGGTAACGGTGGTGCTGGTGGTTCGGGTATTGTCATTATTTCTTATCCAACTGGATCTTTGAATGCAACCGGAGGTACTAAAACAACATCTGGTGGATATACGATTCATACGTTTACCAGTAGTGATAGCTTTACGGTTGGCGCTCCGATTCAAGTATATGCGTGGGGTGCCGGTGGTGCTGGTGGAACGGCTGGTGGCTGGGCTTTTGGAGCCGCCGGCGGTGCTGGTGCGGGTGTTCAGGGTGTATTAAGCTCGGCTAAAAACACAGAGTATACTGTTTTGGTAGGTGGCGGGGGCGGTGTTAACAACTATAACGGCGGATATGTCGAATGTTCTAGTGGTGGTGGCGCTTGTGCGTCCAATAACGGTAGCGATAATCGTTACGGCAGTGGTGGTGGTGGATATTCAGGTATATTTACTTCGACTGTTATTTCTCAGGCTAATGCTATTTTGATTGCTGGTGGCGGCGGTGGTGGTGGGACTGGATACACTGGTGGTGGAACTGGAGACGCCGGCGGAGCTGGTGGCGGTACTACTGGTCAAGATGGGTATTCGCCATATGCTGGAACAGCGTATGCCGGTAAGGGTGGCAGTCAGTCAGCATCTGGCGCTGATTCAACTTGTGATTCGGCCAATGTGAGCGGTAGCCAGGGCGCGCTGCAAGGTGGCCGACCTAGAATAAATGGTTACGGTGGCGCCGGCGGTGGCGGATATTTCGGCGGATCTGCTGGTGGATATCATGCTGCTGCGACCTATGCCATGGGTGGCGGTGGAGGTGGATCATCGTATTATAACCCATGGTATATAGCATCCCCTACCCTATATTCAGGTAACGGTATTACGCCTGGTAACACCGGTAGCTCTTATCGTGGTACTGCTGGTAATGCTGGTGCTGTCGGAACTAACGGCAACTCTGGAGTAGTAGTATTCACTTATCCGACTGGGTCATTAACTGCATCCGGCGGAACCATAACAACCAGTGGCGGCTATACGACTCATACATTTACAAGTAATGGTAGCTTTATTGTCGGACCGTCTGTTACTGGAAAATTATTGGTTGTAGCCGGTGGCGGTGGTGGCGGCGGATTTGGCGGCGGTGGTGGCGCCGGTGGCGTAATTTATATGGATACATTTGCAATTTCTACTCGCTCTTTGGCTTATGCGGTCACGGTTGGCGCTGGTGGCGCTGGTGCCGCTTATGGAGGTAGCGCTGGAACAAAAGGTAGCAACTCATCATTTGACGACATAATCGCTTACGGCGGCGGTGGTGGTGGGTCAAGGATTTGCGGCAGCCCTTGTGCTGGTTACCCCGGTACTGCCGGTGGTAGTGGTGGTGGCGGTAGCCCAGCCGATGGAACATCGGTCGGTACCTCTGGGGGTGGATACCCAGTTGTTCAGGGCCGCAACGGTGGTTGGGGTGGGAACTGGGGCTGGGGCGGCGGCGGCGGTGGTGGCATAGGTGGACCAGGTGGTAGCGCTACTGCCGGCACGACTACTGGTGTTGGCGGCAACGGTGGTCCAGGATTGGCATATTCTATATCAGGCAGCTCTGTCTATTACGGTGGCGGTGGCGGTGGTTGTGCGCATGACGTTGGTACTATTGGAACTGGTGGTATAGGTGGTGGTGGAAATGGTGCCAAAAATACCGGCACCGTTAATGGAATAGCTGGCACGGCAAACACTGGTGGCGGTGGCGGAGGCGGTAGCGCCAGCGGAGGAGCAGTTGGTGGGACTGGCGGTTCAGGAATTGTAATTATATCTTATCCTACCGGGTCGATGACTGCAACTGGTGGAACAATTACAACCGCAGGCGGATACACTATTCACACATTCACAAGTAGCGGAACTTTCACCGTCAGCTAAACTATAATTTGGGCTTTTGCTGTCGAGTTAAATGCCATTTGTGGCACATATTGCATTTATAGACCGATAACTCTAAATCGAAATTAATTAGCATTTGATATTCGGCTGTTGCCTTGGCTTCGCGCTCGGTCAAATACTGTCGTTTTGAGTCGCAATTATCAAACCGCGGCTCTAGCCTAGCGTGTTTTACTGGTTTATTGCGACGTGGCATATAGGCCCGCATCGCCAAGTATTTGTCTAACTTCGTCAGTATTTTTAGAATGCATTAATTTGTCACGCAGTTCGCTGGCGCTAGGAAATTCACGAATGTATATTTTGAAAAACCGTTTTAACGGATCAAATTTGCGTGGCTCTAATTCGCGGTTGTATTTGTCATGTAAATCCAAATGTTTATACAGCAGATCGACTAATTCTTGGTTGGCGTGTTCCCTTTTTTCGGCTTCGAATGCGAATGGATTATGGAAAACTCCGCGACCAATCATCACGCCGTCGAACCCGTATTGTTTTACTAGTTCTTCGCCATGTTGGCGGTCATTGATATCGCCGTTGATTGTCAGCAAAGTTTTTGGCGCTATTTCATTGCGTAATTTTACGATTTCGGGGATAAGTTCGAAGTGAGCTGGGACTTTAGTCATCTCTTTGCGGGTGCGCAGATGCACCGTCAGGTTGGTAATATCCTGATGCAATAAATAACCTAACCAATCGCGCCATTCATCGACCCTGCGGTCGCCGATTCTAGTCTTAACACTGACTGGCAGACCACTGGTTTTGGCGGCGGCGATTAATTCACCAGCCAGTTCGGGTGTGCGAATCAGTCCGCTGCCCGATCCGCCGTGGACGACTGACTTATCTGGGCAACCCATATTGATGTCAATGCCTTTGTAACCAAGTTCGGCCATGCCGATGCTCATTTTGGCAAACTGGTCTGGTTTGTTGCTCCAAATTTGGACGACCATCGGTTGTTCGTCGGGCGTAAATGTCAGTCGCCCTTTAGTGCTGGCGATTCCTTTGGGGCTGCAATAACTAGATGCGTTAACGAATTCCGTAAAGTAAATATCGGGCCTGGCAGCATATGCAACGACATGGCGAAAGACAACGTCAGTTACTGCCTCCATCGGAGCCAGCACAAAAAACGGCTTTGGTAATTCGTCCCAAAAATTTGTCATTTTTATATTATACCGTCAATCAGGTCTTGTTCAAAAGCCAAAATGCCTTTGATGGACGTATCGTATGCCGAGATATCGGGCAAATTAAGTTCGATGATATGCGCCCAAACGGCATTTATCAATTTAGCAAAGCGGTCTAATTCGTTTCGATCAAATTCTGTATTTAGCGCTACAATGTCGCCCGATATGGTTGGTTCGACGAATTGCATTGTCCCCGATTCGACCGAAAAGCCGCGGTAATCGCGGGCATGTTCGACTAGTAATTTATAGAAAAGCAGTTGTTGGCGATATTTATGTAATTTTATCTTTTCAAAGTCAGTTTTACCGGTCCAGCCTAGCGCCGGTTTACCAGTTTTATAATCAATGATATCGATTGTCTTGGCGGTTTTATCGATATTGACGAGGTCAAGTTTACCGGTAATGTGTGCAACATCAATGATAGAATGTTGATTTGAAAAATTCAATTCGGTTTTTTGGTCGCGACTAAAATCATCATATTTGGCGTCCAAAAATATGTGTAAGGCATCACTACCCTTTTGCAAAAACTTCTCAAAATCACTTTTCATCAAGTGTTGATCTTTGAGGTTTGATTCAAAGTTAGACACGATGTCTTCAATCGCTTGTCTGCCGCCGGTCGATGTTAAATGGTTATGGGCGTGCTGCAAGGTATCATGGATTGCCGTACCAAAAGCGGCACTTGGACTTTTAGCGCTTGGAAAGTGCAACAAATTTTGCAATAAAAATACTGCTGGGCCGCCTTTGGTGACGTCCAAAAAGTTATGCAAGTGCGTAACGCTTAATTTGTAATTTTCCAGTTTTGGCAATAACAAATCGCGCATGACTAATGTAACCGGGTCGGTCAACGGCTGGTACCAGGCCAGCTCGGCCGATTCGCTTAATTGGTCTGAAGTCGACGGCGTTGGTATCTTGTGAGTAGTTAGTTTACTATTCACCAAAAACGAAGCCCGTAGCGTGCCTTTGTCGCTGTCGTCGCCCAAGCTGTAACTTATGTGCAGTTGGCGTTTGGCGCGCGTCATGGCGACGTAAAACAAGCGTAAACGTTCATCATCGTTCTCGCCAGCTGGTGCTAGTGGCAAGTTTTCGGGATAACCTAATAATCGGTTTCGGCTGCGCGCTCGTTCGCCCCAAACTGTATCAACCGCATTGATGACGTAAACAGTGTCAAACTCTAATCCTTTTGATTTGTGAGCCGTCATGACATTTACGGCGTCGCCTGATTGGGTTGATCGTCTGGACACGCTAATAGTACTGCCAATTTTGCGGTTAAGCGCGATAAATTCAATGAATGTAGTCAAAGTCGGAGTTTGGTTTGGTCGGTATTCGCGCAATTTGGCGCGAATGGTGCGCAAAGATTCCAGGTGTGTCAGATAATCATTAGGACTGTCATTTAATTTGTCACTTGAGAAAAAGTAATTGTATAACGGACTTATAAAATCTTGGCTATCATCTTTGATTATCGGGTCTGGATTGCCAATGATAATATCTAAAATTTGTTCTAGTGGCATGTCGTTGACTTGGGACGCGGTACTTATCAGCCAATTCATAATTGGCGCAAACATTGGCAAATCTGCCATAATATCCATCCAACGGTTGTGGCTATCGTAGGCTTTGGTGCTGAGTTTCCACAAATCGATAGGTTTTAGGCCCCATGCTTTATGGGCCAGTATGCTTGGCAACATTGCATTAACTTCGTCATGCCGACCATCTGATAGGTTGATTAACAAATGAGATATTTGCTCGATTAATATAATTGGCGCTTGGTCCAAGACATTGTCGCGGCGCTCGTAATTAACAGCAATGCCAGCGCGTGAAAAGTATGGCAGCAACGAATTGATTTCGTGATGGCGTCTGGTTAAAACGGCAATGTCGCTAGGTTTTTGGCCGGATTCAATTCGTGATTTAATGTCACTAACAATCCAATGTCGTTCGTCGGCAATTGACTCGGCTTCGTGCAAAAATACACTGTCGCTCGTTTCTTTATTATGGGCTGTTAATTTTTTATTGATTGCATCAACGCGATTTTCCAATCGGTCTTTGCCCTGAATAATTACTTCGCGCGAATTTGTTAGCACGCTGTCAGTTGAGCGATAATTTTCGGTTAAAATAATTCTTTTGGCACTAGGATAGTTGGTTTGGAAATCAAGAATATTGCTAATATCCGCACCTTGGAAGCTGTAAATCGCTTGGTCGTCGTCACCGACAACCATAATGTTCGGCGTGTCGCCCTGAACGACATTATTGGTCAAATTATGCAGAATGCGCATTTGTGCCATGTTGGTATCTTGAAATTCGTCAACCATAATATATTGATACTGTTCTTGCAAATTAAATCGCAAATCATCAAAGACTTCCATGGCGTGAACGACGCGCAAAATCATGTCGTCAAAGTCATACAAAGCTGCTTCTTGCATGTGCATTAAATACTGTTCGTACACAAAACTCAGCGCTCGCAATTTGATTTGACGCTCATGCGATTTTAATATGAAGTCGCCCTTGTCGTCCTTTTTAAACCATTGATTGCGCCATGCCGTAATTGGTTTTGTCGAATTCATTTCGATTGCTTCGCTTGTGGCAGTTGCTAATGAATCAGCCAATACTCTTGATAGCGGTACGATTGTAGGTAATTCGACTTGGCCGTTGCTTTGACGAATAGCCTCGATGTGTTTGGCGGCAGCGCCAGCGGTATTTTTATTAATTCCGCCAGCAAAAACCGGTGACAGTAACTGCTCGGCTTTTTCGATAACCATGTTGTTTTCGTCCAAAACTTTTATCAGTTCATCACTAGTTAAGCCGCTTTTTTTAAGCTCCGAAATGGTTGTTAGGCTGTCGGATAAATACGTAAACTCATCGTTTAATTTGCCCGCAATTGGATTATTTAACCCTAACTTTTCAAATATATCGCGGATAATTTCGTAACTGCTTAGACTATCAGCGGCGCGAAAATGTGCGCCTTGGTAAAAATATTGGCCGTTTTGATTGATAACTTCGGTGCCAAAACTATGGAAAGTATGGATGGCGACTTTGTAAGCTTCTTTGCCAATTATGCCAGTTAACCGTTCGCGCATAGCGCTGGCACCACTGTCGGTAAAAGTTAAACACAAAATATTTTCTGGTAAAGTATCGGTCACTCTCAAAATATTAGCCGCTCTAACACTTAAAAGCTCGGTCTTACCAGTGCCGGGGCCAGCAATAACCATAGCTGGACCGTCGATAGTGTCGACAGCTTGCTTTTGGGCGTCGTTCAGGCTGGCATAACGTTTAGAAAAGTCCATTAATACTATTGTAGTCGAGTGGGTTGGCTATTGGAAGGTGGCTATTAGAATATGGCAGGATAACAGTCGTAATGGCTATAATAATTTAGAATATCGCTAGTCGATCTGGCACTAAAAGCTTTATTCAATTACCTCACCATCGGTTACCTTCTATTTGTAATTTTGATGTTAGCGCAGTTCAAATTACTCGCTATATTCCAATAGCTACACTCCAATAGCAATCAAGGTGTTACAATAGAAATAAGTATGAGCAATAGAATGTATGATGATTTGGCGATTGAGCGCGCAATCAAGGCCGGTTTTGGAGTCGATGTTGATATTGCCCAGGCAATATTATCACGGGTTCCGGTAAGTCACATTGCCGTAGCAACACTTTTTTTGACCAATAAGAAGCAACTTTATTTGTATATTGATGGCAAATCTAAACTGTTATTGGGTGATGTCAAAAAAATCGTTTCACGTATGGGTCTGAAAGCCGAAATCTATTTTCCGCCCAAAGGACGTCCACATTATTTTGAAGAAATCGCCACCACTAAATTTCATGACGTTTTTCCAGGGCGAAAACACGTTTCGGATGAAGATTTGATATTTTACAGGACATTAGTCCCCTACAATCCAGCATTAATATTAATCAGTGAAGTTAATGGCGGTGAGATTTACCAATTTGACAGCGATGCTGCAACCAAATGGCGCGTCGGTGCAAAATTTGCTTATCGACGAATTCGAACTAGCTAATAGTTACTTTTTGGTGGTGTGATCAATCAAATACAGTTGAGAATTAACATCTACGACGTTGTTTGTGTCGTGAATAGATTTATACTGTGCCAGGGCTTGTTGCAATAATGATTTAGCTTTGGTCGGATTGCTGTGCAGCGACTTGATAGCCTCTATTTTTAGCGCATCGGCAGTTGTTTTGTTGGTTGTTTGGCTAGTGAAAAAATCATTTGGAAATGTTTTAACAAATACGCCAACGGCTACAATAGCAAGCACGACCAACAACATAATAGTTGCGCGTTTAATCTCTTTATTGAGCATACCGACGTTTCGTTTTGCGTTGCTGCGCTTGAATAGTCTGGATAATACATTCCTCTTCTTCGCGACGGTCGATTTTCTGGTTGTGATTTTTTTAGATTTTTTCATGACACTCCTTAGTATCTTAGTAAACCGTTAAAGTTCCACTACTTGTAAATGTTTGAACTGTATCTGACCCAACCGTAGACCCTACGCCACCACTTGCTGACATAGCGGCTGTATTATATCGAATAATAACTATGCCAGATCCGCCGTGACCACCGCCACTGCTTCCGCCACCACCACCGCCGCCACCAAGCCCATTGGTGCCAGCTGCGCCTGTGCCGTTTTGAGCGCCGTTACCACCACCGCCAGATCCGCCTGATCCCCAGTAACAACACGAAGCACCGCCGCCACCACCGGCATAATAGACACCGGATCCGGATAGTGTGCTGTAATAACCAGCACCGCCAGTCATTTTACCGGGGCCTTCGGTTGCGCCATCATAGCCACTACCACCAATACCACCTGCGCCACCGCCCCCACCGCCAGATTTTCCATCATTTCTCCACTGACCCTTACCGCCATAATTACCGAATCCAGACCCGCCACCATTAGAGGTTTGTATAGATAAGCCTCTGCTGTTTTCGCTACCGCTTTGAGCGCCAGCACCACCACCACCGCAACCTCCGTTATAGCCGCCTTCGTTAGTGTAGCCTCCGCGGCCACCACCATAAGCTGTAATATCCAAGAATGTTGAGTTGCCACCTTCTGACGCATTATTACTGCCGCCACTGCCGCCATTGCCACCAGTGCCAACAGCGACCGAATAGCCACCTGCGCTAGATATGGTTTTGTTCATGCTGCCGAAGTAGACAACGCCGCCACCACCACCGCCACCGCCAGAAGCATCGCTGCTGCTTGACCCACCGCCGCCACCGCCGGCTACGGCCAATACCTGGACTAAGTAAGGACGATAATATCCAGCTGATCCTGTACTGCTCCAACTGCTGGATGCGTAGTCGTTGTAGCATTGAGTTTTAGCCTGAACGGTGTATGTGTATCCTGAACTGGCAGTAGTAAAACTGACGGAGTTGCCAGCAGTTGCTACCCAACCGAAGTCGTATCCGTAACTTGTGCTGAAGTCATATTGGAATCTGGCCGTAGTCCCAGCAATACAAGTCGGAGTGTTCCATGAGTATGTTGTTGAGGTCGTGTCAGTCGTAGTAGCAGTAACGGTTGGCGCCGAAGGTGTTGACGTGATGGCGCTAATATATGTACCCTCTGAGCCCGTTTTAACTGTACTATATGAGAAATTATTTAAATAACAGCGTGCTTGAGCTCTGTAACCGTATTTTGTAGCCTGTGATGATAGTCTGGTCGCGGTAGTAGATGTATCCCATGACGTATAGCCAGACCATGATCCGTCATTTGTTCGGCCATTAATTTCGTATTGAGCTGTTCCGGACGTACATGTAACTGGGGTAATTGTTGCCAAAATATTCGTGCCATCTGATGTAACGGTTGTAGTTGGTGCTGCTGGTGCGGCTATGGCACCACCAGATACGACGGTACGTCGACTAGTGACGGAAATGATATTCCCAGTGCTTTCCTCGTCGTATTTAAGTGTAAATTGTAAACATGCCGTTCCTGTTAAACAGCCGGCGCTACCATCGCCAACGTAGGCAAAGTTGTCAGTATCACTGGTTAAGTCGGCGCATGATGGCAAGATTGAATTAGTTCCGCTTACCGCTGTTGGTGTGGCCAAGATATTGGCGTCAATACCCTTTAAAGTAGAGGTTTCGATAGTAGCCGGGCTGGCCGACATTGCCGTACAACCAGGATATTCGCCATTTTGGTCATAATATTTTTCCAAAGCTTCGGCCAAAAGTGTTATTCTGGATGATTTTTGAGAATCACGCGTGTTTGATTGAATACTAGTGTAAGACACAAAACCAACAGTTGTCAGGATACCTATAACAGCAACGACGACCAAGACTTCAACAATAGTAAACCCGCTTGTGGTTTTCTTCATGCGCTTATTGTAGCAAACATTAGCAGGTTAATACAACTGCTATTACTCAGTTATTTATTTCTTTAAATCGAGGACGACCAAATGTTCGATATGTGGGGTTCGTGGGAAGAAATTATAGCCGCGGTGATATCTAATGCCGTATTTTTCGGCCAGTCTTGCTGTGTCACGAGCCTGGGTTACGGGGTTGCATGACAAATAAATAATTCGCTCAGGTGTTGTTTCTAATAATTTAGCGACAACGTCGTCATGCAGGCCAGCTCGTGGAGGGTCAACAATAATCGTTGAATTGCCGTTGATATGCTCGAGGGCGTTTTCACTGGGTGCAAAAATGGCTTTAACAGCTTTTTCACGGTCCAAGGCTTTGATATTGCGCTTCATTTCAATCATGGCGTGTTCGTTGATTTCGACCATGGTGACGTTATCGCCACCGATGGTTAGTCCGATACTGCCGACGCCACTATACAAATCAACCGTTGGTTTGTTGGCACTTACCCACTGTTTCATGTCTGTCAAAGCTTGTTCGTAGACCGGAATATTAATTTGGAAAAATCCTTCGACAGCATACGTAAATGGAACGCTCAAAATCGTGTCGGTTAAATTAGTCGTGCCCCATGATTGCAAGCGTTCAGTAATGACACTGGCTGGGCTTTTTGGGTTGGAAAATATCAATTCAAATCCACTGACGCCAAGTTTTTCAATTTCGGTTTCATTTAGTAACCCAAAATCTTTGTCTTTGACGTAAAGTTGCATGGCGACATTGCCGTTTTGATCACTACGAACCAGCAGGGTTTTTAGCATAAACGCGCGAGTGTCAGGTTTAGTGCGCAAAACGTCACGCATAGCAATTGCCGCGCGGTTGATGTTGGGGTGGGCCAAACTGGTGCCCGCAACTGGTAGTTTGCCATGTGTGCCACGGCGGAAAAACGCCAAATCCAACTGTTCTTCCTCTTTACTCCACCACCAACTGAATTCGATTTTGTTGCGGTATTCGAATTGTTTATTATCGCTATATATTTCGATTGATTCTGGCAAAACAATGTCATGTAGTTCAAAAGCTTCTTCAATCAGCGCCGATTTATATCGCTGTTCGCTGTCAAAATTCATGATTTGCCATGGGCTGGTCGATAGGTAGCTTTCGGCGTCGCGTGGTTCAACTCGTTCTTTGGATGCTTCAATTACTTCAGTCACTATGCCTTCGGCCAAATTTGACTTCTTTTTTGTCATCTGAACATCGACGGTTTCACCGGGCAAACCGCCCCATACAAATATCTTGCGGCCACTATCCATCGTGCCAAGTGCTTGGCCACCGCCAACAATCTTGTCCAATTTAACATTAACAATAGGCAAAGTTTTAATCTTCATCTGACTAGTATAACAGTTGCTATGACTTTTTAGTGCTTGGGCGAAGCAATAATTGCTTGCCTTGCGTCAAAATCATACCGGTGCCAAAAATGTATGCCGCCAACATGGTTAAACAACCGATAAATGGTATGAAGTAAGTGACAATTAATATGGCTGAACCTAGTAACATTATCCATACTGGTTGTTTGGATTTAGGCAGCAACAATCGTCCCAGCATATAGCCGGCAAACGGACCGCTGACTATCATAATAATGAACCATGCAAATAGTGTCAGGATGGCAGTAGGGATGCCGATGCCAGTAAACATCAATATGACAATCGACATTGGGATAAGCACCATTCCAGCGATTCCTATCAAAGTTGTTTGGCCTGGCGCTTTGATAGCCTTTGCTGACACCTCGATTAATACTCGCGGGAACAAAGCGACTAATATCAAAGCCAACGCTAACGCGGCAAAGAATACGTATATAAACCAGCCAAGTGCGAGCGCCATTGGAGCGACGGTACTTGTCTGATTATTTTTTGGAGCTGTTCTGGTGACTGTGCCGGCGATTTTACCACCGGTGCTGACGGTTAAATCGGTTGCACTAATGTATTTGACATTGCCACCAACGCGTCCAGTTGATCCAACCGTCAATGTCTGAACGCCACCGTCGATGTTGCGACCAACTTTGCCGTTGATAGTTAGATTTTGCGAACCTGATACTATGTCGCGTCCAATTACGCCGCCAATAGTAACATTTTGACTGCCGCCCAGTAGATCGCGGCTGATTACGGCGTTTTTGTCGATAACTAAATCTTGGGCGCCGATTGTAGCACTGTTGCCTATCGTGCCGCTAAGCGTGACAGTTTGCCCGCCCAAACGAACACTGCCGTCAACTTTGCCGCTGACGACTATCGTTCGGCCGCCACAAAATACGTCGCCGTTAACTGTGCCGCTGATTGTTATGGTTTGTCCGGCACAATAAACATCGCCGTTGACAGTTCCGGCGATATCGATGTTGTTGCCAGCAGCAAACAACATACTGTTGATTGTTTCGTTAGCCGCGACGGTAATAGTATCGCCGGATTTAAAATTGGACGCATTTGCTACCCCGACAAACGCCAGCACTGATAAGATTACAAGACTTAGGCTGAGGGTAATTACTTTAATATATTTCATAGTTCCCTGACCTCCCTTAGTTGTGATTATATTGTACACTAATTGACTATTGGAATGAATAAAAAATAGAGTCCAGTTGGGCTCTATTTAAAACGTCGGCTACTTTGTTTGTTGTAACTTTTTCTTCAAAAGTCGTTTGCGTGACGCGCTGTGCATGTTTCGGCGTTTTGCCATAACTGTTCCAATCTTTTAGTAATTATACAATTATAACACAATCCCAGCCGTTATCTGTTAAAAATTGACATATTACAACATAAATACTATAATAATAGTCTAAATCTTAATCCCTTGAGTGAAAATTCGGGATGGAGTGTTCGTTTACATCTACACTGTTATATAAATAATTAAATATTTTTCTCATATAGCGACATTACAGTCACTGTACTTTGAAAATTCAATAAAATGACAAATATTAATGCGACAAACGCTAGTCTAAGGGTTTTGACCAGAGATAAGCAACAAGCGTTGAGTGAAATAAATCAAGCTTGGGCATACATGAAAAAGCTTACGAAAATCGAACGCCCTAAAATTGATGCTTTAATCGATAATCAGCACATATTGTTTACTCAGTTAAAAGATAACTCGTGGATAATAAAACGCAATCCGGGGCGTAGAGGTCGCAAGATCGTCAAGAGCCTCAGAAAAGCAATAAAAGAATGCAAGAAGATTTTGTATCAAAACATTGCGCGTCGCAATGAATTGGACAAAAAGATAGCTGACGTTAGGGATACATATGACACTGCCGTCCTATATCATCGTAGTTTCGAAGCTAAGGTTATATGGGGCAAAAAGTTAAGCGCGGCCGAGCGCATGCGCGTGTTGATTATCGCCAAAATACCGGAAAAATATATGGAAAGTGCTTCGATAGTACAGTACAAAAACGGAGCATTTAATATTTATTTTGGAGGTAAAGGCGGACCAGGCGGACCCGAGCATGGTCATTGTGTTCTGGACCCTAGAGGAAATGTTAGGTATATACGTAATCCTTGGGACAGGCATGGTGCCCATAATTACGTGCCACGAGATAAGCGCCCAGAGAAAAATAACAGTTGATAGATTAGCGAACTGCCCCGCTTTGTGCGGGGCTTTTCAATTGTTGAAAGGGTTTGCAAGGTTTAACCTCGCAAAACCTGTACAGTATTGTTAAGGTGTTATAAAATGAGGTGCATACTGGGGATTAGCCAAGTGGTAAGGCAACGGGTTCTGGTCCCGTCATCGGGGGTTCGAGTCCCTCATCCCCAGCCAATTTTGACTTTGAGCCGTTTGATAGAGAATATCGAACGGCTTTTTGTATTCCCACCTCAGTTGTTCGCCGTGAAGTGTTAGGTTCTGAAGTACTAGGTTAATAAGAAGCCGTCTTTCTTCCATTTCCGAACTTTCCAGTAGTGAGGGGGCTTTTTGACCAATTTCAATGAAGTATTCAATCATCTTGTAAAATTTATCGTCTGCACCATCAACTGCATTAAGTTTGTTCTTTAATGAATCGCGAATTGATTTGTATTCTTCGGCTTTGGCTTTGTAGGATTCTTTATCAATATCGCCATCTAAATATACTTCATGTAATCTATCGAGCCTGTTCTGGATTTTGCTCAGTTCCGCTTGAAGGTGTGCGATATTTTGTGATTTATACTTAATTTTGTCATCGTGTGATGTTTTTAGAATAGCTTTAACTGCATCATAATCTTCTGGCGCAATTTGAATAGCCTGAAAAGCTTTTTTGAGTTGCTTAGTAAGTTCTTCTTCTCTCATCCATTTTGCACCGTGCTTGCCCTTATACTGCGTGCAGTGATAATAGTCATGTCCTTTTTGATATTCGGGCGTAATACTACACCCACAATCCCCACAGCGTATTAGTCCGCGATAATGAAAAGGCAAACCGGCATACTTAAATACTTTTTTGTTATGACCAGCTTTCACGTTTTGAACCTCCTCGAATAATGTCTTACTTATAATCGGGTCGTAAACGTGCGGATAGTCATTGCCTTTGATATGCATAACGCCAAAATAGAATTTGTTTTTCAAAATGCGGTCAATTTGGCTAATCGCTAGGTTTAATTCATATTCGTTAATGAGTTTTTGCCTGATTTCTTTCATTGAATATGATGATGTGGCATACCATTGATACATACTGACAACAATATGCGAGTTTGTCGTATCGGGAATAATCCACTTCTTGCTGTTTTCAAGGTCTATATTGTTGTAGCCAAACGGCGCTTTGCCTGACCATTCGCCATTCTTTCGCTTTTGCTCAGTGCTTCGTTTAACATTGTCGCTTAGTTGAGTAACGTAACTTTTAGCAAACATTACGCCCATATCCCACCGCAAAAGCTCGGAGCTATTAGAAGTCTCGCATATTATTAGATTTTCTCGCATGAAATGTAACTCAATTCTATTTTGCGAGCGTAATTCGTCAAGCATGACGGATTCACGAAAGCCCCTTTGTAGGCGGTCGATAGTATCGGTAACAAGGGCTATTTTTTCGGGCGATTCTTTTATACGAGTAATAAGTTCGCTAAACTTTTTGCGGTTGGTTTTTGTTGATGATTCGACTAGTTGGTATGTATCAATAACTTCTAAACTATATTTTTCAGCATATTCAAGCAGGCGGCGTGTTTGTGAGGGAATAGAATTATTGTCTTCTTGTTCCTTGCTTGAGACTCTGGCTAAAATTATTGCTTTCACGATTTACTCCCAACTAAAAATGGACGGTTGTAGCAACCCAAATCGGAAATCTCGAAAGATACTTTTCTGGTACAACCGCCCATTAAGAGCAGAAATAAAAATATTCCGAGAATTAATTTTTCGATATTGGGTTGCCTTATCATTATACATCGTCTTTCCTTTTTTCTTCAATTGCCATGAGTATCTCAAAAAACTTAGCTAGTTTTTCCAAATCTTCACGGCTTAAACTCATTTCTGTTTTACTCTCCAAAACATATCGACTAAAGGATTTTTACCAACATCGAATTCAAGTATTTGTCCGTAGTCGTTGGGGTATACTCTGTCTGGTTTTATGTTTGTGTACCATTCTTCAGGGTTGTTTGTTGTCTGTGGCTTATTAAGGCCTCTCGAAACCCAATAGCGATTCTTGCGGAACAGTCTAGGCATATCCTTTGTAATGTATTTTTGAAGATAAAAAGCGACTTTTGTTGATGTACTTTCTTTTTTATCAATCATCTTGATAGTGTTATAGCCGGATCTATAACTTGGCAGTTCATAAATTTTATGGCCTTTTTTAACAAGAAGCTTCCCGGTATGGGGATTAATGGCGCGTCGAATTTTACCTTTATAGCCTTTTATCAAGACATGGAAGTGAATTGATTTACCATCTTTATGAAACTCTGGTACGGCAATATATTCAATCTTCCCATATCTTTTTTGTATGTTTTTGAGCCAGTTAGAAAACTTTGATTTACACTTTTCAATGTTTTGACGGTCATGCTTGTAGGTGAAAGTCCCAAATATTTCAAAATCATTATTAAGAGCATACCCTTTAATTGCTTTTCGAGTACGTCTGAGCGACTTTTCGACATCATTTTCTCGAGGCGGCTTTGGCAATGCCGAAGTTGAGCGGCGTTTATTCGTATTAATAGTGTTTTTAGCGTATGGACATCTTGGTATATATATTCGAATGAATTTCGAAAAGTCAGTTTGTTTTGCGTATACCAAATATGGCGCTAGCTTATACACTTTGTGTTTATTTGTGTCTGGTATTTCGAAGTCAGGGTCATTCATGAAGAGACCCTATTTCTGTCCTATGTATCGAGTTACATAGGACGCCCGCGCCCATGCGCGAAGCGTCACTTTGAGTATTATTTGACATTGCTAAAAATCTCCAATGTGGATTGAGTTATGTGCGGATATTAAAAATGACCGACTATCTCGGTCTATTGTTCTTAGCTATCTAGAACTTGCTACGAAAAACAGACACAAAATAGATGTTTGTTGCCTGTATTTTTTCGCTTTTGTTAGTGGCCTAAAGGTCACGCCTGGTGGTTTATTCAAAAACTCTTTGAGTTACCGTTCACGTGTAGGCTCTTAATACATTTTTTGCTTTTGTATTAGGCTGAGATATATTATACATGATTAAAATTTGACACTCAAGTATAAACATTTTTAATTATAATCTTCCGTTTCATCCACGCAGTAATTATAGTTCGCTCATCGCACCGTTCAAGGTAGTATGGCTCGCATGCTCGCCATCTCCACCTTGAGCGGATAGCTTCTTCGCTCTCATTTGCTCTGCTAAGATGAAATGGAATATAGTACAAATCATCACTTTTTGAAGCACATAATGCTTAGTTGATTTTATGAATAAGAGAACCATCCCTATGGCTCTTATTTTTTTGGTAGATAAATAAGTTTTCCATTGCGATAAGTAGCAAATCTTTCGCGAGGATACTTAAAAAACGAAATAGTTAAATGTTTCGAGGGTTTGAACCTCGCTACCTGTGCGATTCTAATGCTTGACGTCTCTTTTATCATTTCTCGAAGTGTTTCATCTGACCTACTGTCTCCACTATAAAACACAACCTCCAAAGCCGTTTTGTGGTACTTTGAATATAGCCAGACGTTTGGAATCTGAGAGAACTTCTTATAGAACCCATCTTTGATATGACGTATTTCGGGCGATGAGTCTAGCAAATACTCGAGTGTCTGAAGTGTATCAATTAATAGATTTGTACTAACTAACGCTTTTTTCCAATCTACGTCAGGAAACTTACTTGTTACATCTATTAAGCCATCGTGGGCGATTTTATTGCGTGCCTTTATGACATCATTTATAAGGTTGAGGTCTATATCTTTGAACCAACTTTTATCAATAACAAGCGGTAAAATAATTCTAATTTTCTGCTCAAGCGTTGTTGAAGTTGATGTCAAAAAACTGTTGATTGTGCCCATGTCAGGAGATGGATTGATTCGTTGTGGCAGTTTTTTATGAAAATACTGTCGTATTGCTAATTCAAGTGCTGCTGTATAGTTCAAAATGCTTAAACGAAGGTTATCTCCGATTTCAAATGCTTTTGCTTGTGCAAGAAGCTCGTCAAGAACCTGTATATCCTTAGCCCCATCCTCTAACCATTCAGAGATATCGTCCATATCATTTCTATCTATATGGACAGTAAAATTGGGTCGCAAACTAAGTATGTCTATTAATGACATGGGGAGTACACCCTTAACCATCTTAAATCTACCCGTAACACCGAAGCGATATTCTGTTTTCCATCCCTCTAAGTCTCTTGGGATATTTGTACCAGGTTTTAGTTCTTCAAACTGCCAAGCTTTTAGCTTAGACCGTAGAATACCAATATGACGGTTGTGAACCCTAAGCACGTCATCGTGTATTTTCTTATATAGTATTTCTTCAGGCGTTGATTTCTTGTATCTTCCATTTTTTGTTGATTTTATTATGTACGTAACGGTCTTTATGTCAGTATATGATTTATATTCTGGTAGATTTTTTTCATTAATAATTTCATGATTGCCATTATACGTAATTTTAGCATTCAACTTTGAGCTCAAAGAAAGGGGGATGTTTTTTAGTGGCATACGTTTAGAGTCGGACCATGCCCAAAACGACAATGGGATGGTTACTTTGATTGATATCATTAGCGTGCTCCTTATTAATCATGTAGCGTGTGGAGGTGGCGAGAATTGAACTCGCGACCTAAGAGTATCAGTCAAAAGCTCTAACCACTGAGACTTACACCCCCGCACGTTATACGATAATAAGATTATAGCATTAACGACTAGTGAAAGCCCCAATAGCCTTATTAGGAAATTGAAAGACAAGAATGCCTTAAAACATCAGATAATTCCTGAAACGCATCCACTAGCCCCAGCCATAGAAAAAATCCTAGGTTTTTAATCCTAGGATTTTTTCTATATCTGAGCTGGTCGGGATTTGAAGCCCCGAATGGAACATTCGCGGGGTGAAGATTGCCGGTGGCAATCTGCAAGGCGACTTTCCGATGCAAGTTATACTTGCAGTCGTGAAATCGCGGGGTCGCCGAAGGTGACCAAATCCCTCCATCTATAAAACTATCATCAAATAACACATGTAGAGAAACGTTCTCTAGAATACTATGAATACTATTTACTTGCAATTTTTTCAAGAGCAAGTCTAATTTGACGAAGTTCATATTCGATACTAGTTAAATCGGTCATAGAGTAAATCTCCCTTCTGATGTCATTTTACGCCCACTTGACTAAATTAGACAGTTTCTAATTTTGCGAGATCACACCTTAGGCCTAATTGGTTGTTATAATGATGTTATGGATAATCTCGATGAAAACGCCATTAATATCTTTACCGATGGTTCCTCTTTTTCGAATCCAAGAAAAGGCGGTGTTGGTGTTCGATTTATTACTGTAGGTGATGATGGAAATGAAATAGTTTTTGACTATATATCACTTAGCTATAAGGGCGCGACAAATAATCAAATGGAATTAAAGGCCACAATTGACGCCTTAGATTTATTAATGAGTAGAAATCCTCCTGTTGATATGGGGATATTATCACGAATTGTAATACATACGGATTCGATGTACGTATCGGGTAACATTTCGAAAGCTATCTATAGATGGTCAAAAAATGGGTGGTTAAATAAAGACAGAGGCCCTATATTAAATGCGGAACTATGGAAAGAGCTAGTCCGTTTGATGGTAAAAATAAGTAAACTAGGCAAGAGAGTTGAGTTTAAATGGGTTAAGGCTCACAAAGTTAGTGTTCATAATAAAGCGGTTGATAAGTTAGCTAAAATGTCGGCAAAAACAGATTCTCGCCGTCATATTTCTGTTGAGGATGTGAGACGTAAGAAGAGTTCGAAAAGTACAGTAATCGGAAGTGTGGTGCCAACAGGCCAGAAGATTACTATTAGAATAATTCAAGACAAATTATTAAAATTGCACAAAATGATTAGATATCGTTATGAGGTTATGTCGAAGAGCAGCCCATATTATCAGAACGTAGACTTTGCAATCTCTGGTATTTCGATGGCAGCTGGACACACTTATTTTGTACGGTTGAATAATGAACCTAAGAACCCAAGAATTGTGAAAGTATTCCGTGAAATCGTAAAGCCTAAATAATGACATTGCAGGATTAAATACAGCAATGGTTATATTGCTTAAATATCTAAAACAGTATCCTATGAATATATTAATCTAAAATCTCTAACCATACGCTTTTAATAATAGATAAAATCATAGGCTCTATGTATTAAGCTTATGGTTAATAACTATGAATTAACTGTGGTATATTGTATAATTTACCGTAAGCGAATATAGTAGAGTTATAATCTGGAGAAAATAATCAATGGCGCTAACTACTTCATACCTAATGACAACTAAAAATGTTGAATCCTTTTTTAATAGCATAGTAAGTGCAAGGGCGCCAGAAAGATTTACACAAAAATTTTTAGAAAGTCTTGAATTTAAAAGCACAAATGACCGGCTATATATTGCCGTGCTAAAAGGATTGGGATTTATTGATGAGAGCGGAATACCTACCTCTCGCTACTATGATTATATGGATCAAACGCGCTCAAAAAGCATCTTGGCTGAGGCAATTATGGAAGCGTATGAGGATTTATTCAATGTAAATGTTGAAGCCCAGAAGCTAACCGAAGAAGAGGTTAAAAATAAGCTACGAACTCTCACGCAAGGTAAATATACAGATAATGTTCTATCTCTGATGGCAAAAACATTCAAGTCATTATCTGGTTATGCAGCTTGGAGTGCAAAAAAGTCTCAAAAAACATCTTCGACTGAACAAAGTACGAAGACTGAAACCGTCAAAGAAACGGTGAATCAGTCATCGATGACCAACTTGCCTGATAGTAGCAATCTTCTTGGGCAATTGGGTCTACATTACAATATCCAAATTCATCTTCCTGATACTAGGGACCCTGCGGTATACGATGCGTTATTCAAAAGCCTTAAAGATCATTTATTATGATAGACCTTTATTCGTACGTATTTCGCGCGTTAGTGACAGAAGAGTCGTTAGATAAAGCGGGTCGACTAAATAGGAATAAACAACACTCTGCTGATATTGAGCAACAATACGAACAGCTTGGAATGAACGATATGGATCCAGTCATTGTTGGCGTTGCTGAGACGATGACTATTGTATACACAGCGATTCATTCATTTGAAAATACTGTTCGTAGCTTTATTACGCAAAAATTACAGGAAGAAAAAGGTATAGATTGGTGGAAGGATTCTGTCAAGAAGGAAATTCAGACTAGAGCGGAAAGTAGAAGAGACGCCGAGCAATCAATTAGATGGCACTCCGCTCGAGGGGATAATCTGATTGATTACACAGAATTTGGTGATATAATTTCTATAATTTCGGGTAACTGGGCATTATTTGAAGCGCACATTGGGAATATTGACTGGGCAAAAGAAATAATAAGCACTGTCGAAAAATCAAGAAATGTAATTATGCATGGTGGTACTTTAAAAAAGACAGACACAGAGCGTGTCGGCATGTACATCAGGGACTGGCTAAGACAAGTCGGCAGTTAAAAAATAGCTTTCATAATAACCTACACGTAAAAGCGAAATTACTCAAATATACCAAATAAAAATCGCTCTACGTATATGACTGAGCTATTTTTATTGTTTGCTATACTTTATAGTTCTCGCAAAATTGAGTAATACCAAAAAACACCCCAATTGAAATAACAATACAGCAATCGCAATAGTGATAGTTGCTAAACCATTTTTTTGGGCATCATTGAGTGTTAACCTAACCAGATGTTGTATAATACATTCAGAACAAATCCGCCTAGCGGTCTGGCCGTTTTAGCCTAAGGCATAAACAGACTTGCGGTATCTATCGAGCAGAGGCTGGTCGATAATAAATAAGGAGATTAGCATGGTCGATCGCGAAGAAAAACGAGTCGCACGCGAGAAAAAGGCCAAAGAACAGTACGAACAGTGGCAAGAGCTATCAAAAGCTCATTGGAGTCACTGGCGTGCGTGGGGTTCTTGGTTTAGCTGGGGCTCACCGGTAGGACTGGGGATATTCTTTGTCCTAACAGCACTTGCCGCCGTCATCCTGATATGGGCTATTAAGCTTTAGGGATAAACGGATAATATAAAACACCGCTTATACAGGCGGTGTTTTATATTAGAGTATAATAGTAGACATAAAGTGGTGGTCCAATGAAGGAGCTGGTTGAACAATGGCAACATCAGTAAAAATCAAAAATCTGTCAGTATTTATTGGCAAACATTTTAAAGCCTTGGATGATGTAAATCTGGTTTTGCCAGTTGGTAAAACTATTGGTGTTATTGGACCATCGGGTGCGGGCAAAACTACATTAATTCGCTGTATTGTCGGCGGATTGCATATTTCGCAGGGTGAAATAAAGATTTTTGGCAAACATGCTGGTTCGCCAGAACTGCGCGAACAGTTAAGTTATATGACCCAAGAATTATCGGTTTATCCAGACCTGACGGTCATGGAAAATTTGCGTTATTTTGTGACAATGGCGGGTAAATCTAAAAAATCAGCTGACGAGATAATCAACGGTGTTTTGACGGATGTTGATATGACTAATCGGGCAAAAAACTTAGTCCGTAATTTGTCGACAGGCCAAAAACAGCGTGTATCATTGGCGATTGCATTAATTGGCCATCCAAAATTGATGGTATTGGACGAACCAACAGTCGGTTTGGACCCAGTGTTGCGTGACAAATTGTGGAAATTATTTGCAAGACTAGCCCGTGGAGGCACAACATTAATTGTTACCAGTCACACTATGGATGAAGCCGAACGATGTGATGATTTGGTGTTGATTAGGGACGGCAAAGTAATTGCCCACAGTACGCCCGGCGAACTACGCAAACAAACTAAATCCAAAACGGTTGAAGAAAGCTTTTTGAAGTTAGTGGGGGACAAAGAATAATGAGTATTGTAAAAACATTGGCAACATCCAGGCGCGTATTTAACCAATTGTTCCACGATCCGCGAACGATTGCGATGATGTTCATTGTGCCGCCAGTTTTATTGACCATTATGAAATATGTTTTTCAAGATCAGACCAAAGTGTTTGATAATATCGCACCGATGTTGTTGGGCGTTTTTCCGTTGACGATGATGTTTTTGATAACATCAATTGTTACTTTACGTGAACGTACCAGCGGCACATTGGATAGATTAATGACTATGCCAATGTCTAAATTTGATTTTATATTTGGATACGCGATTGTGTTTGGTTTTTTGGGATTTTTGCAGGCATTAATTACTGGATTTGTAATGTTCAGTTTATTGGGCGTCAACGTAGCAGCGGGCTTTTTGCCAACTATAGTTGCGGCAGTTATAACCGCGCTACTAGGGACGTCATTGGGCTTGTTTTTGAGCGCTTTCGCTAGCAGTGAATTTCAAGCGATTCAATATATGCCGGCATTTATATTTCCACAATTACTAACTTGTGGGTTGTTTGTGGCACGCGAAAATATGGCCGAACCTTTGCAGTGGTTTTCAAACGTAATGCCGCTAACTTACAGTGTTGATGCAATGAAACAAGTTACGAATAATGTTGACTGGACGTCAGCGTTAACGGGCGATTTGGTTGTTGTTGGAATCTTTGTGATTGGCGCGTTGATTTTAGGCTCAATAACAATTCGTCGACAAGAATAGTTTATTTTTTGCGGCGCGAACCGAGAATTGTGTACAAAAAGTCGCAGACGGCTATGATTAATAGCCAAATCCATGCGCG
>Ga0334722_10000978_pt1 | contig 38105 bp, 41 predicted proteins | sample C3_bottom_MG_FD_207210 | JGI IMG/M metagenome (GOLD analysis project Ga0334722, IMG submission 207210) | Sediment microbial communities from Yellowstone Lake, YNP, Wyoming, USA - C3_bottom | ecosystem: Environmental > Aquatic > Freshwater > Lake > Sediment | place: USA: Wyoming | collected... | reverse complement strand
AATTTCTCCCCCTTTATCTTGCGTCTTCGCATTGAATTCCTTACAGAATGCCATGATGTTAATCCCAGCGGATCCGAGGGCAGGGCCGATCGGAGGCGCAGGGTTAGCTTTCCCAGCAGGAATCTGCAGCTTAATTTGCTTAACTAGTTTCTTTGCCATTTTCCTTCCACATTCATGAGTCCTAACAAAAGGGGAACAGCCCCCTTTCTCCTCACTTTAGCTGGCGTTCTCCGAAGTGGCTTGTTCCACTTGCCAGAACTCCAGGTCGTCGACTCGCGTATCTCGACCAAAGATCGAGACCGTGACGCTGAGCCTACCTTTTTCATGGTTGACTTCGGTCACAGTACCGACGAAGTTGATAAACACTCCATCTGTAATCTTGACCCTATCTCCCACATCAACTTTATGCTTCTGGATCACCCCTTTCTGGCGATCTTCAAGCTCTTTCAACATATCACCCACTTCTTTCTCGGTGAGCGGGGTCGGCTTTTCGCCACCCAAGAAGTCAATCACTCCGGGCACATTCTTTACGAAAGCCCAGGATTCTTCATTAAAATCCATCTTGATCAGGAGGTATCCTGGCCACATTCTCTTTTCAGAGATTTTCTGTTGGCCCCGCTTGACCTCGGAGACATTTTCAGTCGGCATCAAAACATCTGTGATCGTCTCGGACATGCCTTTTGCTTGAACGGCCTCATCCAAGGTCCTCTTCACCTTTTTTTCATGCCCCGAAATCACTTGAACGACATACCATCTATGCATCTCTTCTCCCTAACCAAAAATCAAGCGCGCAAGGTGTCCCATGCCATCGAGCGTCCCCCGAATGGCCAGATCTGCTACATAAATTGCAAACCCGAATATAAACGTTGCAATAATGACAGCTTTCGTCGAAAAAATTAGCTCGCCCTTCTCTGTCCAGGTCACTTTTTTCAGTTCATTCTGAACTTCTCGAAAGTAGGACAACTTTTTACGTTCCGTCACTGTCGTCATCGTTTCCTCATTTCCTTTTCATCGAGTGCGGAGGGACTCGAACCCCCGACCGGCGACTTTGGAGATCGCTGCTCTACCAACTGAGCTACACACCCACCCACCATAAATACGTGGAGGTCCCTCGAGAGAGGGACCTCAAAGTCTACCTAAAATTACTTAATAATTTTAGATACCGTTCCTGCACCGATCGTGCGGCCGCCTTCGCGAATCGCAAATCGCATTCCCTCTTCCATCGCAATCGGGTGGATGAGTTCTGCAGTCAACTCGATGTTATCGCCAGGCATCACCATCTCGGTTCCTTGCGGCAGTTCAACTGTTCCGGTCACGTCAGTCGTGCGGAAGTAGAACTGGGGTCTGTATCCAGGGAAGAACGGCTTATGACGTCCGCCTTCATCTTTTGTCAGGATGTACACAGTGCCCTTGAACTTGTTATGCGGCGTGCATGTACCAGGAGCTGCGAGAACCATCCCGCGCTCAACATCATTTTTCTCAATACCGCGCAGGAGTGCGCCGACGTTCTCGCCAGCGAGAGCTTCATCCAACGTTTTATTGAACATTTCAAGACCTGTCGCCACCGTGTCGCGTGTTTCGCGAATACCGACGAGTTGGATCTTATCGTTCACGCGGATGCGACCTCTTTCTACACGGCCAGTGACTACTGTACCGCGACCAGAAATCGAGAACACGTCTTCGATCGGCATTAGGAATGGTTTGTCGATTTCCCGTTTTGGTGTTGGGATTTTTTCGTCGATAGTCTCCATCAATTGAACGATCGCTTTGACATACTCTGGGTCCCCTTCGAGGGCTTTTAGAGCAGATCCACGGATGATTGGAACGTTTTTGTAGCCCTTCGACTCAAGGAGCTCTGTCAATTCCATTTCGACGAGTTCTACTAGCTCTTCGTCCCCTTTGCCGATCATGTCCATCTTGTTCAAGAAGACGACGATCGAAGGAACTCCCACTTGGTGAGCCAAGAGAATGTGTTCTTTAGTTTGTGGCATTGGACCGTCTGTGGCAGCGACAACGAGAATTGCGCCGTCCATCTGAGCCGCACCGGTGATCATGTTCTTGACATAGTCAGCGTGGCCTGGGCAGTCTACGTGTGCATAGTGACGTTTGCCAGTTTCGTACTCTACGTGGGATGCGTTAATCGTAATCCCGCGCGCCTTTTCTTCAGGAGTGTTATCGATCGAAGCGTAGTCGCGGAACTTTGCTTGTCCTTTTTCCGCTAATACCTTTGTGATCGCTGCTGTAAGCGTTGTTTTACCGTGGTCGACGTGGCCAATCGTACCGATGTTGACGTGCGGTTTCTTTCTCTGAAATGTTTCTTTTGCCATTGCGAACTAACCTCCATTAGGCGCTAAAATTTTTCTTTGCCCAAGATAGGAATTGAACCTACGACCACTTGCTTACCATGCAAGTGCTCTACCACTGAGCTACCTGGGCGGTCATCCAAAAGCATGTAAGCTTAAAAGCTTGGGCTAATAAAATTCAATCCAAAACCTTGCATCATTTTTGACGGTAGACGATACGTGCTTTTGTCAGGTCATAAGGAGACATCTCTACCGTAACGCTATCTCCTGCGTAAACTCGGATATTCCGCATCCGCATCTTGCCACACAGGTGCGCTATCACACGCATCCCATTCTCCAAGACAACGCTAAAATTCATATTTGGCAACAGCTCTTCAACCTTGCCTTCCATTTTGATCGTTTCTTCTTTGGCCATACTCTAAGGTTTTAGATGGAAATGCCTTTAATGAAACAACAATTCCCTCTAAATGTCAACGCTTTTAGAAAAAATAAGCCGAAAAAATGGCTTTATTCGAGTATGATGTGAGGGATGGATTTTGAATTAATCAAAAAAAAATTTTCCTCCCTCACCTCTCCAGACGAGAGGTATTCCTATCTCATTGAGTTAGGCCGTTCCCTGCCAGCCTATCCGATCGGACTGCAAACACCCGAACACCAGGTCTCTGGTTGCCAGTCCACCCTTTATCTATCTGCCGAGCTACAAAATGGGACTCTTTTTTTTAAAGCCCAGTCCAATTCACTCATTTCTGCAGGCCTCGCTGCCCTCCTCATCGCCGCCTACAACGGCCAAACCCCAGAAGCAATCCTCAAAAATCCACCCCACTTTCTACAAGAACTGGGTATTTTCGCAAGTCTATCCCCCAACCGATCCAGTGGACTTGCTCATATCTACCTAAAAATGAAAAACTTATCTTTAAAATCCTTCTCTTTATCAACTCATTTTTCTTAATGATTTTTTTGATCTATTAGGCTATAAGTGGGGGCGAAAAAAGGCGAGGTCTCAAATGGCAGTACAACCCCTTTGTAAGTTTCTTTTAGAAAAACCCCAAGAAATTGCCGATTCCCATGCTTGTAAAGCGACCCTTTACGACCTCGCCTCAAAAATCACCCTCGTCGCAATCATCGCCATCTGCGGAGGAGTCTTGGCTCTCTCTCTCGGAATTGGCGGAGCAACTGCCCTTCCAGTCGGCATGGCGATCACCATGATTCTAGGGCCCATCGTTCTCCTTCCCCTGGCCACTACTCTTAAAAATTGGGCTAACCAGGAAGAAAATAAAGCCTTCCACGTCCAATTGACCGCCGATGAGCTAAAATCTATCGAAAGCTGTACAGAAGCCGATGTACGTCAATTTTTTACTAGTCACGAACTCTCCCTGAATAGTCTGCCGACACCATCCCTCGCAGCCCACTGCCCAGAGGCCCCACTAAAAGCCCTGCTTCCCCTCATTGCCAGTTATCGAGCCAGAATGTCGACTATCGTAGAACTATTCCGTCGTTATGATGAGAATTTTAAGAAAACAGAAATGGAACTGGATCATGTAAATATAGCTTGGTCTCTTTTAGAAGGAAGTCTGATCCCAACTATCCTGGAAGCCGCCCTCATCTTAGAAAACCTGACTAAACCGACAGAACAGCTTGAATTGAGCTACTTTGGCTCATTCTCCCCAAAAAGCTTCACAGAGCGGCAAATCGAGAAAATCAGAGGTCGTCCGCACGTCTATGTTCAAAAAGGTGAACGTTCATTAACCGTTGAAGACATTATTAGTCTTGAAAATGGTCCCAAATGGATCCGCGCCCAACTCGCTTAAGAAAGTAAACACCGAAGGTGATCTTCTTCGCCGCCAGTAATCTCCACTTTCCCATCTTTGGTGATCCAAAGATCGGTCTCAAGGCGCACTCCAAATTCCCCAGGCAGATAGATCCCCGGCTCGATGGAAAAACAGGTCATGGGTAGAAGGGGGCGCACATCGTGCATTTCCAGATTATCCATGTGGGTGCCACTCCCGTGAACGTGCATCTCAATATTGTGCCCTGTTCGATGGGTAAAATAGTCGCCGTATCCCGCTTTTCGGATGGAGGAACGGGCTGCTTCATCCACTTCCCAGCCTTGGATTGGCTTTTTGGCCTGAAACCGCTCTTTCACAAGAGCGATCGCCGCCTTCTGCCCATTCCGGACCGCTTGAAACACCTCTTGCTGCTTGGGAGTTGGGCTAGAAGCCATCACCGCCACCCGAGTCAGATCGCCAAACACAGCTCGCTCACCCTTTTCTTTTGCCCATAAATCGATGAGGATGAAATCGCCTTTCCGGATCGGACTGGCCCCCTTTTGCACAGTCTCAAAGTGGGGATCAGCGCTATGGGCATTGACTCCTACAATGGGAGGCGAATCGGTGATCAGATTCCGTTGTTTAAATTCGGCAAGGAGGTGCTGTTGCACATCCCACTCATTCGCGAGTTGCAGTTTTCCGACCAGCTGCCAAGTGCCCTCCAGGATTTCCAGAAGAGCCCGATTGGCTCGAATGTGGCTTTTCGCTTGTTCCTCATCGATCACGGAAGTGAAGTTGAGGAGAAAGTCAGCGCTACTCACCACTTCCACGTGAAAAGAGCGGACGAGATCGATGGTGCCACCGTCTACTTTCGATACGTAGGGGATGGCATTTTTGGGAGAAAATTCCATCGCGATCCGCTTTTTTCCCTGCAGTATTTCGCCGAGGTGCTGCTCGAGAGATTGCCACGATGAATAGATCTTTTTTTCTCCTGGCACCCCATCGAGCATATGCGCTTCGATCGCATGGACGAGTTTGATCGGCTTTCCTTGCACAGGGATCCAGTAGAAAAATCGGCGCGTTGCGATGCGGGAAGCGGGAATATTTAGAAATAGATGGGCCAGATCGTTGTTCCGATGAAAGTCATAGAGAAGCCATCCATCGAGATGCCTCTCTTTTAAGTAGCCCTGAGCTCGCTTGATTTTTTCTTCTTCGGTCATCACTTACCGATTTAGACTTTGGATGAGAGAAGCAGCCGCAGCCACGCGGAGTATTGGAAATGGTTCGCGCAACACGCCCACTAAAAAGTTAAACGTCTCTGGGCTGGCTACATTCCCCAATGCTTCCAAAATGTGCAATTTCAATTCAAAATCGGCTTCAGGATAGGCATTTTGTAATTCTTTGATCACACTTTCGTCTTTTCCATACATCGCGAGAACAAAGCAGGCCTGCAAACGGATGTGGGGATCTGGATCGTCGAGTAGGGTCCGCACGATTTCCAAGGCCGTTTCGTCCCCTTCTTGTAAAAGGGTCGCTGCAGCCACTCCGGTGATGCCCCATTTTTTTCTTTGTAAAAAGCTCTTGAGCGCTTCGATGGCACGCGGATCATCGATCATCGCAAGGAGCGAGACGAGATTTAGCCGGGTCATTTGGTCGATCGCTTCGGGATAATTGGGGATCTGATCGACGTGGCGCACCTGGCTTGGCGCAAGCGTTTGGAAGAGTGGATTGGGTCGGTTGTCCCACATCCACATTTTTTTCTCCTCCATTAAAAAGGAGACGAGACAATCGCTTGCCGCTTTGATTTCTATTCTTTGGCCAATGAGCCCCAGAGCCACATTCGCCCGCACGTAGGGATCTTTACTCTCTTGGATCGTTTTCACAGCCAGCCGAACTCCCTGCCCGCCCGTTGCAGAAAGCGCCGCAGCAGCCAATCTCCGGTATTCGCCCATCGGATCGTTCAACCATTTGTTGAAGACCGGTTCCGCAAGAGAAGGGTCCACCTGCATCGCAACCCAGGCAGCCGTGATGGAAACGCCCGGTTCTGTCTCTTCTAGTCGGGGCTTCAATGCGGACTTGATCTCTTCCGCACTCATCGATTCCCGATAGAACAACCCCAGTGCATTCAAGGCAGCAATCCGGACGTTGATGTGGGTATCAGCGAGGAGCTTTAAAATCTGTTCTTTGACCTCAGGCACCCGAAAGTGGGTGGCCACGGCGCAAGCCAAGTGGCGCATTCCTGCCCGATTGCTACGTGCTAACCGCAGAATTCCAGCTGGCTCTACTCGGTCCCAAATATTAACCAATGCTTCAATGGCTACATGTCGCTCTTCCAACATCGTTTTTTCAGACTGGACATACGACTCCAGCTTCGGTGCAAGGGCTTTGATGCGGAGCATTCCGACCGCTCGGATCACTTCCAGACGAACCATCCAAACTTTTTCTTCCAAGAGCATCCGCCCAATCTCATCTTTGAGCGCTGCATCCCCATATCCACCAGCCATTTGGACCGCAACAGATCGGATCACTGCATTGGAATCGCGCATCATCTTGATTAAAATTGGCAACGCCCGTACATCTCGCGTTAAATAAGAACCAATGAGCGCACCAAGACGAACTCCATACTGAGTTGAGATGATTCCCTTCTTCAATACGCCCCATGCCACCTCTTCAAGTAGGTGCCGATCCAATGTCAAATCGGGGAATCGGGCCGAGAGTCGGTGCCACTCATCGAGAGCCCGCTCCTCCTCTCCAGAGGCAGCCAGCGCTTCTATAAAGGCTGCACCCGCTTCTTTTGATTCGGGGAATTTCTCTCTAAGTCGTTCAGCCTCAATGAGTGCCGAAGAAGAGTCTTCAATAAGTAGGTGGGATTGAATGCGTCGAAGACCATCTTGAACCCCCGCTTCCGCGAAGAGGAACAAGGGCGCAGCAGCGGCTATTGCGTATAAGAATCGTCCCATACCCTCCTAATATAGAGGCAGCCCTAAAAATGCCAAGCAAAATACTCAAGCCATTTTTCCGAGGACTCGCCCACCAATCAGATGAAAATGGAGATGAAAAATTATTTGGCCTGCATCAGTCCCATTATTGGTCAATAACCGGTAACCGTCGGCAACTCCCTTTTCCTCAGCAATTTGCTGTGCTACTTGGATGATTTCCCCAATCAGACCAAAATCAGCCGCCTCCAGATTTTGTAAATCCCGGATCACTTTTTTCGGCATGATCAAAATATGGACCGGGGCTACCGGGTGAATATCTTCAATGGCCAGAATGCGGCTATTTTCAAAGACCTTTTTGCAGGGGAGCTTTCCCTCGATGATCAGACCAAATACCGTCGACATACTTAACTTACCTTTTTAATGCAAGATGGAGCGCCCGCTCCGCATCTTCTCTTGTTCTCCAAATCGAAATGAACCGCCCCTTGTGGCAAAAAATAGCGCCCGGAATCCCGCTCACTTTGCGTAAATCTTCCTCATGAAGGCCCGCCCAGCTTTCAGGCAACGGTTTCCGAACTTTCATCCGTTCGCTCAAATTCGGGGGAATCCCTCTCAATTTCCAATGGGCTCCAGCCGGCATGATCACGAATTGTGCTGGATGCACATCACCGCCTAGATCAAAAAAGTTTTCCATCCAGGGAATCGTCTCATTGAAAATCAGGGCAGAGGTGGACCCCAACATCGCTTGCTTGACAATCTTCTGACAGGAGTGAGTGTATTCAAATCGCTCTTTCAGTCTCCGCAAGTGGCCCACGACGAAATCGACTGCTCTGAAAAAAGCCCCATTCATCGCCTCCACCGACTCATCGTACTGGATCGGCAAAAAATTCGAAACGACTTGAGAAAAACTCGACGTCCCGATCTCTACTTTTGCCACGCCATTGTCATGCGCATCGACGCCCATGACCAAACTCTTATTAAAAAAATCGTAAAAGTGGGGATCGATCACCCCCTTTTCTTTCAAGTAGAGGAGGATCATGCCGGCCGAACTCATAGGGCCTTTATAATCGGCTTGATGGTGATCGAATCGCTTCCGAGCCGGATCGTAAATCCCTCCCACATCGCAAACATATTCGCATTGGACTAGAACTGAAGGGTCCCGCGTCCGATGCACCTTATCCCGGTCGATTTTATCAAACAGGAGAAGTAGAGAACAAGCGGTCACCTCATCGGCATGAAACGAGCCATCGTGAGTGCCTAAACTTCTTGGAACTTGCATTTTTCCCTTTCGCTCTAAACCGACTGAGTTTATCTTGGCGGTGAATTCCTCTCAAGAGGCCCTGTTATGAAATTGACGAGTTCTGCCTTCCGAGAAGGGGGCACAATCCCCTCTTTGTACACCTGCAAAGGGAAAAACATCAATCCCCCACTTGCGATCCACGAGGTCCCACCTGAGGCGATGTCTCTCGTTCTGATCATGGATGACCCCGACGTCCCTTCTTCTGTCCGGAAAGATGGGATGTGGGACCACTGGGTGGTGTTCAATATTGACCCGTCAGTCAAAACGATCCAAGAGCATTCCACCCCTTTTGGCGTCGTGGGAAAAAATACCGACGGAGAAAACCGGTACCAAGGCCCCTGCCCGCCCGATCGGGAACACCGCTATTTTTTCAAACTTTATGCCTTGGATAAACTCCTCGACCTGCCACCCGGCGCCACCAAAAAACAGGTTGAGCAAGCCATGCACGGCCATGTTCTCACAGAGGCCCGCTTGATGGGCAGATTCTATCAAGCCTGATATTTCCCGTTATGCTACGTTGAAAAAATGGAAAGCTACCTATCGCAAAGCCACTATGACCTGGTCAGTCCCGACGGTAAAATCACCGATCTGAGAACCCTCGGGCCCAAAAAGAAATCGACCACCGTTCTAATTGAAGAAATCTCTCCCGCTTTCGTCGGCTATGAAATTGAACCACAGCACATCTTTTTCAACCTCAAGAGCACCTTGGCTCAGCTTGGACTGAATGGAAGTGGCAAAGAATATGAATGGGATAGAAAAAGAAACTCCGTTCGAGTGAGAGTAGAACTCGAAGCGATCGGCGAGCTCGGCAAGGCAATGCTCGATCTCCTCTCTGTGGGAATGCATGTCGGCAAACTCTTTGCTGCCGATGAGCGGCGACGCGTCCGCGATCCCGATTACCTACTGCGCATGTTTGGCAGAGCCGACCGGAGAGGTCGTCCACTCCTCCTACTCGGTGGCCTGGAAGGAAGCGGAGATCTCGTCTTAGAAAAAATCAATGGAAGAACCGTCGCTTTCATCTCCTTAAAAGATGGCGTCGTTTCCTATGATGCAAGCATCTATAGCTTTTTACCCACTCTCGCAAAAGCTCTGATCAAAGATCTATCTCACACCCGCCAACTTCTCCATCTTCATCACACATGGCAAGCCGGCGCGCCCCGACTGGTCCACAAAGATGAAATCCTCCTCGTCCGAACCGCGCCACTTCACATCCGAACCGTTTACGCCCGTGTCGTCGATCAGCTTCTTCCGCAGGGTTACCACCATACTTCGGCCAGCGTTCTCCAGCCCGACACCTCTGCTTCTGGAGATATCTACGAACTCTACGGTTCATCAAACCAAGCGCTCGATGACATCCCACTCGAATTCTACACCCTCGAACCCCACCGTGAGCACGTATTCTTTTCTGACCGCGACCAACTCCTCGCCTCTCTCGAAGACCCCAAAAGCCTCTTTGAAGCCTTTGCCACCGCTCCGCAACCGCAAAACTACCTCGCCTCGGTCTTTGTCGTAAAAGGGACCCAAATGCAACACCTCCAGGCTAAAGACTGGATTCTCCGAGACCCCTACAAATACGAATTTCCCGGCCTTGCTCACCCCTCCAGACAAGCGCTCGTCGTAGAAAAATATATCGAACACCAACCCCAATATCCCTTTCTTCGCGCCATTGAAGATGGCCTAATCACCTCGCAGGGTATTCTCCTCTCACGCCACTTCCCCACTCCCCTCCTAAAACGGATGCTGCTCGCCGACCAAGTCACCCGCTGCCTCAAGCGGATCTACTTCGAATTCCCCTCCTGCTCCCACGATGGCTTTTTCTCCCATGAAGATAGAGCCATGCTCATCGATCTCGCTAAATTCGCCATCCCCGTCTACTGGGTCGACCACGTATCGGGCAAAATTCTCCAATACGTCCTTCGACCAGAAAAAGAGAGCGGCATGTTCGTTCCGCTGCCCCTCGTCGAACCATTCCGCAAATCAACCGTATTTGGCGTCTATGGATCCAATCTCCTCGAAGGAACCTTTGAAAAAGAACTCCATGCCCTTCTACAAGGCGTTCTCAACCTCCGTTCCCAAGTCAACCATCCCCTCCTGTGCAAAGATACACCTCTTGCCCTCGTCACCGGCGGAGGTCCTGGTGCAATGGAAGTGGGCAATCGGGTCGCCCGCAGCCTCAACATCATCTCGTGCGCTAACCTCGTTGACTTTCGGCCTAAAGATAAAGGGGTCATCAACGAACAAAAACAAAACCCCTACATCGATGCAAAAATGACCTACCGGCTCGATCGGCTCGTCGAACGGCAAGCCGAATTTTTCCTCGATATTCCAATCTTCCTCCCCGGTGGCATTGGAATGGACTTTGAATACACCCTCGAAGAAGTGCGGCGTAAAACAGGAAGCGCCCCGCCCAATCCGGTCCTCCTTTTTGGCGAAGCAGACTATTGGAAACGGAAAATCACCTCCCGATTCCAACTCAATCGAGAAACAGGCACCATCAAAGGATCTGAGTGGGTCTCCAATTGCTTCTACTGTATCCAGACGGCAGAACAAGGCCTCTCGGTCCTTCGCCGCTTCTTCGAAAACAGCCTTCCTCTGGGCAAAGAAGGACCCGTCTTCAACGAAGGCTTCTGCATCGTCAAATAATCTCGATTTTTTCACATAGGAACAGGATAAGCAGGATCGACGAAACGTCGGCAGGATGAACAGGATAAAATTTTATATCTTACTTATCCTGCCAGCGAAGCTGATCCTGTCTATCCTGCCCTTCTTTTTCACGCCATAGTCTATGGGACAATTCGAGTTAGAAGCTGATTGCTTCAGTGAAGATCTTCACAAAATTGTCGGAAGAAAAAAGCTGCGCTTTTTCACTTTTGATAAAGGCGGCAGCCCGCTCTAAATATCCCTCATACTCTTCTCGGCTCATCGACTTCAAGTAGCGGTACAATTCCTCTTCCCCAGAAAACTTACGCCGATCGATGAAACAATCGGCTGGAACATACTCCTCAATATTGCTTGCCCCCAAATAAATCGGCACATTGCCTGCAGCAAAGCAATCGAAAATCTTTTCCGTCACATATCCCCGTACATCGCCCATGTTTTCATAACAAATTGAAAACTTATACTGCTTCACCGTCTGCAATTTATCTGGCGCTCTTCCCTTCCAATTCACAAACCGCCGCTTTTCCCAAAACCAGCCATACAAATCCAACTCGCCCGGTTTATTCTCAAAAAAGCGGATCACCCGTTCCCTCTCCGAATAGAGCTCTTTTGGATGGCGACTGGAACGACGTGTGGCCAACATCACGCAAAACTTCTTCTCCTCAAAGGGCACCACCTCTGCAATCCTGGGCTTTAACTCAGGATAGTAGTACTTCACAAACTTCTTCCCGTCGACCAGATCATCATCCCAGGTCAAAATCTTCCCAAACTTCTCCTGTACCTCTGGATCATATCCCCTCGGCTCGACCGTCGGGGGCTCGAATAAAAGCAGAACCAACTTCTCCTTCGACACTCGACTAAAATCAAAATCCTTCGTCGTGGGCCCAAAACTCCAAAAAACCCATTTCGCTTCTCCCAGATTTACCCTTTTTGGCCACAACCATAGCCAAAAATCACCCAGCGAATGCACTCCCCGCCAAGCGAGCAGTTCGCTCCGATGTTTTTCCAACTCCCAACTTCGTAAACCAATCCCCTTCTCATCTAAAACCCGTCTTATCTTCGCAAATAAACCAAGCTCATCCCACCCCTTTCCCTCTGCCTTGGGAAACACATCCTGTCCTTCTGCATGAGGCATCCAATACAAAAACATCTCCACGCAGGGCTCTGCCCAAGACAAACTCACAAAGCAGCAAAACAAAAAAACAAAACGAAGCATAACCCAAAGCTCTAAAGCGAAAAGTTATACTATATTCCTCAATTTAAGACTTGGGATTTTCCTTGGAGGTATGTATCTCTTCCATGAATGAAAGAAGAGTTTGCCCAGGCTTTGGCTCCCCAGAACAGGTGAATGGTTTTTTCGCTGCAGCTTTATCTTCATATTCATACAAATCAATAGGGGGTATAGAAGGCTTCTCTACTTTTATATAAACCAAATGATTACTAAACAACTTTACATCCTGCTGTTCCTTCTCCTGTTCTCCATGCATTTTTTCTAAAATCCCTTGAGCCGCACAGGAAACCTGTACCCACGGTTTTTTTTCTTCAAGAGTGGGAGTTCCCTCTACAGGTTCTGGCGACATATAAAACTGCACTTCTTCAGTACTTTCTGGACTCTGAGCGTCCCGAAAGTGTCTCACCTGATCCCAAAGCTCACGTGTGGACGGAAAAATCGGTTTTAATTCTGGTGTTAAACTTGCCATAACGACGACGACTATAGCCTATCCTCCCTCTTTTAGTCGATGAATTAAAAAAATATTACCTTCATTCACTTAGCAAACGGAGTTTGCCATCCGAGGCTGAGCGAGCCAAAGCATAATCGAAGGGAGCGAAGCGACCGATCTGAACGGCGAAGGACATTCCTTGAGAGAGGAAGGCCTAGCCGGGAGATCGATTAGGCGAAGGCGCAGTCAGCCCCTAGAAGCCGTAGTTGAGATCGTATTCGAAGTAGCGCGTTCTTTCCTTTGCGAACTGCCCTTCGAGAGAGTAGCCATGATGGTAGCCGATGAAGAGACGGAGCTTACGGCCAATGCCTTGGAGCTTAGAAAACTCATAGCCGGCGCGGTAGGTGCCGTCGAAGTTGTAGTGGAGCTGCTCGAGGTTACGCCAGTGCATGGCGAGGAAGAAGGTGCCGTGGAGTTTTTGGTAGTAGAATTTATGGCCGGCAAAGCGGAGCTCGGTGCCATATTCAATGTAGAGAGGTTTCCACCTATAACTATGGTCGCTATGAACATAGGCGCCGGGACCCACATAAACTCGAAAAGCCTCTGTTACTTGATACGAAGTAAAAAAGTCGACGGCTTCGATGCTGGGATTGACCCGGTGAACACCAGGGTGGTTAATGATGTATTCATCGCCCAAGTGGCCAGAGATGTGATAAATGCGGAAACGGAACGACCATTTATCTCTTGCATAAGTCAAGGGGATCCCAAAATAGAAGTCGGTGTTGATGAGCTCGGTACCACCAGCGGGGTTGGGATCTCCCGGGTCCATGTTGAAGACAGACCAGATGCCCGACTCGATACCGATCTGAAGATCACCATGCCAAAAAGCATCCATCCAGCGATAAATCGCAAAATCATCGCCCAGTGAGATATTGATCGCCTTGCAACCGCAGACTCGGTCGCCGCTGCGCCAGCCGATGATGTAGGTCACGTTTCTGGGATCCGCTACGAGGGGTTGGAAGAGCTCGGTCATTTGCGGGAACCAGACGCCACTTGTCTGAGGTCTGCGCACATATTTTTCTTGTAGTTCAGCATCTTCAGGAGGCACGCCTTCAATGACATACACATCCTTGACACCCGGCACATCTTTCACAAAATTGATGATCGCATTCGCAGTCAATTTGTTCTTCGGCAGGTTCGCAAGCCACACCTTCCGATTTTTGACGAGGACGATCACCCGCCATTCAGAAAAGTGCAAATCTACGAGAGCTTGGATATACCCTTCAAAATAGGGATCGGTCGCATTCTTCACCTCCGGCGGAAGCGTGTCGGTGCGAGTCATAAAAACAGCGACATCTTCATTCGCAGCAATTTCATCTTCAGTGAGCTCAGCATAGAGTGGATGGAATAACAATAGCGCCAGCAACGACCCACAGATCGACCGCATAGAGAAACCCCTCTTTAAGGTTTCCTATACCTGCTTCAGCTGTTTACCGACAAAGATTTTTTCGATTTCACCCGAAAGAGCCAGCCGCCGCTCCAAAAACAGAGGAGACCGCCCAAACACAATACTTCGATGGGACCCCAGACAACCGTCAACCAGCCACCGAGACCTGGACCTACCGCACCCCTCAGTCCCGCCATCGCTACATTCACCCCAGTATATCTAGAACTATCCTCTTTCCCGGCGAAAATGGGCCCCGACAAGTTCCAAACCAAATGGCTACCGCCTTGGCCAACCCCATACCAGAAATAGGCGATGTACAACCACCAAATATTCATGGGCGACAAAGCAAGTAAAATTGGAAACAAACCAACCGATAAAAAGACCGCGCCAGACATGCGCAAAATCGGCACCCGCTCAAACCAGCGGGCCCAAATCGGTGAACTCAACGCGAAGCCCAATCCCTTCGCAATGGAGATCGCAGCCGCCATCTCCAGATAACTAATCCCCAGCCAATCGACCGCGAATAACGTCAATGCGGGTTGGATCAACATGATTCCAAATCCGCACAACATAAAACCCCACTGGAACTTGGAGAAATCGGGCCGATCCCGCATCAACTGCCAGCTATCGCGCCAAGGTCGAACAATCAATTCTTTCACAGAAATTCGTTCCGGCTCGACTTTCTCCTCTCCTTCTACTTTCATCCTCCCCTGAACAGCTAAAGATAAAAGTCCAATTGCAGCGGAGGCAAAGAAAAAACCTTTCCACATCGAAGGATCCCGATCGAGCAAAGCCCCCATCGCAATCGACAAGATAACCCCTTCTGCATACCCCAACGCCGCGCTCCAAGAAAAGGCCCTCTCACGCCCCCCCTCCGGCATATTCCGCTTCAAAATCTCCATCCATCCAGGAATCCCCGCTCGGAAGAAAAACATATAGTTGACGGCAGCTAAAATCACATACCAAGGCTCATCGATCCAGGGGCACAATAAAAATGGCGCCCGCATCCAAAGGCCTGCCCAAATGACATTGCCCTTCAGGCGGCTTCCCCTGCCCTTCAATCCAGCGCTCCAATAAAAAGAAAGAATCGTTACGACGGGCTTTAACATCGTGAGCAAAGAAATCGCAAATGCCGATGCGCCTAAGTCCTTGTATAGGATGAACGACAAAAAGCCATACAGAGTGAACAATGGCTCATTTAAAAGATTAGTCCACACTAAAGCCCGACTTGTTGCCCGGCTAGAAGGGGACCTATTGACTAAGACCGTTCCGCTCATTCAACCAAGAATCATATCCCTTCTGCTCTATTTTTTACATGAAAGACCCTCTCCCTTCACATTCAATGACCTAAGCATCAACTAAAAAATTTCATCTCCACTTGCCAAGCTTCCCACCCATCGATTACACTCGTTACCTCATCGGGGCAGTAGCTCAGTGGTTAGAGCAGCGGACTCATAACCCGTCGGTCCCTGGTTCAAGTCCAGGTTGCCCCATCTTTTATTCTCAACAACTTACGTCTTCTCTTGCGTCTCCGTTTTTCCTCTTTGTCATGATAAATGTCATGAATTGTACCTATGTGCGAATCTAAAGTCATCTTTTGAGTTACCTTTCTCTCCTAAGCCGATCACCACCCCAACTTCTTCGCCTCCTTAATTCATGACAAATATCATGACATGAATCAAAAATTCACATATTTTCATTACAAGTAACTTATAGTTAAGTACTTGAATTTTATAGACCTTCGGATAACGCATCCGATTTTCGTATGAAAAAACGAGTAAAATTTGTATTATCTCATTCATTTACTGACTCTCGGAGGATCTGATGTCCCATTTACGCATTCGTGAAACGACGAAAAAAGACAAAAAAGGAAAGATCAAAAAAAGATATCAGATGATCATCAACACCTACAAAAATGGCCGTAGGTTTTATAAAGCTGAGACATTCAACTCTGAGAAAGAAGCAAAAGCCTGGGAACGCAAGACGCTTCGGGGAATCGACGAGGGAACGATCACCAAAGAATCCTTAAAACGAAGACGACTGTCTGATGCTATTGAGAAATATATCTCTCTTGTACTACCCCACAAGCCTAGAAATGCCAAAAATGTCATTCATCACTTGAATTGGTGGAATAAACAGATCGGTCGCCTCGCTCTATCGGATATCACGGCCCCAATGGTCGCCGAATGTCGTGATCGCCTTCTGTCAGAACCTAGTAAAAATGGTGGGCAGCGAACAAACACAACTGTAATTCGATATCTGGCCTCCTTGAGCATCGTACTTGAATATTGCATGAAGGAATGGCACTGGATCACTCACAATGCAGTGCGCTCCATTAGAAAACCACCTTTAGGGAAGAGTAAGACCCGCTTTTTTACTCTTGAAGAAATCGATACAATTCAGGGTTTAGCCGCAAAGAGTGATAGCCCCCATCTTCTAGGAATCATTCTCATCGCTCTTCATACAGGAATGCGGAAAGGGGAAATTCTTTCTTTGCAATGGGCACACATCGATCTAAAAAATAAGGAGATCCTTCTTTCTAGATCAAAAAATGGAGAGCCTCGAGATATTCCCATGACAGACCCTGTTTACGATCTCCTGTCGAAATTATCTTTAACCGCTCACGACAGCGAAGATCTTCTCTTCCCAAGCCCCTTCAACAGCCGCAAATCGGTCGATATTCGATCAGCATGGGAAAGAATATTGAGACAAGGGAGCATTGAAGGAGCCACCTTCCATACGATACGACATACCACTTGTTCGTTGCTCGCCAGTCTGGGAATCCCTTCGATTCTTATCGCAAGGATCGTCGGGCATAAAGACAGTAGAACCACAGACATCTATACCCATGCCTTCAAACAGTCTCAGCATGAAGCTATTAAAAAACTAGGTTCCACCCTGCCGCAAAGTCATTCATGATTGAAAACCTCCGAGCCACCCTCCAGACAATCATCCAGAGCAGAACAGCGTTCATTCAAACCTACTCCAATGGTATGGAAAGCGAAGCGGACAAAGACCAAGCAGTAAATATGCAAAAAATTATCTTAACTGTTGGAATACCTATGGTGTCCCAATCGATTGGTACTATAGATGAGTTTCTAAATTTGTGGGTGAACGAATCAGACAACATCTTGACGCAACGTTCTAGAAGATCGTTTCTCCGCTTGATGCGACAAGCTGATCCACAAAAAAAATATCACCAAAACAAGAAACTATATTTTATAGTAGAACAAACCATCGGAAATAAGAATGAAACACGAATTACATCAAATTTAACCGCTTTCATATATAGAGCTTATAAGTTCTTCGAGAACAAAAAGAGCAAAGAAACGTACCTCAGCTATCTTTCTCAACTGGAATGCAAGCTAGATTACTTTTTACTTGGAGTTGAAAAACTCCTATGGCGCCCTTTTCATCGGGATCATCCTCAATTTACAGGAGAAGTCCTTGTTCATTTTCTGAATTTCCTTGAGCAAATAGCCTTAGACAGTACTTCAAAAAGGCCTTATCTTGCCTTACTCATTTGCAGAGCACTCATTTATGCACCTCTTCCCGCCCAAAAATTATTTTCCCTTGGAGCCCCTAACGAAGAACAGTTCATTCTCGAATGTGAAGGAGAAAAATTTCACGTAACTGGTCAATTCATCAAATTTTGGAAATGCTTTAACGAGCCATATCTATTCCCCAGCTCACTACGAAACTGCAAAGATTCAGAAAAACGCCTGAACACAATCATCAAAAGACTGAGCAAAAGAGCGGGGCTACCCATATGCCTAACCCCAACGATGCTACGCCTGGTCAGAGAGGCCTGTTGCCCAAAAGGGAGAGTACTTTAGATAAACGCATTGTGAAACGTCTCGAATAAGAAGCTCGGAGCCAAGGCTTTTAAATATTTTTTAGAAACGAATCAAGATACTGACGATTAAATTGATAAATCTTTAACCCCTTGGTTTGCCAAATCCCCCGCTTGACTGTGAAACCAATCACACCAATGGCTCTGCTTAAACGCAAAAGAGGTAGAATACGCTGATAGTCGGGAATTTTCCTGATTTTAGCGTAACCCTCTAAAAAAGATTGTTTATAGGAATGTTGAGTAGACCATTCGCCGAGTTCCAGAGGACAGAAGTCTTCTTCAGCAAATCCTCCACGAGCTGAAGACCAATCAATAATCCCTTGAATCTTGCCCTGATCAATGATGATATTACCAGGTCGAAAATCACGATGGATGACGCAAGGACCGTCTGTCGAGAGCAAAAGATCGATGTGCTTATCATAATATCGGCGGACGTTTGCCAAAAGGTCTGAAGGCAAATGATCTCGACATTCATCCAATCCTTCTTCAAATTTCATGGTGAAAGGGATGCGAGGGTCTATGCTCAAAGAAATGGGATCGGTCAGGTCTCCATAACCCTCAACACGCTCAAGATGCGTGCGCCCAAGGAGAGTTCCGATTTCATAGGCGAGTTTATCACTGAGGTCTTCGATTTTGAGCAATTCCCCTGGTAAGCATTCCATGAGAATAGCTCCATGTAGATTAGTCTCTGGCGGAATCAGTTGGACAATACGTGGTACTGACAGCTTTTCAGCAAAGTGGTTCAAGAAATAAGCTTCACGAAGATAGTCGCCTGAACGGGAGCATATTTTTAAGATGAGATGTTTGCCATTCTCTAAAGTCACTTTAAAGACGGTTGCAACCATTGCATCTTCATGATCTATGAAGGTGAATTGGGCTTTCGACAGGTTTAAACGTTCTTTATAAAGAGAGATAAGAGATACCATTCCTATGAGTTTTCTCCCGTATCCTCGATCCTTAACTGCATGTTGTACAGGTTGGCGTAAGTCCTATCTAAAGCGATAAGCTCTTCGTGTGTTCCTTGTTCTTCAATCCCTTTATCTGTTAGCACGAGGATTCTCTGAGCATTTCTGATTGTTGATAGACGATGCGCTATGACGAGAGTCGTACGGTTCTTCATGAGTCTTTCCAAAGAATTTTGCACGGCTCTTTCGCTTTCGTTATCAAGGCTACTCGTGGCTTCATCGAAAATGATGATAGGTGGATTCTTTAAGAAAACACGAGCGATGCTGAGTCGTTGTTTCTGTCCTCCGGAAAGCTTAACTCCACGCTGCCCAATATCTGTAGAGTACCCGCTTGGGAGCGTCATAATAAAATCATGAGCATTAGCTTGTTTGGCCGCATTGATGATCTCTTCTTCTGTAGCATCAGGTTTGCCATAGCGAATGTTTTCTAAAACTGTACCAGTAAAAAGATAAATATCTTGCTGAACAAGGCCAATATTTTTTCGGAGCGATTTAAGTTTAAGGTTTTGAATATCCTGGCCGTCGATCAATATTTTCCCAGCGCTTGTCTCATAGAATCGTGGAATTAAAGAGCAAAGAGTCGTTTTTCCTGCACCTGAAGGGCCCACCAAGGCCACGTATTCCTCAGCTTTTATTGTCAGAGAGATGTTCTTTAAAACGTGATCGTGGTTTTCCCTGTATTTAAAGCTAACATCCTTAAATTCAATTTTTCCTCGAATTTGCATCAAATCTACGGCATTTGGGGCATCTTTAATATCTGGTTCCACTTCCAAAACATCCATAAATCGATTAAAGCCTGTGACTCCTTCTTGATACAACCGAACAAAATTGCCCAAATGTTGAATCGGTTCAATGAGGATCACGATATAGAGCAAGAAAGTGAGTAGGTCAGCTAAATCTAAAGAGCCATGAACAATACTTACTGCTCCAAAGAGAACAACTGTAATACTCATTAACTGCGTAAAAGAGAGCAAACCATTATAAAAATAAGTCTCGGCTTTATATCCTTTACACCTGCTTTCAAAGAAAGCATGGTTTTCTTGAGCAAATTTTTGCTTTTCGACTTCTTCATTCGTAAAAGATTGGACCGCTCGAATGCCTGCAAGGGTATCCTCTACTTGAGCATTGATATCTCCAATTTTGTCGCTGCTTTTTTTGAGTGCAGCGTACATTTTTTTGGCTGTGTAAAACGCATAGATCCCCATGACAGGAACAAAAAGAAAAGCGATCAGCGCCAATTTGACATTAATACTGAGCAAGATGACAAATGCGCCGACAAGATTCAATAAGTAGATCACAAGATCTTCTGGACCATGATGATATAGTTCAGCGAGATTAAATGTATCATGGGAGATCCGGGTCAAGAGCTGACCTGTTTTATGGTCATCATAAAATTTGAAGGAGAGTTTTTGATAATGGGAAAATAGTTCGCTTCGCATGTCTCTTTCCATCAAGGCACCCATGATATGTCCCTTGTAGTCAGTAAACACACGACATAATGCAAAAATAGCCACCAAACCAAGCATGAGAGCGCCCATCAGGTAAATTTGATGCGGTGCATCAGCTGACCCAACCTGTAGCAAATGAGTGGTGATGTATCGAACGCATAATGGAATAGAAAGCGTTGCGGCAGAAGCAAGAAATGCACAAGCCATATCTGCACAAAAAAGACCTAAGTAGGGTTTATAATACGACAAAAACTTGCTTTTTCGTGAATTCACCGAATTTCTCCTTGGATGCTCAATTATATACCCTAAGTCCTAAGCGTTCGAGGCTATTATTTAATCGGAGGTTTGTTTTTTTGGAGGTGCACCAGCCCCCGCTAAAATGCCTCCATCAACCGTCAATTCAATGCCGGTGATGTATTTTGATTCATCGGATGCCAAAAACAATACAGCATTCGCAACATCCTCAGCTGATCCCATTTTATGCATTGGGATGTCTTTGGCAATTTCAGCCATTGTGGCTTCTCTATTAGGGCCGCTTCCAAGCATGGGTTCCCACATCGGTGTAAGTATTGCAGCTGGATGTACTGAGTTGTAACGAATCTGATACCCTTGCTGACAGCAATACAAAGCCACAGTTTTTGTGTGGTTTCTTACAGCTGCCTTGCTGGCTGCATAGGCTGCGGCACCTGGAATTCCGACTAAGCCGGATCTTGAAGAGATGTTAATGATTGATCCTCCCTCAAATGGTTTCATCATTTGGATTGCGTATTTACAGCCCAGAAATACACCATCTGAATTGACTGCATGAACTTGATGCCAGCTACTTAGAGAGGCATATTCAGGATCTTGTGGACCAAAGCCATCTTGAAATCCAGTAATTCCAGCATTATTCACGAGGATATTGAGTTTTCCGAATCGCTTTGTGATGAGGTGCATAGCACTTTTCCACTCATTTTCTTCTTTAACATCTAGGTGAAGATAAATGCAGTTGCCGCCAATTTCACGCACAACTGCATTTCCTTCTGAATCATTGATATCAGAAACAATGACTTGGGCCCCTTCTCTTGCTAAAGTAACTGCGGTTGCTTTTCCAATACCTTGAGCAGCTCCGGTGATAAGTGCCACCTTCCCTTCCAGTCTTTTTCTTGTCATCGTTAATTCCTTTTCAAAGCCTTTTAAAATAATGTTATCTTTGCATATCATATTCAGTCATTTAGAAACTTAAAGTTTGGACAAAATAGGGGTGTCTTTCTTCAAAGAACCAGCAGGTTGCGGGACAAGAGGAACGATCTCATTGAGAATCTGTTCTGAACTTTCTTGCGTGGCAGTAAAAATGGTTTTACCCGTCTTGGCCAGATAATCTTTAATCAAACGATATCCTACTGCGTAACCCGCTCCATGAGGAAGCCCGCTTTTGGGATAACCATAAACGTCCGCCATTGCGTCTCCAAATAAGAAGGACTGCGCTTTCTGAAAGCCTTTTTCTCTGACGTGGGGCAGAACAATTTTTTGAGCAGAGGCAAGAGCTCCTTCTGATAATCCTATTGTCTGAGGACCAATCAGCTTTTCGCCATAAAGCTCAGCTGCAAAAGCTTCTGCCATCCCTTCATCTAGCAAATATTTTCCAACGGAGATTTGCATATCCTGAGGCCACGGCTCTATAAGAAACCGGATATTATGATGGAATTCATGGACTGCAAGAGCCTCAATACTTTTGAGCACGTAATCGGTTGGAGACAAGATAAGGACAATAAATCCTGGAATACCTCCAAAGCCGGAAAATCCTTTGTTCAAGTCGTTGTGAATGGCATTTTTGCCATTGCTGGCAAAGACGCCCACTTGCAAAGTTTCTGGAAATCGGAAATTTCCTTTTGCCTTTAAGGCTTCAAAAGCTTTTTCCAATGCGGCTCGAATTCTATCGATGACGTTACTCCTCAGGAGGCCATCTATAGCAGTTCGGTATTCGCTAGGGAGGCTGTTGACATCGCACGCTCCCATAGCAGCAAAGTCCATTGGAACTACTTGCATCATGGGCTTAAAAGGGGTTACAAGGCGGTCTTGCCAGACCGCTTGTCGACTTTTCAAATCCAGATGCTCCGTTTCACGAAGGAGTGCCAGTGTATTGCAAATTTCTATTTTCATATTTTCCTCTTATTAACTCAGTTCTCGATCAGCAAATACTTGAATAGCTGCTGCAATAAATTCCGGCATCTGAGGATGATATACCTTATAGGCATCTCCCAGCTCGCTATCTACAATGAATTGGCCATGGCCTGAATAGGATTCTCGTGTTGGAGTCCAAAACTGCTTCAGCCATTCGTAATGTCGACGAATAACACTCTGCACTTCTTTCGAGTCCGCTTTTAGATTCTTTTTCATCATTCCAGCCAATTCCTTGCAAATCTCTGCAAATTCTTTTTGGGATTTGTCCCAATCAGGTTTAGACCAGTTTTTTACATTTTGACGGCATTCTTCCGTATGGATTTTACCCTGCTCTCCAAAGCGTTCTATGATTTGTTTCTCATACTCTGCTTGCTTTTCTTTGCTAAAACCATGATACATTTCTTGGTCTTTCATCTTTTTATCTCCTGATAAATGGTTAATTGTTTTGTCGATTGTTTTAATTAATTCTTTGGTTCTTTCTATGTTGGTTTGTAAAACTTTTCTATGGGTATGGAGAGCAGCGATCTTATCGAAATCCCCCTTTCCTAAAATTTTTTGAATCTTCTTCAGCTCAAAGCCCAATTCCCTAAAAAAAAGAATTTGCTGCAATAACAAGAGTTGCTTCTCTTCGTAGTATCGATACCCATTGGCTTCGATATACGCTGGGGGTAGCAAACCGATCTCGTCATAGAAGTGAAGCGTCCGAACGCTCACTCCTGACATCTTTGCTAACTTTTGAACTGTGTAAGCCATAACTCTCCTTAAAATTGGAATGTCCTACATGATAAACTATAACGTTACGTCATAGTCAATAGGCTTTTTCTGAAAGTTATTTTTATATAGAATTGGAAGGAGAATTGCGGAGATTGGATAGACGTCGATCAGTGACGTGACTCAAGTCTATGATTAAACAGCTCAAGCAAAGCTTCTTTGTATTGTAAAGGCTTGGTTTGAAGGAGGAGATCCGTAAGTGCAGCAGGAAAATTCTGATAATCAGGCAAACGGAAGCTCGACCCTATTGGAGAAGGAATCGGCGAAAGGATCGTTCGGGTGTAAGAGGTAACAAACACCAGTATTTCCCATCTATCCCAAATCCCTCTAATTGGAACCAGCGGGTTTCTTATGTCCCATAAATCAGCCAATAGTGGAGGCCGTATAAACCCTTCAGGAATATCTAGGAATTGAAGTCCAAATAAAGCCGTAGCAGAGCCCATAATCGATGGCACGAGCAAAGCCACGACGCTAAAATTCTGCACTTCATTTGATTCTAAAATTTTTATGAACTGGCCTTCTTTGTTCTTAAGCTGATTTTTTTGGCGTAGGATTGATGCGTCTTTTTGTAAATAAATTGATTCAATAAATAAAGGGGTAAGAATGGGAGGGTCGATTAAAAGAGGACCGTTTTCGTATGTGATACTGTCGCTCGGCTCTTCATTATCCGTAGTATGCACTTCTTTTTCGTGGAAGGTTATGTGATCCTTGCGATCAGCATATTCTCCTGAATCGCAAAAAAAATGCTTCTGAGGAGAGGCTGATGAGTGATGGAAATGGTATGACAATTCCCCTTTTCTTTTATTAAAGCTCAATGAAGCTACAATATACGGCTCTTGTTGTATTGAGACTTCAAGATGAAAAACAATTGGCTTATTTGACATACCCATTCATCTAATTAAGGAACCCAACTTTCGTTGGTCAGGGAAGTCAGGATGTGATCTTCCCATTGCTCATTAATGAGCAGATATTTTTTAGCACGCCCTTCAACCACGAATCCCAGTTTTTGAAGTAAGCGAGCACTTCTTTCATTTGATGGCATGTAATTAGCCATGATCCTATGGAGATTTTGATTTTCAAACATATATTCAATAGCTTTTGCCACAGCTTCTGACATAAGCCCCTTTCCTTCAAGGGTTGCATCGATGTGATACCCCAAATAACAGGCTTGAAATGGTCCCCGAAAAATCTGAGAGAAATTGCAAAAACCAATTATTTCACCTTCCTGAGCCTCTTTCAGAAACAATAAAAATCGAATCGATTTGCCTTCCTTAAATTCCTGTTCCCATTTTATCAGTTGGGTTTTGTGATCTATTTTTGGTTCCCCCGCTGCGGACCTCCATGGAGACACGTGCTTCATATTTCGGTCATCGAAAGCTTGAAATTTAACACTATCAGCTTCATTAGGAAGGCGCAGAATCAATCTTTTTGTTTTGAGAATAGTCATAAAATACTAAGGGTTAAAGAATCACTTTACTAGGTCTCTCGAGGAAAATCAAGTGTTACCTCCCCAATAAATCGACAATGTTTTTATTTAAAAAACAATCGTATTGACCCTCACGTATACGTCATTCCATAGAATGGGAGCATCCTTTAAAATCAAAGGGATATTAGAGGAGATAAATCGATGGCTTATACAGTTAAAAAACTAAGTGAACTTTCTGGGGTGACGATACGCACTCTCCATTTCTACGAAGAAATCGGCCTGCTAAAACCGGCCTACCACGGCTCTAATGGCTACCGCTACTACGAAGAAAAGGAGCTTTTGCAGCTTCAGCAGATCTTATTTTTTAAAGAGCTGGGATTTTCGTTAAAACAGATCCAAAAGGTTCTGGGACGAGGCGATTTCGACCAGCTTTCAGCTCTCTATTCTCACAGGAAATCCTTGAATCAAGAATGGGAAAAAATAGGGCAACTGCTTAAGACCATCGATAAAACGATCAAACATTTGAAAGGAAAGAAAAAAATGAAAGACAAAGAGATCTTCGATGGTTTCAATATTACCCTCGTGAAAAAAGCAAAAGAAGGTACGTCTTATTTTGCTGCTGAAGAAATCGTTGGGAAAAGTGTTAAAAATCCCACAAAAAATGTTCAAGATGTTGAAAAAAGGGGGAAAGCATTCTATGAGAAGGCTACCGAGACAGCTCATGCCATCTTTAGAGAGCTCGTTCACTGCATTGAAAAGGGGCTAGATCCCGCTTCAGCTGAAGTGCAACGGATCATTAAAAAACACCATACAGCTACAGAGCAGCTTCAAAATGCTACTCAAGAGGTGTATATAGCGATGGCCCAACTGTATCAGGAGCACCCTGAATTTAGAAAACAGCTAGATCCATTTCATCCGCAATTGGCCGAATTTATGGCACAGGCAATGAGGATATTTGCTGATCAAAACTTATAGATAAATAACCAATCCCCCCTTCCTCTTTTGGAAGGGGGATTTCGATAGATTGAGTACAATTTCACATATAAGCAGCTCGAAGCTGACGCCATTCTGTTGCGGTCAATCCCTTGCTTTCTAACTTACCAAGACCAACTGTCATCATCCGAAATGCATCTGCCCCATGACTAGCAAAATTATGTAGAGGTTGACTTGCCCAGCATCCCTGCCTGTCATTCCATTCTTTCCGATAATTTTCTAGGGCATGAATTCCCCTAGAACACTTCTCTTCATCAAACCAACAGCGATTGAGAAGGTTTCTTGCCGCATCTATTCCCTCGTTGATTCCGATGTCTGGAACTACCGTAAAATTGATTCCATGGCCCTTGGCCACTTCTACTCTTGATAGGCCCGTACTGTATTCATGAACAGCTGCATCGTGTGGAACCAAATGCTTCCCATAGACGTAAGCCCTGCTCTTCAGATACTGAATATAATGAATAAGAGCTTCTCCGCTATTCTCATAATATTCGAGAAGGTGAATCTCTTGATTTGCTTGCTGGAATAACCAAATCGCCGTCGAATCGTTATAGCCAAGATCCCAAGCAGTGTGCACTGGCACATTCGCATCATAATAAACTTTACGAAATCGCCCTTGTTGCCGAGCTTCTGAAATTTGTCGGCCATAATAGAGACCCTCATTTGAAGACTCAAAAGCTTCGTCAGGCATACTAGGGAACTCCCTTTTCATGTCTTCACCTTGAGTTAAAGCACGTTTGGCGTACCACGCTCTCTGCTCTGAATCCAACTTGGCACCTAATTTGACCTCTAATGCATTAAAATAGACAGAGAGGTCATTTGGTATGGCGACACCCTCTGAATCAATCCTAGATGAAGTGTCGACCATCCACGGGAAAAAGTGCATTTTGAAGTCCAAAGGAGTCAGTTTTTCGCCTGCATCCTTGATTTTTTGAGCCTCTTTGACCATTTCGTAAAAATATCCTTCTCGGCCTTCGGCAGTCGATTCAATAAAAACATATTGCCCGGGAGCAAGTGCGTTCAAAGAACCCGTCATGATTTCTCTAGCCTTATCTGGAAATTTAGCGCAGATCTTTCCGAATTCAGAGATGTGGAGATATTGAAGAGTGCTTGAGCGCATTGAGGTTCCAACACGAAGGGAAGACCCGTTGGAGAGTTGAAGCTCTCGAGCGTTATCTGTATTGACAGATCGGACCGCTTTCAATTCAGGAAGGAGACTATCATAGGCAAATTTGACACGACGAAACATCACTTCCGCATCTTCTCTTGTGTGAGCGATGATTCCGGCATGCTGGTTACTGTTGAAGAGGCATCGGTCGAGGAAGAGCAAAGAAATGAAAGTCGACATCCCAAGTTGTCGTGCTTTGAGAATGAGATTGCAATACCACATGTCATGATAGAGCTTTTCCTGAGCCCAATTCAATTTGAAGAGGGACTTATTCCCAGACTTGTCGATAATCCAATAGAGATTATTCAACCGCCATAGAGGGTCATTCAGCAGCTTTGTTGCTTGAGTCAGGTCATTTGTCGTCACGGATTAAATCCTTAGAAGAACCATCGATTCCCTGAAGCAAAAAAGCCAAAGGATTGACTGCATCTCCAGCAATTTGTTGCTTGTCGGACCAACCACAAGTATTCCCCATAACGAACTTCGTAAAACCGGCATTGAATTTGTTGAGTAATCCGCCCTTCACTAGCTTGGATTGCTGCCATTCCTGAGATTTTCTATAAACACGGGAAAACTTTTCGTTGATCTTGGCCCATTCTGAAAGCTGATCGGATAGATAGCCTCGTTCGAGAGCGAAATCTTTATACCAAAGACTGTCTTCTCGCCTCATCCAAGCTTCAAATGCATCCGCTTCTGCTTCTATGAATGCAGAGGTGTATTTGATTGGGCGGCCGCCCTTTTCAGATCCTACATATGGTTTATGACCTTTTGGAGCTGGCATATGGCTCACCACGTAGGAATTTGTTTAGAACAGTCAGATATCCAATTGCCCAACTCTTCGAGTCTCTGTTGAATAGCCTCGCAATAGAGCCCTTCGCAAGCAATATCGTCCCAAAGCCCTTCAAAGAAGGCATTAATGTTGCTTGGATAACTCACCCCCTCATGACGACGCAAATACTCAAGGAATTTTCTTCCATCTTTCTCCGAGAGAAGTGATGTTTCAGCACAGTGAAATTGCCAGCCACTTGACGTCTGAACAACCTCAAACGGCGAGATAATTCCTGATTTAGGACAATAAACATCAATTAATAACTGGTTTTTTACAATTTCAGACATATTACATTTCAGATTACCACACTAAAATATAATATATAAGACTAATTCATAATTAGTGCAATAGAGGAGAAATCAACAAACAGCGATGCAACCTTTATGCCGAAAAATCCCTACTTTAGAACGAGGCTTTTTAATGCGAATTTCAACTTCACACCCCAGCAAAAAGAGGTAGTGCATAAGAGAATCAGCGCTAAATGCTGAAAGTTTTCCTGAAACAAGCATGGAAACTTTGGATTGAGAAATCTCGAGTTTTTTTGCGACTTCCTGTTGAGATAACCCACTTTTTTTAATGAGTCCGCTCACTTGATGCAATAATTTAGCTCTGGCCAATAACTCTTCAGATTGCTCCCTTCCAAGAGCTTCAAAAATATTGCCTTCTGTTACTTCATAATCAGGTTCTTTGCTCATACGTCTCCTTTTTTCTTTTTCCAAAGCTTATACAACTCCTCAGCTAGCTTGAGCCTTGAGTGAATCAAATCCATGTCTTGCTTTGGGGTTGCGCTACCTTTTTTGCTCTTTTTCTGAAAGGCATGCAGTACAACAATTACTTCTGAGAATCGCACTGTATAGACCGCTCTAAACGTATCGCCTTTGTGATCCTGGACCAGCTCTATAACATTTGCGCTCCCGAACCCGCTCAAAGTCTTGCCTATATCTGGGTATTCTCCGATTTGGGCCTGGTATAATCCAAACCCAAAATCGTCTATCACATCAGAAGGCATCTCTAACAGATCCCTTTTTGCCGAAGCCACCCATAGTACTGGGCGGGGAGCCTCACTCTCATCCATTCTTTCTCCAGATTATATCAATATTGATATTAATTAGCTATGAAATGTTGTATACACCTGACAATCATAGACCAAAATCATCCATTATATCAAGGATTTTTTAGGTATTGGTAGACGGTTTCCCTCGTAATTCCAAAGTCCTTAGCAACCCTAGTTTTGGGGATTCCCGTACGAACAAGACCCCTTAATTCAACAATTTGTTCTTCTGATAGAGCTGGTTTCCTACCTCTATAAACACCACGCTGCTTAGCAAGGGCGATCCCCTCTTTTTGACGTTCTCGAATCAAAGAACGCTCAAACTCTGCAAAGCTTCCCATTACATTGAGCAATAAATTGGCCATCGGGGAATCGTCCCCGGTAAATGCAAGAGACTCTTTGACGAATTCGACACGGACCCCACGTCCCGTTAAAGTTTTCACAATCTGTCGCAGGTCTTCCAAATTTCTTGCCAAACGATCCATAGAGTGGACAACCACAACATCCCCTTCTCTTGCGAAAACCAGTAAAGCTTCTAACTGTGGTCTTTGAATATCTCTGCCGGACGCCTTATCGGTGAAAACACGATCCAATTGAATATTTTCTAATTGACGTTCTGGATTCTGATCGATGCTACTCACTCTGACGTAGCCTATTTTTTGTCCTTTCATTATTTCTCCTAAAACGAAAGGAAAGAGTCTAAGACATACTCACAAACATGTCAATAAATACAGAAAACAAACCCTATTCTGACGACTTCTCTATTGTGAATTTAGGGTATACCCTAATCTTTCGCAGCAGACATTGATTGCATCCAATAAGAAATACCCGCAAAAAACCATTCTTTTAAATTGATGCCATCTTTGACAAAGGAATCCGCTGGTGATTTGGTGGAATCGGCAGGCCACGCTCGAAGATTGGGAAAATTGGAACGCCAATAATCATACCGCTTTCGACCAGTCTCATCACAATCGAGGCTGTACAAGATCAGTTTTCTTGCTTTTAACCACTCAGCGGTAGCCATGTCTGGTTCTTTAGAAGCACCTCCCAAAGCAATACAGGTGCAAAAATCACCTATTTCTTGCACAAGGAGCATAGCGTCTAACTCAGCTTCCACTATAAGAGCTGTCTGATTCGTTCTTAAACCGTAAAATGGAAAAGCACGAGAGCCCCCGCTCACTTCATGGTACTTTTGGTATTTATCACCCTCATACCAATCGGCTCGCCTAATTTTGATTTTGTTAGGAGTCCTAGCCTCGTTGGCCAGAAAATCAAATGAAGGGATCACAATGCCTTTTGGAAGACACATTTTTTGAGACTTCTCTGTTTCCTCTAATCCCCATTCAGAAAACCTTGGAAATTGGTTTACGGGATTCCATCCAATCCGATAAGCCCTTATCGTCTCCTCCTTCAGACCTCGTTCTTCTTGCATCTTTTTCATCTGCATAGAGTCCATTAATAAGCGTTGATGTGAGGTTTCTACGAACTCATCAGCTTTCTCAATCCAAGAAGCGCATAATGATCTAACTGCTGGAGACTGCCACACTGGTCTCGAAATATGGGGAAATTCTACATTTCCTCCACCAACCCTTTGACAGGCTTCATGAAACGACATTTGCAAGAAATCTCGGCAAAACTGGATAGCATCGCCTTTGCATTCGCACTGTCGGCAGACATAGCGGCCTATAGCGGTCTGGATACGGAATCGATCTTTCCCTCCACAACCTGGACAGGACGAATGATATTCCCCTCCTTTTGTCGAGGAAACTTTTTTGGGGTTCAATCCAACTTGCATAGCCAACTCAAGCATTATCATGAATTCCACCAGCTCACATATTTTGATACCCTGCGACAACTGCGACATTGCGACAAACTGACCCTTTTCCATAGAGAAAAGTAGAAGATCTTGAACTTGCGACAGCGAAGCGACTTACTGCGACAGATTTGACTTGTCGCACCCTGTCGCTCCTTTGTCGCAATAGCAATTTCAAGCAATTGCTCAATGAGAACCCTCTTATTGTCGCAGTGTCGCAACTGTCGCAAGACCTTAAAAAATACATTTCCATAAATTCTTCCTTTCGAGAACTGGTTCCACATACTCGTGCTGTAAAAGAAGCTGGATCATCTTTTCTGCCACTTTTTTCGTCCGCACAGCATTTGGGCCATTCTTCATGATATCACGGAGGGTAAACTGTTTTAGCTTCTGTTTTTGGAGGAATTCCAAAACCTTTTGGGCCAGCTCAAGTTCCTGATCGACAAATACACTCCCATTCATTCTCAAGGCCTCATTAAGATACCACTGAGCAACGGCGATAGCTTTTCCCATCGTTACTGCTGAAATGTCGGGAGCGTGGAGATTTTCAAATGTTTCTAATATCCCAGCAATACGAGCCGCATGCTCTGCGACCTTTTTCGCAAAGGAGTAACAAGGTCTGTATTTTCCGTTGGGCCCGAGTTCTGATTCCACTGATTCATAAAACCTTTCCCAAACCTTTTTTGCCTCAAGCGAAGGTTTAATGGGTTGCGGATCGAGTTCATTATCTGTCCCTCTTTTCAAAGGGAAACCACCTTCAATATCTAAAATCTCATTGCAGCGAGCCCAAAAAGCCGAAAGGTCTGCATCCTGGCTCAGATCAGCTGCATTGTATATTCCAGTGTCTCCTGCAACTGGCGGATAAGCCGTCAAAAACCGAGCCATAATTCCCTGCTCTCGCATTTCTGGATTGGTAAGAATCCTATTAAAAATGACAGGTTGTAACATGAGGTGAGAAGCGAGGCGACGCCCAGGCAATCGATATCTCTCTTCAGAACGGACTCGTGTGATGACATCTCCATCCCAAAGTTTCGACAGAACAGCAATGGTATTCATGAGATTTTCTTTATTCATGGAATGCCCCCCGAAAAATCTGGCCCCTTCATCAGAAAACAACCCCAATGATGGACGGCCGTAATAATAAAGACGCTGCAACCCCACTATTGTAGGCTCGTCACAAATGATGATCGGCTCAAGGGGCCTTTTTGGCTCGATGAGAGCAGCAAGCCTCTGATCCATGTCTTTTGGGCAGCTGCGTAACAACTGTTTGCGTTTAGCATCCCATGCTTCATGCTCATGATCGTATCGCTTCTTTGCAGTTTGATATTCTGATTCTAGAACCTCTTGTTGATAGGCATGGATCGACTTTAATGCCTGCTTATCGACGGTACTCTTACGATCCCCGCTTGTGGCGACGGTCAAGAAAAATTCTGACAAGGGGTAGGTTCTTCCATCTATGACAACGTTCCTATGTCCCTGAACACAAAGAGAGGCAGTTGATAAGAATGCGCCTCCACAGATCGAATCGGCAACCTTTGATGACTGAATGATTCTTTGAGCTGCTCTCCCCATAAACTGCCCTAAAGCCCAAATCGGAAATGGCTCTTGAGGCGGGATTTCTCTCTGGAGAGGAAGCGGTTCTGTGTTCTTCTGTTTTTCAACAAACTTTGCTTCCAGTTCTTCCGCCTTTTTCTTGGCACTGGAAAAATTGGTTTGTTTTTCCTCGATGGAAATGACACTTTTGTTCAAAATAGACGACATCTCATTATTCCTTTGCTTTGCAGCCGCCGATCTTCCCATCAGCAGCTGCGGTTCTTAAGTATTCTTTTAGATGGGGCTCTCAAGATTTATTGAGAGTCCCGAGTTTTATACGTCACGTTGGCTGTTTAAAAATTGCAGCGTCTCCTTAACGTCCAAGTAGAGCCGTCCTGAAATGCGGCGCACGCATTTGTCAAAACCGTTCTCTTTTCTTCTCAGCAACAGGTATTTCAAAGTGCCTGTGCTCGGAAATTGAAAGTATTTCTCCCAATGCTTGTAAGGCATAATCACTGGAATATTGTCTGGGATATTTTGCTCTTCTTGAGGCTCTAGTAATTTTTTCATCGTAGTCATCCTCCTATAGTTTGAGATGATGTTTTAGGTTGTATCCAATCAATCCTGAGGCAAACAACCTAAATCGCTGTTTCTCAGAACTTTGTCTTTAAGAGGCCAGAAAATTCATACACTTTTTCGGAAGAGAAGATTTGTCACAAAAAATGTCACAAGCTGGCGCAACAAAAGAAACTTTGCGCCATCTTGATACAGTGGACTATTGTGTTAGTAAGTTGATGATTTTTAAGATGAATTGAGTGATGTTAGATTTGGCGAGTGCGCCTTTCACAGGACTCATAACCCGTCGGTCCCTGGTTCAAGTCCAGGTTGCCCCACATTTCTTTTTGGCTTCATAAGGCTGAAACTGAGGCGTTTGTGCAATCACCAGCGAATCAGCCTAAAGCGCGGTTCACATCCGTGGACCATTTGTGGACCACTCGCCTACAACAATTGGCGATAAGAGCACCAACACCTGCCTTTAAACAGCAGCTAACCTTTGAAAACTTAAAACAAAGGAAAGGCTGTGAAAGGCATCGACAAACGCACCCACAAAGACGGGACGGTTTCTTACCGCGCCCGTGTTCGCATCAAAGGACAACCCGTCCTCATCCAATCCTTCTCTTCCAAAACGCTCGCCATGAAATGGAAACGCGATACTGAATCAGCGGTCGAGCAGGGTAAATATGCATATGACAAACCTGGCAGCAAAAACACTTTAGCGGAGCTGATCGATCGGTATATCGAAAGAGTTCTTCCGTCAAAACCAAAAAACGCAAGAAACGTCCGCCAACATCTTCTCTGGTGGAAACAGGAACTGGGGCACTGCCTCCTTTCAGATATCAAGCCAAGCCTCATCGCACAGAAACGCGATGAGCTACTTTCAGGGATGACTTACAAAGGAAAGCTCCGCTCTTCCACAACTGTGATCCGCTATCTCACAAGCTTGTCTCATGCCTTTGCTATCGCAGTTAAAGACTGGGAGTGGATACAAGAAAATCTAAAATAGCACCGAGGTGGTTCAGACACGATTCTTTCGATGATATTTTCTTCGGAAGAGTTTTAAGCGAATATTTCATGATTCAACCCTCGTTTTCCTGCATCCTGCAAGCATCTTTATAGATCGTTCAAAACCCAGCTTCTTCAACTTACCAGATGGATCTTGAATCTCGAGTTTGGACCATTCAGCAGGAGAAGCTTGATTTATCCAATTGGACAATTGCTTTTGAAATGTCTGCAGCCATTTTGGATGCTGCTGAGAGAGGAAGGCAAACTCAGCAAGTGCCTGATCGGAAAAATCTCCCAGTTGCGTGGTTACATACCAGATTCCATAGAGATCCTTGAGCATCTTTGATGAGCTTTTCCGCCTAGTAAAAGTAAGCCCTTTGTGGAAGATCCATGCTCCAGGTGAGACCACTTTTCCCACTTCATGTGAGTAAGTCTGAAATTCCATTGTCGTTTGCAGGCTCAGCGTCAAGTAGCTCAAGGGTTGAGCAACAATGCCCGCGATCACGACATTTTTATTCTTATCATCTCGGGTAGCCGAGTCCGTTAAAAACTCGATCTCTACTTCTACCCCATCGATCTCTTTCACATAGCTTTCCGTCGCAGGAACATCGACATCTTTGAAAATATGGGTAAAACCTGCTTCATTGAGGTATTTGGCGATATTCTTTTTAGAGATTTCAGGAATCCTCCTGGGAATCAACGAGTCAATATCGCGCGTTCCAACGGGAAGATTCTCGAGCTTGGGATCAGCGAGATAAAGCTTGTAAATGAAAAGAGCAAAACCGCCCCCGATAACAACGAACTCTCGCCATGGTCCCAGTGATTTTAAAAATTCTGAAATGATCTTGTCTTCTTGAATCTGTTTCATTTGTTCTTAAGGCTTTTGTAGATGCGCTTCAGTTCAGGTGCTCGCTGAGCTATAAATTCTGCTTGTTCTTGTCCTCGCAGGGGAAAATGATACAGATCTAAAAAGGCAAGAAGAACAGGGCAAACGCCAATTTCTTTACCGTCCTTCCTATTTTGTTTGAGCAGCATTTTGTAATAAGGCTCGATCAATAAAACCTCGTACTCTCTTTCTTGTAGCTCTAATTGCAAAGCATTTTCCAATTTCGCTCTAATCGAAGGATCAAGGATATACAATTCTAGTCCTTCCAGGTTGGTATTCTTAAGCCCAAGCGCTTCGGCTGCTGAATGAAGAGCCAAGATCACGTTGTGCTTGAGTCCAGATTTCTTTAAAGCCTTGAACCACTCTGACTTGCCAGAAAGAGCGGAACGATACGTTCTGATTTTGCATTTTTTCACGATGCTATAGTGCTCTAACCAGCTCTCTAGAAGCTCTTTTGGTTTGTTAAAGGAAAACCTCTTGGAGGTTCTTACTCCTTCAACTTGTAGAAGTCCTTTCAGTACCAGAATATTGAAAACACGCTGAACTAAACCAAGACTTACCCCTGCTTCTTTAGCAACTTCCCTCAACGAAAAGCTTTCTTTGGAAAGCCCTTCTCGAAGCAGCCAATCAAGGACGAGAGAAGACTTGTCTGCATAGACATTCCCTTCTGCTGGATCCTCGTTGGAACTTACTAAGAAACGACCTTTCATTGCGACCTCCTTCTGTTCATTATAATACACTGTTCAATATATATTGAACAGACAGAAATATTGAACAGTTAAACTCAAGAGAACGGGCCTCTCAAAAAAAAAATTTCTATCCATTTTATTTTTAACGACTTAAGAATCCATTGAGCCATTCGGAAATTTCAAATGTATAAATAATGCTGAAAAAACAAGTCATTGATTAAAAAGAGTATCCTTGAGAATTCCAATAAATCCAATCATTCAAAGCTTGTTCGGTTGTCTCATCAACATTCATGCCTTTAAGTTGTTTTAGTGGCACACAAAGCATGTCTTTATTCTTCCATTTTATTTTGACAAACATCTCGTACGCACAGTTTTAGAACCTTCTACTGAGACTACAAATAGCTTTTTGTATCGACGCTCCCCTAGAGGTCTTTGAAAAGTGCGCGGCTTTTTCGGCATTAGTCGCTTCCTTCGATGGGAGATTGTAGAAGAATGCGAGGAATACCTCCTAAGCGTCCTTGCAGATAGCTTTTTCGAATGTCTTTGTCATAGCGCACATCTTTGTACTCGCTGAAAGACAACAAACTGGAAATCCCTTCCGCATTTCGTTCTGCAATCCACATTTCATCTCGTCTGAGCAGATCCTGATCCATCAATAACACATTGTGAGTGGTAAACAGTAACTGAGAGCGACTATTATGAGAACATTTTGCCAGATAGCCTTCTAGAAGATGCCTGATCAGCAGTGTATGTAAACTCCTATCTACTTCATCGATGACATAGACTTTTTTGGATTGAGCAGCAGATAGTTCTAAAAAAGCAGGAAGAAGGTCGATGACGCGTTGAGAACCATCTGATTCTTGTCTCATATCGAACTTCGTTTCTGAACCATCAGAATTTAAATGATAGGTGACCAATTTTTTTGAGACTAACTCGCCATTCTTTCGGGTTACTACAAAACGCTCATTCCCAGGTTCGGGTAATAATCTGACAGTCGTATCCTCCGCTAATTCTTCTCTCAACTTCATCTTTATCGGTTCTGGCAAAGGTAGGTTTTCAAAGGGGATCTCCTCACCGCCAAGATGAGATATTCCAGTGTCTAATTGAGACAACATCTTATTCATCGTCGCGTACAAGGGATGTGCTTCATCCAAAAATTGCTCAAAAAGTTCAAATCTTGAATCAGGTGCGATCAGCTCCAAAGTATCTTTAAACCAGTCGTACACTGGCTTGAAGGCATCTATTTTTTGAGAAACTGAATTAGTGAGAAAGAGCTGATTATCGCGAGTGCCTTTGAAAGCGAACTGGAGCGATTGGTCACCCTTTAAAGATGAATCGAAATTAGGTTCCCCTGATACTCGATGGTAGAGCGTCTTTTCGCTATTACCAGAGATGTGAACCAATTTTTCCTCCATTATGGTTTTGCGGTTAACAGAGAAACTAAATGCATAAACCGTCTCGTCGATTAACAGTTCAAACTCAAACTGGGCTGGCTGTTCGATCTTTTGTGCGTTTCCAAGCCTAAAACTATCTACAGCAATTAGACTGTAGGGTTGGGTCCCTTTAACGATCAGTCCTTTTGCAAAATGCAGGGCCTTAAAAAGATTGGTTTTCCCGGATGCATTCCCCCCATACACAGCCGCGACAGGCAGAATCCCCAATTTGAGTTTGCCTATTTTAGGGATACGCTCCCCGTGTTGACGCTCACGGCTTGCTATCAAAGAGAAAGTAGCTTTGGCTTGGAAGGACATCCAATTTTCAATTGAAAATCGAATCAGCATAAGGAAGCTCCTTTGTGAGAGATTTTCTCTCAATATAACCTTATATTAACTGATTTCCTATCAAATAGCAATGGTTAAAGAGAAAAAATCTCATAAGCAGGACCTGTAAAGATTTAAAAAATGTCTACACATGTTCGATTCTGCATGCAATATTATCATATTTAAGGACTTGTAAAGACAGGCAAAACCCTCTATACTTTCCTTGAAAATTATTGGCCATTAAATGGAAGAGAAACTCCAGCTTACCCAAAAATCATCTTCTTGTACCAAAATCGCCCTATTCCGGTCCCTTTTCCGAGGCCGTGAAGACTTATACCCTCGACGATTTGAAAGTAAAAAGACGGGGAAATCGGGGTATTCACCCGCATGTGGCAACGAATGGGTACGAGGAATTTGCGAAAAGCCAAAAATCAAATGCTCTGAATGCAGACATCGCAGATTTCTACCCGTGATTGATGACGTGGTGAAATGGCATCTTTCCGGCCAAGATGATTTTGGGAAAGACTTCGTCATGGGGCTTTATCCAATGTTGTTGGACGAAACTTGTTTCTTCCTGGCGGCTGATTTCGATAAATCCAGCTGGGAAGAGGATGCACGTGCTTTTCTCAAAACCTGTCATCAGTTGAATTTACCCGCAGCACTGGAACGCTCGCGCTCTGGCAAGGGCGCTCACGTCTGGCTATTTTTTACGACCGCAATCCCAGCAATACTCGCACGAAAACTAGGATGTCATATCCTCACCGAAACGATGGAGCATCGGCCAGATGTCGGGCTAGATTCTTATGATCGATTCTTTCCAAATCAGGATACATTGCCTCAAGGTGGATTTGGGAATCTCATTGCACTCCCCTTGCAAAAAAGGGCTCGAGATCTTGGAAATAGCGTATTCGTGAATGAGGATTTGATTGCCTATGAAGATCAATGGGCATTCCTGTCGGGATTGCGAAAGATTTCTCGTCAGGAAGCCGAAACGATTGTATCCCTTGCTGAAAGGAAGGGCCGCATTGTTGGAGTGCATCTCAGGGTGAGCGAGGAAGACGATATTACTCCATGGAATAGACCATTTGCTCACAACAAAATAGTGCCTGCCACTATTGACCTA
>Ga0334722_10000977_pt1 | contig 38108 bp, 37 predicted proteins | sample C3_bottom_MG_FD_207210 | JGI IMG/M metagenome (GOLD analysis project Ga0334722, IMG submission 207210) | Sediment microbial communities from Yellowstone Lake, YNP, Wyoming, USA - C3_bottom | ecosystem: Environmental > Aquatic > Freshwater > Lake > Sediment | place: USA: Wyoming | collected... | reverse complement strand
TGGTGATACTGGTTTTGTGTCTCGATAACCTTAACCTATCACATTAACGAGGTTTTTTATTGCTTTGCTTTTTTGCATCGCGGTTTTTGGGTCCGGTGTTGTCAGGCCAAAGTAGAAATGTCCGGTTTTTACCAAAGTAGAAATGTCCGGTGTTCATGCAGCCTTTACAAAAAAACCCTGCAAATGGTAGATTCCAATATGAAATACGGCGAGAAGGCCATAATGGAATCAGGACTTGAACTTTGGGACAACCCATATCCGCAGCGCACTTACGAGATAAATATCGACTTCCCCGAGTTTACCTGCCTTTGTCCGAGGTCGGGATACCCGGATTTTGCAACGATCACCATCAAGTATATGCCTTCTAAAAAGATTGTTGAACTGAAGTCTCTCAAGCTGTATCTCAACTCATTCAGGAATGTCCATATATCTCACGAAGAGGTTACAAACAAGGTATATGCGGAATTAAGCAGAAAATTAAAACCCCGTTCCATCGAGGTAATAGGGGATTTCAATCCGAGAGGAAACGTCAAGACCGTCATAAGGGTCTGCTCGGAAAACAACTAAAAACCTATTCCTCGTCCGCTTCTTTCATTATCTCATCAGGTGTTTTTGAGAGCGCCTTTTTGGCGCGTTCCTGCTCTTCTTTTCTTCCGGCCTCCGCCCTTGCCGCCTGCCTTTCCCTGGCTTTTTGCCTGGCGTCATCCCTTACCCTGAAATCGCCTTCCCCGAACATTGTAAAACGGAGCCACTTCAGGGAAAACTTCAGGAGTTCGAGATCGTCGCCCTTGATCCTTTCAATCTCATCCGAAGAAATTTCGTATGAATTCAGAAAATTGCTATTAAAGACAAAGTCCCTGAACATGTCAAGATTTGAACTTACCATAAAGAAGAGATCAAGCGATTTTTGTTTGAACTCCACGAGGCCGAGCGTCTTTGCCTTGAGCACGACCTCCATCCAGTCCTTATTCATTTCGTCATAGAGATCCGATTCCTGATCGGCCCTCCATTCATCAATTGTCCATTCTTTGTCTTCATTATGTCCGAGACAATGGTCCTCTTTTATTCTTATGAAAAAATCTTCGCCTTCCCTGCTGTCGAAGTTTTTCATTATAGCCATGCCTAAGGGATAATAGCGGCAGGTGACAGGCCGATCGGCATATACAGTGCATCCCTCAGGGGTGACAAAAGGGCATGATTTTTCAGCATCGCTTTTCATTTTAAGCACAGCTACGGGGAGAGGTGTTCCATCTATGGAATTCGGCACGGTATGCTCCAGAAGAAAATCATGATATGTCATGCCGAGCCGGCGTGTTAACCTGTATATATCATAGGGGGTAAGGTTTATCCTGATCCCGCTGCAGCATTTGGTAAAACAGCCAATACCTGGATAGCATCTGAATCTGATCTTGTCGGTCCGCTTTAACTGTTCAGGCACAATCACACTCTGTCTGAGCTTTTTCTTAACCTCTTCCATCTTCTCAGTAAACTCTTTTTCGTCAATAGGCATCTTTAAATCCTTTCGTGCAGTTCGGTTTTCCGGGATCCTTTTGGTCGGACGTGCGGCACAACCTAGGTTATGATCAAACTAAATCTGAGCATTAATTATAACAAAAAAGGCCGATTCCGATGTCCCGGAATCGGCCTTGAACAAATCAGCAGGAACTCTTACAAGTCCGGCCGCTGCAACAAACTACATCATAGGAACAATCAGGAGAGCCACGATATTGATGACCTTGATCATCGGGTTGATGGCAGGTCCGGCTGTATCCTTGTAAGGATCGCCGACTGTATCACCTGTGACAGAGGCCTTGTGTCCATCGCTGCCCTTCTTATGAACAACGCCCTTGGAGTCGGTAACGCCGTCTTCAAAGGCTTTCTTGGCATTGTCCCATGCGCCGCCGCCGCTTGTCATGGCAATAGCCTGGAAAAGCCCGGTAAGGATGCTTCCGATAAGAACTCCGCCGAGTGCCTCTCTACCAAGCAGAAGGCCCACCACGATAGGAACAACTACGGGAATAAGTGCCGGGACCATCATCTGTTTGATGGCTGACTGGGTAACGATATCAACGCACTTGCCGTACTCAGGCTTTGCCTTGTATTCCATAATGCCGGGGATCTCCCTGAACTGTCTTCTTACCTCTTCAACTATGCTGCCGGCTGCCTTGCCGACCGCTTCCATGAGGAGCGAACCGAAGTAGTAAGGTAGCAGACCACCGATAAAGAGACCGGCAAGAACCATCGGGTTTGAAAGATCAAACAGAACCGGGGTTGAGAAAGACCTCGAATATTCAGCAAAGAGGACAAGAGCTGCAAGTCCTGCAGAGCCGATAGCATAGCCCTTTGTAACAGCCTTTGTCGTATTGCCGACGGCATCAAGGGGGTCTGTTATGTTACGGATCTCTTCGGGCAGTCCCGACATTTCCGCGATTCCGCCTGCATTATCCGTGATAGGGCCATAGGAGTCAATGGCAACAACAATACCGGTCATTGAAAGCATCGAAACCGCTGAAAGCGCTATAGCAAAAAGACCGCCGGTCATGTCGCCGGCAAACCCGCCGCCCAGCTGATAAGCGCCGAGGATGGAGGCTACGATAACCAGAACAGGCGCTGCCGTTGACTTCATGCTGACAGCAAGACCTGCTATGACGTTTGTGCCGTGACCGGTCAAGCTGGCCTGTGCAATGTGTTTAACAGGAGCATATTCCTTGGCGGTGAAGTACTCGGTGATAGCCACGATAAGACCTGTTAACGCAAGACCGATAAGCGCCATAAGAAAAACGTTCATCTGTGTAAATGACGGGTGTGTAACCATTGAAGCCGGATCTACGCCTTTCAAAAATTCGCCTGTCACAATATAGAAGGTTACTGCCGCAAGACCACCTGCAACAGCAAGTCCCTTGTAGAGGGCGCCCATGATATAGTTGCTTTTGCCAAGCCTTACAGCAAATGTTCCGATGATGGAAGCTATGATCGATATGCCTCCGAGCATCATCGGAAATTCAACCCATGGACTCTCAGCACCGAAAACAGTCTTGGCGAGAAGCATTGCTGCAACAAGCGTCACTGTGTATGTTTCATAAAGGTCGGCTGCCATACCTGCGCAGTCACCGACATTGTCGCCAACGTTATCTGCGATAACCGCAGGGTTTCTCGGATCATCCTCAGGAATTCCTGCCTCAACCTTTCCAACAAGGTCAGCGCCTACGTCGGCGGCCTTTGTATAGATACCGCCTGCTATACGTGCGAACACGCTCATAAGTGAGCAACCAAAGCCGAGACCGATCAGAGCATGGAATGACTGCTCAGGTGCCATCTGCTTTGCGATAAAATAAAAGCCGGCCAGACCTATGATTCCGGTGCCGACCACCATAACGCCTGTAACTGAGCCACCCTTGAAAGCGAGGCCAAGCGCAGCCTGAAGCCCTCTGCTTGCAGCCGCTGTTGTACGTACGTTTGCGCGGACGGTGACCCACATGCCGACAAAGCCGGCAAATGCCGAACCGACTGTTCCAATTACAAAGCCGATAGCTGCCCACATGCCGAGCTGCGGTATTGCGGCAATTGCAATAACAAGAATAACAGCTACGATGGCAACAGTTTTATATTCACGCGCAAGAAAAGCATATGCGCCCTCTTTTACCGCGTTAGAAATCTCCTGCATCTTCGCACTGCCTGCATCCTGCTTTGATACCCACATTGCGGTCATAACGGCGTATATAACGCCCAACACTCCGCAACCCAAGGCAAAAAGTATTGTCGAACTCATTAAACTCCTCCTTTTTATTTAGAAAGTCTTAATATTTTAAATTCCACAAAAACCCCAAACGCCAAAAAACTTGACCGTCACCTCCTTTATTTCCTTTTTCTCCTTATGAAACCATTAGTTTTTCATCCCGGATATTTGTCCGAAATATAGTCTTTCAGATAATGGTTCTCAGCCCTCAGATCGGTTACCTGCGCCTTGACCACATCCCTTATCGATAACATCGCCACAAGCTCGTTTTTTTCAAGCACGGGCAGATGCCTGATCCTGTTTTTGATCATAATCGTCGTAACATAGCAGAGGTCGTCGTCGGTTTCAGCGATGATAAGATTGGTGGACATAACCTCAGATATGCTGATATCCTTGAAGTGTCTGTCGCCTTTTCTTGTCCAGCATTTGAGCACATCTCTTTCGGTAAACATCCCTACCGGCTTTTCGCCGTCAACAACCACCAGGGCGCCGATTTCGTCCTCGACCATACGGCTGACCGCATCCGCCACCGTCTTGTCCTTGCCTATGGAAATTATGTCTCTCCGTATCTCGCCTACTATTTCTTTAACTGTAGCCATCTCTGTTTTCCTTTCCGGCCGATTGTATAGCCTTATGAGTTATCTTTGTCCCTGCCTGAAACCTTGGCATATACGAGAGCAGTTGTCCTGTAAACCATATGCGCCATTTTTGAAAACGGGGCATAAGCAAAGAGAAAGAAGACCACCACAAGATGTGTGAAATAGACCGGATATGCAAGGAGCGCTATACCCGCGAGCCTCAGGAGCTCTGAAAGTATTCCGGTTGCCACAATGCCCACGATTATGCTGATGAAAAGCCAGTCGAAATAACTGCCTTTGCCGGCCTTCTTTTCGTTCTTCATCCTGTTGGATATCACCCAGAAGATGCCGAGCAGAAGAGATGCTGCGCTGATATTGCCGACAATCTTCATAGGGTCATAAAGCGGATATGGGGAATCCCAGCCCATGCCATAGAGGTAGACGATCGCCCATGTAGTGGTTATTGCGAGGCCTACAAAACCGTAGAACACGAACAGGTGCGACTTAGACCTGTCGGCAGTCACTTCGCACTTCTTGAATTTCTTGTGCGCGAGAAATTCCGTTATCGTCGCGACGGCAGCTTCAAAAATCGAACCCTTTACTCTCCGGCCGGCATTAAGGTCCTTCCAGTATTTCATGATACCCATGAAGAACCCGAAGGCTGCAAACGCGGCCGCTGCGCCAAAGATCGCGTCTATGAACGGAACAGGCATGAAATTGTCCGCATATACGATGGTCTCGGAGGAACCCATCACTTCCCATAAGTAATGAGGAAGTCTCAAATGCTTTCCGAGGTACTCCTGCGGAATCTGGTGTCCGACAATCGGAACCAGCAATCCGAATATTACGACGGGCACCAGGAGAAGGAACAGGAGGAACTTGGGATCGCCCACCATCCTTCCCAGGAACGAAGGGAACGAGTAATGCTCGATGCTGAGTTTCCTGATCGCGCCGATAACCTCGCCGGGCTTAGCGCCGCGCGGGCAATATGCGGTGCAGTCGCTGCACTGGTGGCAAAGCCATATATCAGGATTACTGAAGAGTTTGTCTTTCAGCCCCCACTGCGCATGGATCATCTCCTTTCTCGGGAAAGGCTTGTCGTCGGGCGTCATATTGCAGACAACCGAGCAGGTTGCGCACTGATAACATTTCTTCAAAGACTCTCCGCCGGAGCTCATGATCCTTTTTACAAATTCTACGTCAGGTGTAATCATTTTTCCTTCTGCCATTAGTTCCCTCCTAAAAACCCTTCATCGGGTTAAAGCCTACGCCTTCTATCACCTTGACAAAGTCGCCTATTACCTGGGGGATCTTGTCGTATTCGTCTATTGAGAACTGGACCTGCTGCACACGAACCGGTTCGAGCCTCAGCTTTCCGAGGGTCTCGGCCACATTGTCCATCCGGCGGTTGCAAAGCTCGCTGCCCTTTACAAAGTGACACTGGTAGTCGTCGCCGTATTTACAGCCGATCAGCAGCACTCCGTCGTTGCCTTTGGACATCGCGTCCGCGATCCAGATCGTGTTTACGGAACCGAGACACCTGACCGGGATAAACCGGATGTCGGCTGAATATTTGAGCTTGTGCAGGGCCGCCATGTCCAAGGCTGGAAGCGCGTCGTTTTCGCACACAAACGCCACTATCCTGTATTTTTCTTCGTCCTCATCCGGCACGTTGATCGCCTTGACCATCGAGCCTATCATGTCGATATGATAGTTCTTGAAGGATATGATCCTTTCAGGGCATGCGCCCATACAGGTGCCGCACCTTCTGCAGCGCGTCGGGTTCGGCTTGGGGGTGCCTCTTTCATCATCGTCGAGAGCGCCGAAAGGACATTCTTCAGTACATCTCTTGCACTGAGTGCATCTCTGGAAAAAGAATTCGGGGAAGGACATATCGCCTGACCTGGGATGTACGGCCATGCCCCTGTTTACGGACTCAAGACACTGTATTGATTTAAGGGCCGCGCCGGTGGCGTCTTCAATGCACTCCCCGTTTGTCATGGTCTGTCTTACGTTTCCTGCAGTATATATACCGGTGCGGCGCGTCTCGTACGGGAAGCAGATATAGTTGGAGTCGGCATAGCCGTCAAAGAGTTCGAGGTCCTTGAATGCCGGTCCCTGCCTGTATGCGAGGTTTATTACGGGTTCGAACTGCGTGGCCGGGGCCATTCCGGTTGCCAGCACAACCATATCCACGTTCACAGCCACCTTTTCGCCGAGGATCGTATTGTCGACCTCAACCGTAAGGCTCTGGTCGGCATTTTCAGTCACAGACAAAACTTCACCCCTTGTAAGGAATATGCCGGGGTCGTTCTGGGCAGCCTTATAGAAGTTCTCGTAGTGGCCGGGGGTCCGCATGTGTTTGTAAAAGATAAACGCCTTGCCGTCGGTATAATCTTCCCTCAAATATTTGGCCTGTTTAAGGGATATCAGACTTGTGACGGACGAGGCAAAAGGAAAGTCGCTGTCGTCTCCGGCCAGGCCCGGGCTCTGAATAAACGCCACAGACTTTGCAGCCTTGCCGTCGGACGGCCTTACTATCTTGCCTTTTGAAGCAGTCTCTTCAAGCGCGGAATTTGTTATAACGTTTGCAAATTTCCCGTATCCCAGGTGTTCAAACGCCGAGGGGTCGGCCGGTCTTCCGCCTGCCGCCACTATCACTGCGCCGAACACTTCGGCATCAGGGTCGGAAGTCAGTATGTCCTCGCACTTTATCAGGTCCGCCGGGAGCTCGACCGCTTCCTCAGCCGGCTTTTCTTTATCCTCTTCCTTTTTCTTGGGCGGTATGTCCCATTTGGACTGGGTTCCGGTCTGTTTGAAAGAGACCGCAAACTGGCCGGGCGCGCCGCTCATCCTCGCGATCTCCATGCCGGTCTTAATTGTTATGTTTTTATTGGCTGTTGCGGCCTTGATTTTATCCGGTATGCTGTTGGGCTCCAGATCGGTATACGGCGCCTTTGTAGGGACCTGCTTGCGCTGCTTTCCCGCATAGCCTCCGAGCTGCGCCTCCCTTTCAAGGATCGTCACATTATAGCCGGTATTCGCAGCTTCGAGCGCTGCCGTCAGTCCGGTAATACCGCCGCCTATCACCAGGATGCTTTTGGCGACATTTTCAAGAAGATAGGGATCCACCGGGTTCGCTTTATTTGCCTTTACAATGCCCATTCTGAGATAGTCTTCGGCGAGCATCTGCGTATCCACATTAGGCACAGTCTCTTCTTTTACGATTACATTGCCGTCGGCGTCTTTTGACTTTACCTTTGCCTTCATTGTCCAGTCGTGCGTCCAGACAACCTGTTCCCTCAGACTCACCCTCTCAACGAAGTTTTCAGGCCCGAAGTCAAAGACATCAAACTTTACCCTGCTTGAGCAGGCAGCTATAACAATTGAATTTACGCCTTCATTTGCGATATCGTTTTTTATCATGCCGACGGCTTCGTCGCCGCACATGGCTCCGTGGATCTTACAGATCGGCGCCTTGTATTCTTTAGTCGCCACGGTCGACAGCTTGTCCAGGTTCAGGCCCTCGCTTATCGAGCAGCCGCCGCATATATATACACCGAGTTTCTTCTCCATTTCGATTACCTCCTCACCATTTGAATAGCCTTCAGCGCCGTGCCTGTTGCGGTCTGGCCGGACATCATTACATCAGAAGGCTTTTTACAGCACCCGGTCGACAGTATGTCCCCGGACACCACAAAACTGTTCTCATCGTATACGGCGTTGCCGGGCACCTTTACCTGCGCGGTCGAAGGCTCCATGCCGGTGGCAAGCACGACCATATCGAATTTAGCATGTATCTTATTGCCGGAAAGCGTATCTTCGGCCGTTACAATGACATCCTTAGTTGCGGCATCTTCTTCAATCCTGGCGACCTTGCCCTTGATAAAAGAGACGTTTTTATCGGCCTTCACTTTCTTGTAAAACTTCTCATATCTGCCGGGCGTCCTTATATCGATATAGAATATCGTAGCCTTTGAATCCGGATTAACGTCCCTGATGTAAGTCGTCTGCTTAAGGGAAGCAAGGCAGCATATGTATGAACAGAAAGGTAAATGGTTTTCGTCTCTCGATCCTGCGCACTGCACAAACGCGATGGATTTCACCTCTTTGCCGTCGGAAGGCCTGACGATCTTACCCTGTGTAGGGCCGTTGTGAGCCGCGAGCCTTTCCATCATAACGTTGGTTATTACATTCTGCACCTTGCCGAAGGAGAGATTATCTATCTTTTTTGCGTCGTACGGGTTCCATCCCGTTGCCCAGACAACCGCAGCCACCTTGAGGTTAAAGGTCCTGGGTTTCATGTCGAGGTCTATTGCGTCATACGGGCATGCTTCCTTGCATTTTTGCGCTGCAGCAGTGCCGATAATCGACGGATGGAGAACATATCTCTGAGGAAACGCCATTTCATGCGGCAGGTAGGCGGCCTTCATCTTGTTCATGCCGAGGTTGAAATCATTGGGTATCTCAACGTCGCAGGCCTCGGCGCACTTGCCGCAGCATGTGCATTTGCTGTTTACAAACCTTGGGGTTTCCTTAAGTGTAACATCGTAGTTGCCCGGTCCGCCGGTGATCTTTTCGACCTCGGTCAGGGTAAAATAATTTACCCTGGGGTTCTTTTTTATCCGCTGGAAATTTATCTCCAGTCCGCAGGTCGGCGGACAGAGCTTCGGGAAATATTTGTACATCCTGGCAACTCTTCCGCCGAGGAATGAATTCTTCTCAACTATGAAGACATCATTTCCAACTTCTGCAGCCTCAAGCGCCGTGGTAATACCGCTGATTCCGCCCCCGACTACCAAAATTCCTGTTGCTGGGGCTCCGGCTTGTTCGTCCGACATTGTCATACCTCCATTTTTACTTCGGTTAACTTGATCGAGCCGCGGGCGAATGCAGAACCTTGCCTGCCCGTCGTTTTCATCTGTTGACTCAGCAGACGCCTCAGCCAAGCAGAGCGGAGATATCTGCTGAATCCACAGTCGAATGCAGGGGCGGCAATTGCCGCCCCTGCTTCGTGTAGAAAGGATTAGTCAGGAATAATCTGTATGTAATCCTTCTTGAATACCGACCATTCCTTCGTATCAGGATTGAACTTGGAGTTCACGAAGCACTTCCAGTTCTTCTCGTCTACGAGGTCAAAGTCCGCCCTGTAGTAGAAGCCGGGATATCTGGACTCTTCCCTGAACTGGATATGCCTGAGATGTGACTCAACGGTGCCGAGTCTGTGATAGTTCTCCCAGGCTCTGAGCAGTTCGTGGAGGTCGCCTGCAGCCATCTTCTCGGAATCTTCCCTCAGCATGCCGAGGAGTTCGAACGCCTTCTTAAGCATAGCGCCGCTTGTAACATAAGATGTGGCAATTCCTGCTCCGTACTCGTCTGTGATCTTCATAAGCCTCTTCTGGAAACCGTTCGGCTTGATGTAGTTCGGGTTGACATCGCAGGAGGTGGACTTCTGATAATGCTCCATGAATGTGGTGACCGGCTTGTAGACGATGTCTACGAGCTCTTTCACGGACTCTTTCAGGGTAGGCTTGTAGTCGGCGTTGTCCCTGATGAATCTTACCATGGACTTTGCAACCATTCTGCCTTCGGCGTGTGAGCCTGAGGAGAACTTGTGGCCTGAAGCGCCTGTGCCGTCGCCTGCGGTGAAGAGGCCGTTGACGGTGGTCATGCCCTTGTAGTTCTTGCCTTTGTACATAACCTTGTATGACTCAGGTGTCCAATCTTCGTTCGGACCTGCGACCCATATGCCGCAGCAGCCTGAGTGTGAGCCGAGGAGGTAAGGCTCGGTCGGCATGATCTCGGACCCGACTTTCTCAGGTTCGATGTTCATACCAGCCCAGAGGCCTGCCTGGCCGACTGACATATCGAGGAAGTCTTCCCATGCCTCTGCGAGAAGGTGTTTGACTTCCTTCGGGGTCATTGTTGCAGAGAGGTTGTTCAATGCGGTCGGTGTATCCATATAGATCGGGCCTCTGCCTTCTCTCATCTCTTTCAGCATGAGATGGTTTCTGAGGCAGGATGCAGGTACTTTTGCAAGACCGTACGGAGGATATGACTTGAGCATTTCTGCGTTTGTGGTCATATAGTTTTCGCCGAGGGTGTTGGTGGCCTTCGCCTTGAAGAGAAGGAACCATGCGCCGACAGGACCGTAGCCGTCTTTAAATCTTGCAGGCACGAACCTGTTTTCCATCATGGTCATTTCAGCGCCGACTTCCTGGCACATTGTGTAGGTTGAGCCTGAGTTCCAGACAGGGTACCAGCATCTGCCCATACCTTCACCGGTAGACCTCGGCCTGAATACGTTAACCGCGCCGCCGCATGCTACAAGCATGGTGTTGGCCCTTATAACATACACTTTGTTCTCTCTGACGCTGAAGCCCACCGCGCCGGCTATTCTGTTGGGCTCGTTCTTGTCCAGAACAAGCTTAACGATAAAGCACCTTTCTATGATGTTCTCAGAACCGAGAGCAGCCTTTGCAGCCTCAGCGACGATCCTCTTGTAGGATTCGCCGTTGATCATGATCTGCCAGCGGCCTGAACGGACCGGCTTGCCGCCCTGCTTGAGGGTCTTCTGGTCCGGAACTGCGCCGTCAACGCCCTTTCCTTCGTCAGTTGTCTTCCAGATCGGGAGGCCCCACTCTTCAAACAGATAGACTGATCTGTCGACGTGTCTTCCGCAATCGAAGATCAGGTCTTCTCTTACGATACCCATAAGGTCGTTTCTGATCATTCTGACATAATCATCAGCGCTGTTTTCGCCAAGGTATGTGTTGATGGCAGAGAGGCCCTGCGCAACCGCGCCGCTTCTCTCGAGAGCTGCCTTGTCGCAAAGAAGGATCTTTGTGCCTTCAGGCGCCCACTTCTTTATTTCGTAAGCTGTTCCGCATGCTGCCATACCGCCGCCGACAATAAGGATATCGGTATCGAGTTCGACAACAGCAGGATCCAGCGTTGCCGGTAATTCTCCAATTGGCTTGTTAGGTAATGCCATATTTCAATTCCTCCTGTTTTAATTTATTAGTAAATTATTTGCCGAGTATAGCAATCGGCTTGGCAAGCGTAAAGTTATCGACCTCTTCATCCGTCAGCATCTCGTTGTCAAGGTTCTTGCCCTTGTGAGCTGCGTTCTTGGGATCGATCGAACCTTCAGGGGTGGTCCTGATCGGGAACTTGAACCTCATAAGGTTGCCGTTCCTGAACTGGATCGTCCACATGATCGAGTCTGAGCTCATCATCGGCTGTACGCTTCCGCCGAGGGGAACGAAGTCGGAGTAGGACCTTACAGCAATCGCGCCCTGCGGGCAGATCTTTACACAGGAAAAGCACTCCCAGCACTGGTCGGGTTCCTGATTGTAGGCCTTCATGTTTTCAACATTCAAAACCATTAAGTCGCTCGGGCAGATGTACATGCATGCGGTCTTTTCGCCGCCTTTACAGCCGTCGCATTTTGCGGGATCAACAAAACTTGGCATATCTAAACCTCCTGTTTAATTTGGAATCTCAATTTTTACAGCTTGCTGCAACAACCTTTTTTAACTTCTGTTACTTCACCCCCTCTCATTATTTGCTCCGCAGCCAAGAGAAGAAGGGGATGTCTTTTCTCCCGGCTGCGGAATCTAATGTATCTTTAAATAAAAGTCCTTCCACAGGACATAATTTATTTTTCGAGGCTCTGGTAATAACTGATCAGTATCTCGGCAACCTCGGGGCGCGAGAACTCCTTCGGCGGAGCGATACCCTTGCCCAGCATTTCACGGACCTTTGTGCCTGAAAGCAGGACAAAATCCTCTTTTGTATGATCAGGCGCTTCGCACATCATAACAACCTTGTTCAGCTTCTTCGAGTATGCGGTATGGTCCGCCTTGAATATTTCAATCAGAAGCGCGCCGGCAGGCACCTCTTCGTCGAATATCTTCTGGGCGTCGAAAGCGCCATAGTGGTCGCCTACGCCTGCATGGTCGCGGCCTACGATGAAGTGGGTTGCGCCCATGTTCTGACGGAATATTGCGTGCAGCACTCCTTCGCGCGGGCCGGCATAAAGCATATCAAAGCCGTAGCCTGTGACCATCGCGCTGTTCGGCGGGAAATACAGCTCAACCATTTTGCGGATAGCCGCGTCGCGGACAGGAGCAGGGATATCTCCCTTCTTCAGTCTGCCGAGAAGCATGTGAATGACCAGGCCGTCGCACCCGAGGCGGTCCATAGCCATGTGGCAGAGCTCTTCGTGGGCCAGGTGCATTGGGTTCCTGGTCTGGAAGGCCACAACTTTTTTCCAGCCGCGCTCCGCAATTTCATTGCGGATTTCGACTGCAGTACGGAAGGTGTCGGGAAACTCTGACTGGAAATAGGAGAAGTTCAATACCTGGATCGGGCCCGCAAGCAGCACCTTGCCCTGGGCCTTGAATGCGTCGACGCCCGGATGCGCCTCTTTGGGGCTTGGGCGGTAAACCTTCTGCGAAATAAGTTCGATATCGGCATCGCTGAACTCTTCAACTGCGGTAACGTTCATAACAGCGAGGACGGGGTTGCCGTCAACGTTGGGGTCCTTCAGCGCTATGCGGTCGCCGGCCTTGATAGAGCCTGCGTTCTGCACCAGGTTCAGGATCGGCACAGGCCAGAACAACCCGGATGTTGTTTTCATATTATTTGCGACCGACAATGCATCGGCCTTGTTCATGTAGCCTGTAAGCGGGTTGAAATACCCGGAGCCCATCATCACCGCATTTGCGGCCGTGGCCGAGCTTACAATAATGGAGGCCAAACCTTCAGCCTCTTTCTGCAAGGCTTCATTTTTGCCCGTGTCATATACGAACAGCGGATTTAGTGTGTCTGAACCATGTGGCTTAATCAATCTTCCTTCCTCCTGTTTTTTTGTTATTTATGAGTAATCCGGTAATCACTAAACTGCAAAGCAGTCTTAATACTCAAAATTATCGTTGCTGAAATAATAATTTCAGGTCAATAAAAAGGGCGCTATAATTTCAAAACCTTATAACTATAAAGCCGGTCCTTTTTTTTAGTCAAATTCTTTTTTTTGATATAAGAATAAAATTTCCTTATCAAAATGATTATTGAATCAAATAATTGTTTTTCTTTAAGTTTACAAAGCAACCACTTTGCAAAATTACAACTTATCCTTCAGATAGGCGTAAAACTTTTGCAACGCCTTGCCCCGGTGACTCAGTGCGTCCTTCTCCTCTCCGGACAGTTCAGCAAATGTTTTGTCGCGGCCTGCCGGGAAAAACACAGGATCATAGCCAAACCCATTGAAACCACGCTGTTTTTTACCAATTGAACCCTTTACATACCCTGAAAAGGTCTTGCAGTGCCCATCCGGCAGGGCGAACGCGATACAACACGCAAACCTCGCCTTTCTTTCATCCGTTTTTATATCTTTTAACTCTTTCAGGAGCTTTGCGACATTTTTACTGTCGTCGGCGCCCGGTCCGGCATAACGCGCGGAAAAAACCCCCGGCGCACCTGCCAGGGCCTCCACCTCAAGTCCCGAATCGTCCGCTACAGCCGGACAGCCGGTATACCTCGATACGCTGCGCGCCTTTTTCACGGCATTGGCCCGGAAGGTCTTGCCGTCCTCAACCACCTCAGGGCATCCCGGATATTCATCGAGCGTAGCAAAGCGGATATCAAAGCCTTTAAATATCCGCTTTATCTCCTCGACCTTCTTCCTGTTTGTCGTTGCAAGCACTATCTTCATAATTCAAAAAACAGATTACTATATAAGTATAAGTGAAATTTGTCAAAGGTCTGAAGACAATAACCGACTTGACTTAATGACATTTTGCGGCAAAACTATACGGGATGCGTTACATCAAATTATTAATCGAATACGATGGGACTAACTACCTCGGCTGGCAGTCGCAGAAATCAGGAGGGACCATACAGGACATCCTTGTCGAAAAAATATCAGGGATCACAGGCGGTCCGACAAGGCTCACAGGCGCAAGCAGAACGGATGCAGGCGTGCATGCGCTTGGGCAGGCAGCGGTTTTCGGGACAGAATCAAGCCTTTCTTCCGAGACCGTGATGAGGGCTTTGAACGCGAAACTCCCAAAAGACATCCGGATTCTGCATGCGGATGAAACTGATGAAAGTTTTCACCCAAGATACGACGCGGCCCAAAAGAGCTATTTTTATCTTATTTCAACCGGAAATCGGCAGTCCGCCTTTTTCTATAGATATGCCTGGCACGTCAAAACCGGACTGGATGTCGCAGCCATGCAGCGAGCGGCCGTTGCGCTTGTCGGCGAACACGACTTTTCCTCTTTCAGGGCCGCCGGGTGCGGAGCAAAACATCCGGTCAGGACCGTCCATTCAATAACAATATCAAAACTTGACGAAATCAGCTTTATGACGGCGTCCTTCAAAGGCGATTTCATAAAGATCAGGATGGAGGCAAATGCGTTTCTCCGGCATATGGTCCGGAACATCGTAGGCACACTTGTAGAGGTCGGGAAAGGCAGGATATCGCCTGAAGCGGTTAAACATCTCCTGGAGACCAGAGACAGGACCAAGGCAGGGCCGACGGCATCTGCGAACGGTTTATTTCTGGAACGGATTATTTACCAATAAATCGTACATCTCATCAAACCTCCGCAATTGAGTTTGGCCGTATTTCAGCATCTCACGCCTTACATCTTCCGTAGATTTTTCTATGCTAAGGCTGCCTTTCCGCTTTGAAAAAAATTTGTCCGCAAAGCAGATGATCTTTTCTTCAAACGAAAGGGGGAGCATGTCCCTCTTCGGCAGAGGCAGGGCATGGAGTTCAATATCATCAATACCGACTCCGGCTCCGACATGTCGTTCGCATACCAGGGCATGTCTGAAAAGACCTTCTTTTTCAAGCAGCTCCCTGCCGAGATATCCGTGGCATATATATGGGTGGAGTCCGTGACAACCCAGCCCCGGCTCATCCGTCATGCAGATGCCGATATCATGGAGCAACGCGGCTTCCTCGATAAAAGCCGTGTCCGGATTAAGATGCCCGAGGTTATTTGCGATCACAAGAGATTTGGCTGCAACAGCTTTGCCGTGCTCAACCAGAAAAGTATAAGCAACCGAGGCCGGATCGTAATACTTTTTTATTATTTCAAAAGGGTCCATATTCACCTGATCTGAAGTAGTCATGAGTGAGAACAGTATTTGAGAGGTTTCAGCGGCGTGTCGCAGTTCATGCGCCGGTGCCCTCATAGGCACGGAGTGCCGGGAATGAGCGATAGTGCTGTTTTCACTCTCATATAAGAATGCTAATAAATTCCGTTATTCTTTATGCAAAAATGATATTGGCTCATTCCTGCCTATAATTCATGCATGAAAAAGTTGTTCTCTTTCTCATGTTTCACTGTTGACGGTTCCCCGTGGCCGGGCAGTATCCCCGTTTCCGAAGGAAGGGACATGATAACGGCAAAGGACCTCTTCAACGCGCTTATGTCGCCTCCTGGAAAGTCGGTGCGGCCCACTGAACCGGCAAAGACCGTGTCGCCGGTAAATACAACGTCTCCTCCCACCAGGCATATTCCGCCGGGGCTATGTCCCGGAGTCAAAATTACCTTGAATTTGGCTCCGCCAACGGATAATTCGTCCCCCTCAGAAACAAACATATCCGGGGCCGCAGGGTTTTCAGCAGCGATGCCCCAGACGGCTGCCTGATCTTTTGCCCTGCTGTACAAACCGAGGTCGTTTTTGTTTATTACGACAACAGCCCCTGTTTTTTCCTTAAGCCGCGACACCGCGCCGACATGGTCGAAATGGCCGTGCGTACAAACTATATAACGGACCTTCAGCTTCTTAATTTCCAGAGCCCTGATGATTTTGTCCGCGTCTTCGCCGGGGTCAACGACCATCGCGTCAAGTGTTTTTTTGTCGTAAACAAGCCAGCAGTTAACCTGCAGCGGCCCGACAACAAGCCTTTCTATCTCCATGTCAGGATCCTTTCTCTGCGGGCAGCCTGTCAGGGTAAGACCTGCCGCTGCGCAGGCAATAAACAAGAATATGTTAATCAACGACAAACCATATCGCGCTGCTATCGTTTGCCCCCTCTGAACCTGCTCCGCACTGTCTCGGCAAGATAGCCCATCTCATCGCTCTTCAAAACATGACTTGCCGCCGCATATATTAAAACACAGAACAGCGCGGTTGCTCCAAAATACAGGGTCTTTTCCAGACCGTGTCCGCTCTTTTCCCAAAGCCCGCCTTGCAGAAGCAGGCGGCCGGAAATTCCCATTACGGTCGATGCAACTGCTATCTTCAGAAACGACCTTATGATCCTCGATGCGTCCACGCGCTGCAGTTTCTTCCGCAAAAAATAAAACAGGAGAGAAAAATTGATCCACGACGCGAGCGCATTTGCGAGCGCAAGTCCCGAATGCTTTAGCGGCCCCATCAGTATTATGCTGAATAAAAGGTTCGACAACATACCGACGACCGCTATCTTGACCGGCGTCCTTGTGTCCTGCATAGAATAAAATGTGGTAGTAATCACCCTCACGCCGACAATCGACCAGATGCCCAGAGAATAAAATAAAAGGGCTTCAGCCGTGCCCCTGGTTGCGGCGTAGTCAAAATGTCCTCTCTGAAACAGGAGGTTGACTATGGGTTCACGCAAGGCTATAAGTCCGACCATGGACGGCACGGATATAAAAAAAAGCAGCCTCAGAGCAAAGGAAAAATCCTCTCTCAATTTCTGGTAATCTCCACGCACGGCATGCTCGGACAGACTCGGCAGCACCGCCATCCCCATAGCGACTCCGAAGATTCCGATCGGGAACTGGATCAGCCTCATCGAATAATAGAGATAGGTTATGCTGCCCTCCGGAAGGTACGAGGCCAGGACATTGCTCACTATAATATTTATCTGGTTTACAGCCAGGCCGAAGGTAGCGGGTATCAGGAGTAGGGACATGCGCTTAAGCCCCGGGTGGCGGAAATGCGGATCAACACCGAGGCTGTAACCGTTTTTGAAAAAGGCCGGCAGCTGAAACGCAAACTGTACAAACCCGCCGATCAAAACGCCTATAGCAGCAACAACGATAGGTTTTTCAGCCCTCGATTCGAAAAATACTATGCTTATGATCATCGTCACATTGAGCATCGCAGGCGCAAGGGCCGGGATGAAGAAAATCCTTTTTGTGTTGAGGGCTCCCATAACAAGAGCTGCAAGACTTATAAATAAAAGAAACGGAAACATTATCCGCGTAAGCAGCACGGTCAGTGAAAATTTGGCAGGGGAGGCAAGAAAGCCGGGGGCTATTGCAGTGACAATGGCCGGCGAAAAGAATACACCCGCCAGGCATATGAGTCCGACAACAACTATGATGAAGCTGAAAGTCACCTTCACGAGCCTGCGGGCCTCCTCTTCACCGTGTTTTCGCCTGTATTCCGTCAGCACGGGTATAAACGCGGAAGACATGGACCCCTCAGCAAAGAGCTCGCGCAAAAGATTGGGGATTCTGAAGGCGGCAAAAAAAGTATCAGACATCCCGCCGGCTCCGAAGTATACCGCGAAAATCATGTCCCGGACAAAGCCCAGTATGCGGCTTATAAAGGTGGCAAGGGACATTATGCCGGCTGCCTTTGCTATTCTCTTTTTTTCATCCATATCAGCGTTGATTATATCAGATGATAATTGATTTGGACCCTATTTCTATTGCAAAACACGCCCTCTTCCTTTTAATATTCCCTATGTCTGTATTGGATAAAATAGTCGACAGAAAAAGGGAGAGGCTTGTAGAAGCCAGGCAGAAGACATCGCGCTCCGAGCTGATAACCGCTATCCGGGACATTGAACAGCCGCGTGACTTTAACAAGGCGCTCAGGAGAGGTTCAGGCGGCGTCAGGCTGATCGCCGAAGTCAAGAAGGCGTCTCCGTCAAAGGGGCTTATAAGACAGGACTTCGACCATCTCAGGATCGCCGCTGTCTATGAGGAAAAGAAGGTTAATGCGATATCAGTGCTGACTGAAGAGGATTTTTTTCAGGGCAGGCTTGAGTTTCTGAAAGAAGTAGCGCGCAGGGTTTCCATGCCGGTTCTCAGAAAAGACTTCATCTTCGACGAATACCAGATATACGAAGCAAGGGCCGCCGGAGCCGACGCGATACTGCTGATCGCCGCGATACTGGATAAAGGACAGGCAGGGGAATATCTGCATCTGTCGGCCGAGTTGGGCATGGGTGTCCTGTTTGAAATCCATGACCACGAAGAGCTCGAAACCGCCTTGCGACTGAATGCGCCGGTTATCGGGATTAACAACAGAAATCTGAAGACGCTCGATATAGACCTCGCAACAACGCTTGTCCTCAAAAAGGAGATCCCGGTAGGCCGCATAGTAGTAAGTGAAAGCGGGATAAGCACAAGGGGAGATGTGGAGCGGATCGAAGAAGCCGATGTCGACGCAATGCTCATAGGCACCGCGCTGATGAAATCAAACGATATAGGCGGCAGAATAGATGAGCTAAGAGGCATGAAATAAAAGCACAGAGACCGGCATGCCGGCAAACGTCATAAAATCGGCAGATTATTATTCTGATATACGTATCCGCAAATATACCCTGCATTGCAGTAACGAAATAAGGTTTAATCTGCTTCAAACCGGCTGAGGAGCCTCGACTATAGACGTTCTCATCATGCCGGTCTCTGTTTTTTATAACTGCATGTTATTTAACTGTTAGAATATTTTTATTTTTAAATATTTACTATAGCGAGGTCATGTCAATGGCGGAAACATGGTATGAAGGGCTTCCGGACGATGCGTTTATCTCGGAAACGGACATTATTTATAAAGAGGCTGAAGCAAAGATCAGGGAAAGGCTGGCAGCAGGAGACGATTTCGACAAGGCCTGCTCCGCAATAGACGCAATAGAAGAGGGACTAAGGAAGAGCATAATAGACGATATGCTCAAGGTGCTTATTGCTGAGGAGCATTTCGGCAAAAACATACCGCTGGATGAAGTCGCATCAAAATACGGCATCGACCTCCCACGCCTCGAGTCCGCAAAAAAAGCGATGCTCGAAGATGTAAGGGACAGTTCAATCAAGGCCTTTTATAAGGGCCTAAAACCAGGCAATGCTTAAGCCGGGGAGCGCATAAGCCCGTGGCCGAGGACATCCCTTGCCTAAGGGATAGCATTATCCGGCGCCCTGAAGGCGGAGGGTTGAGATCATGCGTTCTTTCTGAAGATGCCTTAATCCAGGGGATCATGTTCAAGGCAGGGTCTGTCGTCGGGTTTGATGAAGCGGGCAGGCTCTGGAGGTGCAACCTTTCGGCTGATACCTGTATAAACTGCATTCCCTGCGCAGCAAAAAGCGAAATCGAGTTTTCATCGGAAGGCAAACTTCTTGTGTGTACTGTCGCAGGAGAGATAAAGGTTCAGGGTATTCCTGTGATGCCGGGCACACTCCTTCTCTTTCATGAGAACGGAACTCTTTTCAAATGCGATATCCAGAAGGGCATGAGCATCAACGGGTTCCCGGTAGAAGAGGCCACAGACATATGCTTTTTTGACGACAGGAGGCCGTCCGCATTTGTCCTTGCGGAAGATGTGGTCATAGCCGGAGTGCCGTGCGCGGGCCGCAGCCGTGTCTGGCTCCACAAAAACGGCGCTGTACGGGCATGTACGTCCGCATCGGATTTTGACGGCAACGGCCTCAGCCGCAAAAAAGGGGAACTTCTTGTCTTTGATGAAGAGGGCAATCCGGTCGGTTATGGATTAGGTTATGGATAAGGAAAAACTATCCGGCAACACAATCTGTTATGAATCGGGAAAGATCAGGGGGCGCCGGCTTCAGGAGGCGGAGACGATTGGCGGCATTAGCTGCGCGGCCGGCTCATGGGCATGGTTCCACGAAAACGGCAGGCTGTCGAGCTGCGAACCTGTCGACGATATTGCTGTTGAAGGGATAAACTGCAAGGCCGGGTCAAGGGTTTATTTCCATGGAAACGGCTGCCTGAGGCAGTGCAATATCCCGAAAGATGCCTTGATAACCGGGGTGCCGGTCTGTTCAACCACCTTCGTCCTTTTTCATGAAAACAGCAGGCTTGCGGCATGCAGGCTTTCTGCCGATTATACGCACCAGGAAATTTCCTGCATGTCCGGCAGATGGATTGGGTTCCATAATGACGGCTCACTCAAAAGGTGCTTCGCTGCGAAGGACAAAAAAATAAACGGGCTGATGATCAGAAAAGGCGTGTGGGCTTCATTTCATATGAACGGGTCCATCGACACATACAGGATGACGGAAAATGCTGTTGTGCAGGGCCGGGACTGCAGGCCCGGAGACATACTTGTATTCGACATCGAAGGCAGGCTGATGGAGAGGATAAGGATGTAACTGCTCAGGTTGTTCAGACTGTAGTCTGTCAGGGCTGCAAAGATCGATTATTCTGCATATCCGCCTGAGTGCATCAGACTATACCCTGGGGTATCTACTCATAACCAAACTGCTTCATCAAATCTCCGGCAATCTCAAAAAACTCCCTGTTCATCCTTTCGGTCCAAACCTCTTTCGGAGACAGGGTAAAGGAGGGATTGGCATTATATTTCTTTCCAGGGTCTGCGTCTTCCCTGATCTTTCTTCCTGCGAAGCTTTCCAGCCCGGCAAGCGTCTCCTTCCGGCATAAATCTTCAATGCGCAGTATCAACTTTTGGTCTTCCGGAATGTGCTTCAGTCCTTCCAGCGCTTTTTGGTTTCTGTAAGTCCATATCCAGGCATTCCTTTGGACCGGCGTCATGGAGGCCCACTTTTCGAAATACGGATCTTCTGCCTGCGGGACATTGCCGAAGGAGCTTTTTTCATGCCATCCGCGGCTGCAGGCGGACCGCACGAAATCCCTGCCGTTTCTTACGCTGAGGATGAATTTGACCGACGGGTTCAGAACAAATATTGCATCGATAAAATGTATGTATAAATTGGATGAGTCCGTAAAGGTCGCCGGGTCAATGCCCTGATGAAGGTCAAGTATCGCGGCCAGGCGCTTTTCCAGGGTGTCGAACGGGTTTAGATGCGGACCTGCCTTTGAAAAATATTTGTCGAGCAGATACTGCGCCCTGAATTCGTGCCGGCCGGCCAACAGCTTTGCCAATGAGGCAGTGCCGGACCTGCCTGTGCCCGTTATTATCAGCATCGGTCCTGCACAGTCGTTAATCCCTCTTTTCAGAGCCGTTCTTTTCGTTCAGAGCCATTCTTTCTTTTTGAAAAAGACCAGCATGGCGGCCGCGATAGCGATCATAAGAAGCCATAAAAGCGGGTATCCAAGAGGCCAGTCCAGCTCCGGCATATGTTTGAAGTTCATGCCGTAGACGCCTGCCAGAAAAGTAAGCGGCATAAATATGGTTGCGATTACGGTCAGCACCTTCATTACGGAATTCATCCTGTTCGATACACTCGAAAGATAGATATCCAGCATGCCTGAAACCATGTCCCGGTAAGTCTCGACCGCGTCGATCACCTGTATCGTGTGGTCATATACGTCTCTCATATAAAGACGGGTCGCATCCTGCACAAGCGGGGAATCTCCCCGTTCGAGGCCTCCGACAACCTCGCGCAGCGGCCAGACAGCCTTCCGCAGATATATCAACTCGCGCTTCAGGCGGTGTATCTCGTTCAGCGTGGCGGAGGCAGGCTCTGTGACCAGCACTTCCTCGATAGCTTCAATCTTTTCCCCGAGCTTTTCAAGGACCGAGAAATAGTTGTCTACAACAGCGTCTATAAGCGAATAGGCGAGATAGTCGGCCCCCAGCTTGCGCGCGCGCCCCTTCTCATTGCGAAGCCGTTCCCGCAGATGGCCGAACACGTCCCCTTCGATGCCCTCCTGAAACGAGATGACCGACGTACGGCCGAGCACAAGGCTTACCTGCTCTGTGGATACAGTGTTAAAGTCGTCGTTGTAGTAGATCATCTTGAGCACGATGAACAGGTAGTCCGAATAGTCTTCCGCCTTCGGCCTCTGCTCGGTGTTGAGTATATCTTCCATGACAAGAGGGTGGAAGTTGTAGCAGCCGCCTATCTTTTCGAGGATGTCGGTTTGCTGTATGCCGTCTATATTGATCCATGTAACGGTCGGACTCTCCTTAAAGGGAAAACATGCCTCAACAGAATCGAACACCTGCTCCGCAAAATTGTTTTCGTCATAATCTATTACGGTTATACTGGGCGCGCGCAGGCGCTGCCTGCCTATATGCACCATGGACCCCGGCGGCAACCCGGTCTTGTCGGACCTTTTTTTAACGGTTTTTTTTGTATGGTTGGGCATGGCTGCAACAATTATAACACACCGGCTTTTCAGGGCAGCAAAGGACGATATTGCATTATTCCGGTTGAAAAAAATCGGCCTTCCGAATAATATACATCGGTCAAGAGGATACAATGAAACTTTTTTATCCCGTATATACATTGGACAACCGGCCTTTGCTGCCGGAAGGCGCCGACCTTTCAGCACAGACACTGGAAGACCTGATCTCTTCAGGCCCGTCAAAGCCCTATAAAAGCTATCCGCTGCTCGAATACGGCTCAGTCAAAAAAGACCTCCTGCGTCAAATGGGCAAACCGCCGTACGACTTTATTTTCTCCTGCCGGGAGGAAACCGAAGGGCTCATGGACCTGATGAAAAATGTGCGCCTTCTCTCTCCGGTTCTGGAGTCTCTGGACTACTTCAAGAAAGACGACTACCACACATACTGTCATATCCTCATGGTGTTTGCACTCTCCGGGCTGATAACCATAGATCTTCTGGAGGATTATCAGGAATGGATAGATCAGATCTCGATCGGGCCTACTCATGATATCGGCAAGATCTGCGTTCCTTTGGATATTTTAAACAAAGCCACGCCCCTTACCAGGGCTGAAAAAAGCCTGATAGACCATCACACAATAGCCGGATATGTCCTGCTCAGCTATTTTCACAAGGACCCGAAGAACGCCGGCGCTTTGGTATCGAGGGACCATCACGAGAGAAAAGACGGCTCCGGCGGTCCCCGGGGGATAAAACTCAGAAACCGCGCTGTCGAGATAGTAGTTGCATGTGATGTATACGATGCGCTGATAGCCCCCCGGCCTTACCGTGCTGCCGCATACGACAACCGGACAGCGCTGGAAGAAATCACCAAAATGGCCGAGATGAATAAAATCGGGCTGGAAGTGGTCAAATCCCTGGTGGCCCACAACCGCAGCATTAAGCCCCAATACAGCGAGGTAAAAGTCTCAACCGAAAAAAGGGGCGTTCCCCCTGCCGGCAATTTTTACGGGGTTTTTGACGAAACCGGCGGCGACTCCTGACAAAGAAGCCTCTGCTGTCTTAGTTCTTCTCATGCACAGTTTAAAAATATTTATTTGCCCGCAGCTTTCTTTTCGCCCGTTATTTCGAACCCTGACTCTTTAGCCAGCTTATCCAGGAACTCCTGTCCCTTTTTATTCCTGTTCTGCTCTTTAAGCCGGGTCTGAATATATTCTTTGGCTTCATCCAGGGTCGCCGTCCTTTGCGGCCGTTTCTCATCAACCCTGACGATGTGAAGGCCAAACGGCGTTTCTATAATATTGCTTACCTCGCCGGACTTAAGGGCGAAGACGGCGTCTTCAAATTCCTGCGAATTGGTCTTACCCGCCGTAATGTAGCCAAGATCGCCGCCGTTGACGGCTGAATCGGAATCTTCGGAATGCTCCCGGGCGACCTTGCCGAAGTCCTCACCTTTTTTGATCAGACCGAGCAACTCCTCAGCCCTGGCCTTCGCCTTATCTTTCAACTCAGCCGTTGAGTCTTTGGGAGATGAGACAAAGATATGCCGGACCTTGACCGCTTCCGGTATAACGAAATCCTTTTCATGTTCCGAGTAATAGGTCTTTATCTCCTCATCGGTCACCACGATATTTGCAAGGACAACCTTGAGCAGGTATTCCTCAGCCAGGGACTTGTCTAACAGATAGCCCAGCATTTCCCGTGTCTCGGGCCTTTTTTCAAAGCCCTCTTTTCTGGCCTGCGATGAAAGAGCTTTTATTAAAAGTATCCGGCGTATAAAATCAGTCCTCTGTTCCGGACCGTTCTGAACCGATTTCTGCACCTCAGCAGGCTGATAGCTTATAATCCGATCCAGGTCCGCTTCCCTTAAAACGAATTCGCCTGTTTTCCCCACAACAGGGTTCAGGTCTTCGGCAAACGCAATCCCGATATGCAACAACAAAACAGCAGACACCAATACAATAAATCTGACCATCGTACATCCTCCGCGAGTTGATTCTTCTTTCCTGAATATTTTAATACACAGACGTGCAATTATGCGTCGGCTTCGGCGCAAGACCGGTCAAACAGTATTTTGCAGCCGGATTTTGATTGAATCCCAATGAACAACCGGCTCAATGAAATTCTCGCCGGGATCAGGGAACTGGGAAAAAGCGTACAGGATTTATCCGAAACACAGGACGCCGGGATTAATATGACTTCGGGTTTTGCTCCTTTAAGATTCCGCTTTTCGTCTTCAAAAAGCTATAATTTTATGGTGAAAATAATAATATGCCTGCTGCTGATATTGTGCGTTGTCCCGGCCTACGCCTCCGGCCTGATCATAAGTGAAGATACCCTTTATACAGTCGTAAAGGGAGATACGATAGAACGCATCGGGGCAAGGTTCGGAGTGGATTGGCGCAGGATCGTAAAAGACAACAGCCTGGACATAAAAAAGAATCTCAGGGTCGGGCAGGGAATAAGGGTGAAGACGAGCCGGATCGTCCCGGTTGAACGAGACAACGGCATCGTGATAAACATACCCGACAGGATGCTTTATTTCTTCAGAAACGGGAAGCTCGATGCCGCCTTTCCGGTCGGCCTCGGCAAGCCCGCCAAAAAAGGCGCGCGAGGCTGGACCACGCCGGTCGGCAAATTTACGATACTGCAAAAAGGGAAAAACCCTTCATGGCATGTGCCGGAATCCATTCAGTCGGAAATGGCTGAGGAGGGCAAGCCGGTGCTGACGCTTGTTCCGCCTGGGCCCGACAACCCGCTCGGCAGATTTGCATTCAAGACCTCACTGCAGGGCATCATGATCCATGAAACGATCTGGCCCGGTTCCGTGTATCAGTTCAGGAGCCACGGCTGCATCAGGGTCACGCCTGAGCATATGGAAAAACTCTTTGACAAAGTTGAGATAAACACGCCGGGAGAGTTAATATATATGCCTGTAAAGGCTGCGGTTTCCGAAAGCGGCAGAATTTTTCTGGAACTGCATCGCGACACATACGGCAGGTCCAAAGACCTGAGGGCGGAAATCGAAGCTCAATTAAACCGGCTGGGTGTTTCAGCAAGAGTTGACCGGCAGAAGATCGAGTCAATGATCAAAGATAAATCCGGCGTTGCAGAGGACATAACATTGTGATTTCAAGAAGACAATTCCTTGGGACTCTCATTACGGCTGCGGCCGCTTTTTCTGCAGGGTCAAATACCATATTTGCCTCCGCCGCCGGAGATAAAAGTCTTGACATCTACAATATACATACAGGCGAGAGCCTGAAGACGGTTTATTGCTCAGGCGGCCTCTATGACTATGAGGCGCTCGAAAAAATCAATTACGTCCTCAGATGCCACTACACCAATGAGGTAAAGGCGATAGATACGGGTGTGCTTGACCTGCTCAGCAGCATAAAGGACAAAGTCGGATCGAACAGGCAGCTGAACATTATCTCCGGTTACCGGTCGCCTGATTACAACTCTTTCCTGATTAATTCGGGCAGAGGGGCGGCGAAGGACAGCCTCCATCTCAAAGGGTTGGCGATAGATTTCTCGATAGACGGGATAAGCAACAATACGCTTTCGGGGATCGCAAAATCGTTTATTGCGGGCGGCGTCGGCAAATATCCGGAATTTGTGCATATAGACATCGGACGGGTCAGATACTGGTAGCAGGCATGGGAGACGAGCCGTATTCGGCCCCCATCTTTTGAATGCGCAGGGAATAAAGCAAAGGAGACATAGACAATGGCCAAGGAGAGAGAGATCAAGACAAATCTGCTGCAGTCGATAATCCTGTTCGTACGGGAAAATCATGCGGCCGACATAGACAAGGCTTATGCATATTTCTGGGACGAGGCCCAGCCGGATGAGCTCCTCTCAGGAACCGCCCTTGAGCTCGGATTTGTCAATTTCGAGGACTGGCTTTTGTTCGATTACAAAGTTAACGAAGACAAACAGACATTCCTGGAAATCTATGCAGCAGGACATGCCGGCCTCAAGGCCGGGGAAAAGGCGGTAATAGACAAGATAAAAGGTTCTGTCCTGAGCTTTTATGAAGTCGTCAGCGTGGCGAAAGACAAACGGGTCCTGCTGAAAGACCTGCTCCTGGACGAAGAATTCTCATTGAAGGACAAATACCTCACGCGCGGCCTGAACAAGGGAGATCTGTTTGCAACCAGGATCCTGGAGCTCGACGGCAACCACATAATGAGCGGATGTGTCTATCCTTACGGCGCGACGCGCAAGAAAAATGTGCTTGCGGCCGTGGACAAGCAGTTCAGCAGGTTCAAAAGAAACGTCAACGCAGAGGGCACAATGCGCGAGTATCTGAAAGACTACGGAGACGTTTTCAACCTTATATGGCTGAAATTGCTCACTGAATCGCCCGAAGAAAAACAATAGCGCGGCCTGCAATCGACATTGCCACAAAATTGCCGGCATGGCTGAAGACTATTCAGGATTTCCCCCCTTACATATAACGGCATACTCTGATTTTTACGCCGAGCCTGACCCAAAAGTCTGGGGAGATTACTGGCTCAAGCAGAAGCTGTCGGAATGCTTCAAAAGGCTCGGGTATCCGCTTGCCTCAGGAGCGCCGGCCATACTGCTGCATCTCTTCGGCGAACCGTTATTGGAACTGCCTTCCGGCGCATACAACATACTCTGGCTCCACAGCCATCCTGACCGGACAACTCCGGAACTCCTTGGAAAATACTCAAAGGTGTTCTGCATCTCAAAAACCTTCACAAAAAAACTCTCTGCAATGGGGGCCGACGCGGAGTTCCTTATGTTGCCGACAGACATGAAGCCCCTGGCGCGCGAAAAGATTTACGACATTGTTTTTGTGGGCAATACCAGACAGAATGCGGTCAGGAAGGTCATCGGAGACATGAAGGTCATTGCGGACATGGGTGATCCGGGATTCACGGTGAAGATATGGGGGTGGGGCTGGAAGGGGCTGATTCCGGACGGATGGTATGCGGGCGGATATTATGAAAACAGCAGGCTGAATGAACTGTATGCCTCGGCAAAGATCGTGCTTAACGACCATCATGACGACATGAGACGGGAAGGTTTCATAAACCCCAGGGTGCTCGACGTCCTTGCCTCAGGAGGGTTTGTGGTCTCAGACAGGGTCTTCGGTCTTGATGAAACGCTTGAGGCAGGAATTGCGTCTTATGAAACGCCCGAAGAACTGAAGAGCCTGCTTGTAAAATACATGAACGATGACGAGGCAAGGGACGCGATCTCCAATAAAGGCATGGAGACCGCACTGGAGCACACATTCGAAAGGGCCTGCAGGACAATCATCGCTCACATTAAATCTGTGAGAGGAAGGGCATCGTTTCTGTGATATAATTTCCAAAGCCATGTTGCCTAAATATCCATTACACAGCCGTTGAAGAAATTTGACGTGCAAACTCCGATGCCATGACTTTCCTGCATTCTTTGCCCGGCATATATGTCACCCAGGCTATTGTTCATTCTTTCATTGCCCTAGTTATCGTTGAGATCTCCTTCTTTGTATGGGGCATCAAAGACCATCTTTCCAAATTCCGTTACAGGATCCTTACCCTGACCTTGCCGGCATTTATGTTCCCTCTGTATCAGTTTATCTTTCCTGAACGCGGGACCTGGCATTTCCGGCTGAACACAGCCCTGTTCGACAGCATGAAATGGATCGATATAAAAATTGAGGGTATATATCCCTTTGGCCTGATCTTTATTCTGTTTCTTGCGGGCGTCACCTGCATCTTTTTTATGCAGGAGATCCTGCCGCTCATCAGGAACCGCAGCCTCAGGGAAGAATTCAGCGAAGGAGTTGAGCAGACGGAAGCCGACCGCCGGAAGATAAAGGAGATCGGCGACCGCATATTTGCCGGGCTGAGCATAGGGAAACCGTCCGTTGCAATCATAGATGAGGAAGCTCCCGTGCTTTTTACCAGAGGGGTTAAAAACCATACTGTCTTCATCTCGAGACGGCTTCTTGATACGTTGAACGAGGAGCAGCTGAAAGGGGCCCTTACTCACGAAGCCGTGCATATGCTGAGGGGCAGCAGCATAAAAACCCAGGGCATCTATCTCGCGCGCATGTTGATGTTCTATAATCCTGTAAGTCTTGTCGAATTCAGAAGGATCGTTCATGATGATGAATTTATCTGTGACGCAGTTACGGTTTCAAAGACCGGAAACCCGGGAGCGCTTATCGAAGCCCTGTCCGCCTTCTATCATAAGCCGGACGGCGAGGATAACTCCGCGCGGACGGACGGCTTGTCCGGCATGAAAGAGCGCATTGAAATGCACAGCCACAACCTTATGCTTGACGAAAGAATCGCCGTGCTGAAGGAGATGTCGGCCCCTGAAGAGAAGCCCTTCAGCCTGTTTCAGTTCAGCCTCACGGCAGCGGCAATCCTTTCGGCCGGATATCTGGTGGTATAGGATGCTTAACAGATTCCTTGCAAATTCGTGGAAACTTATTCGTTTCCTGATCGCGCTGGCCTTTATTGCGGCGCTGTTAATGCTGATGAACCGGCTGCCCTCGCTTGTTCAAAAGCACGGTCTGAAGAAATATTCATCCTTTGACCTCGCCAAAAAAGAACTTAACCTGAAAAACACCCGGCTGCCGGCATACATTCCCGAACATCTGCGCTTTGCCTGGCCTCCGTCTGAAGTGTATGCTCAGGATGCCCCGTTTGAAGCGAGTATAATGCATTTCAGCTTCGTGGCCAAAAAAGAGATCGGACTGGTTGTCAGGCAGGTTGATGCAAAGGCGCCGTATACCTTTGATCCGGTCATGAGAATAAAGAGGACAAAAGAACCGGTGTCCATATTCGTGCGCGACCGTAAAGCGGTTCTTTTCAGCGCACTCTGCGATCAGGACATTCCCTGTAATCAGATCGAATGGCCGGAAGGCAATATGAACATTACCCTGACCGGGAAATGTCCCGCACAGGACCTCATCCGAATAGCTGCAAGCATGCTCCCCGCGGACTGACCGCCTTTCAGGCTTTTTTTAACGCACTTACAGCACCTTTCCCTCAATACTACGACATTTTTCCCTTGCGAATAGGTATTTTGTCCAATTACCTTTTCCTTCTTCGTTTGATAACCTTGAATCAAGATCAGAAAAAAGGAGGCAAGAGAAATGGTACAGGTAAGACACATAGGAGGAGACAGAGCCGGAAAGGGAAGTTACTGGAATTTTTCCACGGGCGAGCGCATCACGATGAGCGCTGAGGGGATACTCCCGGGAGACGACGGGACAGTATATTATAAGGCAAGCCCCCTGGTCGTCCTTGTTGCGGGGCCGGTGCTCGGCCTTTTGTACGCGGCCTTTTTACCGTTCATCGGCATCGCGATCATAACCCGCGTTATGTTTGCCAAACTTTTCGGCAGTTCCGCAGAAGGGCTCTCAAGGGTTGCTACATTCAACTGGAGTCCGTCTGAGGCATACCTTGCCGGCAGGCGTCACAAGAAAGCCGCCAAAGAAAACAAAAGACCGGCAGACGGCGACCCATCAGGTCCGGGAAGGGAATAATGCGAAACAGGGGGTGTTCAGACATGGACACCCCCTGCACATTGGGGGGCATATGACTTCAAAGAAATCATTTATAGGTCTTATTTCAATTTTTATTTTTTTCCTGTCGGTCCCGGCCGGCAGAGCCCAATTTTCAGAAGCGGACCAGGCCTGCCTCGGCTGCCACGAGATGGAGCAGACACTGAAGTTCGGAAACGGTGAAACCCTCGCACTTAGGATAAATCCGCATGACATAGACAAATCCGTACACAAGATAATCGGATGTTCGGCCTGCCACGGATTTACGGCGGACAACCATCCGCAACGTTCATATAAAAGCAAAAGGGAATTCAGTTCATTAAGCGCCCGGCGGTGCACACAGTGTCATCCCATGACGAATTCGGCGATCCACGAAAAACTGATCAGTCAGTCTTCGCAAAACACACTGTGCACCGACTGCCACGGCGCGCACACAGTCAAGAGAGTCAGGGAGCTTGCCCGCGGCAACCGCTACTGTCTCGCCTGCCACAACAGGGAATTGGCAGTCCATTACAAAAACGGCGAGACGGAAAAAACATCCGTCAGGGAAGATGAGCTCGATAAATCCGTACACAAAAACCTGAGCTGTGTGGATTGCCACGTCAGAGTAAATTCCGAACTTCATCCTGTCAGAGAGTTTCGGAGCAAGCGGGATTTTTCAATCGTTATGGCGGATAACTGCCGGAGATGCCACTTCGATAAATACAGCCGGGTCCTTGAGGGGATCCACTTCAAGCTGGCGAGCCAGGGCAACACAAAGACACCCGTGTGTACGGATTGCCACGGCGCCCATGGAATAGAATCGGCCCGCAAGACCAAGCTTGCAAACGCAAGGAAATGCAGGCAGTGCCACAGCGATATTTATGACGTATATGCGGCCAGCGTGCACGGAGCGGCCCTTATCAAAGAAGGTATTGAAGATGTTCCCATATGCTCGGACTGCCACAAGGCGCACGATAATGCCGGGCCTCATACCGCCAATTTCCGCAATTCGGTGCCTCAGACCTGCGCCGGCTGCCATGCGAAGAAAGAGATCATGGACAAATACGGATTGTCCACAAAAGTTGTAGAAACATATCTGCAGGATTTTCACGGAATTACGATGAAATTCTATAACCGGTACGGTGAAGGCGAAAAGAAGATAGCAGTATGCATTGACTGCCACGGGATCCACGACATTACAAAGGTAAAGGCGGGCAACGCGTCCGTAATCAAGCAGAACCTCGTAAAGCGCTGTCAAAAATGTCATAAGGACGCCACCGCCGGATTCCCCGACAGCTGGATATCCCATTATGAGCCGAGTTTTAAAAAGGCGCCTATGGTCCTCATGGTTAATCTCGGCTACAAATTCTTCATACCGTTCATGATTATCGGACTGCTGCTGCAGATTATTCTCCACTTATGGCGATATGCGGTAAACAGATAGAAAGAGGAGGCTTACATGGAAAAAGAAGACGATGGTCTCATAAAAAGGTTTGGATTGCCCCGGATCATCGAGCACTGGCTAAACGCGCTCGTATTCATCCTGCTTGTGGTCACCGGCATATCGCAGAAATTTTACGAATACGGTTTTTCCCAGTGGATAATAATGAACCTCGGGGGGATCGATGCGACACGACTGCTCCACAGATACAGCGGGATTGCGCTTGCGGTGCTTACGGCCCAGCACGTGCTCATCGCCTCGTTCGGCATGCTTTTCCTTAAATGGCAGCCGTCGATGGTTATACACCTGAATGACTTCCGGGATGCAATATCCAATATCAGGTATTATCTGGGCCTTTCCGAGCATCCGGCCAGATGCGACCGGTTCGACTACAAACAGAAATTTGAATACTGGGGTGTGGTAATAGGCGGCATGCTAATGGTCGCAACAGGGCTGTGCCTGTGGTTCCCGACTTTCGTTACAAGACTTCTTCCCGGACAGATGATCCCGGTCGCAAAGGCGCTGCACAGCAACGAAGCGCTCCTGGCGTTCCTCGTGATTGTTACCTGGCACATCTATAACGCGATCTTCAGCCCTGAGGTATTTCCCCTCGACACAGTAGCTTTCACCGGGAAAATTTCCAGGGAAAGGATGATGCACGAGCATCCGGTTGAATATGAGCGCATGCACCCCAACGCTTATGCTCACAGCGGCGAACCTAAGGGAGAGGGCCTTGCCGAGCCGGCGGCGCCCGCAACTTTGGATTGACATAAAAGAGGATATCCTATATGGTTAAGTTATCCGAGGGAGTTGATGCAGAAAAAAATCATAGTAACCATTCTGCTTACAGTAATAGTGATATCCGTAAGTCTCGGCATTATCAGCTATATAGCCATCCGGGAAAGTATAGATCACTCTCTCGAACACAAACTTGAACTGGCAAAGAGCGTTGCAAGAAACATAGACCACCTCCTGGGCAACAGCATCAACAGGTTGTACGATATCTCCCTTTCCGGCTCCATAGACCTCCATGACGGAGACTGGACCCCGGAGACCGCCGCCCTGAAAAAGGCTTATGACTATTCGATCTTTTCGGATGGTCTGTTTATCCTTGACAGGGCCGGCAATGTGGTCTACAGCTACCCTCCGGGGCCGCTCAGCACGGTCACCGTTCCGGCGCTGCCTAAAATGAACATGGTAATTGAAGAGGGCAGACCTTTTGTCTCGGACATATATACCCTTGAGCCGTCCAGGAAAAAGCTGATCTATATGGTGGTGCCGCTGAAAAACGCAAACGGAGTAGTCGACGGGGCTGTAGGGGCTGAGATAGACCCTTCGACACAGGGGTTCAGCGACATTATCAAGACCTTCCCCACTCAAAAAAATGCATACATAGAACTTATCGACAGCCGCGGTTATGTTATAGCATCAAATGATTCCAAGAGAATGTTCAAGGACCAGTCTGAAGGACACTCCAGATTTATCGAAAAAATGATAGCCGAAAAGAAGGCGATGATCACGAAATGCCATCGTTGCCACGAGTCCACGTATGCGGATGCTGATTCTTCGTCCGGCGAGCGGTCCGTTGATATCATGGCTTATGCGCCGCTCGATTCGACCCCCTGGAGTGTGGCCATGCTGCAGCCCGAAAAAGATATCCTTCAACCCATAAAGAACATGAAACGGGATTTTATAATTGTGGGTATCTTCTTCGTAGGCATGGCGCTGGTAATTGCTCTGGGCATGAGCCGCGGGATAATAAAACCGGTCCACGACCTGATCAACGCAACCAACAAGATCGCCGAAGGCGACATGACAAAATCGATCGATACCCGCGGCAGCGATGAAATAGGCAAGCTGAGCAGCAGTTTCGAGGTGATGAGGATCAGGCTCGCCGATTCGCTCAATGCCATGCAAAAATACAACGCCGAGCTTGAGTCAAAGGTGCTTGAACGCACAAAACAGATCGACGAAAACCGGGGGCAGATCAAAGCCCTTCTGAAAAGGGTCATCACCTCCCAGGAAGAGGAGCGGAAAAGAATCGCCAGGGAGTTTCATGATGTAATAATGCAGAACCTGGCCGCGACCCTGATCAAGATCGACTTGTGCAGCAAATATCCCGAGAACATATCAGTGGAAAAGATCGACGAAGTAAAAACAATCATAGAAAAGAATATCGATGAAGTCTCGCGGATCATAAAGAACCTGAGGCCCAGCATTATCGACGATCTCGGGTTTGAAGCTTCGCTGTACTGGCTCCTTGATCAGCATCTCGAGGTAAAGGGCATCCGCAGTTATGTTAATATCAGCCATGCGCTCAGAAGCCTCAGGCTGGAGTCCCAGATCGAGATAGAGCTGTTCCGGATCATCCAGGAGGCCGTTCTCAACATCGCCTGGCATTCCATGGCGGAAAACGTCTTTATAGTCATGGAGATCAGGGACAGGCAGTTGAAGATTGAGATAGAAGACGACGGGTTTGGCTTTGATCCGAACGACGTCGTGACCCCGCCTGATGTGTCAAGAGGCCTGGGGCTGATAGGCATGAAAGAGAGGGCCGAACTTATGAGCTGGAAGTTAAATGTTTGTTCCAGCCCGGGGAAAGGCACACGGGTGTCGGTAAAGGTGCCGCTCCCGGAAGAGGTATATGAATACACATAAGATACGGGTATTAATAGCAGACGACCATTCACTGGTGCGGGAAGGCATCGTCGCCTTCCTCAAGTGCACGGATGATATCGAGATCATAGCCGAGGCCGCCGACGGACTGGAAGCGATCGAAAAGACCACGGAGTTTCAGCCCGACGTTGTGCTGATGGATGTTGCCATGCCAAGGCTAGGCGGATTCGAGGCCACTGTGGAAATCAGGAAAAACCTTCCCTTCGTCAAAATTATTGTCCTGACCCAATATGACGATAAGGAGTACATCTCCCGTTTTCTCAAAGCCGGCGTCTCCGGTTATCTGCTGAAAAAAGCGGTGGGCAGCGACCTCGTATCCGCGATCAGGACGGTCAAAGGCGGAGAAACCTATCTCTACCCTTCTGTAGCATCAAAGGTGGTAAACGGGCTGCTCGGCAAGGACCCGCTTACAACGTTCGATTCCTACGAAGCGCTTACCGACCGTGAGCAACAGGTCATCAAACTGGTAGCAGAGGGCCACACGCATAAAGAGATTGCGGATATGCTTAATATCAGCCCAAAGACCGTAATTGTTCATCAGGCGAACATCTGCGAAAAACTGGGCCTGAGCAACAAGTCCGAGCTGATAAGATTCGCCGTTTCAAGGGGCATCGTAAGGTAGACCGTCGCGATTCGCAGGCGCGCCGGCCCTTATACTATAGCGCCTGCAGCTTTGGGATCATGGGCGTCATGCCTTCGTTTTTGATCTCTCCCTTTATGCCTATAACAACCTCAGTGTACGGGATATCCTTGCCGGACTTTTTGATCGACTCTTTCGCCAGATATGCGAGGCCTCCGCAGCAAGGCACCTCCATCCTGACAACCGTCACGGTTTTGATATCATTTGTCTTAAACATCTCGGTAAGCTTTTCAAAATAAAACTGTGAGTCATCGAGCTTTGGACAGGCGATAACCAACTTTTTACCCTTGATAAACCGGCTGTGGAAACCCACAGCCGAAAAGGCGGTGCAGTCGGCTGCCAGCAAAAGGTCGGACCCGTTCAGGTAAGGCGCGTTCGGAGCTATCAGCTTAAGCTGTATCGGCCAGTTCCGGAGTTCCGGTATCTCATCGGCAGCATGGCTGCCGACCGCCGCCTTCTGACTGAACTCGACCGGTCTTGTGCTCGGGCATCCGCAGAATTCAGACTTCTCTTCCTTCTTCTTTGCATGCATATGCTTCTCGGTCTCCGCTTCATCAAAGGGGTCCGATTCTCTCTGCACAATTGTCAATGCGCCTGTAGGGCAGCTTCCGAGGCACGCCCCGAGTCCGTCACAGTAGAGTTCCTTTATAAGTCTGGCCTTGCCGTCGACAACCTGCAGCGCTGCCTCGGCGCAGTCGACCACGCAATTGCCGCATCCGTCGCATTTTTCTTCATCGATGTTGATTATGTTTCTAATTGCCATTTCAGGCCTCCCGGAAATTTATTTGCTGAATCCAGTATAAGACATGCAGGCAGGCCCTTTCTATGATCTGAATCATTAAGAGCGGCTAAATGATGCTTTCAGCCGTATTTTTCATGTTTTCCAGATCGTCGACAATGGAGGATATCTTTTCCACATCAAAATCAAGACAGGCATCACGTATGCCGAGCAGTTCTCCTGTGTTGGCGATCATGTCGGCAGCGCAGACAAGCCGGGCCATTTCCTTGTAAGCAGGGGCGCCGGAGGGATTATGATGACATCTTATGGCTTCTTTTACAGTCTCCGAAAATTTCCATTTGCTGCCCAAAATAAAGCCGGCGCCGTCATGATACTGCCGTAAAATCTGCTGTTTGACCCCTTCGTCAACCCTTTTCCCGGACATATAGTCCAGTATAAGCACCTTCCCTATGTCGTGCAGCAGTCCGCACACAAACGCGTCCTCAGCGTCGAGCCGGAGGGCGGGAGCGATTCTTACAGCAATGAATGCGCAGTAAAGGCTATGTATCAGCAGTTCCCTGAGTTTTTCTTTATTCTCAGGATGCTTGCCTTCAATTGCGTGCAGGGTCGCAATGCCCTGAACCATCTTCAGGCCGCCGAAACCGACCGCCTCCTGAAGGGAAGTCGTGGAACAGGGCGGCCCGTAAAAAGCAGAATTGACGACCTTCAGGATCCTGGAGGTCAGAACCGGGTAGGACGAGACAATCCTTATGACATCCTGTCGCACAACGTCCGGTACCGGCGCGCCGGCAGGCGCATTGTTCAGCCTTATTATCACATCCGCTACAAGCGGTACGTCGGGGTATCCTGCTACAATCTGTCTTGCGATCTGTTTGAGGGCGTCGGCTATATCCAGGGTTTCAGCAGGCGCCTGCCTTCGGATTTCATCTACTATTTTTACGGAATTGAATACCAGAAATGAGATGTTGAGCACAACAGGGCCTTTGCTGATGAGCGGTGGCACATCGTCTGAAAACTCGAATGTGCCGCCCTCCCAGGTAAGGGCGTCGCTAAGGATTTTTTCTACAAGCGACTGGAGGGTCTGCCGGAGCGTTTCCTGATCGACAATCCCCTTTTCTACAAGATAGGCTGTAAAGGGCATCCCGTGTCGTTTGCTTACCTGAAGCGCAGAGGCTATTATACGCGGCTCCAGTATGCCTGTGGAATGGAGAAATTCCCCGAGACGCTCGCCTTCCTTGCTGGATGAAACAAAGACCATGTTCCCGGCCTGGAGATAAAAAGACCTCTCGACACCTTTATAGGATATCGATACAGTGCCGGTTTTTTTGTTCATCTCAGCCCATTGCAGCAGATCCGGCAACGACATCAGGCCCAGGTCGCCGCCTATTTTTTTCACGCTGTTTCTCTATGCTGCATCCGCAGCTGTTGCGTATAAAACGACATACAGTAAGTTTAACTCAAAACCTGCATTTGTCGAAAATGAGTTTAAAGAAGCTTCGGTTAAACGTCTTGCCCTTGACCGGCATAACGTTTTATCATTAAGCACTTTTTCAATACAGAGGGGACAGATGAAATACGCGAATACTCCTACAGCTGCATCGCCTTACCTTCTCAAATCTTTCTGCAGCATGTACGTTTCAGCCTCAGGCAATACGGCGCAGGCGCTGTTATGATTCCCTGGGAGCTTATGGGCAGCTCTGAAATCCCGGGGAACGGGGGAAATATCCGACTATACAGACGGGGAAAAGAGTTCTCGATCAGGGTGGACCGTCAGGAACTGATGAACAGCAAAACCCATGGGTCTGAGGAGGCGCTGGCAACGCTTGCGTGCGCAAAGATCTCCGGACATTCCAGCCCCGTTGTGCTGATAGGAGGCCTTGGCATGGGATTTACCGTGGAGGCGGCCCTCCGGCAACTCGGTCCGGACGGACGGGTAGTAGTTGCGGAACTTGTGCCTGCTGTTGTGCAGTGGAACCGGGGGCCCCTTGCGGAGCTTGCGAACCGGCCCTTATATGACGGCCGTGTGACCGTTCATGAGACTGATGTAGCGATACTCATACAGACCGGACAAGAGACGTATGATGCTATTCTGCTCGATGTAGACAACGGTCCAGAGGGTCTCACGAGCAAAGATAACAACCGCCTTTATTCCACAGCAGGGCTAAAGTCGGCCTTCGCGGCGCTCAAGCCGGCAGGTGTGTTGGCAGTATGGTCCGCTGCCCCTGACCAGGCCTTTACAAAACGTCTGACAAAGACGGGGTTTAAGGTGGAAGAGGTGCATGTGAGGGCGCGCGGCCGCAGTGGCGGAGGGCATCATACAATCTGGGTTGCGGTGCGGTGAGATAAGTTGTCGGCAGAAGACTGTAAAAAACAACAGAAGATCACGACTTCGAACCCTCTAAAACCCAAAAACCGCGATGCAAAAAAGCAAAGCAATAAAAAACCTCGTTAATGTGATAGGTTAAGGTTATCGAGACACAAAACCAGTATCACCAACGAGGTGAAATAATGATGACACAAAGCGTACTTC
>Ga0334722_10000976_pt1 | contig 38110 bp, 31 predicted proteins | sample C3_bottom_MG_FD_207210 | JGI IMG/M metagenome (GOLD analysis project Ga0334722, IMG submission 207210) | Sediment microbial communities from Yellowstone Lake, YNP, Wyoming, USA - C3_bottom | ecosystem: Environmental > Aquatic > Freshwater > Lake > Sediment | place: USA: Wyoming | collected... | reverse complement strand
TTGATTCTGCTGCATGAAACTGGAGCCGGCGACCCGACTTGAACGGGTGACCTGCTGATTACGAATCAGCTGCTCTACCAACTGAGCTACGCCGGCCAGGCGGTGGGTGCCCTATGCGACGCGAGCCGCACAGGACGAACTAATAAATTACCACAGGACGCGCAGCTAATCTACATTGCGATTTCCGCGAACGCGAAGCATGCGGTGAGAGGCCTCAGGAGCGCTTCGGCAGCGCGGCAACCCTTGCGCGGCCACGTGCCAATGCGATGTTTAGGCGTTCGAGGGGTTCCTTTTCCAGCATCAGGAGCGTGTGCCACACATTTTCAAACGTCAGTTGTGGATCTGATGCGCAGAGGTTCCGCGCCTCGCGCAGCAATGCCTCCGCGCGCGCAGGACGCACGTCCGGTCGAACAGCTTCATCGGACCCGGGCTCATCCACCTTTGCATTATCCCTCGACAGACTCGGCGTGCGCTGACTTCGCGCGTCGATGGCACCGATCCGTCGAACCAGGGCTGCCACACCCCTTCAATGGTATCGATATGGTATTCTAATGGCATGATGACTACCATCGACAAGGCAGGCCGAGTGGTGATTCCGTCAGCCATGCGGCAGCGGTTGGGATTGAAGCCGGGCACGACGATCAAGGTCGTCCTCGACGATGTGGGTCTTCGGCTGGAAGCGGTCGTGAGTGCGCCCAAATTGGTGCGGACGAAGGGCGGACTCTTGGTCGCACGTCCGACCGTGCCTGCATCGGAGTTGCCGAAGGTCGACGTTGCAGCACTCGTTCGCGAGGAGCGCGACCGATGGCCGCTCTAGAGCCCCCCTTCATCGATACCTCGATCCTGATCGCAGGCCTAATCGAGATGGGAGACGCGTCGGTTGCCACCCGGACGATCCTCGAGGCGGTCGTTGCCGGCCGGCTGAAGGACGTTCGGACGGCGTGGCACTGTTGCCTGGAGTTCTATGCCGTCGCCACCAGCCTGCCGCCTGGGTTGCGCGTGTCCCCGCAAGTGGCCTCGCAACTGCTCAAGGAGAACGTACTCGGCAAGATGGCCATTGAAGACCTCCCGAAGGCGGCCCGTCTCCAATGCCTCGCCTCGGCCGTCACGGAGAAGGTCGCCGGCGGTCGCGTCTACGACGCCCACATCGCCGAGACCGCCCGGGCCGCCGGCGCGAAGATCGTCGTCACCGACAACCGGAGACACTTCGTCGGGCTGATGCGTTACGGAATCCGCGTGATGACGGCGACGGAGTTCGTGGACGAGTTCGGGTTGTAGAGCGGGTCATCCAAGGCTAGAGCCGGGTGCCACGAAGCACACGAGAAGCCAGGCTGGAGCCTGGCGATCCCAGGCCGCACGCTGTCACGCTGCATTCATCGCCATCACCGCTCTTAGAACCGCCAGTCCAGGCCGAACACCGGGAACAGGCCCAGCTGGCTGTTGAAGTGAACCTCGTTCGTCCGGCGATCCCATTGATAGCCCGCCCAGTTTCGACGGTTCGTCAGGTTCTGCGCGCCTGCGAAGACAATGAGCGCCTGGCCCCTCACCGTAAACGCCCGATCGACGCGAACATCCCACCGGAAGTACGCCGGGGCGCGCTGGGCGTTCACCTGGGTCAGATCGTCGATGCCGCGATTCTGAGCCGTCGAGAGCGCGCTGTCGTACGGTGTATACGGTCGTCCGGCCAGATACGAAATACGCGTCGAGGCCTCCCACTTGCGATTGAACCGGTGGCCGCCCACCAGGTTCGCCACGACGGGGTAGTCAAACGACCCCGGCCGCAGCACGCCATCGAGACCGGCGTGCCGCGTCTGCGAGAAGCTCAGGTTGGCCTGGCCAAACCAGCGGGCGCCCGACCGGTGCTCGGCGTAGAACTCGACCCCGCGCGCATGACCGCGCCCCGTGCTCGTGATGGGGAAGAGCAGTTCGCGTTGATCGAACGTGTCGCCGATGTTCGCGAGCGACAGCGACGGATACTGCGTCGCGACGGGGTAGTCGCGATAAACCTTCGAGAACGCCTCGACGGAGAACCGCAGGCCGCCCGGCGCGGCATACGTGACGCCGGCGACGTAGTGGTCCGCCCGCCAGGGGAGCGCCAGCCGGTTCTCTGGAAACACCGCCAGGAACGTGAAGTTGGGCTGCTGATAATAGACGCCCGTGGCGGCGCGGACCGACCACGCGTCGTTCAACCGGTAGTTGAGTGACAGCCGCGGGCTCAGGCGCGTCTGACCGGTGTATTGGTAGTGGTCCACCCGGAAGCCCCACGTCACGTCGAGGCGCTTGCCGACGTTCTCCGTCGCCTGCACGTAGGCTCCGGTCTGCCACGCCGTGAACGCGGTCTTCAACGAAATCGGATTCTGCCCAGGTATCGGCGAGTACGGGCTGTCGTAGCCGTACGGCTGGCTGATGTCGTACGTCAGCCGGAACTGCTTCACGCTTCCGCCAAACTGCACCTTGTGCAGTACCGGCGCGTACCACGTCAGGTCGTACTTGAGCGTCGTCTCCTGCTCGCGCGAGTTCTCACCGAACGTCGTCGGCGTGTTCGCAATCACCTGATCGATGGGCACGTCCGATGGCGGGATGCCGAACTGCAGCAGGTCCTTCACCGTCGACGACGTGGAGGCGTCCGAGTAGCTCGCGCCGAAAAGGCCCACGCCGCGCTGGCCGAACAGGTGCTGCCAGTTGAGACCGGTCGCCGAGCGCCAGCCCTGATACCGGATGTCGAAGTTGTTCAATTCGCTGGAGGGATCGGAGATGCTCGCCGACGCGCCGAGCCGGATCGTGTCCCAACCGCTGATATTGACGAGCCAGAGGCGGTCGGTCGCCGAGAGGTCGTAGACCGCCTTGGCGTTGAAGGTGTACGTCACCGGGACCCCGCCGATGCCGACGTCGCTCGTGAACAGATCCAGAAAGCTCCTGCGGAACGAGACCGCCCACGAGCCCCGTCCGTGCGCCATCGGTCCTTCCGCCACGGCGCCGGCGCCGGCAAAGCCCACGGTGGCGCGGCCGCGAATCCGATCGCGCGCACCCTCCCGTTGGGTGATCTGCATCACGCTGGACGTGCGATTGATGTACGCGGCCGGGTAGCCACCCGTCAGGAAGGTCACGTTCTGGAGCAGTGCCACGTCGAGGATGCTGTAGCTGCCGCCGGCCGACGCGAAGTTGGCAAACGTGTTGATGTTCGGGATCTCCACGTTGTCGACGATGAACAGATTCTCGAGCGGGCTGCCGCCGCGGACGATGATGTCGTTTCGGAAGTCGTCGGACCCGATGACCACTCCCGGCAGCGACTGCACGTAACGAGACACATCCTGCAGCGCGCCGGCGGCCGAAAAGACCTCTTCCGGCCGGATGAGCACCGCGGATGTCTTGATCTCCTCGGGCAGCCTGAACGCGGGCGCGGTCACCGTAATAGTCTGCTGGACGGCCTCGAGCTTGGGAATCGAGACCTGTACCTCGGCCGAGAAGCCCGCGCGCACCTCAACCGGATCGCTCGCAATCGGCGGCTGCCCCGGCGCTTCGATCAGCAGTTGATAGCTGGCGGGGCGGAGTTCCGCGATCTCGAACTTGCCCGCCGGGTCGGACGTGGCGCAACGCTCGATGCCGACCGCGCAGATCTTGACCGACGGGACCGGCGACCCGGCCGTGTCCTTGACGACACCCGCGATCGTGCCCACGCCGGCGGTGTTCTGGGCGAAACCGGCGACCGGAACACGGAGCAGGATCAGGAAAACAGACGCAAGTATGACGTAGTACTTCAGCCCCATGATTGTGTGACGCCGGATGCAGAGCGGGGGTTCCTGCTGTCACGGGGCGTTCAGCGAAGGCCAGGCTGGAGCCTGGCGCTCCCAGGCACGACACAAGGCTAAAGCCTTGTGCCACGTACCAGCACGGGACTGAAGTCCCGTGGCTACACTTGCCGCCGACGCTCCTGGGAACTCAGGCTCGCGACGTAGCCGACCGTGATGCAGATCGCGCTGCCGAGGAGCACGTACCACGTCCACGCCAGCTTGGTGTTGAACCACACCATCCACATCGACCCCAGCGAAACCGCCATCCCGGTCAGGAGCCCCTTCGTGTTGGCCCGCGTCGTGAACACGCCCAGCGCAAACGCGCCCAGCATCGGCCCGTACACGATCGACGCAATCGTCAGCCCGGCCGTGAACACCGACCCCCACTGCCGCGCCAGGATCGCCACGGCGATCAGCACCACGCCCCAGCCGGCCGTCGCCCAGCGCGACACCTTCAGCAAGTGCTCGTCGGTCTTGCTCCCGCCCGACATCGGCGCGTAGAAGTCGAGCACCGTCGTCGAGGCCAGCGAGTTGAGCGACGCGCTCAGGTTCGACATCGCCGCCGCGAAGATCGCCGCAATCACGAGGCCCGAGATGCCATGCGGCAGGGTGTGGACGATGAACGACGGGAAGATCTCGTCGTTGCTCGTGAGGACGGGCCTGGGATGCGTCTGATAGTACGCGAACAGCATCAGGCCAATCGTCAGGAACAGCACGAACTGGAACAACACGACGAAGCCACTCAGCACCAGCGCCTTCTGCCCGTCGCGCTGGTTCTTGCACGTCAGGATCCGCTGCACCAGCAACTGATCGGTGCCGTGACTGGCCATGGTCAGGAACGTCCCGCCGAGCAGGCCCGCCCAGAACGTGAACGGCAGCGTGAAGTCCCACGAGAACGACACGACCTGCAGCTTGTTGGCCACGCGTCCGGCCTCGACGATCGCCGGCCACCCGCCCGGCACCAGGTTGAGGATCTGCCACGCGGCGAGCAGAGAGCCGGCCACGTAGATCGCCAGCTGGATCAGGTCCGTCCAGATCACCGCGCCAATGCCGCCTTCGAACGTGTAGACCAGCGTGAGCAGGCCGACAATCAGCACGGACCAGAGCCAGAGGTGGGGCAGGTTCGGGAGGCTGGCACCGAGCACGGCGCTCAGCACGAGCGAGGCGGCGAACACGCGAACGCCCTCGGCCAGGGACCGCATGATGAGAAACAGCGACGCCGCGACGTGCTTGGCAGTGACGCCGAACCGCGTCTCGAGCAGCGCGTAGGCCGTCATCAACTGGCCCTGGAAGTACTTCGGGATCAGGACTCCCGCCACCAGGAACCGCGCCACGATGTAGCCGGCCACGACCTGCAAGTACGTGAACGCGCCGCCCTGCTCGGGATGCGCAAAATCGGCGTACATCAGCGCGGGGACTCCAATCACGGTGAGCGTGCTGGTCTCCGCGGCCACGATCGACAGGCTGATCACAATCCACGACGTCTCCCGCGCGCCGATGAAGTAGTCGCGCACGGTGCGCTGCGACCTGCGGAATTGCATCCCGAAGATCGTGATGCCCACCAGGTACGCAACCAGGACGAGGTAGTCGATGGCGGAGAAGCCCATGGAAGGGGATTCTACTAGGCGGAAGGCGATAGGCGATAGGCGTTAGGGAAGGCGGAAGGCGACAGGGCCGAGACGGAGCCAGGCCGGGTCCTCGTGAAGCAGGCCCTTGAGCCGAGCCGATCAGCCCGTGTCTCGTAAAACGCACCGTGAGCGCCAAGGACAGATGCGGGTTGGGTCCCGCACCGTCAGCAGAGCCACGGGCCGCGGCAAGGTGCGTTTTACCGGCGAGTGCGAGCGGGACTGCGGAGCGAGTGCCCGGCCAGGCTATGGGGTTATGATTCAGGGATGAAGCAGCGACACTTGGGCACGCAGGGGTTGACGGTATCCGAGCAGGGGCTCGGGTGCATGGGCATGAGCGATTTCTACAGCGGTCGCGACGACGCGGAATCGCTGGCGACGCTCGAGCGGGCCCTCGAACTCGGCATCACCTTCTTCGACACCGCCGACATGTACGGGCCGTACACGAACGAGAAGCTGGTGGGCCGGTTCCTGAAAGGGAACCGCGACCGCGTGGTGCTCGCCACCAAGTTCGCCGTCATGCGCGGGCCCGAGGGACAGTGGCTGGGCGTCAACGGGAAGCCGGACTACGTGAAGCAGTGCTGCGATGCCTCGCTCGGCCGCCTGGGCGTCGATCACATCGACCTCTACTACCAGCATCGCGTGGACCCGGACACCCCGATCGAAGAGACCATCGGCGCGATGGCCGACCTGGTGCGCGCCGGGAAGGTCCGCTACCTGGGCCTGTCGGAAGCCGCACCCGCCACCATCCGCCGCGCCCACGCCGTCCACCCGATTTCGGCGCTGCAGACCGAATACTCCCTGTGGTCGCGCGATCCGGAGGATGACATCCTGGCCACCACCCGCGAACTCGGCATCGGCTTCGTGGCCTACAGTCCGCTCGGCCGGGGATTCCTGTCCGGCCAGTTCCGCACGCCTGACGATCTGCCGGCCGACGACGTGCGCCGGAATCACCCGCGCTTCCAGGGCGAGAACTTCGCGAAGAACCTGGAACTGGTCGAGCGCGTCAAGCAGATCGCCGCGGCGAAGCACTGCACCCCGACACAACTCGCGCTCGCCTGGGTCTTTGCGCAGGGCCCGGATGTGGTGCCGATCCCGGGAACCAAGCGGCGCACGTACCTGGAAGAGAACGTCGGCGCGTGCGGCGTCGTCCTGACGTCCGACGACCTGACGCGCATCGACCAGGCCTTCCCGAAGGGCGCAACCGCCGGCCTTCGCTATCCCGCGCCCACGATGGCCGCGGTGAACAGGTAACGATTCCGATGACCTCGCTCGTGCTCTGTCTCGCCCTGTTGCAGGGGCCGGGGACGCCTGCCGCCCCCGCGGCCGGTATCCAGACGCCTGCGCCTTCCGTCGCGGCCGCTCCGTCAGCCACGCCCGTCGTCGTCGAAGGGAAGGGGTCGCCCACCTTCACCGCGCCACGCATCGACGAACCCATCGTCATTGACGGACGCCTGGACGAGCCGGCGTGGGCGCGCGCCGCCCGCCTCTCCGGTTTCTCGGAATATCGGCCCGTGGACAGCCAGCCAGCCAGCGACCGGACCGAGGTGCTGGTGTTCTACGCGCCGAGCGCACTCTACTTCGGCATCATCGTGCACGACTCGGTGCCCGGGTCGGTGCGCGCCACGAACAGCGATCGCGACAACATCGGCCGTGACGACTCGGTGCGGATCTTTCTCGATACGTTCAACGACCGACGGCGCGCGTTCGTGTTCGGCGTCAACCCGCTCGGCGTCCAGGAAGATGGCGTGCAGACCGAGGGCGGATTCAGCGCCGGCAGTATGGGCGGCATGGGCAGCGGCATGTCGGGGACGCTCGACCTCAATCCCGACTACCAGTTCGATTCAAAGGGCCAGCTCACCGCGGATGGCTACATCGTCGAAGTGCGGATTCCGTTCAAGAGCCTCCGCTACCCGGGCAACGGCGTGCAGCGATGGGGCCTCAATATCTGGCGAAAGACGCAGCGCACGGGGCGTGAAGACACGTGGACGGACGCCAAGCGCATCGCGAGCTTCCTGGGCCAGGCCGGCACGATGGAAGGTCTGCACGACCTGCAGCGGGGCGTGGTGACCGAGATCCAGCCCGTGGTGACGGGATTCTCGAACGGCATCCGCACCGCCAGCGGAGACTTTTCCCGGGACAAGACGGACATCAGCCCGGGCGTGAACCTCCGCATGGGCTTCACCAACGTGTCGGTGGACGGCACGGTCAACCCGGACTTCAGCCAGGTCGAGTCCGACGCCAGCCAGGTGACGGTGAACGAACGGTTCGCGCTGTTCTTCCCGGAGAAGCGCCCGTTCTTCCTGGAAGGCATCGAGCTGTTCGCGACGCCGAATCAGCTCGTCTACACCCGGCAGATCGTCGATCCGATCGCCGGCGGCAAGGTGACCGGCAAGGTGGGACGCACCGGCGTGGCGTTCCTCTCCGCGGCCGACAGCGCGAACGACGTGACGGCCTGGGTCAACGTGGCGCGGATCCGGCAGGACTTTGGCAGCGATTCGCTGGCCGGATTCACGTACACGGATCGCTCGTCATCGACCGGCTTCAATCGCGTGGTCGCGGCGGATGCCCGGTACGTGTTTGCGAAGCTCTACTACCTCCTCGGGCAGGCCGGCGGGTCGTGGACCGAGAGTGGCGGCGACACGAAGAGTTCGCCGATGTGGCAGGCCGAGTTCGACCGGACGGCCCGCCGATTCGGGTTCAACTACAAGCTGACGGGGTTTGGCGAGTCGTTCCAAACGCAGTCGGGCTACGTGCCGCGCAACAACATCGTGGAACTGCATGCGTCGAATCGCCTGACGTGGTACGGGAAGCGGGGCGCGCCGGTGGAGAACTTCACCGGGTTCTTGAGCGAGTCGCGCATCTGGGAGTACACCACGTTCGGCAGCAGCGGCGCGCTCGAAGGCAGCGACAGCGTCAACCTGTCGTGGCAGTTCCGCGGCGGTTGGCAGGCCAGCGCGCGGGCGGGCCGCGACTTCGTGAACTTCCAGCCGGGCGCCTACCGGGCGTACGGCGTGCAACTGCCGGATGGGAGCGTCGGCGTCTTCCCGCCGCCGGTCGGCGTCTCGAACTGGGGCGGCACGTACTCGGTCACGACCCCCGTCTTCCAGCGGTTCAATGTGAAGTTCGAAGTGAAGCGGGCCGGCACCGCGATCTACGCCGAGGCGTCCGACGGGCACGAGGCCCGGGAAACGGTCACGCTCGGCCTGCGCCCGACCGCGTCGGCCCGCATCGATTTCTCGATGGTGACGTCGCGGATCAGCCGCGACCAGGACGGGTCGGAGTTTGCGCACACCACGATCCCGCGCCTGAAGCTCGAGTACCAGCCCACGCGCGCGCTGTTCTTCCGGCTGATCACGGAGTACCGCTCCGAAGGCCGATCCGCGCTGCGCGAGCCGACGACCGGGCTGCCGGTGACCATCGGCGGCGTCGTTGCCGGTCGGCAGACCTCGGAGGGCTGGCGCATGGACTGGCTGGTGTCCTACGAACCCACGCCGGGCACCGTGGCGTTCTTTGGATACGGCAGCAGCCTCGACCGCGGCGCCGTGTACGACCCGGCCCGACCGTTCGAGCGGGCCTCGGACGGGTTCTTCGTCAAGCTGGCCTACCTGTTCCGGCGGTGATTCTGGTCCCGACTCGGGCCACCCCAGCACGGACCTGACGGTCCGAAGCTACTCCTCGTGCTAACATTGCAGGGTTAGGGTTGTCTCAACGGACGGCACAGGGATGGCAGACACTCCGACTGCGGACTCCGCGGACATCGTTATCAAGGGTGCGCGCACGCACAACCTGAAGAACGTCGATCTGACCCTGCCGTCCGGGGCGTTCGTCATCGTGACGGGCGTGAGCGGGTCCGGCAAGTCGTCCCTCGCCTTCGACACCATCTACGCGGAAGGGCAGCGCCGCTACGTGGAGTCGCTGTCGGCCTACGCCCGCCAGTTCCTCGAGCGGATGGAGAAGCCCGACGTCGATTCCATCGATGGCATCTCGCCGGCGATTGCCATCCGGCAGAAGAACAGCATCCGGAACCCGCGATCCACGGTGGCGACGACCACCGAGATTCACGACTACCTGCGGCTGCTGTTTGCGCGCGTGGGCCGGACGTTCTGCCGCCAGTGCGGGATCGAGGTGACGCGGGAGACGGCCGAAGTGGTGGCGCGACGGCTGGCGCACCTGCCCCCTGGCGCGCGGCTGCTGGTCGGGTTCGACGTGCCGGTGCTCGCCGGCGAAGGCGTGGTGGACGACCCCGCGAACGGCCACGACGCCGTGGACGAAATCGCCGAACAGGCGTCGCCGGAGCGTGAGCCGGCCGCGAGGACCTCGACCTTGGATCCGGTGGCCGCCACGCTCGACGCGTTGCGCCGCAAGGGGTTCGGCCGGCTGTTCGTGGACGGGACCGCCCTGCCCCTCGACGACGTGGCGCCGGGCGCGCTCGCCGGGAAGGCCGACCTGCAGGTCATCGTCGATCGCGTCAAGGTGGAGCCCGGCATCGAGCGCCGCCTGACGGATTCGATCGAGACGGCGTACACCGAGGGCGGCGGGGCGGCGTTTGCCGTCGAACTGGGCGATACGGCGGCGGCCGAACCCTCGCGCCTGCACGTCTTCAGCGAACGGTTCGAGTGCCGCTCCTGCGGGATCGGCTACGAGACGCCCCAGCCGAGGCTCTTCTCGTTCAACAACCCCTACGGCGCGTGCGCCGTCTGCCACGGCTTTGGCAACACCATCGAAGTGGACATGGATCTGGTCGTGCCGGATCCCACGAAGTCGATCAACCGGAACGCCATCGAGCCGTGGAGCAAGCCGCACTATCGGACCTACCTGGCCGACCTGAAGCGGGCCGCGCGGGGCGGGCACCTGCGCCTCGACGTCCCATGGGAGGACCTGAGCGACGCCGAGCGCCGGTTCGCGATTGAAGGGGATGGCGGCGAGTACGCCGGCATCAACGGGTTCTTCGCGTGGCTGGAGCGCAAGAAGTACAAGGTGCACGTGCGGGTTTTCCTGAGCCGCTATCGGGGCTATCAGACGTGCCGCGAGTGCGGCGGCACGCGGTTGCGGCGCGAGGCCCGGGACGTGCGCGTGGGCGGCCGGACCATCGACGTCATCGGCGCGCTGAACGTGAGCGGGGCGCAGGCGTTCTTCCGCGACCTGGTGCTCGGCGACAAGGACGCGGCGATCGCGGACAAGTTGCTCGCCGAGATCCGGCGGCGGCTCGGGTTCCTGAGCGACGTGGGCCTGGACTACCTGACGCTGGACCGGCTGTCGTCGACGCTGTCGGGCGGAGAGTCCCAGCGCATCAACCTCGCGACGTCGCTGGGGTCGGCGCTGGTCGGCACGCTCTACGTCCTCGACGAGCCGTCGATCGGCCTCCACTCGCGCGACAACCAGCGCCTGATCGACATCCTGCGGGCGCTGCGCGACCAGGGAAACACCGTCCTCGTGGTGGAACACGATGCCGACATGATCCGCGTGGCGGATCACATCGTGGACCTGGGCCTGGGCGCCGGCGAACAGGGCGGCCGCATCATCTACAGCGGCCCGCTCGCGGGCCTGCTCGCGGAACCGCGGTCGCTCACGGCGAAGTACCTGCGCCGCGAACTGTCGATCGCCGTGCCGGCCGGCCGCCGGCGGGGCACGGGCCAGTGGCTTCGGGTCACCGGGGCGTCCGAGCACAACCTGCGCGGCATCGACGTCGGCATCCCGCTCAACACGCTGACGGTCGTCACCGGCGTCAGCGGATCGGGCAAGTCGACCCTGGTGCACGACATCATCTATCCCGCCATCAAGCGGATCAAGGGCGGGACGGAGCGCAAGGTCGGGGCGCACACGCGTATCGAGGGCGTCGAGTTCATCTCGGACGCCGTGCTGGTGGACCAGACGCCGATCGGCCGCACGCCGCGATCGAACCCCGTGACGTATCTCAAGGCGTTCGATCCCATCCGCGAACTGTTTGCGTCGACCAAGGACGCCAAGGCCCGTGGCCTGACGGCCAGCCACTTCTCGTTCAACGTGCCGGGCGGGCGGTGCGAGGCGTGCGAAGGCGAGGGACAGGTCCGCGTCGAGATGCAGTTCCTTGCCGACGTCTTCGTGCCGTGCGACGTGTGCGATGGCAGGCGCTTCAAGCCGCAGGTGCTCGAAGTCACGTACCGCAACCGGAACATCCACGAAACGCTGGACCTCACCGTCCGCGAGGCGCTCGCCTTCTTCAGCGCCTCGCCGAAGGTGCTCCGCCGCCTGCAGGTGCTCGACGAAATCGGCCTGGGCTACCTGCGCCTGGGACAGCCGGCGACGACGTTGTCGGGCGGCGAGGCGCAGCGCATCAAGATCGCGGCGCACCTGGCCGGGTCGGCCGGGGAGCGGCTGCTCTACGTGCTCGACGAGCCCACGACCGGGTTACACTTTGACGATATCGCCAAGCTGCTGGCGGCGTTCCGGCGGCTGCTGCTGGCGGGGCACACGCTGCTGGTCATCGAGCACAACATGGACGTGATCAAGACGGCCGACTACGTGATCGACCTCGGGCCGGAGGGTGGCGAGGGCGGGGGACGGGTCGTGGTGACCGGGACGCCCGAAGAAGTGTCGATGCATGCGGCGTCCTACACGGGACAGTATCTGCGCCCGGTCCTGATCGAGGCGCACCGCGGCTGACTCCGGAGTTCGCTCGAGTTGATCACTTCACCGATGTGGCGCAGGGCTTCAGCCCTGCGGGACATGGCAGGCCTGAAGGCCCGCCCCACATCAACTCAAGCGAGCCTTGGGATGTGGCGGATGGGGACTGGCGACATGATAAAAGAGGCACTCAAGCGGGCCGGAATGGTGGTGGCCGCCACGATCCTGCTGTGGTTGACGCCGGGCATGCCTGTGCGGGCGCAGGACGTGGCGTTCGAGGACGTCGTGGCCCGGCTGCGCTCGCAGGACTCCCGGGCACGTCTCGACGCGTTGAAACTGCTGAAGGCGGCGGGCTACATCGACGCCGTCATGCCCGTGATGCCGCTCATCGCCGATCCCTCGCCGGACGTTCAAGTCCAGGCGATTGACACCGAGATATCCCTCTACCTCGTGGACGAGGCCTACACACGCGAGTTGACCCGCGACCTGGCCCGGGGGCGCGATATGAGCCTGGCCGCCCGGGCATTGGCCCAGGGGCGAGGCGCAACCATCGGCAACCTCGCGCCGCCCGCGGTCATCGGGGCGCTGGCGGCCGCGGTCGGTGCCGGCGACCCGCGCGTGCGGCAGGATGCGCTCGATGCCATCGGCGTGCTCGGGCCGCCCCTGGTCAGCCGCGGTCAGTTCCCGGACCCGAAGAACACGATCCCGCGACTGACGGCCGCGCTCAGGGATCCGATGCCCCCGGTGCGCGCCTCCGCGGCGGTCGTCCTCGGACGCCTGTTCGACGCGGCGCTCGGTGACCCGAAGGCGGGCGCGAACCTGCTGGCGGTGCGCGGAGACGTGGGCGAGATGCTGGTCAACGCCATGAACGACGCCGACCAGGACGCCCGGCACGCGTCCATCAGCGCCACGGGCTACCTCCGGTACGAGCGCGCGATCCGGTCGCTGCTCGACTTCTACGCCTATTACAAGCGCGACCTGCTGGGCCTCGCGTCGCTCGATGCCCTGGCGCGGATCGGCCACGCGTCGTGCCTCGGGACGTTTGCCGGGGCCTACGACGTGAAGGACGATGAGGTCAGGCGCCTCGCCGTCGAGGGCGTGGCGCGCGTGGGCGACAGGCCGGCTGTCCAGGCCATCCTCGCGCGGGCCGAATCCGACACCTCGTCGCTGGTCCACCTGGCTGCGGCATTCGCCCGGGCGAAGGGCGGTGACTACTCGGAGTTGACCGCCATCGTCGACGCCGTCAAGAAGCCGGAACTGCAGGCCCTGGCCTTCGACTACCTGGTCGAACTGGGACCGGCCGTCGTGCCGTCGCTGGGCGTGATCCAGAACTACAGGGACCCCAAGGTGCGCGCCGCCCTCGCCGAGCTGCTCGGGATCATCGGGACCCCGTCGCTCCTCCCCACGGTTGACGCGCTGGCGCGAGACCGGGACCGGCTCGTGTCGTCGGCCGCCCAGCGGTCGCAGGCACGACTCACGCTGCGCCAGCCCGGCCAGTCCCGCCGGCCATGACACCCGTTCGCGCCGCGCACGCCCTGCGGCGCGAGTTCTACGATCGGGCCACGCTGAACGTCACGCGTGAACTGATCGGCAAGGTCCTCTATCACCGCACGCCGGAAGGCACGACGGCCGGGCTGATCGTCGAAACCGAGGCCTACATCGGCGAGGCCGACCCCGCGTGCCACGCCTCAACGGGACGAACGACGCGCAACGACCCGCTCTACGGCGCGCCTGGCCTGGCATACGTGTACTTCACCTACGGGATGCACCACTTGATCAATGCCGTCACGGAAGCCGAGGGCACGCCGGCCGCGGTCCTGATTCGTGCACTGGTGCCGCTCGAAGGCGTGGAGCTGATGCATCGGAGGCGGGGCACCCGCAAGGACGGCGCGCCGATGCGCGAGCAGCAGCTCTGCCGTGGTCCGGGCAGCCTGGCGAGGGCCATGGGCATCGCGCTCGCTCAGAACCGGCTGGACCTGACGCGGCCTCGAACGTCCGGACTCTGGATCGCCGACGCGGGCGTCCGGCTCGACGAGGTCAGGTGGAGCCCGCGTATCGGCGTTTCGCAAGGGGCGGACCGGCTGTGGCGCTGCTTCGTGCCGGGAGACCGGTGCGTCAGCGGCGGCGCGGCGGCAGGGTACTCGCCGCGCCCATGGCCTGCACGGCCACCCGGAACTCGACCTTCTTCCCCTCGCGGATCGCGCTCACGGTGAGCGTGCTGCCGATCGGCGCATCGGCCACGATGCGCACCAGCTGCGTGTCGTCCGCGAGTTGCTTGCCATTGATGGCGACGATGACGTCGCCCGGACGGATGCCGGCCTCGTAGGACGGCCCTCCGCGCGTCATGCGGTTCACGAGCACGCCGTGGTCCACGTTGATACCGGTCTGCTCGGCCACCTGCGCCGACATCGGCACGACGTCGACGTTGCCAATCCAGCCGCGGCGCACCGCCCCGTACCGAATCAGCTCGTTCATCACCTTCCGCGCCAGGTTCGACGGGACGGCAAAGCCCACGCCCTGCGACCCGCCGCTCTGGCTGTAGATCGCCGTGTTGATGCCGACGAGTTCGCCGCGCCCGTTGATGAGCGCCCCGCCCGAGTTGCCCGGGTTGATCGAGGCGTCGGTCTGGATGAAGTCCACGTACGGCGCTGCGCCGACGTTGGTGCGGCCGAGTGCGCTGACGATCCCCAGGGTGACGGTCTGGCTCAACTGGAACGGATTGCCGATCGCCAGGACCCACTCGGCGACGCGAAGCTTCGACGAGTCGCCCCATGGCATGACGGGCAACCCGGTCGCGTTGATCTTGAGGACCGCGATATCCGTCAGCGCATCCGTGCCGATCACCTTCGCGCGCATCTCGCGCTTGTCCGGCAGGCCGACGGTGATCTCGACCGTGTTGTCCCCGACGACGTGGTGGTTCGTGAGGACGTACCCGTCGGCCGAGACGACCACGCCGGAGCCCAGGGCCGTCTCGCGCCGGTCGCGCCCGCCGAACATGTCCGAATCCCCGCCGAAGAAGCGCCGGAAGAGCGGGTCGTTGGCGAAGGGCGACGTCTCGCGCACGACCTGCTGGGACGAGATGTTGGTGACGGCGCCGATCGCGCCGGCGGCCACGGTGCTGAAGTCCGGCAGGCCGGACAGGCTGCGGACGGCGGCGTCCGGCTGCGGTTCGGGCTCGGCCCGGCCGGCGCCGGCGGCCACCGGGGTGGCCGAGCTGGTTTCGGCCACGTGCAGCCGGCCCGTGAACACGAGGCCGGCGGCAAAGCCAACACTGATGGCGAGCACGACAAACAGGAGACGTTTCATGGCAGTCAGCGGATTGGGATGCGGCGGATCTTGGGCGCCAACTTCGGCACGAGCACCGTGAGCACGCCGCTGTGGAATTCGGCCGAGATGTCAGCGACCCGGACCGGCTGGGCCAGGACGAAGGAGCGGGAGAAACCGCCATGGCCGCGCTCGACCCGGATGAAGCGGGCGTCGCCGGGCGTCTGGCAGGGGCGTTCGCCCCGGATGACGAGCAAATCGTCCTGCACGTCGATACGGACGTCTTCGCGGCAGAGCCCGGGCAGCTCGACGCTGACCACGAAGCGGTCGCCGGTCTCGTAGAAGTCCACGGCGGGCGTCCAGCCGGCGGTCTCGTCGGCGCCGACCCGGTTCAGCCGCTCGTGCAACGCGATGAGATCGTGCAGGGGATCCCAGCGGGAAAAGGCCACGAATCGCATCCTAGCATGTTTGGTTGGGCCCATCCAGATGTGCTACGATCACCGGTCTGTACGAAGGCGCGTGGGCGCCTCCAGTGGGGTCATCAGGCCCGTCCGGGCCGCCAGCACATCGGTACGAGGACATGAGTTCGATTCCAGCAACACGTCTCAAGAAGGGCATGCTCATCCACCTGGGGAGCGACCTTTTTCGCATATTGGAGCTGCAGCACGTCACGCCGGGCAACCTGCGCGGGTTCGTGCGCGTCAAGATGCGCAACCTGCGCAACGGGGCTCAGGCGGAAGAGCGCCTGCGCTCGGACGATACCGTGCAGCGCGCCACGCTGGACGAGACCGAGATGCAGTACATGTACAGCGACGCGGGGGGCCACCACTTCATGGAGACCACCACGTACGAGCAGATCACGCTCTCCGACGAAGTGCTGGGCGAGATGATCGGCTACCTGGTGCCCGAGTCGACCATCAAGGTCGAGTTCTTCGGCGCGGAACCGGTCGGCATCGAGCTGCCGCAGACGGTCGACCTGACGGTGAAGGACACGGCGCCCGGCATCAAGGGGGCCACGGCCAGCGCCCAGTTGAAGCCGGCCACCCTGGAGACGGGGCTGGTGGTGTCGGTGCCGTCATTCATCAACGTCGGGGACCGGGTTCGCGTCAACACCGAGACCGGCGATTACCAGGCGCGGGTCTGACGCAGGAAGCCTTCCGGATCGCATCATGGATATCGAGCGCACACGCCACACGGGTTGGATCGAAGTCGTCTGCGGGAGCATGTTCAGCGGGAAGAGCGAGGAACTGATCCGCCGCCTCCGCCGCGCGCAGATTGCCCGGCAGAAGGTCCAGATCTTCAAGCCGAAGTTCGACAGCCGGTTCAGCGAAGACGAAATCGTGTCGCACAGCGAGATGCGGATCCCGTCGCGCAACGTGGCGACGTCGGCCGATCTGCTGTCGGCGGTCGACGACAACACCGAGGTGATCGGGATCGACGAGGGCCAGTTCTTCGACAATGACCTGCCGAACGTCTGCAATACGCTGGCGAGCCGCGGCAAGCGCGTGATCGTCGCGGGGCTGGACCAGGACTACCTGGGCAAGCCGTTCGAGCCGATGCCGCAGCTGCTGGCCATCGCGGAGTACATCACCAAGACGCTCGCCATCTGCATGGTGTGCGGCAACCCGGCCAATCACACGCAGCGGCTCGTGGCCAGCAGCGACCGGCTGCTGCTGGGCGCGCAGGGCACGTACGAGGCCCGGTGCCGCCGCTGCTTCGACCCGTCGCTGGCGGGCGGCGACACGCCGGGCCAGGCCTAGGCGGGCGTCCCGGGGGCGGCCGTGACCAATCCCCTCAGCACCATCCTGCTGCTGTTCGGCGTCGGCTTCCTGGCCGCCAACGCCTTTCTGCTGAACGACTACCTCGCGTACCGGCGGCGGCGCCGGCATGCCGTGCTGACCTGGGCCCTCCCGCGGCCGAAGACCTACCCGCTGGCCCGGTACATCGCGATCGGCCTCGCCCTCGTCGTCGTCTACAAGTTCCTGGTCCTGCGCTGGCCGCTCGACCGCATGTTCGGCGAGCTGATGATGTTCGTCTACTACGGCCTGGTCTACCCGCTGAGCTTCACGGTGCGGCGCGGGTTCTACGAGGGCGGGCTGTGGCTGGAGCGCCGGTTCGTGCGTTACGACGACATCACGGGGTTGACGTGGCGGGAAGGGAAGTCACCACGGCTCATCGTGGTGTCGGGGCACCAGCAGCGGGCGGGCGGGATCGTCGTGCCGGGCGAGCACTACGGCGAAGCGCGGCGCCTGCTTCGCGACCGCCTCAAGTCGCACGCGCTGCACCTGCAGAAGTCGCTGCTGGACCTGGGCGGCCACGACGACCGGGACGTCGTATAGGCGGAAGGGGATAGGGGAAAGGCGGAAGGGGAGAGGCTCGGCCTTTGCCCTTTGCCCTGTTCTACTGCCACCCCATGATCCACTGGATCATGCCGCGGCTCTGCATGGCCATGGGGTCGGAGAGGAAGCGGCCGGGCGTCCCCCACACGAACAGCAGGATCACGATGACCATGATGTCGTACTGCCAGGTGGCGCGCTCGTAGGTCCAGAACAGGCCGCGCCAGATGATCATCACGGGCAGCGTCATGACCTTGCGGACCGTGCCCATCTGGGTCGCCGGAATCGGCGCGGGCGCCGTGCCGGCGTGGACGGCTTCGAGGCTGCGGCCGGCCTTGAGTTCCCGGTACGTGAAGTAGATGCGGTCCAGCACGGTCACGACGGACAGTACCAGGATCACCCACATCACGGCGGCCATGCGGTTGGTGAACGCGCCGATCATGAACAGCACGATCCGCTCGGGCCGTTCCATGAAGCCGACCTTGCACTTTTCAACCAGCGACTCGGCGCGGGCGCGCGTGTAACTGGTGAGGACGGCGAACATCATGGCGAGTGAGGTGATCAGCACGTAGTCGCCGTGGCCGCTGCCGCGGGAGTTGTAGAGCGCGATGAGGCCGATGAACAGCGCGATGTCCGAGAAGCGGTCCATGACCGAATCCCAGAACCCGCCGAACGCGCTGGCGATGCCGCGCTCGTACGCGACCTTGCCGTCGATGTAGTCGAAGATGTTGGCGACCAGCATCCACCACCCGGCGGGCACAAACTCGCCCTGCGCCAGCTTCCACGCCGCGTAGAAGTTGATCACCACGCCGGTGAGCGTCAGCACATTCGGGTGAATGCGCAGCCGGGAGCAGGTGTGGATAATCGCCTGCAGCGGGAAGTTGAAAATGAACCCGATGAAGCCTGTGAAAGTCATTGCTTCGTATAATCAGGGCGTTGGCCGTCTGGTTGCCGGACGCGCCATCTTATTCCATGGCCATTGAGGACCTCAAGCACCAGATCTCGAGGCTGCCCGAACAGCCCGGGGTCTACGTGTACCTGGATGCCGGGGGCCAGACGCTCTACGTGGGCAAGGCCTCGCACCTGCGGGACCGGGTCGGCAGCTACCTGAACGCCCGCGGGACGTCCCCGCGCCACGACCTGCTGCTGGACGCGGCGGCGCGCCTCGAGGTGATCGTGACCGATTCGGTCAGCGAGGCCTTGATGCTGGAGGCCAATCTCATCAAGCAGCGCCATCCGCGCTTCAACATCATGCTGCGGGATGACAAGCACTACCCGTTCCTGGTGCTGACGGTGGCCGAGCCGTGCCCGCGGGTGCTGGTGGCGCGGCGGGTGGAGCGGGACGGCAACGTGTACGCCGGCCCGTACATGCCGTCGAGCCTGGCGCGACGGACCATGCAGCTGACACACCGCGTGCTCGGCATCCGCTCGTGCAACGAGAAGATCGACGGCCAGCGCGATCGCCCCTGCCTCGAGTACGACATCGGGCGCTGCCTGGCCCCCTGCGTGGCGGCCATCTGCTCGGACGCCGCGTATGCCACGGCGGTGGAGAAGACGCGGCTCCTGCTCGGCGGGCGGACCGGCGAGCTCGTCGAGCAGTTGACGGCCGAGATGACCGCGGCGGCGGAGCGCGAAGCCTACGAACAGGCGGCGCACCTGCGCGACGGGATCCGCACCCTCGAGGCGCTGCGCGGCCGTCAACAGAAGATGGCCACGCCGGCGGCCGGCGACCGGGATGCCTTCGGCGTGAAGACCGGCCCCTCGGGCACCGTGCTCCAGGTGTTCCTGGTCCGCCGGGGCCGCGTGATCGACCGCGTGGAATTGATGGCCGACGCCGAGAGCGCGGGCGCGCCGGAATCCGATGTCCTGGGTGCGGCCATCTCCCAGTTCTACGAGGACCGTGAGGTTCCGCCCGAGATTCACGTGGCCCACGTGCCGGACGATCGGGACGCGCTCGAGGCCTGGCTCGGCGCCCGTGCCGGACGCCAGGTGGCCATCGTCGTCCCGCGCGGGCCGGATCGGCGGGGGCTGCTCGACCTGGCCACGCGCAACGCGTCGATGGCGTACCAGTCCAGGTTCAGCGGGGGTGCCGCGGCCAACTACGAGGCCCTCGAGCAACTCCGCGAGATCCTCGGCCTGGCGTCCTTCCCCCGGCGGATCGAGTGTTTCGACATCTCGACGCTGCAGGGTGCAGAGACCGTGGCCTCGATGGTGGTCTGCGAAGACGGCCGGATGCGCAGGTCCGACTACCGGAAGTTCCGCGTGCGGACGTCCATCCAGCCCGGCGGGCGCGAGAAGCCAGACGATTTCGCGGCGATGCACGAGGTGGTCCAGCGGCGCTACCAGAAGATCCTGGCGCTCGGTGGACCGTTCCCGGACCTGATCGTCATCGATGGCGGCAAGGGCCAGCTCGAAGCGGCCTACGCGGCGCTGGAGTCACTGGGCCTGTCGAACCTGGTGGCCGTCGGCCTCGCGAAGAAGGAAGAACTGGTGGTGACGCGCGACCGGCCCGAGCCGATCGCGCTGCCGGTGAACCACCCGTCGCTCCTGTTGCTGCAGCGGATCCGGGACGAAGCGCACCGCGTCGCCGTCACGTTCCACCGGAACGCGCGCACCGCGCGCGACCTGCGATCCGAGCTCGACGATATCCGCGGCATCGGCCCGCGGCGACGCCGCGCGCTGCTCGAGGCCTTCGGCAGCGTGTCCGGCGTCCGCCGCGCCAGCCGCGAGGATCTCTCCGCCGTGGTCGGCACGAAGGCCGCCGACGCGGTCCTCTCCCACTTCGCCCGGGAGTCCTGAGTGTGTTAGCCTGATTCTTTCCTGATGGGAGATTCCGTGTCGCCAGCGAAAGCGCGTGTCGTGTCGGGTATGCGGCCGACGGGCCGCCTGCACCTCGGTCACCTCGTGGGCGCCCTCAACAACTGGGTGTCGCTCCAGCGGCAGTACGAGTGTTTCTACTTCGTCGCCGATTGGCACGCCCTGACGAGCGAGTACGCCGGGACCGACGACGTGGCGAGCTACGCGTATTCGAACGTGGCGGACTGGATCGCGGCCGGCATCGACCCGGCCATCAGCACGATCTTCGTGCAGTCGCTGGTGCCCGAGCACGCGGAGCTGCACCTGCTGCTGTCCATGATCATTCCCATCCCATGGCTGGAGCGCGTGCCCACCTACAAGGAACAGCGCGACCAGCTGTCGGAGAAGGACCTGTCGACCTACGGGTTCCTCGGCTACCCGCTGCTGCAGACGGCCGACATCATCATCTACAACGCGCAGTACGTGCCCGTCGGCGAGGACCAGGTGCCGCACCTCGAGCTGTCGCGCGAAGTGGTGCGCCGCTTCCACGCGTTCTACGGCGAGACGTTCGTCGAGCCGCAGCCGCTGCTGACGCGCTTTGCCCGCCTGCCCGGCCTCGACAACCGGAAGATGAGCAAGAGCTACGGCAACGCCATCGACCTCGCCGATGACAGCGAGACCGTGCGCAAGAAGGTGATGCAGATGTACACCGACCCCGCGCGCGTCCGGGCCGACATCCCGGGCACCGTCGAGGGGAACCCGGTCTTCACGTACCACGACGCCTTCAACGACGACCTGGACGAGGTGGCGGATCTGAAGGTGCGGTACCGCACCGGCAAGGTGGGCGACGTCGAGGTCAAGAAGAAGCTGATCGTCGCGATCGAGAAGACCCTGGAGCCGATGCGTGCGCGCCGCGAGGAACTGCTGGCGCGTCCCGATTCGCTCCGCGACATCATCCAGGACGGGTCGAAGCGCGCCCGGGACGTGGCCCGTGACACGATGGCCCGCGTTCGCGACAACATGAAGATCGCCTACCGGTAATGCAGCCCATCCCGTCTCCCGTTGCCACGCAGTTCGAGTCGTCGCCCGACGCCTACCGCGTCACGCTGGACCAGTTCTCCGGCCCGCTCGACCTGCTGATACACCTCATCAAGAAGAACGAGGTGAGCATCTACGACATCCCGATCGCGATCATCACGCGGCAGTACCTCGAGTACATCGAGTTGATGGACGAACTGGACCTGGACGTGGCCGGCGAGTTCCTCGTGATGGCGGCGACGCTGATCCACATCAAGTCGCGGATGCTGCTTCCGCGCCCCGATCCGTCGCAGGAGGATGCCGAAGAGGATCCGCGGGAGTTGCTGGTCAACCGGCTGCTCGAATACCAGAAGTACAAGACCGCGGCCAACCTGCTCCACGAGCGCGAGGAGGTGCGGAGCGCGCAGTGGCAGCGGCCCGACCAGCGGGTCGCCGAGATCGCGGGCGAGGAATACGAACCCGAGGTCGAGGTGGACCTGTTCAGCCTGATGGCGGCGTTCAAGGCCGTGCTCGACCGCGCGCGCCAGCGGCCTCGGCTGGCGCTGCCGTCGGAGCAGATTCCGATCGAGACGCGCATCGAGCAGTTGCTGGGCCGGCTGTCCGAGACCGAGGCGTGCGGCTTCGAGGACCTGTTCGACGACGTGCAGTCGCGGCCGGGGCTGATCGTGACGTTCCTCGCGCTGCTCGAGATGATTCGACTTAGACTGATCCGCGTCTTCCAGGCGGGCATGTTCGGCGCGATACGGATTTACAAGCGGGCGACGCCCGACGAGAACACGAGATAGGCGACAGGCGGAAGGGGAAAGGCGGATGGACAACCAGGTGCCTTTCGCCTTTGACCTTCACCCTGCCGAGTGACGATAGGAACGAGGCAATGGCAGAACGGAAGAAACCGGCGGGCACGGGCAAGAAGCGCAAGCCGGAACGCGTCAAGCCCGTCGAAACACGGAGCGCGGGGACCGCCGCGGTGGTTGGGGATCCGCCTGCAGGGACGTCGGCGTCCGAACCGGCGGCGGACACACCGTGGCCGCCCGACGAATCGCTGGTGCAGGCGGACGTCGTGGCGGGGATTGACCTGCCCGCCGCGCCGGAACCCGCGCTCGAACCGCCCGTGTCCGAGGAGCTGAAGGCCATCGTCGAAGCCCTGATCTTCGCCGCGCCCGAACCGCTGACCCTCCGCGCGCTGGGCAAGGTGCTCGCGAGCGAGCCCCGGGAAGACGTGGAGCGTGCGGTCGAGGCGTTGAAGCAGGACTACGCGCAGCAGCGCGGGCTGCAGCTGGTGGAAATCGCGGGCGGCCTGCAGATCGTGACGCGGACGGACCTGAACGAATGGGTACGCCGCCTGTTCCACGAGCGCAAGTCGACGAAGCTGTCGGTGCAGGCGCTCGAGACGCTGGCCGTCATCGCCTACCGCCAGCCGGTGACGTCCGCCGAGATCACGGAAATCCGCGGCGTCAACACGTCGGGTGTCATCTCGACGCTCGTCGAGCGCAAGCTCATCAAGATCTCGGGCCGCAAGCGGGTCGTGGGCCGGCCGTTCCTCTACGCGACGACCCGCGAGTTCCTGATGCGCTTCGGCCTCAACGACCTTTCCGACCTCCCGAAGATCGAGGATATGGCCGAGCTCCTCGGTTTCGATCTGTCGACGGCGCTGGCCGAGCCGATGCCTTCCGATCAGCTGCTCCCGCTGGACGTGGAGGACGTGCCGGAGCCGGCTTTCGATCCCACGGCTTCAGTTTCCCTTTCGGACGAGGGCGATCCGGCGGCCGGCCTTCCGGCGGACGAGAGTCCGGCCGATGGGAATCGGGACGCCGGGTCTCGTCGCGATGATCGTCCTCTCGGCGACCCTCCGGACGACGAGAGTCCGGACGACGAGTCTCCGGGCGGCGAAACGACCCACTAGGCCTGCCCGGCCGGCTGTCCCCACCCTTGGGCAGCAGATGCGGGGCGAGATCCTCGCCCGGCGTCTGGCGCTTTTCCGAACCCCGAGGCCTCGGCGCGAAGCCCGGCTTCTGCGCGCGCGTCTCCGTTCGCGATCCGTACTCGCCCGAGCCCTTTGGCCGTGGCGGCCTGCGATCGATCAAGTGCGGGGCGAGGTCCTCGCCCGGCGCCTGGCGCTTCTCCGAACCCCGAGGCCTGGGCGCGAACGCCGGCGTTGGCGGTCGCGCGCCTGCACGCGGCCCGGGCCCGTCCGGGGGTTTGGGGCGCGCCGGCTTCCGGCCAATGAGGTGCGGCGCGAGATCGCCGCCCGGCAATGGCGTCGGACGGTGCGCCGCATCTTCGCGGCCGGGAACCGGCCCAAGCAGGCCGGACGCCCGCTTCAGCCGTTCCACTTCGGCCGCCGTCAAGTCGCGGTGCTTGCCTGTCTCGAGACGCGTGTCACTGATCGGGCCGAACCGGACGCGGCGCAACCGCACCACCGGGTGCCCGATGGCGTCGCACATGTCGCGCACCTGCCGCGTCCGGCCTTCGCGAATCACGAGGGCGATGATCGACTGGTCCTCGCGGGCACCAAGCCCCGTTTCCGCCAGCCTCACGGTGGCGGGAGCCGTCCGCTTGCCGTCGAGCGCGATCCCGCGCCGCAGACGTTCGATGCCGCGGTCGTCCGGTACGCCGCGCACCTTCGCGTGATACTCGCGTTCCACCTCGTGGCGTGGATGCAGCAGGCGCTCGGCCAGCGAGCCGTCGTTGGTGAGGATCAGCAGGCCCTCGGAGTCGTAATCCAGCCGACCGACCGGGTACACGTACTCGCGGACGTCGGGGATGAGATCGATGACCGTCGGCCGCTGCTCGGGGTCCTTCCGTGTCGTCACGTAGCCCCGCGGCTTGTTCAGCAGGATGTAGCGGTGCTCGGTGGCCACATGGATGCGCGAGCCATCCACGCGGATGTCGTCGGCGGCCGGGTCCGCCTTCGTGCCGAGCGCGGTGATCGTGGTGCCGTTGACCGTCACGCGGCCGTTGGTGATCAGCTCTTCGGACGCCCGTCGCGAGGCGACGCCCGCCGCGGAGAGGATCTTCTGTAGTCGTTCCATCTGTTTGCTCATTCGATGCACCCAGGACTGAAGTCCTGGGCCACATTCCGCCACCGTACGTGGCACAGGGCTTCAGCCCTGTGTCCTGTCACATTCCGCCACCGCACGTGGCACAGGGCTTCAGCCCTGTGTCCTGTCACATTCCGCCACCGTACGTGGCACAGGGCTTCAGCCCTGTGTCCTGTCACATTCCGCCACCGTACGTGGCACAGGGCTTCAGCCCTGTGTCTCACTGCCGCAAGAGAGCGGCAAAGAAGTCGACCAGCCTCCAGACCTCGCCGTAGCCCTGCTGCTGGTCCAGTTCCGCGTGGGTAATGACACCGCTGAGCAGCGCGCGCACCCGGGTCTTGCCCCGCAGGTAGCGCTCCATCTGCAGCGTCTCGATCGACGGTATCACCGTGTCGTCGGTCCCGTGCAGCAAAAACACCGTGCACACCGGCGGCGGGTTGAGGTCCGGCGACAGGGTCCGGTCCACCGGGTGCGTTTCGACCAGCGGCAGGACGAGCCGGCCGAGCTGTTCGACGTCGCGGTCGTTCACCATCCGCATGTAGGCCCGCGACGGCTCCGGCAGCGCGTCGGCCATCGCCAGCGCCTTGTCGAACGTCCCCTTGGCGAGCCGCTTGTCGATCAGTTCGTAGTGACCGGCCAGCAGGTAGGTGAGGATCGCGTCCTTGAGCGGCTGGACCTGACCGGCCGGCACCACGCGCTCGGCCACGTCCAGCAGGATGATCACGACGCCGTAGTCGTGCGGGCGGCGATAGGTTTCCGCCGGGGCGCTGGATGCGCCGGGGCTGAAGCCCCGGCCTACATTCGGAGGAGCAGCGGTGTCGGCATTCGGAGGAGCAGCGGTGTCGGCATTCGGAGGAGCAGTGGTGTAGGCATTCGGAGCAGCAGTGGTGTAGGCCGGGGCTTCAGCCCCGGCGACAGGCGCCAGCGCGGGCTCCTTTCCCGTGCACAGGTAGCGCAGCACCCGCGGGAAGTCGCTGTGCCCCCCGAACGAAAAGACGAAGTCCACGATGGGACGCAACGCCGGCCGCCCGGCGGCCACGATCGACAGCCCGCCCGAGAAGCTGATCCCGACCATGCCAACGTGGCCGGATGGCGCCAGCCGACGCTGCTGCGACAGCCAGATCGCCGAATCCTCGATCATGTCGACCGTGCGCGCGCTGATGTCGAAGCGCTTCAGGTCCGGGGTGTCTGGCGTGATCACGGCTACGCCCACGCGGGCCATCTCGTAGGCCAGGCCGTACAGCCGCGGCTCGTCGATACCGAGCATATTGACGCCGGCCATCAGCGTCACCGCGCGGCGGATGTGCCTGGGCACGTAGACCCGCGTCGGCAGCGGGCCGTGGCGGGACGGGACGGTCGTCATCTCGACGATGACGTCCTCGTCTTCCCAGGCGAGCGCTTCGGTGATCGGTCCCTCGAGGTGCGAGAAGCGGGCGAACACCGCCGCGGCCCTGGTGTAGGAACGCAGGTAGGGCGCAGAGATCGACGCGGCGGTCGCGATGACGACGAGGCCGACCGCGAGGGACTGAAGGCGCATCCGCCGCATGTTACACTCATCGGCCGGGGTGGCGGGCGGCGAACCGCGGGGACGTTGCGAACGCGGGTCTGAAGACCCGCGGCTACGCCTGGGACAGTACGCAGCCACGGACCTTTCCGCCTCCGCGCGGAGCGCTACGGCGAGACCTCGACGAAGCTCGGAGAGCGAAGTCGGGCAGGTCCAGGAATCAGGGTCACCATGATCATCGCCATTGACGGTCCGTCGGGAGTGGGCAAGGGCACCGTGGCGCGGGCCGTGGCTGCGGCCCTTGGTGTCAAGCACGTCGATACGGGCGCCATGTACCGCGCCGTCGCGTGGCGCGCCGAGCAACTTGGCCTGCCGCTCGACGACGAGGCGCAGATCGAGCAACTGGCTACCGGGTGCGCGATCGCGATCAACGGCAGCGAGATCACCATCGACGGTGCGGACGCATCCCAGGCGATCCGGACGCCCGAGATCGATCGAGCCACGACGCGGATCGCCCGGCTCCCGAACGTCCGGGCGGCCCTGGTGGCTCGCCAGCGCGCGATGGGCCTGGCCGGCGGCGTCGTGATGGAGGGCCGCGACATCGGAACGGTGGTGTTTCCGGACGCCGACGTGAAGATCTTCCTGGATGCGTCGGCCGACGAACGAGCCCGGCGGCGCGCGCACGATCCGGCGCATACGTCGAGCCAGACGCAGCAGTTGGCCGACATCGCCCAGGCCATGCAGAAGCGGGACGAGAGCGACAGGACCCGCCGGGCCTCACCGCTGGCCCGGGCGGAGGATGCCGTGCTCATCGATACGACGGAGATGCCGATCCCGCAAGTCGTTGAGCGCGTTATGGATATCGTTGCAGGGAAAAGGGGAACGGGGAAAGGCTGAAGGCGGCCGTTCCGTCTTTTCCCTTCCGCCTTTCGCCTTTCCCGGTCATTGACCCGCTCCCCTAAATTCCGTATACTCAATAGCTTGTGGTCAGGTTAAACACTTGGACCACCATCCTCAGCAGCCGGCGCTGAACAACAAGACCGGCAATCCACGAAGTGCAGGAGGACGCGCAAGGCATGTCGAATGTTGAAGGAACGGACGTCCCGGACCTGGCAGCGCAGGCAGGGGAGTCAACCAAACGGACCTCGAAAGGGGCGCCGATCAAGACGCTGACACGACTGGGGGGCATCGACGACGAAAACGTCGATCAGGACGAGGTGGCCCGCCTGTTGAGCTTGTACGACAACAGCTTCCGGAATATTTCCGAAGGCGAAGTCGTCAAGGGCACGGTCCTGAAAGTGACCGAGTCTGCCGTCATCGTCGACGTCGGCTACAAGTCGGAGGGCGTCATTCAACTGAATGAGTTCATCGACGAGACCGGGCAGGTGACCGTGCAGCCCGGCGACCTGGTTGACGTTCTGCTCGAGCGGACCGAAGACAAGGACGGGTACGTCGTCCTCTCCCGCGAAAAAGCGGAGAAGATGAAGATCTGGGACGAGATCGAGAAGGCCTATGCGGATCGCAAGGTCGTCATCGGTCGCGTCATCGAGCGCATCAAGGGCGGCCTGGCCGTCGACATCGGCGTGCGGGCGTTCCTGCCCGGCTCGCAGGTGGATGTGCGTCCCGTGCGGAATCTGGATGCCCTGAAGAACCAGGAACTCCGGATGCGCGTCATCAAGGTGAACAAGAAGCGCGGGAACATCGTCCTGTCGCGCAAGGTTCTCCTCGAAGAAGAGAACGCCGAGAAGAAGAAGTACACGCTGGCCACGCTGGCCGAGGGCAAGGTGCTGCGCGGCACGGTGAAGAACATCACCGACTACGGCGCGTTCATCGACCTCGGCGGCATCGACGGCCTGCTGCACATCACCGACATGTCGTGGGGCCGCGTGGGCCATCCGTCGGAGGTCTTCAAGGTCAACGACGAGATCGACGTGATCGTGCTGAAGTACGACGCGACCAGCGAGCGCGTGTCGCTGGGCCACAAGCAGCTGGTGGCCGATCCGTGGAGCAACGTGACGGACCGGTACCCGGTGGGCGCGCGGATGTCGGGCAAGGTGGTCAGCCTGACGGACTACGGCGCGTTCATCGAGCTCGAGCCGGGCGTCGAGGGCCTGATCCACGTCTCCGAGATGACGTGGAGCAAGCGGGTGAAGCACCCGTCGAAGATCCTCAACCAGGGGGACAGCGTCGAGGCGATGGTCCTGGGCGTGGACCCGACGGCGCGGCGCATCTCGCTCGGTCTCAAGCAGATCGAGAGCAACCCGTGGCACGAACTGGCCTCCCGCTACCCGGTGGGCGCAAAGATCGTCGGCAAGGTGCGGAACCTGACCGAGTTCGGCGCGTTCGTCGAGGTGGAAGAGGACATCGACGGCCTGATCCACATCTCCGACATGTCGTGGAGCAAGCGGATCAAGCACCCGTCCGAGGTGCTGAAGAAGGGCGACAAGGTCGAGGCGATCGTGCTGAATATCGACGCCGAGAACCAGCGGCTGTCGCTGGGCCTGAAGCAGCTCGCCACGGATATCTGGGACGAGTTCTTCTCGCAGCACCAGGTGGGCGACACGATTGACGGCAAGGTGGTCCGGATGACCAACTTTGGCGCGTTCGTGGAGCTGGCCGAGGGCATCGAGGGCCTGATCCACGTATCCGAGTTCGACGATCAGCTGGAAGAGAAGATCGAACTCGAGGTGGAGAAGACCTACCCGATGAAGATCATCAAGCTGAGCCCGTCGGAGCGGAAGATCGGGCTGAGCATCCGCGCCATGCGGGTCGATCAGGATCGGGCGGACTGGGCGACGTATTCCGACAGCACCGGGAAGCCGCAAGCCACGCTGGCCGATCACTTCAAGATGCAGCAGCGCGAAGAGCAGTCGGACGAGAATTAGTGGCAGGTGTAGCCCCGGGTCTTCGGACCCGGGTTGGTAGCGCCCGGAGGCATGGTGCCTCCGGGCCTGCTTCACGAGTCATCGATGACCAAAGCCGAACTCGTCGAAGAAGTGTCCCGCGTGTCCGACCTCACCAAGAAACACTCCGAGGTCATTGTCGACACGGTGTTCCGCAGCATCATCGACGCGCTCCAGAAGGGCGAGAAGATCGAGTTGCGGGGCTTCGGGAGTTTCCGCCTGCGCCAGCGCGAACCGCGCAAGGGGCGAAACCCGAAGACAGGGGCCCGGGTGGACGTGCCGCCGAAGCGCGTGCCGTACTTCAAGCCCGGCAAGGAGCTGAAAGACCTGATCAACCAGGAACTCGAGGCCGAGCCCTCGGCCGGAGCGGCGCTGACCGATGTCGTCCCGCCCGCGGACGACAACGCGCCGCCGGCGGCCAGCTAGTCCGGAACCATCGTGGAACGCATCTGGTCGCCATGGCGGCTGCAGTACGTCAGCAAGGCCGGTGACGACACGCCCGCGTGCGTGTTCTGCGCCGCGCAGCAGGGCGGCGACAACGGGAGGCTCGTGGTGCACCAGGGCCAGGCCGCCTTCGTCATCCTCAACAAGTTTCCCTACAACAGCGGTCACGTGATGATCGTGCCCCGGCGCCACATCGCGACGCTCGGATCGGCGTCGCCGGCCGAGCGGGCCGAGATGATGGAACTGACCGAGTTGACCGAGCGGGCCATGACCGAGGTCTACCGGCCTCAGGGGCTGAACGTCGGCATGAACCTGGGCCGGGCGGCGGGCGCCGGCATCGTGGACCACATGCACATCCATGTCGTGCCGCGGTGGAACGGCGACACGAACTTCTTCACGGTGGTGGGCGAGGTGCGCGTGATGCCCGAGGATCTCGAGCAGGCCGCCGAGCGCCTGCGGCCGGTGTTTGCGCGGTTGAGCGAACCGCGGGCGTAGCCGCGGGCCTTGAGGCCCGCGTTCGTGATGCACGGACCTGAAGGTCCGTGGCTACACGGCAACGATGTCGGCCGGGGCTTCAGAATAGATGTAGGCCGGGGCTTCAGCCCCGGCGAGCGACGAACCCGATGATCCTCGAACTCACTCCCGCCCAGATTGCATTCCACACCTCCATCGAGGAGTTTGCCCGGACCCACGTCGAACCCGTGGCGTCTCACATCGACGAGAGCGGCGACTTCCCGGTGACGCTCCTGCGCCAGGCCGGCGAACGCGGACTGATGGGCGTCGCCGTGCCGCAGGCCTGGGGCGGCGGCGGGCGCGACTACCTCAGTTATGCCCTCGGCATCGAGGCGGTGTCGCGCGCCAGCGCCACCGTCGGCGTCATCCTGATCGTCAACAACTCGCTGGTTGGCGAGGTGCTGGCGCGATTCGGGTCGGACATGCACCGCGAGCGCTGGCTGCGGCCCCTCGCGTCGGGACACGCCATCGGGGCGTTCGGCCTGTCGGAAGAGAACGCCGGGACCGACGCGGCCAACGTCGAGATGCAGGCGACGCTGGTCGACGAGGGCCGCGCGTACAGCCTGACGGGCCGGAAGGTCTGGGTGGCGTGCGCCGAGGCGGCCAACGTGGCGCTGGTCTTCGCGGTGACGCGGCCCGGCCTGCGCGCGCACGGCATCACCGCGTTCCTCGTGCCCCTGAGCACGCCCGGCATCGAACGCACGGCGCGCGCGGATTCGCTGGGCGTGCGGGGGCTCGGCTGCATGGACCTGACCTTCATGGATGTCCGCGTGCCGGCCGATCACACAGTGGGCGCGGTCAACGAAGGCTTCAAGGTGGCGATGTGGGCGCTCGAAGGGGGCCGGGTGGCCATCGCGGCGCAGGCGCTCGGGATCGGGCAGGCGGCGCTCGACGAAGCGCTGGCGCATTCGAAATCGCGACAGACCTTCGGCAAGCCGATCGCCAGCTACGAGGCCATCCAGTTCATGCTCGCGGACATGGCCACCGAACTCGATGCCGCGCGGATGCTGACCTACAAGGCCGCGTCGCTCAAGGCCACGCAGCCCAGCATTGTCACCGAAGCGGCACAGGCGAAGCTGGCGGCGTCCGAGGCGGCCCACAAGGCCGCCGACAAGGCGATGCAGATCCTCGCGTCGGCGGGGTATCGGCGCGGGTCGAAAGTGGAACGTTACTTCCGCGATGCGCGCGCCACCGAGATCTACCAGGGCACGTCCGAGACCCAGCGCATGGTCATCGCCGAGCGCGTCCTCGGTCTCCGGCGGCACTGACCGGGCGCGACATCAGCGCGACTTGTCGACGCCCCACTTGCCCGCGCCCTTGCTCGCGATCAGAAGAAAGACGAAGGCGTAGAGCGCGGACAGTTCTCCCTGGTTCATGCCCGGGAGGAGTTTCTCGCCGGACTGGAACTTCCAGTGAAACTGCACGTAGGCGACCGCCATCGTCCCGCTCGAAATGAATGCCGCCGTCCGGGTCTGCAGGCCTAGCATCACGGCCAGCCCGCCCAGAAGCTCAATCAGGCCACCCCACCACAATTGCGAGCCGAACGGCGCCTGGGATGGTGCCAGCAGCCCCAGGACGATCTGCATCCCGTGAAACGCAAACATGAAACCCGAGACGATCCGCAGCAGTGCGTACGCGGACTCCGTGATCTTCTCCTGGCTCGTCATTAGAAATCTCCCGCTGTTCATTCCAGGTTGCAGCCGCCGGGGCCTCCCTGGAGCCTGGCGCGTCACACGGCGGCGTTTCTGCTTCGACTCATCATAGCCGGAGCCGCACCGATCGCCGGCCTCTTGCCGCGCTTCGTCAGCCCATCGAACGCGTTCAGGTTGCGCTTGACAGAAGGTATCGAAGTGATATCATGGTAATAGCATTCAAGGAGGCCTATGAAACCGAACGTGAGTCTGACGAACGTCGAACGCGCCGTGACCGTCGCCAACGGGTGGACCATGCTGGTCCTCCTACTGGCCCTAATCGTGGCGGATGTCGGGTTGTTCATCTACGCCCTCGCCGCAGGAATCCAGGCGACGGGCGAACCCCTCGTGCTCCCGCTGGTGGTGAGCCTCCTGCTCCTGCCCGTGCTGATCATCCTGATGACGGGCTTTTTCGCGCTGCAGCCCAATGAGGCGCGCGTGCTGATCCTCTTCGGCGCGTATCGAGGGACGGTGCGGGTGTCAGGCTTCCATTGGGGCAATCCGTTCTACTCCAACGGGCCCCAGCAAATGGCGGCGCGCATGGCGGCAGCCAAGGCGGGGCAGAAGCCCGAGCCGGCGGCTTCGGCGCGGCCTGGCCGCAACAAGGTGTCGCTGCGGGCGCGCACGTACAATTCCCCGGCCATCAAGGTCAACGACAAGCGCGGCAATCCCATCGAGATCGCCGCGGTCGTCGTGTGGCGCGTCCAGGACACGGCGCAGGCGCTCTTCGACGTGGACAACTTCGAGACCTACATCCAGACGCAAAGCGAGTCCGCCTTGCGTCACCTGGCCAGCCTCTACGCCTATGACGACGGCGAGGAGAACGAGAGCACGCTGCGCAGCAACGTGGACGACGTGTCGCAGGCGCTGCGCACCGAGTTGCTCGAACGGCTGGGCAAGGCCGGCGTGGTGGTCGACGAGGCGCGGTTGACGCACCTGGCGTATGCGCAGGAGATTGCCCAGGCGATGCTGCGGCGCCAGCAGGCCGAGGCCGTGATCGCGGCGCGGCAGAAGATCGTCCACGGTGCCGTCAGCATGGTCGACATGGCGCTGAAGGAGCTGGCGGAGAAGGGCGTGGTGACGCTGGACGACGAGCGCAAGGCTGCCATGGTCAGCAACCTCATGGTGGTGCTCTGCGGCGAATCGGAAGTGCACCCGGTGGTCAACGCCGGGACGCTGTACAACTGAGCCGAGGCATGGCTGATCGAAAGTCGTTCCTGATGCGGATCGATCCTGCGCTCTGGGCTGATCTCGAGGCCTGGGCGCAGGACGAGTTGCGGAGCGTCAACGGACAGATCGAGTACCTGTTGCGGCAGGCGGTGCAGAAGCGCAGAGGATCGGCCTCCGGGGCCAAGACTCCACCGGCCAGGAACCCGGCCGATAGGGCAGGCTAAAGGGCAAAGGGCAAAGGGCAAAGGGAAAAGGCGAAAGGCGAAAGGCTAAAAGTCGGAGCCCACTGGCTTCCGCCTTTTCCCTTCCGCCTTTTCCCTATCGCCTAACGCCTAACGCCTAACGCCTAACGCCTAACGCCTAACGCCTAGTTGAACGTGTATCGGAAGCTCAGCATCATCGTGTAGACGTCGGACGCACCCGCCGTGCGCAGGAACGTCTTGCTGATCAACTGCGGCCCGGCCGACGTGCTGATCGTGGCCAGGCGATACGCCAGCGCGCCATTGGCGTCCGCCGTGGGATTGGTCAGGATCCGGTTCTGGTACATGGCGTAGCCGACGCCCCAGCCGTGGTTGAGCAGGTTGCCGAAGTTCAGGATGTCGAGGCGGATCTGCCCGGTATGCCGGGCGTTGCCGATCTTCCCGAACACATCCTGCATGATGCTCAGGTCCATGCGCTTGAGCATCGGGTAGAACAGTGCGCCGCGCTTCATGTACTCGCCGCGGTGCTGGCTGAGGTACGAGTCCTGGCTGATGTAGGCGTCGAACGCGGCCGCCTGGTCGGCCGGCGTGAACGAGACGCCGCTCGACGTGAACTGGACGAAGTTCATCTCCGACGTGTTGCGCGGGATGTAGATCAAATCGTTGGCCGTGGCGGTGTCGCCGTTGGCGTCGCCCGAGAAGACGTAGCTGGCGCTGCCCGCGGCCTGGACGTTGAAGAACGCGGACACCGTCGTCGCGCCCATCCCGAGGTACCGCTTGGTGTACGACGCGTTGATGAAGAACCGGTGCCCCCCCATGTTGGACGAGTAGCCCAGGCCCGGGTTGTTGGGATCCCGGGAGATGGCATTGCCCGTCCACGACCCGGAGGCAATCGACCCCGCGTCCACCGTGTTCTCGGATTTCCCGTAGCTGTACGCGGCCTTGAACTGGAGCCCGTTCTTCAGCGGGCGCGAGAGCGTCGCGGCGACGTTCCACGAGCGCCCGACGCTCTGGTTTCCCAGCACCATGTTCTGAACGATCTGGTTGCCCGTGACGTTGTTGATGCGCGTCACGCAGCCGCCGACCTGCCCGGCGGACGCGCACGAGGTGCCGACCCACCGCGGGCGGGTGTCCGCGCCCGTGTACGCCGACTGCGCCGCCGGCAGGTTGGCGTTGATGTACGAGACGCCGTTGACGTCGCGGTTGTAGATGTACTCGCCCGTCGCGATGAAGTCGCCCGGGAGCCGCCTGTCGACGGCGATGTTGGTCCGCCACGTCTGCGGGAACTTGAAGTTGGGGTCTGTCACCGCGAGATCGACGCTGGCGGCCGGCGCACCGGTCACCGTGGCCGGCTTGTACTGATCGGGATTCGGGTTGAATGGATACGCGGTGGTGTTGCTCGTCTGGACCAGTCCGGTCAGCATGCCGGTGTTGCCAATCTGGTTCGAGATCCAGACGTAGGCGGGCTTGCCGGTGAACACGCCGGTGCCGCCGCGCACCTGCGTGGTGCCGTCGCCGGACACGTTCCAGTTGAAGCCGAGGCGCGGCGACCAGAGCGGCGACGCCTTCGGCAGCGCCCCCGTGTTGTACTGGATCGCGTTGCCGGACGCGTCGCGGAACGTGAGCGCATCAACGGCCGGGTTGTCATAGGCGGTAGCGCCGAACTTCGCGATGTCCACGCGCACGCCGCCCGTGATCGTCACGTTGGGCTGCGGGCGCCACTCGTCCTGGGCGTACAGGCTCGTGTACCACACGTCGAGCGGCTGAACCGGCTTGGTCAGGTTCGGGATGTTCATGTACCGGACCTGGAACAGCTTGAGCGCCACCGGCGACACCGTCCGGTTCGGGTTTGCGAGGTAGCCGTTCAGGTCGGTGTAGAAGTCCGACAGCGAGTTGTACACGTAGACGCTCTGCTTGCCCGGGAAGAACACGTTTTCCGAGTGGTACTTCTCGAACGAGCCGCCGACCGTCATCGAGTGGTTCTTGCCGAACTTCGTGAGGCTGTCCTGCGCTTGAAACGTGTTGTACCGCAGCTCGTTGTTCGGCGTGAACGGCTCGGTGCCGATCGAGGTATAGGTGGTGTTGCTGCCGTCCAGGATGTCGACGAACGGGAACAGCGTGCCCGCGGCGCCGCGGCTCTCGTCCTGTTTCGTGTAGCCCACGATCAGGCTGTTCGACAGGTGGCCGCCGATGACGGAGTTCCACTCGCCGATGCCCGACTTGATGTTCTCCAGGATCGAGTAGTTCGAGCCCTGGAAGTTCAGGAAGTTGGTGCTGAACGTCTGCCGGCCGTTCCCGAGTGACGAGGAGCTCGACAGGTTCACCGGAGTGCTGGAATTCAGCTGGTTGTAGCGGAACGTGACCTTGTTGTTGCCGTTGATGTTGTAGTCGCCCTTGACCAGGAACGGCTTGCCGGGCGTGGTCTTGCTGATGCCGTCGAACGGCCCGGTGCTGTACGTGAAGTTCGTCGAGAGAAACGAACTGATCGCGCTCAGATCGGACGCCAGCACCCGCGTGACGTTGCCGGTGGCGGCCACGCCGCCCGGGTTCGACTGGAACGTCGTCAAGGGCCGCGTGTCCTTCTGGGATTCGAAGCTCTCGAAGAAGAAGAACTTGTCCTTCAAGATCGGGCCGCCCACCCACTGGCCGATGTCGGTCGTTTTGAACGTCCCGGGATTGAACGCCAGGCCGGCGGCCTCCTTCCCGACGAACGACTGGTTTCGGTAGCGGTAGTACACGGACCCGCTGAACGAGTTCGTCCCGCTGCGGGTGACGGTGTTGACGCCGGCGCCGACGAAGTTGCCCTGGCGGACGTCAAACGGCGCCACGCTCACCTGCACCTGCTCAATCGCCTCGAGCGAGATGGGCGCCACCCCGGTCCGATCCCCGGGCTGGCCGGCCAGGCCGAACGAGTTGTTGAAGTACGACCCGTCGACCGTGATGTTGTTCAGCCGGTTGTCCTGGCCCGCGAAGGTGCCGCTGCCGCCGTACTGGGGCGACAGGCGCGTCATGTCGTTCATCCGCCCGGACACCGTCGGCAGGGCGGACAGTTCCTCGCGCAGGACGGCCGTGGCCGCACCCGTGTGGGACGAACTGAACACCGTGTCGGCCTGGCCAACAACGGTGACCGCCTCGGCGACGCCCGCCACGGCCAGCGACAACGCCAGGTCGGTGGCGGAGCCGAGGTTCACCACCTGGTTCTGCCGGATGTCGTCCTTGAATCCCCCGAGGGACGCCTTCACCGTGTACGGTCCACCCACGCGCATCGCGGGGATGAAGAAGCGTCCGTCCGCCTGGGTGACCGCCTCGTACGTGGACTTCGACGGCACGTGCACGGCGGTCACGGAGACGCCGGGCACGACACCGCCCTGGGCGTCGCGGACGACACCGGTCATGGACCCGGTCGTCACGCCCTGGGCGTGGACACGGGCGGCCGGCGCCAGAATGCCAATCAGCGCCAGAATCGCGGCAGCCCCGGCGCGCGGCTGGGCTCTGAGTCTCTGTGAACACATCATCTGAGTCACTCCTCTTCGGAACGGCTGGAATGGCCAAATACCACTCCGGGCTGGACAGGCGGGTACGAGTCGTTGGACGCGGGAGCCGGCGTGCGGGATCCGCGAAACGGGCGGCAAGGAAGCGCGGTCTTGCGCGGCGAGTCCGCTGAAACAGGCTGGAAACACGAAGGGCGCGGTTTCCCGCGCCCTCAGTGGCAGCCTCGCGCCTAACGCCTAACGCCTATCCCAGTATCTGCTTCGCGATGGTCACCAGCTGCATGTTCGACGTGCCTTCGTAGATCTGGCCGATCTTGGCGTCGCGCCAGAGCTTCTCGACCGGGTACTCCTTGACGAACCCGTTTCCGCCGAAGAGATTGATCGCCAGCGAACTCACGCGCTCGGCCACTTCGGACGAGTAGATCTTGCACATCGCCGCCTCGGTCAGGAACGGCTTGCCGGCGTCGCGGAGGCGCGCGGCGTTGTAGACGAGCAGGCGGGCCGCCTCGACCTCGGTTGCGGCCCGCGCCAGCTGGCCCTGGACGAGCTGGAATTCCGCGATGGCCTTGCCGAACTGCTTCCGTTCCTTCGTGTAGGCGAGGGCATGCTGGAGGGCACCCTTGGCGAGGCCGATCATCTGGGCGCCGATGCCGATCCGGCCCTCGTTCAGCGTCTCGATCGCCACCTTGTAGCCCTTGCCGACCTCACCGAGGATGTTCGCGTTCGGGACGCGGCAGTCCTCGAGGACGAGTTCGCAGGTGCTGCTGGCGCGGATGCCCAGCTTGTCTTCCTTCTTGCCGACGGTGAAGCCCGCCATCCCGCGTTCCACCATGAACGCCGTGATGCCCTTGTAGCCGGATTCCGGGTTCACGTTGGCGAACACGATGAAGATGTCGGCCTCGTTGCCGTTGGTGATCCAGAGCTTGCGGCCGGTCAGGACGTACGCGTCGCCATCCGCCTTGGCGCGTGCGGCCATCGCAAACGCGTCGCTGCCGGAGCCCGCTTCGGACAGGGCGTAGGCGCCGACCGTGTCGGCGGCGAGCCGCGTCAGGTACCGCTGCTTGATGTCCGCGTTGCCCCAGCGGATGACGGCGTTGATCACCAGGGTGTTCTGCACGTCGACAAGGACGCCCACCGACGGATCGACGGCGGAGAGCGCCTCCACGGCCAGCACCGAGTGGAAGAACTGCATGCCGGCGCCGCCGTATTCCTCGGGAATCTCCACACCCATGACGCCGAGTTCGAACAGCTTCTTCACCAGTTCCTTCGGGAACTTGGCGTGTTCGTCCATCTCGCGGCTGAGCGGGCGGATCTGCGCCTCGGCGAACTCGGTCACGCTGTCACGCAACAGGATTTCGTCTTCGGACAACTGGGTCAGGGCGGGCGTCGAAGCGTTGTTGGACAAGGGCGTCTCCTCGAAAGAAAGGATAATGTTACCATCGAAACATGCACAGACCCCGATGCCCCGTTCAGGCCGCAGGTGTGATCGCGGTGTTGGGTCTTGCCGTAGCGACGCTTTCGGCGGCGCCCATTCGCGCCGCGTGGTCCATACAGCAGCCGCCACCGCAGACTCAGCCCCCTGCCAAGCCGGACGCGAATGCGCAATCCGGCGGCGCTTCCCAGAAACCTCAGCCGCCCACGTTTCGCACGGGCATCAACGTTGTTCGGGTCGACGTCATCGTGACCGACCGCCAGGG
>Ga0334722_10000975_pt1 | contig 38124 bp, 56 predicted proteins | sample C3_bottom_MG_FD_207210 | JGI IMG/M metagenome (GOLD analysis project Ga0334722, IMG submission 207210) | Sediment microbial communities from Yellowstone Lake, YNP, Wyoming, USA - C3_bottom | ecosystem: Environmental > Aquatic > Freshwater > Lake > Sediment | place: USA: Wyoming | collected... | reverse complement strand
CAAGAACTATTCAGTAATGCGGTCAATCCGGGGCATACTTAAAAATGAAAACGACGTCGATGCCACATTCGAGCGTGAATGCTCGAATGAAATCGCCAAGAAACTTGGTCCGCCCCAGGGATTCTACGTGCCCTACGAAGTCCAGCGAGCAGAGCTGAACATCACACCGGCGCAGGAACGCGTCGTGCGAACGATCCTTCAACGCGCAGGAATTAGCCAGCGTGATTTGAACATCACGACCTCCACGGCTGGCGGCAATCTCGTCGGCACCGACTTGATGGCGGCGAGTTACGAAGACTTGCTCCGTGCAAAGCTGCTCGCATTCCAGCTTGGCATACAAATGCTTCCCGGATTGCGCGGCAATGTTACAATTCCCAGGGCCACGGGCGACCCGACCGCATATTGGATAGCCACAGAAGGTGACCCGACCACCGAATCACAGCCGACATTCGGTCAGGCAGCGCTCGCGCCAAAAACAGTCGGCGCATGGGTAGACATCACGCGAGAACTGATGCTGCAATCCACGCCCGCAGTTGACGGCATCGTGTTGAACGCAGTGGCGCAAGTCATCGCGCGCAAATTCAATACAGCGCTTTTTGACGGCGCCGCAGCGAGCGGAGAACCGCGCGGCTTAATCAACGTCTCTGGCATCGGCACAGTTGACGGAACTGATTTCAACTGGGAAAGTGCAGTCGAATTCGAAACTGACGTAGCAGAAGCCAACGCGGACGATTACGGTCCGCTTGCCTTCGTCATGCGTCCATCGGTGCGCGGCACGCTGAAAACCCGGTTGAAAGGTTCGAACACATCGGGCATCTATCTCGTCACAGGGAATGAAATGAACGGCTATCCCGTGCTCGTAACGACGGGCATGAGCACGTTGAAGATAGGATTCGGCGCCTTCAATTCCATCGTCATGGGATTGTGGGGCGTGCTCGATATTGCGATTTCAAAAGAAGCGCTATTAACGAGCGGCGGAACGCGCATCGTCGGCTTCCAGACGGGCGATTATGCCTACGTACAGCCGGGCGCATTGTCCATCTGCACGACATTCAGCTAAATAATTAACCACCTCTTTTTCGTCTCCCCTTTATAAAAAAAGGGGAGATTGAGAGGGGTTTAAAAATCAAATTCAAAAACAATTATAAAACAAAGGAGCGAAAAGAATCATGAAAGCGCCAAAGACACAAAAAGTAGAAATCATCCGCAGCGTTCGTCTCTCGACAGGCGAAAACGTGCCGGTAAAAGAATACGGCAAAGGTTCAGTCCTCGAACTGCCATACGCAACCGCCCGCGAATTAATCGCCAACAGCAAAGCCGTCGAAAGTACCAAGGCAGTTGCAACAGTGGATGCTGGTAAGGCGAAAAAAGGCAAAGAATAAACTGTTCAAAAAAAATATTGAATTCACAATTTTAATTCTTCAGAAAGGAGAATTTTTTCATGAAACAATTTTCAATTATCCTGCTTCTGCTCGTCATTGCAATGCCTCTCGAGGCACAGCAAAAAGTAAAACTACAACCGGGGCTTGCATACAACGTCCACGTCCTCACGCCGACGGATAGCGTATCGTTCGTCAAAAATACAGCCGATACATTGCCGCGTGCGTCGTCAACATGGATCGCAAACTCCTCCCACTTCAAAGTTGGCGGGTTGCCGTATGTAACGCTTGAGCTAATAGTCAAAGATTCATGCAGCGCAGATGTCTACGTCGAGCGTCGACTGCCAGCGCACAATAGCACTGCCGCAGGCTCATATAGTACCGTTCTCACCGACTCATTGATTAACACAACCAACTTAGGCGTGCGGAAGGAATATCATTTACGTTCGGCAGAAACAGATGCAATTGACGACATGTCGTATGAATACCGCGTGCGCATCTCATATCGAAACGTAACGATGGGCTTCTCGACGCCATATATATACCCTCGCATACTCTGGTATCCATAAATGTCCCAGCTCGAAACCCTTGAAGACCGTCGGTCGCTCATCGAGCACCTTGGCGGCGAGCCATTCGTGTACACAAATCCCTCGGGCGCCGAGAGTAACATCGAGGCGCTCTGGGAATCTCCGTACGTTGCCCAGGAGACGGGATTCATCGCCGTCGACAGCACAAAGCCCGCAATATATCCAGTGACAGAAGATGTTGCCGATGCAACAAACGCCGCCAAAATAAAACGCGTAAGCGATGAGAAGCAATATTATGTTATTTCCGTCAAACCAGATGGGACAGGATTTACGCGGCTGGAACTCAGCGAAGACCCGGTGCAAAGCTGATGGCGGCAAAAGTATTAGATATTGTCAGCTTCATTGAAACCAAGCTCAACGCGATTAAAACGTCGGGCGGGTATCACACGAACGTTGCAAAAGTTGCTGTATATCGGGACACGACAAGTGCTCCATTTGAAGCGGCTGAACTTCCGGGCATCAATCTATATTATGCCCATGAAAGCGACGTAGTATTAGAAGATGAGAAAGCCGGTCCTGCGGGTATATGGACGAGGGCATTGCCGCTGAAAGCGGAATTCAGCATACAGGCGGGGCAAGGAAGCGACGTAGCGGGTTTCAATCTTGCGATGGACATCATCAAAGCGATTGGCGTGGACATGACCTGCGGCGGCGTTGCGATTCGGATACATAACGTAAAATATTCACTCACGCTCGAGCAGGAGAAAAAAATAGTAAGCGGCGGCGTAGTAGAATTCACAGTCGAATACCGGACAGACAGATTTCAAGAAACGTAAAAAGGTGAAATTATGGGATTAGAAACCCAAAAATTCAGAGAAGTTGATTCACCCGATCTAATTGCATCGGTGGAGAACAAAGAAGTCATCATTCTCATAGAGCCGCAATACGTGGATGGCAACGTAGGAGACTGGGTATTATTTCCATCGCTTGACCTCCTTGGCGTTCAAAGTTTTACAATCACCGGCTGTATCTATGTGAGTACAACGCTCCACGATGCAGTGGCGGATCAAGCAAAAATCATTATCGAAACCTCAAATGACGGAGTATTGTGGAATTTGGCTTGGGCAAATGAGACTCAATGGGATTTAATGAACAACGACGATGAAGACCCGCAATATGTCCTTCCGATAGCTCCATTTACCGCAAAGCTGGTCACATTCGCACCCGTGGACCCTATAACCGATAAATATATTCGCGCAAAAGTGCTATTCACGGGCGAAGACTCGGCAGATAACTACGCATTTGTTTTTTGCTATATCACAATTCCAAATTGAGGAACTCCAATGCCCAAAAAAACCAAACCAACATCGAACATCGAACATCCGACATCGGACATCGAAGAACCAATATCCAGCATCGAGCCGCTTCCCGGTTACGTCACCCAAATGGTACGCAACGAAGACGGCAGCCACACGCCAGAAGCGAAAGCGGCGGAGGAAGTAAAAAAATCACTCGAAGCGCAAGCCAAAGCGGACATCGAACAACCAACATCGGACATCGAACAATCAACATCGAACATCGAACCATCAACCGAACATAATCAAGGAGAATAACCCATGGCAGTTTATTTAGAAGAGCTACAAGTCGTCGGCGCGAAAGTCGAAGCGACGCAGAACACGGCGGCAACATTATCGGCGACGGATTATTTCCTTGCCGAAGCGACCGACCCGGAAGTCATCCCGGAAATGTTGCCGAGAAATTATCAACGCCAATCGCTGGACGAGATAGCGAAAGTCCTCGGTCATTGCTGGGTGAAGCTTAAAATCAAAACGGAACTTAAAGGAAGCGGCACGGCTGGCAGCGCATACGCGCCGTTAAGTGCATTATTGCAAAGCTGCGGCATGACCGAGACAGTAGTGGCATCGGGCGGAATAAAATCCACAGCCGTCACTGCAGGCGGAAGCGGATACACGAGTTCGCCGACGGTTATATTTACGCCTGTGAGCGGCGGTTCAGGCGCAGCGGCTATCGCGTTAATATCAGGCGGCGCGGTCGTTGCAATTATTATAACGAATCCCGGAAGCGGCTACGCATCTGGCGCAGGCGCGACGATCAGCTTTTCGGGCGGCGGCGGTTCAGGCGCAACGGCAACGGCAACCAGCGGGGCGGCAATACTCTATGTACCCACATCGAATCCCGGTTCCAACATGTTCACGCCGGGAAAATCTGTAACACTCGAAAGTTACAAAGGCGCCACGACCAACGCGATTAAACATCAAATCAAAGGCGCGGTCGCCGAATCTTTCAAAATATCGAATGGCGCTGCAAAAATTACGATGGCAGAATTCGACATGATAGGATTGTATACTGCCATATCGAATGCCAACACCCCCTCGACAACGTACAACACCACCTTGCCGGCAGTCTGGGCGAGCGGCACGTTTGCAGGCATGGGCTTCAATCATATCATCAGCAAATTCGAGTACGACATGGGCATCAAGACGACGCACCGCACCGACCCCGGCTCGGCGTATGGCGTCAAAGGATTTTTGAAAACCGGTCATGACCCGAAAGGCAGTTTCGACCCCGAAGTGGATTTAATCGCGTCGCACGATGCCATTGCGACACTGCTCGCCAATACGGTCAGTCCGATGGGCATAATCTGTGGCGCGTCGGCTGGAAACACGATACAAATCGGATTCCCAGCAGCGCAATATGTCGGTCATAAATATGGTAATCGCAACGGTATAATAACGCACGAGCTCGGCTTGCAATTTAATCAGAGCGCCGGCGACGACCATATTTCAATCTTATTCACATAACCATAAATAATTTGTCATTCTGAGCGGAGCGAAGAATCTCCTTCGCTCAGAATGGCGCAAAAAAAAGGAGCGAAGCAACAATGGCAAAACCATTCAATGTAAATCAGGTAATAAATTATACGCTTGCCGAAGAAAAAGAAAATCCAGAAGGGAGCGTATTTCATCTTGGCGCGCTCGACGCACAACTCGAGGCATATATTTATGATAAAAATAAAAACGAATCCAACTGGATGCTCTCGTATGAGCTCGTGCGATTCGGGCTGAAGGGTTGGGATAAATTCGAGGCGCCGTTCGTTACGGAAGAAGTGCATGTGCCGGGCATTGGCAAACGGACGGCAGTAAAACTCGAAAGCATGAACAGCATCAAGCCATATATTGCCGAGCTTGCGCTGAACATCATCATACAGAGCCGTCTCTCGGGAACCGACCAAAAAAACTGATTCGCGCTCTCGAAGCGTACTTCGACCCGAAGACGCTCGAGGGCGGACGAATATTCAGGGACAAACTGACGGGTGCAATAGTTGACGATGACTATCGAAACCATGCGCGGGAATGTTTGGAAAAGTACCGGGGCGCAATCGAATATCTCGAAGACTGGAACAGTGGATTGTTTGCGCTGACAAAAAAAGAGTACGAACTGCTTCCGCAATCGGTCAAAACGATGCTGAGAATATTCCAAAAATATAAACAGCTTTCTTCATGAAAATCCACAAGATAAAAAACATCTCCCCTTTCTTTCAAAGGGGAGAAATGAAGAGGGGTTCATTTTGAGAGCGCTGACGATAAAATGGAAAATAGAAGGCGACCTCGTGAAGCAATTAGAAGCGGAGAAGGAAAAAATTCTCACGGCGCTCCCCAACGCATTGAACAGACTGCGCGAAGAAGGCATCCCCGAAGCAGCGAGACGCATTACTGGTCGGTATAATATAAATAAAGCAGTAGTTCTTTCAGCATTCACGGTATCGTCCAAAGTAACGATGCACAGATTGTTCGTCACGTTCCTTGCGCGTGGAAGACGCTTCAATCTGCTCGATTTTCATCCCATACAAACGGCGACAGGCATAGTGGTGGAATTCATTCGCGGGGAAAGAGAATTTTATCCGCACGCATTTTTACAAACGATGCCAGAGGGCGCCGTGGGACAATTTAACGAGCATAAAGGAGTATTTTTCCGACGCAAGCTCGGTCCGCGGGGGAAAATACGTCCGCGAGGAAAAGGGCAAATATATCAGCGTCTGCCAATCAAAGCGATCACAAAAAATTCAGTCCCGCAAATGTTTCTTGCCGGCGACATTAGCTACCCATTCCGCGAGTGGACGCGAAATCGTTTGAACGAATTAGTAAAAGAAGAATTGAATAGTAAATGAAGACAATCATGTTATCATTGTCCGAAATTGTTTCATTTTTTCAGTCGCACAATGGATAAATAAATCAATGAGGAAATAATTACAATGGCTGACGAAATCAAACAAAGTAAATATACCATCACGGCAGAGGAACAGCTCTCGGTTGTCCTTGATGCGCTGAAAAAGAAAGCGCAGGATACCTTCTCGAAAATCTCCGCTGAGATGGAAAAGACGGGAACCGCCAGTCAGGGTTTGCTGAACGAATATCAGAAACTGCAGAGGCAGGCAAGCTCGGTCGATAACCAAATCAAATCGCAGGGAAAATCTCACGAAACATTAACTCAAATTATTCGGGAACAGCGGAGCGAGCATCGCCTGCTCACCTTTGCAATGACGGCGGCTGCGGGAGCTGCTGAAGGATTAGCGACGGATATCGCCGTCCTCACCGGCGCGACGGAGAACCACCAGAAGCAAATAAAAGAATATGTCGGCGGGCTGAGAAATGCAGTCGAGGCGGGAACGGGCATGGCCTTTGCGCTGAAGGCAATGGGCGGCTCGTTCGCGGCGTTTGCAGGACCGGTAGGAATTGCATTTGCGGGCATAACGGCGCTTGCCGAAGCGATACAAGCGAACAGGAAAGCCATTCAGGAGCAAGTGGAATTTATAATAAGTAAGTGGAAACCCTCGCTTACGGGAATGGATTTTACAGATTTAAAATCTCAGCAAGAACAAGTCCAGCAAAAATTAGCCGCTGTCAATGAGCAAATGCTGATATTTACCAGAAACACGGCAGGCGGCTCGAAAGGGCTGATGGATTTTGCGGGAGGATTTAATTCTTCCTATGCCGCATTGGAAGCTCAGCAGGAGGCAATGAAAAAAGAAAACGATTTGCTAACTCAAAACCTCGATGAGATTTCAAAAACTGCGGCGGGAACGGTTCAATATACGGAACGGTTGCGGGCATTGGGAGCGATAACGGACGCCGGCGCAATAGAGAATTTAGAATATGCTAAGACGCTGGCGGAGCTGCATGGACAATCGCTGTTAGTATTGGAAATTGAAAAGAAGATTGAGGACATTCGCAATAAAGAAATCGACACTGCAAATAGTGGAATAGAAGTCATAGGAGCCCAAAATATAGCACGTTCATCCTCGCTGACAACGCTTGCCGAGTTACATAAACATGAATCCGACCTCAAGCTCGTCATGGATGCCGTCAACATTACGACGAAGGAAGGTCAGGCATATTTTAAGAAGCTGAATGACGAACTCGAGGCGACAAAAGCAAAAATAGAACACGTCGAGCTTGCGGCAAGAGGATTATCCGAAACTCATTTCGATTTAAAATTAAAAATCCAGCTTGATGAAGCGACGGCAGACCCGAAATCATTTGGGAAGGAGATACGGAAGAAAATCGAGGAATCATTTTCATTAGGCGGCGCAATCAAAAGCCCGCTCTTCGGTGTGCCGGCAGTAACGTCGGAGGATAATGCCCGCATCAATGACCAGGTAGAACTTGCCAGGCAATTGCGGCAAAAAGAAAGAGCGCTCTTCAAAGATGAAAAAGATTATGAGCTGGATATCATCGAAGAATGGGAGAGAACCGCCATCGACATGGCGCACGGCAATGAAGATGAAATTACGCGCATCAAGAGAGTTGCCGCAGGCGAGCGGGAGAAAATAGAAGTCGAAAGTTTACAGGATTTTCAGCGTCAATTCGACCAGTGGGCAAACATAGCGCAGCAGGCGGCGGGAGTAGTCTCACAGGCGGTTTCAAATTCCTACGGCGCAGAAATAGACGCGCTTCAAAGCAGGGAAAATGCCGCGCTCGCCGCCATCGAGCAGCGGAAGAAAAAAGAAATAGACGCCATCGAGCAAGCGAAGAAAAAAGAAATAGACGCAATCAATGCGCGACTGGCGAGCGACAAGCTGACGACGGCACAGCGCAACGCATTGACGGCAAAGCGAAGCGAGCTCGAACAAAGTTACAGCGCACAGGAAGCCACAGTCAGCAAGAAGTATGACGAAGAAAAAGCGGCGAGGCAGGCAGAATATGAACTGCAAATGAAGCAGGCGAAAATGCAGGAATTTTTTGTCAACCAAGATGTGCAATTAGTGAATGCAATAATAAATACGGCTGCCGCAGCAATAGCTGGTTTGAGAGACGGCGGTCCATGGTTGATGGCTGCATATCTTGCATTAGGCGCGGCAGAAACGGCAGTCATAGCTGGACAATCGCCGCCGAGCTTTCACGAAGGTGGCGTTGTGCCGGGCGGGATGGATGAGGAAATAGTAGCGCTCTTAAAAGGCGGAGAGACAGTGCGCACGGTGCGACAGGAGCAAACGCTGAGAGAGACGATACGAGAAAAGAGCGGCGTAGTATATGAAGGCGACCATTCCGTGCGAACCCTGACGATACCGATTTATGTTTCCGAAGCGGTAACAAATCCCGAAGCGATAGCGAAAGTCGTAAAAGACGGCGTACAAAAAGGAATGCGGGAGCTTGGCGTAAAAAGCGTGGATGAATTTTTTATTAACAACCGGGCGAAAGTAACTCTGTGAAGTTCACGCCGTCATCGAAATTCATAGCGTTGGCAAACGGCAGCGCCAAGGAAATGAAGCTCCGAGCGTATGTGCGGAAAGTAACTGACCTCTCCATCGGGCTGAATGACGGCTCGGCGCCGTGGACGGAAGTGACGGACTGGATAGAGCCGCCGCAGGATATTAAGTCACGCATCGAATATGAGACGGGACAATTCGCTGCTGACAAAATAAAAATCAAGGCGCATGATATTTCGTACTGGAAAGATAATTGGTTCGATGCAACCGATGTGCAGTATTTGGAAATGAAAGTAGAAGCGCAAATCACAGGTGCAAGCGATATCGTCCCCATGTTTGCCGGGTTCATAGACAAAGCAGAAGTGAGCTACAAAGAAATTGCGGACAGCATCGAGTGCACGGCATACACAGCGGAAGACCTCGGAACGCGGCTGCCTGCTGAGCTGGTAAGCGCACAGCCGATTCAATCCAATGCCGACGGCGCGAATGATGGATTAATATTGCCGACGATGACGGGAATATACGTCATGGATGCGAACATTGCAAGCTATGTATTGCAACCGGGAACTCACACACTGACCTACACATCGAGCGGGACGAAAATTAGATTAGATGACGGAAGCGACACACCCATTTCTGTCAGCAATACATACCCGCTTGTTAATGGAGATGGAACGCAGAAGGTAAAAATATATGTCCAAACGCTTCCCGCTTCAGATGCTGCCGATGATATTGTCGTTGTGAATGCAGGAGATACGTTGCCAAAACGTTGGTATAAAGATGTGAACGTGCAGCTCATGCTGACGAAGCTTTATCAGCAACTCGGATTGAGAAGCGTGCAGTTTGATACGCTTGAAGCAAACACGTATGACGGCGAAAAACGATTAATGTACATAGATGTGCCGCCCGAGAATACATCATACATTGTCGGTGCGACAAAAGTAATCGAAACTGACGGCGCTGACCTTTTCATTGCAATCGATAATCATGTGTATAAGCGCGACCGCTTACTGGGAACATATACGCTTTTGTGCGATGCACTCAGCATCGTAGATAAGATGGTATATAATGCGCGGAATAATCATCTCTGGCTGTACATTCGTTTTAACGGAATTCAGCGCTATGATTTGACAAGCGGCTCATTAAGTTCCATTATTTACGCAGGAACTGATTGGCATTCATTCGAAGTGTTCGATTACAATTACACGGGCACGAGCTGGTACTATGGCGTGCTCGTCGCAGAGATAGATGACGACACAAAGCGCGGCTCATTCCGGGAAGTGAACGGAAGCTCGCTGAACATCACCTCGATAGTGACGGGTGCGACGCTCGGATATAATTCTGGCAAAGGCATTAAAGATTATTTCATGTATCAGATGGGTTCTGGAAAAGTGCGATTCCGCGTGTTGAACAATTCGAACCTCCATGCGTACAGGGAATACCAACTGAACAGTTCCGCAACGTGGATAGATAACGGCGAGAAGCTGGGCGCAGGAATTCCGGATTACCGACAAGCCGCATATCATACATCAGAAGGACGAATTTATTTTCAAGACCCGGTGTATCACAAAATTCAAACGCACACCGATAGTTCAATCGCTATAACAGACGTGCTTGACGGCGGAGTTGTTGCGCTTGATTCAATTTGGTATTGTGCGCCGGAAAATAAAATTTATTTTTGCTTAGAAGATTCAGGACCGCAAGTCTATACGGCGGCGAGCAACACAGCAACATTATTCTTTACAAATCTGCAAGTCTTTGAAAATGGCTTCGTTTATGGCAATAGCCGATTGTACCTGATAGACTGGATACCGGTCAATGGCGCACAACTGAAACAATACTCTTCAAAAATAGTCTTTAGCATTCCGTTGGCGATGTTCACCGATAAAGCGGTGACGTCGGAGCTGAGGAATATCCTGAAAGATTTCGGTTTGATTGGAAAAATTTCAGCGACGAAAAAAGCATATGTCTATCGGCGCGGGGACGATAGCGGGGTGCCGCAGACGACGGGGAACACATTGAGCGTAACGGTGGACGAAGCATCGTCGCTGGAGGAAACAGAAAAGAGCCGTCCGAAGTTCGACATCGTGGAACTCTCGAATGGCATAGACACGGTAACATATAATGGAACTGCGTTTAACGTGGCTGTACTTTCGGACAAGCGGAAGCTGACGCGGTCGAGCGAATACCTTCCGTCGGCGATATTAAAAGACCTTGCATATTATATGTTCCAATTTTTCAACGTGGATAGAGACTTATATCCGATTGAGTTAGGCAACGTAACGCGCTTCGAGTTTGAGCCATTCGACAACTGCTCTGTAACATTCACGACGACGAAAATCCAAAAGACGGCAAGCGGTCCCATCTATGCGGCAACCTATGGAGTGAAGGGAACACTCAGCATCGAGGTACTATTATGAACCGAATAACGAACATCGAACATCGAACATCGAATAACGAACATCGAACATGGCAAACCCTAAATTCCTTGCAATAGACCTGAATGCAGCATATGCGAGCATCACAGCGAGCGCTGGCTCGGCGGCTGGATATCCGACCGATAATTTATATGATTATGTAGAAAAGCATCAATGGAAAGCGGCAGCGGCAACGACGGGGCAGACGCTGGCAATCGATATGGGAGCGGCAACGACGATTGACACGCTGATTTTAGGAAATCACAATTTCAACGGCATCATGGCGAGCGGAAACTTACAATACCAGCACGCGAGCGACAGCGGATTTACGAGCGCGCTGGGAACGTTCAATATCGACCCGACGACCGACCCGTGGGAATTAGAACCGAGTCCCGTTTCGCGCCGATACCGAAGGTTGTATTTTAACGGCGCGCTGAACTGGGCGCCGCAATTGGGGAACATTTTTTTAGCGAGCAGGTTCGTGATGGATTACCCTGCGGAGTTTCCGATACGGGAGAAGAACCCGAAATTCGAGACGACGGAGAAGACCTCGCTCTCCGGCATCATACGGACGGCGCAAATGTACGGCGGAAGAAAGACGTGGGAGCTCGATTTCATGAACTTGCCCGATGCGACGAAGGCGAACTTCCTGACGTGGCTCGGAACGGCGAGAGGAAAGTTCCGTCCGTTTTATTACATCGATTACAGCGCGGCTATTTTCTACGTTCATCTCGATGCGGATTATTTGCCCGTAGAGTACGATAGAATTAATATTAATAATATCAAAAAATTTGTAATGAAAGAACAGGCGGCGGGATAAGATGGCACAGAGACTTGACCCAGATAGCGATATAGACATTGGTAATTTCTTTCCGACTCCATTGTGGGAAAATATTGACGATGGCGCAACGCCGAATGATAACGATTATATCTCAAATAGTGACCCAAATCCGACACAGTTTGAAGTCGGATTAACCAATCCTTCAAGTGCGCCGGGAAGCGGAGATACCACGGTAACGGTAAGAACACAGTGTAGTGATATCGGCAGCGGATATGAATTTACTCTTGACTTGTATGAAGGAGCAACGCTTCGCGGAACGAGCACACAGGCATTCGATTCAACGACATTTAAAAATTATACGCTTGTGGTTGCATCGGGAATCTCGAATTTCAATAATCTCTCGGTAAGATATTCACTAAGCGTTGTTGTTGATGCCAGAGTCGATGTTTCGTGGATTAAAGTGGACGTGCCAAATGCAAGCGGCGGGACCGCCTACACAATGAATGCAGAGTCAGGAAGCTATACATTAACGGGGCAAGCGGCATCGTTATTAGCTCAGCGGTTAATGAAAGCGAATGTTGGCACGTACATGGTGATAGGACAGGCGGCGGCATTGTTAGCTGGAAGAAAGCTCAACGCAAGCGCAGGGAGTTACACGCAAACGGGCGCGGCGGCAAAACTGCTGGCTCAGCGGCTGATGAAGGCGACAGGCGGGGCATACACGCAAAGCGGCGCTGCGGCGTCCTTGCTGGCGCAGAGGTTAATGAACGCCGAGCCGGGCGTGTACATCATTAAAGGTAAATTCGACCCTGTGAATGTGATGGAATTTTTAGTCAAGATACAGAAAGAAAAAAAAGTGAATATCCAAATCAAGCGCGAAGAAAATGCGACAGTATTCATAGTGCGCGAATTAAAATAACCTTCAATATCGAACATCAAACATCGAACATCAAACATCGAACATCAAATATCGAACATCGAACATCAAACATCAAACATCGAACCTCGAACATCGAATAACAAAGGAACACAAGAATGACAGTAAACATGCGCGTAAAAGACGTCGGGACAAAAATGACCGTAACAATTCTCGACGAGAACAATGCGGCGGTGGACATCAGCACGGTCACGACAAAAGAAATCTGGCTGCGGAAGCCGAACGGAGAAGTAATAACGAAGACGGCAAGCTTCGACACGGACGGCACAGACGGCAAATTGAAATATATCACCATCGAGGGTGACGTGGAAATTGCAGGAACGTGGAAACTGCAAGGGTACATAGAAGGAAGCACTGTCAAGTGGCACAGCACGATAGAGGAATTTGACGTGGATGGGAACTTAAAATGAAAAAACGAATACTATTTATCTGCTCATTATTTATTGTCAGTTATTCAATAAGTTCAGCGCAGGACATAGAGACGCTGCGGATGTGGAAGAAATTCAGCTCAGGGCCGGGGTTGTTGTATGATTATAAGACAGGAAAATTTCGGCTCGATACGAATTGGCTTGCAACTCCCGACCATCCGGGCTTGCTGAAGAAGCTGAACGGCAACAGTTCACAATTTATGAATGGGAGCGGAAATTGGGCAACGCCAGCGGGCGGCGGTGGCTCGACCGATACCACAAGTTTATCGAATCGGATTGATGCGAAGCTTGCCAAAACAGACACCGCAAGCTTATCGAGTCGCATTAATGCGAAGCTCGCCTCGGCGGATACAGCAAGTCTCTCAAATAGGATTAATGCGAAGATGAGTCCATCGGACACGGCGAGTCTATCGAACCGCATTAATGCGAAACTCGCCTCGGCTGACACTGCAAGCCTCTCGAGCCGCATCAACACGAAGCTCGCCTCGACGGACACTGCAAGCTTATCGAGCCGAATAAATACAAAACTCGCCTCGGCTGACACTGCAAGCCTCTCGAGCCGCATCAACACGAAGCTCGCCTCGACGGATACTGCAAGTCTCTCGAGCCGCATTGATTTAAAAGCACCTCTTGCCTCGCCGGCGTTCACAGGCACGCCCACTGCGCCGACGGCGGCATTCAACACCAATACCACGCAAGTAGCGACGACTGCGTATGCGTATGCAGCAGACCCAAAATATGCGAGAGTGACCGGCTCGAACGTAACCACAACAGGGCAAACGTTAGTGGATATAGCTGGGCTGAGTTTTGCAGCGGCGGCGAATACAGTCTATGAGATTGAAGCCAACCTGACAGTCAGCACGTCGGCAGTAACGACGGGAACGAAATACGGCATAAATTACAGCGCGGCAGGAGCGACAGTCGAAGCGACGATACAAGGTTCTAAGACAACGACCACCGACGCATCGGACAGAATCAATGCGCTGAACACGGCGTCGGGCAATGCGTACCTGACGACCTCGGCGCAGAGCGGCGCGATATTAATCAAGGGAATACTGACGACGGGAGCGAATGCGGGGAACATCACGATACAGCATTTAAAAGTAACGAGCGGCACGAGCACGGTATTTATTAACAGTTATCTTAAAGTAACCAAAATACAATAGGGAAGACACAATGGAGCCAGAAATAATCAAGCAACTCGTGACATTTGGAGGAGCGGGAGTAGATTTGTATTTACTCATCCAATTTTTAAAGATACTCGGGTATCCGAAAGCATCGACAAACGGCAAGGCGCCGAATGGACTTTCGACTGAAGTATTCAAAGAAGGATTAGGCGTATTGAAGTCCATGCACGAGCAGATGCAATTATTGACGCAGAATTCGAAGTTGCAAATAAAGCTCGGAGAAGATGCGCTCGAACAGAACAAAGAAAATGGCAAAACGCTTCAAGACATTACATTATTATTGAACACGACGATGGAGCGACAGCAAGGGATGCAAAAAACGATAGAGGGATTAAAGGGATGAAAATTCCGAGAACGCCGAAAGAGATATTTGAATCGGAAGCATTCACATTCTGGCGTGCATTAATTATTCTGATGATTCAGAACCCGTGGAAATCATTCATTTGCATTATGTTCGAGATATGGATGCTGGGCTTATCGATGCACCATTTAAGGGAAGCCATAGCGGTAGCAAAAGATTTTAAAGAATTATTTCATTTACTCACATTCACAAACTAAAGGTAAAGTCATGGACATAAAAGAAAAATTCATGTACGCGCTCGGAGCATTCGTCATATTATCGGCGCTCATCACGGTAATATTGCCGATGTTCGTTGAAGTCCCGGAGAAGAATAATTCGCTGATCATGCTAGCGGTAGGTCAATGGCTGACCTTTGTAGGCATCGTCGTCGGGTATTTCTATGGCAGCTCGAAATCAAGTGCAGATAAAACGGCGCTTCTTGCAAAGAATGGCGGGTCGGAGAAGCCGCCCGAAAGTTGAAAAGTAGGTCTATAGATACGCTGAGGAATCCGGTGCCTGCAGGGACCTACTCCAAAGAAAAGCTGCGGGGAAGAATACAGTCGGGGCAGCGGCTGACAGATTCCACTGCCTGTTTTTTATTCACAATTCCACCAAGGATTAAAAGATGAATAAAATGCTGAGAAATATCGCCATCATTTTCGTCATAGCGCTTGCGCTCGTCGTTGTAGCAAAATGGCGTGGCTGCTCGAAGCCATTGGAGTCGACATCGGGAACGATAACAATGCCGAACGATACGAATTACATTCCCGTGAAGCACGAAGAAGCCCAGCCCTCGTCGTTGCCGTGGGCGAAAAACAAACTCGGCGTAAAGCTGCCCGAAGGCGTGAAAGAAAAGGATGTAAAGAAAATCACGAATATCGAATATCGAACATCGAACGGCGATTCGGGACAGACGAAGGAAGTAAGTATTATCGAAACGAAAAGCGGGGAGATTTTTGTAAGAAAAGATTCGTCGATACAATCGGTGACGGAGATAATAATCAAGCCGCCGCTGGTGGAATTCAGTCTGACATTCGGAGTCGGTTTGTCGCTGACCAAGCGCGGTGAATTTTTCCGACCGATGCCATGCGGAACATTCACGCCCGTATGCTGGTCAGGTTGGCTGAAGGCGCCGTTGCTTGCTGTGGATTTCGAAGGCATAGGACTGGGCGCTGCGGTGAAGCTGTATCACGACATCGACATTGGCGCTGCGAAGATTTATAATTTTGGAGAGAGTTCACAATTGAAATTGATAGTAACGTATAATTTTTAATTAACTATTTCATAAACATAATCCGAAAGGTAATATTATGAGTTGGTCAATTGCTTTTATTGGTAAACCTCAAAAAGTAGCAGAAGCATTAGAAGCGGAATCTGCAAAAATGAGCGATCAATCAAAAATAGAATATGATACAGCTTTACCACATCTTGTGGGATTGGTTAAGAATAATTTTGTCGATGAGGCAAAATATGGAAGTAAAGAACCTATGTTGAAAATTAATGCCAGTGGTCATGGGAACGTTCAAAATGGTGAACAAATACAAAGGCAAGTTTCCGTTTCAATTGAAAATATATACAATGTTTTAGTATAATTTTTAGAGAGCCGGCGTTCTCTCCGTAGGGGGAGAGTGCGGGGTTCCGCTTCCTCCTCGCAGCCGGCTTATAATAAAGAGCCCGCCGAACCGACCCACCGAACCTTCCGAGATGGCGCTGCCGAGCGTGTTGTAGGAAGGTTTTTTTATTAAAAATTCCGAGACAAAAAACATGGAAACCAAATTGATTTTGAAAACCATAACTCCTTTTGTATATTAGACATAACAAGAAATGACTTGGTAACCATATTGAATCGTATTACCTTACATCGGGTGTAAGTAACCTAACAAGGTGTCTTGATGGGGGAAAAAGTCATCTCCCACCAAGCACCATGTAATTCGCCATCTTGAACACCCCAAACCCTTCTTAATGATGTTACTTTTAATCCTGCATACATTGCAATCGCTACGGCTTTATATCCTTCTGGTTGTTCACCATGAAATTTGATAAATGGAACTTCTGAACAATGTCCATTCCCACTTTGACAGGATTCAAAGCATTCAATTCCTTCATCCATCAAAGCGATTACCGCTCTTTCTATTCCCTTATCAAGAGGAGACGAAAAATTATATTTCTTTTTGGCTCTCTTATTCATCACTTCTTTTTGCTCCAACGTTTTTGTGCGGCTTTCTTAGCTATCTCTGAGCGTCGTTTTGATATAAGTGCTTTGGCACGTGCCTTGCCCCCTACCAGTCCCCCCATCCTTCCTAAAGCAACCGCATGAGGATTTTTGTTGTCGGTAGGTATTTCATCTTGCTTTTCGCCTGTTGCTAAGTCAAGCACAGTCTTTGCAAGCTGATTTGGGTCTCTTGGTCGCTTCGGTCTTTTCATGCTACCAATATAAGGAATCTTCCTTAATCGGTCAAGCATTCCTACAAAGATTAAATTTCAAACTGAGACACTACCTGCCTGCGGCAGGCATGGCGTGCGCAATTGATGGGCATTCTGTGGGCATTCTGAGAAGGATAACAATCAAAAAGTGCTGAAGGAGGGAGTTGAACCCTCACCCGGGGTAAGCCGGACTGGATTTTGAGTCCGCCGAAAAGATGGCTCGCCTGCGAAATTTAAGCGTATTACATTTTTTAACATACGTTTGCATACGTTTCCGTTCGCCTCCAATTACCATTGGGCATTTTTTGGGCACTCAATTTTGGAAGATTTTTTCCTGCAATTTCGTGAGATAATTTTTCATCACATCAGGGAGAATGCCGGTATAGTAATCCCGTGTGACGCTGCGATTGACGTGTCCAATGAGCTTCTCGATGAAGTTGATTGGCATCCCGATATCCTGCGAGTAGGTGATGAACGAAGCGCGCAGGTTGTGGAGCTTCACATCCATAATACCGGCTTTGCGCGCAATGAGTTTGAACGTTTCAGTAACTCGTGGCGGCTGGAAATCAAACGGCTTGGAAAATTCGCTACGAGTTTTGAGAATGTGCTGAGCGAGCGGCGAGAGGAACATAATGCGTGGTCGTTTGCCTTTCGTGCGTTTGATGAGAATGACATTGCGCTCGAAATCCACATCCTGCCATTCGAGGTTGATGGCTTCTGTGCGGCGGATGCCGGTAAGGAGATAGAACTGGAAGAGCGGCTCATAGGCGGGGCGCATGGTGCGCGTCATAGCGAGGATGAGGTTAATTTCATCGAGGGAGAGTGCGCGGACTTCTGGCAGCTCTGCGCGGATTTTCTTGACTTTCCTGAAGGGATTTTCTGCAATGTATTCCCACGAGAGCGCAGTATTGAAGACAGAACGGAGCGAGGCGAGATAGCTGTTGACCGTGTGGGGCGAAATTTTCCTTGCAATGACGGAAATAAAATCATCGGCGATACGGAAGGAAATGTCGTCGAGATATTTAACGTTAGAAATGACGGCGAGGTTCTGGAGAGCGAAGCGCTCTTTGATGAGCGTGCCTTTGGCTTTGCGCGGCTCGGCATAGAGGAGATACTCTGGAATAAACTCTTGGAGCGTAACGCGGCGGGCGACATGCGGTCCTTCGAGTTCGCGCAGAAGATACTTAGCTTTGGCAGAGGCGAGCTTACGGTCTTTAGTTTTAAGAGATATGCGCTGCCGTTTGCCGTCGATGCGGAGGTCGAGAAAATAGAAACCTTTGCGGGTGCGGCGGAGGGAGGGCATAGTTCAGTCGACGACTCGACTCGTTGAGAGGTCAGTATGACAGTAGACAGTAGACAGTAATCAGAAATTATTTTGAAAGAGTCAAAGCCCAAATTATCGAAGCAGTCATATCAATTGCGATGATAAAAACAGCAAATTCAATGCCCGATTGAATCTTTGTCATTTGTTCCTGACTTTTTGCAGAGAGGGAAGCTGCATCGAAGAGGAGATATTGACTTGTAAGGTCATTACCGTTCATATCTTTGATAGAGATGACTTTATTTTTAGCAAAGCGGGTTCCGTCAATTCCCGTTAGGAGGTTATAAGATTTAGTATTAGCATTGAATTGATAGGATGTTTGAGTATACATAACTTGCCCATATAAATTATTTTCGTCGGCATCTGAGAGAAGTACACCGACGGTATCTTTTCCAGAGCCGCTGGAAGATTGTAAGACAAGAGTAACTTGTTTTTTTTCGGAATCTTTAAGCGAATAGATGGAAGGCATACAGCCGATGAGAAAAAGAAAAATGAGAGCAACATATTTCATGATGATTTTCCCTTTCGTTTGATTTGATATTTTACGGCGCGTTCACGGAGAAGTAGCGCAATATCCTGAGCGATATTCTCAGGCGCAAAAAATGCCTGCGCTTCTTCTACTGAATTAATGCCGAGTGATTTCAAATAAGATAACACTTCTTTTTCATCTTTTCCAATAAAGAATATTGGATTTTCGCCCTTACCTGTCATCAGCCAATCGATATCACATCCCAATTCTTTCAACTTCATCAGTAAGTCATATCCAGGTCGGGATCGTGCTTTAAGATAACTGCTTAATGCCTGCGGGCGAATGCCTAATGCACGGGCAAATGCGGCCATAGAGGGATATTTTTTTTCTCCAAATTCCCTTAATCTACGTGCAATTTCAGCATTTTTAGGGTTCATCTGAAAATTCCTCATTTTTTACTTGACAATCATCTGAAAATGTTTTATATTACTCACAAATAATAATACTATAAAAATATAAATAAGCTGATTCAATGGCAAGTGAACATGTGATAGGTATCAAGCGGGTAAAAGCGCGGCACATTTCGGAGCTGCGGGAAAAAATGCATCCTTGCGTGATAACACGAACGCTCGCATTGACGCTGGAGAGCGAGGCGCTGAAACGAAAATTACTGGGGAAGAAAGCAAATTTCCAGGACGTTCTCGATGAATACATCCGCAAAGGATTGAAGGCGGACGGCATCACGGTGATTGGCGATAATGGAAAATAATTTCGAGCAAAAGAAGCTCATCATCTCGGAGAGTGCGCTGAAGGAGTTTTGGGATAATTTTTTATTAGAGCTCCCGATTGGATTCTTCCCGCGAACCCCTCGCGAACTTCCATTTAAAAAGAAAAGAGAGATGATTTGCAAGAAGGTGATACGCTCATCGCATGTAGTAGGGCGGGTGATGGAATCGCCGAACATATTGATACTTGAAGCGCCGCAGCTTGGCATACGGACGTATCTGGACGAAGCGCATGGGACGGCAGACGTGGTGACGCAATTTGTAAAAATTCTGCCTGCGCCCAAAGAAAGGGCTTTTTTAGTTAAAGTATGAATCACTTACAATTTGACAAGAAATAATTTATGACCGGCTCAGAGATAGAAAAACAACTTGCAAAAGAATTGGGATTTTGTATTGAGATTGATATAGCGGGAGATAAAGCCGATGAAACTTCCTACCCCGAAATCAATTACGCAAATGGTACATTTAAGCCAGCCACAGAAGAAGAATGCCAACTCTGGCAAGCACTTGTTGAACGAGATAAGAAGTTTGAAGAATACATCGAGAAAACAAGAACAATCGCAAAGCCGATGGCAGAATACGTGAAGGAGTTAGAGCAACAACTCCTCGATGCGAAAGCAAAGTTTGAAAGAGCTAAAGAAAGTCGGAGAGGCGATTGAGAAAAAATAATCAGATTAAGATTATGAATTTTAATTCGCTTGAAGAGGCGAGAAAGTTTTGCGGATTTCCAAAGCTGTTGATTTGGCGGGATAAATTATTTTTAACAACAACAAAAATGCTGGATAGTCCTACCCGTAAGGATGGAATGATAAGGACGCAGAAGGAGCGAACATTGCCACGCCCCGATACGAGGTCTCACGATGGAGACAAACAATGAAGCGCTCGAATCTTCTGCGGTCTGAAAACCTGGCGATCTCCAGCATTGTAATTTTATTCACATAAACCCCTCTGTATCTCCCCTTTGAATAAAGAGGAGATGAGAGAAAGAAAAGGAGCGAGAAGTATGGCACGACCAAAACAGATGCAGATGTTCCCGGAGGAGAAGGACCCGCAGATTGTAAAAATTGCGGATAGAGTTATCGAGCTGATGAAGGAAAGCAAATCGATGAAGGAGAAATTTGAAGTGCAGCAGAATAATCTCATCGGTTTGATGACGAAGATGGGGAAAGCAAAGATACGTCACGGTGGGGTGATTATCGAGGTGAAGACGATGGACAAGAAAGAGAAGCTGAAGATAAAGGAGGAGAAGGTCAACGATTTGACTCGTCGAGCGGAAGGGAGAGAAAAGAAGCGATGAAGAACATCGATATGCTCGATAGGCGGCTGGCGCTGAGGGCGATAGATGGATGCCCGTGCAGATATATTGGCTCGATGTTGCGCGATGATTGTGGCGTAAAGCGGCTGCAAATTTTATGGATGAACAAAGCGCAGATGCGGGCGGTCTTTGAAACGATTATAATGAATTAAATTGACAGCATATGAAGCGTGAAAAAGAAATAATGAATAACGAACAAGAAATATCGAACGTTAGGAAATGCTGTTGCATATGCGGGTGCGAGAAGAAATTTGCGCCATACATTTCGGGCATGATACTGAAGCGGGCGGTGATGGATATTTGTCCGGATTGTTACGAGAAGCGGAAGCATAAAGAGAAGTCAGTCGACCAGAAATGATGACAGAAAAAACAAATATCGAATATCGAACGGAGAATATTGAATCTCGAAGCGGGGTTATGATAGACCCCGACGCCTCGCTGACGACGGAGGAGGCGGCGAAGTTTTTGAAAGTTGATACGCAAGAAGTCTTGCGCTACGTGAAGCTGGGGTTGCCGCATTATGAAGGAATGGGAAAGGGGTTTCGGTTTGTGCGTAAGGATTTGATTGAGTGGAGGGAAAAATATAGAAACAAAATGGAATTCGGACGTCGGCATGGGAGAGCGGCATGAGTTACCCACACAATATAGAACGGAGGATGCGGCGAGATGTTAATTTGTTCATCGTCATCATGGCGGCGATAGGATTATACATCATCGTGAGCAGTTTCTTGACAGGATTTTCGATACGAAGCTGGTACAGCGGGTATGAGCGGCACCGCCAGGAGGATTCGCTGAGAAGGGAAGGGGCGATGATGCGGGACCAGCAGGCGGATAATGACGAATTCAGGAAATGGAGAAGCAATAGGTCAGAGGTCAGAAATCAGACCCGCCACAGCGGGCAGAAGTCAGAGATTGGTAAGCAGATTATTCACAAGAAAAGGAAGAAGCGATGAATCAAACAAGGATGGAGATGTCGGCATACAATTTAGAGAGAAAACCGATACGGCAAAAGCGAATCGAGATTTCGATACAGGTGGTGATGTCAAATTTACTATACAGTGATGAAAATTTTTTCCATCGCTGTAAAACGGAATTACCAAAGGATTTAAAATACGTGAGACATTACATGAGTTTCAATAACATGCTGAATATTGTAGTAGAGTCGGAGTCATTTCCCGAAGTTGCGCCGAAGTTTCTTATTCTGAATTGGGCGCTGGAATATGAAAAGGCAATTGCGCCGATAAAAGCGAGCGAGGAAAGATTGGGCAAAGAAATCGGTGAGCTGAGAGCAGAGTTCAGACATCAGGCAACGACGTTTCAGCAATGGCTTGGAGATACGGCGGTCCGGCTGAATAATGCATTTGAACGGACGCAGCAGCGGACGTTTTACGGAGGGATAGAATGGGCGGCGAGAAATATATACAGCAGATTAAAAGGAGATACAAAATGAAAGAATGTTCGTGTGAAAGGTGCTCCAATGCGTGCTCTTGTCGTCCGGGGTGGTTTAAGCCGGGAGAGATTGAAACTGCCGCCAAGTTGTTGAAAATGAGTGTGCTGGATTTTTTCAGGCAGAAGTTGGCAGTTGACTGGTGGGAGGGTTACGGTGACGAAGGGACTGTGTTCGTGATTGCCCCAGCGATAAAAGGTAAAGCAACTGGAGAAGAATATCACGGCGATCCTCGCGGAGAGTGTATCTTCTATAAGGACGGGAAATGTGAAATACATGCGGCAAAACCATTTGAATGCGCAGCATATTTTCACAATGACAGCCATTATATCGCGTATGAGAGACATCGCCAAGTTGCAAATGCGTGGAAGAAAGAGCAAGAAAAAATTGAGCACTTATTGGGAAGACAGCCGGTTAAAAAGGAGTTCGTTGGCGGCGGCTTATTCAGCGGCCTGTTTGGTGGTTGGGATTAAAGGAAAAGAAAAATCTAATACTAAAGTAGTAACAACACCAAGACCAAATGTTTGTCCAGCACCACAGCCACGTACAAAATGATACAATGAAAGCCATTGAATATAACATGCCGAGCGTTTATTCTCGTTGGCGAATAGAAAAGAAGAAAATTTATTTTTAACAAATAATAAATAATGAAAAAGCAAAAAGAAATTTTATCCAAACAGAAAGCCAATGGAACTAAACGCTGTGTTAAGCGCAGGGGCTTTGCAGGTAGTAATTTTTGCCATCTTAAAAGTAAAAAAGAAGGCATTGGAATTACCATAGGTTGTATAACTCCAGAAGCAAGAGATTTATTACAGAACATAATGGATGAGTGGGAAAAACATTTGAAGGAATTGAAAAAGGTGCATGGCAAAAATTACGAACCAGAATATTACGGATTCGCATATTGGTTAGTAAGATGGTCAGGATTAGTACAACCATCTTAGCCCTTGCGCTTAACATCCGTAAGTACGCAATTTTGAACACAACAAAGGAATATCAAATGAGTGAAAAATTGAGCGAGAAAGATGTGGCATTTAAGTTTTTTTTATTAGGAGGCAATTACAAATTTGATGGCGATTTAGATACAACGAAGAAACTATTTGAAGAAGTTTGGAATATCGAGCGTCATGCTTGCGATGTTGTACGCAGTGTCTCAACTAAAATCCGATGCGGAGGGTGTGGAGAAGAATTTAATACCATAGATGAATTTAATAAGCATTATAAATAAAATGAAAGCGAGCGAGAATAAATATTTGAAAGTGGCGAGCGGTGTAGTGCTGAACGAATTAATTGAGGAAGTAATATGTTTGCTTGACCCGTGGTTCGAGCAGTTCCAGCGGACGGCAATCGTGACGAGCGGCGTGCGAACGGCAGAGAAGCAATTACAAATAATCAAAGAGAAGGCGCTGCGGCATAAACTTTTCGGGAAGGAATTTCTCGACCCGATAACATTGGATGACAGCGATTTGATTTGCGAGGTGTGGAGCAAGGTGCTGGAAGCCGGGGATATCGTGAACCCGCCGTATATGATGATGAATAAATATCCATATAAGCGAAACGGGGTGACGATGAACGCGGGAAGGAAAATCGGTCTATCGCCGCATCAGAAGGGAACAGCGTTCGATATCGGCGGCGGGGATTCATTGCAGGCGAGGATTATCGTCGTGGATGCGGCGCTTGCGGATAAGTCCATCGAGGGGTTGAAGGGTTACTTGCCGGAGCCAGTGAACAACGCTGTGCATGTTGATTGCGATGCGGCATATAAAAAATTTGATTCATCATTATAAAGGAATTTGCATGAAGACAGTGAAGGACGCGATACGAGAGCAAATTGAGAAGGACAAAACATTGTACAATCTCAAGCATCATTATCTGGTGATAAGCGTAGGGCAAGGACAGCTTGCTTCGGCGGTTACTGAATTTTTGGAGGATGGAGTTGTATTGCAAGACGGCAGAATACTTTTTTATTCGCAGATGATTTTCACGGCAATGTCGTCGGAGATGGGCAAGAAGCTGAAGGAGCAAGAGACTGGGATAATAATGGGACCGAGATTAATCAAGGCGGATTCATAATCACAGTATGAATCGGGCATTTTCATTGAAGAATACACCGAGTCGGCGGCTGGGCTTGCATCGGCATAAATATAATGCACGGAGGACGCTTTATAATAATGTATGGTACGATTCGAAGCGCGAGGCGGAAGTTGCGGCTGAACTTGACCTTTGCAAAAAAGCGAGCGAGCCGAAGGAGCGGGTAGTGAAAGTGGAACGGCAGGTGAAGTATCGCATGCTGCCATCGCCAAATACTATTATATACGTGATGGATTTTCGCGTGACATACGCGGACGGTCATAAGCGGTGGATCGAGGTGAAGGGTTTTCAGACGGCGGTGTCGAAGCTGAAGCACACAATGATGAGACATTTTCATCCAGATGTGAGGATTGAAATAATTAAATAATGAATAATGAGTAATGAACAATGAACAAAAACAACGAAGAGATTGGATACGGTTTATCGGATGGATGATTATACTGGGATTTTTGGCAATGTTTTGGTACACATTGCTGACGAGATTATGAGATGAATTATCCTATACCGATAAAAATATTTGAGCAGCACGCGGTCGCACTCGGGAAGACTGGCGCGGGAAAATCATGGGCGATGCGGACGATCATCGAGCAGTTGCTGGATGCTGACAAACGAGTCTGCATCATCGACCCGAAGGGGGATCATTTCGGGATAAAACTTTCGCCGAGCGGGAAGAGCGCCGGATATCCGGTGATGCTCTTCGGCGATTTCAAGAATCCGAAGGCATCCGACCTGGCGATCAATGAAAAATCGGGGAAAGAAATCGGCGAGCTGATAGCGATAGGAAATCGTCCGTGCGTTATCGGTTTTCGCGGCTGGATGCCGTCGCAGTATCATCGTTTTTGGATCGATTTCGCTTCGGTATTATTCAATAAAAATGAAACGCCGCTGTATTTAGGCATCGATGAAGTGCATAATTTTGCGCCGAAGGGAAAAATCATGTCGCCGGAAGTCGGGTTGTGTTTGCACTGGACGAATCGGCTGGGAAGCGAAGGGCGTGGCATGGGCATTCGTATCATCATGGCATCGCAGAGGCCGCAGAAGGTGCACAACGATTTACTGACGTGCGCCGAGACATTGATAGCGATGCGGGTAACGCATCCGAGCGACAGGGAAGCATTCCACGAATGGCTGAAGGAATACGCCGACGACAATGAGCGCGGAAAGATGGTGCTGAGCTCGCTTGCAACAATGAAGCAGGGGGAAGCATTTGTCTGGTCGCCGGAGGCGGAATTTTTCGAGCGAATAAAGTTTCCGGCGATAAAGACATTCGATTCGTTCGCATCGCCAAAAGAGGGAGAGAAACAGGAATTGAAGGGCTGGGCGGAAGTGGATCTCGAGGAAGTGCGGAAAAAGCTTGCAACGATTACTGAGGAGGCGAAGGCAAACGACCCGGCTGAGCTGAAGAAAAGGATTCGGGAATTGGAGAAAGCACAAAAAACAAACCCCTCTGAATCTCCCCTCAACGAGTCGAGTCGTCGACTTTCAAAACAAGGGGAGACAAAGTTTAATGAGGAGAGATTTAAAAAAGAAGTCGAGAAAATGCGGACAGATTTTCAACAACAAATGAAAACATATTTTGATGCCACAAAAAAAACAGTTGTAACTTTTCTCAATGAAACGAATCAGATATTATCTGGAAAATTCAAAGAGTTTATAGTTTATCCGCCACCAAAACTTGTTATGACAGCAACTGCAAAAAGCATGGATATTAGTCCGCGGCAGTTTATAAAAGATATAAAAAAACTTTCATTTATATCGACGAATGGAGAAGTAGATGCGGGAGGTCAGCGTATACTCGATATGATTGCGACGCTGAACGAGCGGCGAATTACAGTGACGAGGGAATGTATCGCTAGATGGCTGGGGATACATCCGAACGGCGGAAGATTCTTATCCACATTAGCGGCGCTGAGAGGCGGCGGATATTTATCCGAACGCGGATATGAGCTGACCGAAAAAGGAGAAGCGATTGCACGGGCGGGAGAGACGGGCATCGAGGAAGTTTTGAATGCGGTCGAAGGGACACGGAAAAAAATCATAAAAACGATTGAAGAAGCTGGACGAATATTGACGCGCGAGGAGCTGGCGCAATTGCTGGAGATACATCCGAACGGGGGAAGATATCTGTCCGACCTCGCGTGGCTGAGGGATATGGGCGTTATACCCGAGCGGGGCGGGATTGAATTGACAGAAGGTGCGATGAGATGAACTATCTCGCCGAGCAGTTTGAGAAGCTGAGGGAATTATATCCCGATGTGAAGCAGGTGGGGATGCTGCGGGATGCGCACGGGGTATACGCACTGACGATTCAGCGATATGGAAAGCGACCGTGTTATTTTTGCGCGAAGAATTCGATTAATAAAACAGTTGTGAGCATTCATAAGAAGCTGTTCGATATTGCGTACCGTGAGAAGGCATGGATAGTGATGAGCGTGCAGGGGAGGTTCATGAATTTTTATGCGCCGCACATTGCAATGGGGAAGAATTGGGTGAATGAGTATCATGGCGCGCAGATGATAAATTTCTCAATTTACCAGGGGAGCAAGGTAACGCTGCCGGAGAAGGAGAGCAGTTTGTTTGAGAAAAAAGAAGAAATAATGTTCGCCACAGCGAATGCGCCCGCAGCGCAAATATTGAATAAGGAATGATGAATGGTGAAGGAAAAGAAAAGATGAGGCGGTGTCGGTTTAAGTTTTCGGTATGCAGAAATGGAGCGGCGAATTCGCTGGTGGAAGTGCGGTTGAAGAAGGGGACATTTATGCTTCACGCTTGCAGGAATTGTCTGCGGGTTATTAAGGAGGGTAAGAATGAACAGTTCATAATTTTGATTGACGATATGGATGAAGCTGCGGAACAAAAATTACGGCATGAGCTGACATTGGAAGCGGCGGGGTTGAGAACGTCTCAATAATCCGCTGGAGAAAATAAAAATATTCAAAGGAAAAATGGAAGCACATGAGTAGGATGAGTGGAAGAGAGCTTGAAGCGATACGGCAGAAATTAATAGCACTATATGATAATCGATGTTGGATTTGTACAAGGTCTGGGAAATATTATCCTCTTGATGTCGACCATTGGGATAACAATCCGAATAATAACGATTGGTGGAACAAACACTTACTATGTCGTTCATGCAATACAATTAAGGATCATCCGCTTCGCAAGAGCGGAGAGGAGTTGACATTCTCCCTCTCCCCACACACAAAAAACGGTCAAAAGGAAGCGCAATCGTTAGAAATGGAGATATCGATTGTAGCCAAACCCAGATTCTACCAATGGTTGTTTCGGTTGGTAATGTACAAGGGGAGTGTAAAGTATGATGATGTAGTCAATGGAGGCGGGCGCATATCGAATGTTAGTCCCGATACAATCAAGAGGCATTACCTGCCCGTATTTACGGCGAAGAATGAGTTGTTCCCATATCCATTGTATGTTATAGCAATGAGTGATAGCACGCTTGTAAGAGTTATTAAACTTGGAGAGCGTTGGGAAATAGCGAGAAAAGGAATAAAGCTGAAAGAACAGGTGAAGAACTGGAGGGAGGAAGAATGAGTTGTTCCGATATCGATTGTATGAGACGGGCTTATATTTGTGGGTCCTTCCCCAACCTTTATTGCGGGTCGCAAGGAACTTCAAAATCTCACTACATAAAGCTAAAAAAAACATGATTTCTATTCCATTTGCTTTTTGAAATGAAAATTAGGTATTACAAAATTTCTGACCTTAAACCCGCAGAATATAATCCGCGCAAGCTGACGAAAAAACAAAAAACCGACCTCAAACTTTCGCTTGAAAAGTTCGGCGCAGTAGAACCAGCTGTAATAAATATACATCCCAAGCGCAATCATGTGATAATAGGGGGTCACCAGCGCATAGCAGTAGCCCAAGAGCTCGGCTGGGCAGAATATCCCTGTTACGAAGTGAACCTCCCGCTCGATAATTGGAATTATGATAAGCCGATAAAATCCGACTTGCATCCGACCATGAAACCGATTCCTTTGGTTGCTAACGCAATTCTAAATTCAAGTCAAGAATCGGATATCATTTTAGATTCATTTTTGGGAAGCGGCACGACCCTCATCGCCGCCGAGCAACTCAAACGCATTTGCTACGGCATGGAAATCGAGCCGAGATATTGCGATGTCATCATTACTCGCTGGTGCAAATACACAGGCAAGTCCGAAATTAAATTGAACGGCAAAGAAATCACATGGAAAACTCAATAATCGCCTGGACAAATTACACCTTCAATCCCTGGATGGGTTGCATCAAAGTTTCACCGGGATGCAAGAACTGCTACGCCGAAACACTCACAAAAAACCGCATGGGATTAAACGTATGGGGAACAGCTCCACGCCAGCGCACATCGGTTGCTTACTGGAAACAGCCTTTACAGTGGAATAAGATAGCGGCAAATGGCGGACCGAACAAAGTCTTCTGCGCTTCCCTTGCAGATATCTTCGAGGACAACGACCAACTCATCCCCTGGCGTAATCAACTTTGGGTATTAATTATGCAGACGCCGAATCTCGAATGGCAACTCCTCACGAAACGACCCGAAAATATTAAACGCTTCTCTCCCGACATACTACCGCAGAACGTTTGGCTCGGAACCTCTATCGAAAATGAAGAATATGCCTTTCGTGCCGATATCCTCCGAGGCATAAAAGCAAAAATCAGATTCATCAGCTACGAGCCAGCATTGGGACCGCTTGCGTCAACTATCAATCTCAATGGCATACATTGGGTAATTTACGGCGGCGAATCGGGAAAAAATTTCCGAAAAGAAGATAAGCAATGGGCAAGAGATATGCGTGCAAAGTGCATCGAGCATAATGTCGCATTTTTTCATAAGCAATCGGCGGCATGGCGGACGGAAATGGGCATCGAGCTCGATGGCGAAACCATCAGGAATTTTCCCGACGAGAAATATCTCAGCAAGATTTTTTTAAAAGAATTGCTCAGCGCCTAAATGTCCGATGACCTCAAACGTCTCCGCCAGATTGCCGAACTCTGCAATATCACCATTGCGCAGATGCGGTTGCACGTCAACAAACATGGAGCGCCGAACGTCTTTGAAAAAGAAGAAAACGCGCGAGAATTCATTAAATGGTACATCAAATTCGTCGCAGAAAATACCACCGTTGGCAAACTCGCCGCGATGTCGGGCAGAACGGAACGGCAGATTGACAATTGGGCGAATGATAAAATCATCCCGCGCACAGACCGTGGAGTATATCCGCTCGTCGAATGCGTTCGGGCGATCATTGCCAAACTCAATGAACGCATCTACGAGCTCGAAAACCTCACCGACACCGAAGAAAAAATCAACAGGCAAAAATTATTAAAACTCGAAATTCAAAATGCCAAATTACAATCTCACATCATCGCCATAGAAGACCTCCAGCGCATCATGGCAATGTATAACAACGAAACAGGCAAGCATCTTCGCCTCATACAAAGGCAAGCGCCCGCCGAGCTTCAGCAAATCGTAAAAGAATTTGTCGAAGAAACCGCCCATGAGCTCGCCGGCATTCCCGAACAATTGTCCGCAGACATAGGCGAAATGAAAACAACAGAAACCGTACAAAAAAAAACAGCAAAAAGAAAATAAAATATGAAAAGAAATTCAATGCTTCAATGTAACAATGCTTCAATGATTCAATGATTCAATTCACTCAACCATACCGCACCCATCCATCAGCACTCCTCAACGTACAGAAAGCGCTGGCGGAAGCGGCGAAGCTTGTACTTCCAAAGCCGCCGCTCACAGGAAGCGAATGGGCACTCAGGCATCGCCGGCTCAGCGCTGAAGGCGGGCAAGAACAAAAATTCACGTTCCGAAAAGCGCCCTATGCACGCGAACCGCTCGATTGCGCGACCTCAGCTCAAAACATCCGTCAGGTCACGCTCATGTGGGCGAGCGGCATGGCAAAAACGCAAAGCATAATTGAAAACACCATCGGCTATTATATCGAATACGAGCCGAGCAAAATCATGGTCGCATTCCCGACCGATAAGCTGGCAGAAAATTGGAGCAAGCTGCACCTCACCTCGCTCATTCGCGACACGAGCGTCCTCAAAAAACTCATCGACATCGGAAAAGTGCATACCGCTGGCTCCGAAATCCAGCTCAAACTATTCCTCGGCGGCTTCATCATCGTCGTAGCAACAGTCTCAGGCAAGGGTTACATCATGTATTCTATCGACGTAGCAATCGGCGACGAGATAGACTCATGGGTGCCGACCGCGGGACAGCTCGGCAACCCGCTGCAACTCTTGAGAGAACGCATACGCGACCCCAAGGCAGGCAAACTTCTCATCGCAAGCAAACCCGTGCTAAGAGAATATTCCAAAATCGAAGAAAATTTTCTTCAAAGCGACCAGCGATTTTATTTCGTGCCATGTCCGCATTGCAAATTCGAGCAAGTCCTGCTCTTTTCCGATAAATCCGTATTCGCAAAAAAACTTCCGCATGGATTTCTGTTATACAATGAAGCCAACTTAAGCTGGGTACATTATCAATGCGGCAACTGCAAAAAACCCATCGAAGAAAAATACAAAGCCGCAATGTGCGCCGAAGGAAAATGGAAACCGCAAAACCCATCCGTCACAGACCATGCTGGCTTCCAAATCAACGCCCTCTATTCACAACTCGGAACATCATGGACGCAAATCGCAAAAGAATTCCTCACCGCTCGGCAAACGCGGGACCAAAACGACCTGCAAGTCTGCATCAACAGCCGATTCGCCGAAACATATTCCGAAATCGGGCACATCGAGCTGAGCTTAGACGAGCTCGCCCAACGCACCGAAGAATACACCGCAGTCCCCGACGAAGTCCTCGAAATCGTATGCGCCGTAGACGTACAGCAGAACCGCCTCGAAGTCCGCACATGGGGCTTCGGACTTGGGGAAGAAATGTGGCTCCTCGACAAACGTCAAATCATCGGGAACCCCGAAGAGCTGAACGGCGGGCAGACCGAGAAAATGCTCGACGCATATATATTTCAATCGAAATTCAAACATGCGAACGGCGTCGAGAAAATAATCAATCTCACCGTCATCGACGGCGGCGCATACAGCGAATACGTCCATCGCTATGCGAAGCGCCGCAAAGGAAGAGTCATCGTCTCGCTCGGCAGAGGCGGGTGGAAAAAAGAAGTCGTCAGCGTCGTAAAGAAAAGCAAATACAGCTCGCACTATATTATCATCGGAGTGGACGTCGTTAAGAAACGGATGCTCTCTCGTTTATACATGAACCGTCCATCTGCTGAAACGCCCAAGCCATGGAACGGATACATCCATCTCAACAAACTTTGCGACCTTGAAGAATGGAAACAATACAACGCCGAAGCATTGCGCCCCAAACAAAAGCGGGGATATGTCACATTGATTTGGGAAAAAAAATCGGGCATGGAAAATCACGGGCTCGATTGCCTCGGCTATGCGTATGCAGGTCATCTCGTCATGAATAATCCGCTCGAAGCATGGTCCGGGCGCCAGAAAGAAATATTCGAAAAAAAATCCGCCGTAGGCGGACCAGAAGGTGCCGAGCCAAACAATCCCGAAGGCAAACAACACCTCGTCAAAAAAATCTCCCGCTCGAACAAATGGAGCGGCTGGAAAGTATAACGTTATGCCAATAGTTAAGCGCAGTGCGTATTCTTTGCACGGCAACCGCATCAAAGTCAACGAGATTATTCACGGCGATTGTTTGGAACTTCTAAAGGAGATAGCAACGGAAAGCATAGATTGTATAATAACCGATCCACCATATGGCGTGAGTTACAAGAAAACAGGTGAAGAGTATATGATTGGAGATACGGTGAATTTATTTCCATATTTCTTACCAGAATGCAGGCGTGTACTAAAGCCAAGCGGGGCAATCTATGTTTTTTCTTCGACAACAAAATTAGTGGAAACGCTTCCAGTGTTTCAAATGTATTTCAAGTTGCATTCGTTAATAATTTGGGACAAGCTCATTGGACGGATACCACGACAATTATCGCATTACAAATTGAGATACGAGCCGATAATGTACGGAAGCAAAGGATTGCATAGGTTGAACAAATACGCCGACGATGTGATTCAGTGCCAGATTGATCGGGGCAAGAAAAGGATTCATCCGACACAGAAACCAGAGGAAGTCATTCGATACTTGATGGAAAACTCAACGAGTGAAGGCGATATAATCCTTGATCCGTTTGTAGGGAGCGGAACAACAGCGGTAGTGGCAAAAAAAACAAAACGAAATTTTATTGCATTCGATTTGAACGAGAAGTATGTGCGAGAGATAGGCGTGCCACGATTAAACAATGTAGAGCCACTTTTCAAAGAAGCGGTTGCCGTGCTATAATAGTCAACGCATTGCGCTTAACATGGATAAGTACGCAATTTACATAATAACGCAATAAAACAATGAAAGCGAGCGAAAGATATGAGTGTGATGAGAAGTGAGCGAAAAATATGTGAAAGAAATAGCAGAACTACGATTAAACAACGTGACGCCGCTTCTTGAAAAAGTAGTCGTGATATGATATCAACAAAAATACCAATGCCAGAAATACAGGACAAAAAACCATCCATCAAGCCAGAGAGAAAAACCGTCAACATCTATCCACACAACGTCTCAAAGTTGTTGGAACAACAAACAATCATGAACATGAGCAGTGATGAATGGGTAAACTTTCTCATCGAAAAAATCACACTGGCGCAAACGCAGCAAATCGTCAACTTCATGTTCACCAATGCGGGCGGCGCAAAAATAAATGCAACCCTCATAAAAAAAATCAATCAAGGTTCATGGAAAATCTAAAAAAATAAGTATATTTATTGTAATCATTCATCATGACAGAAAGGATTCGAAAAATGAAAAGAAAAAAAAACTTGGGTACTGAAGATATTGTAGCAACGATCATTAAGGATAAAGTAATTAAGATTACTGTAACACCTACAATGCCCCCTTATGAAACAAGAAAAGCTCCGACAGTTCAATATGTCGCCGAAGGAATACGGACAGAAAAAAAGAAAGCAGCAGAAAATAATTAATGTACCGCTCATTAAAAAAATCAATCAAAGTACATGGAAACCCTGAAAGAAAGGAGAGTGAACATTATCGAATGAAGTAAACACATCACGTTAGGAAAAAGGCAAATCCCGTCTAAGCAAAGAAAAAGCACACTCTGAGTTGAGTAGACGGGATTTTTTTTCCAACCCCCCAACACCCAACATCGAACATCGAACATCGAACATCGAACATCCAACATCCAACATCCAACATCTCAACCTTATTTTTCAACCACTTACAGGCATAAAAAACAGTAAAATACTGCTTGATTTCGCATAAAAAGAAGTATATACTATAACTATCGGTGACGACGGTCATTCGAGTGTATGCTGAACTGCTGCAGCAGTAGTTCAGCATTTTTTTTGTCCCGTTTATTCGTTGCGCAACGGCGAATGAGCGGGACATTTTATTTTCCAACATCACCCGCGAGTACACGAGCGGCTTTGTGATGTTGAGAATCCCGCCGAAGGGCGGGATCTAAACGCAACATGAAAACCGAAAACAAAAATATTGACCTCTGACATCCGACATCTGACTTCTTACATACTCACATACTAAATCATGGCCATACAGAACAAGTTCAACCAATTCGTCGAAGACCTCAACAAGAAAAAAATTGACGTCAGCGCAGATTCCCTTTTCCTTCTGCTCACCAACACCTCGCCCAACGCCGCCGACATTCGTGTTAATGTTCCGAGCGGAGGCGCAGTATGTATTGTAGAAGCCACGTCCAATGCGAATGAAATCGCCGCAGGAAACGGCTACACAAAAAAAGGCGGCGCAGTAACAGTCACCACCGCATCGCAAACGAGCGGCACATTCACGCTCGCGGCAAATCAGGTAGTCTTCACCGCATCGGGCGGCGCACTGCCGACATTTCGATATGCCGTGTTATTCGACGACACGGGCGGCACGGCTACGGCGCGTCCCGTCATCGCATGGTGGGACTACGGCGCGGGCGGAGTAACGCTGAACGACGGCGAAACATTCACCGTGAAATTCAACAACGCAAATCCCGGCACAATATACACGCTCGCATAATGGAAGACGGACGAAAAGACTGCTGCAAAATTGAAAGCAACCTCGAGCTCAAGCCCGACCATCCGGACGCACGTCAAGACCTTGAAGTGCGTATCTGTAAAGTTTGCAAGCGCAGGCACTTCACTGCATACGCTAAAGTCGGCGCATTAACTCAGGAAGGCAAAGAAATTTAATGACCGAACTTCCCGAAAAATTCATCGCAGGCGACACCGTAAGCTGGACCACCACTGCAAGCGGCTATCCCGCCTCCGCCGGCTGGACGCTGAAGTATAAAATCAGCGGCGATACACAAACCACAGTCACAGGCACGCGGAATAACGACGGATGGGATTGCACCATCACCGCCGCAGACTCGGCGAAAATCGTACCTGGAATTTATGAATACGTCAAGTGGGTAGAAAAAACAGTCGATAGCGTCCTCGAGCGTCATACCGTCCGCCTCGACCGCATCGAAGTAGAAGAAAACTTAGCCCTTGCCAATGAACCGCAGGACCGCCGCACGACCGATCAGCAAACGCTCGACAATCTGAATGAGATATTAAAAGCATTTGCCGCAAACCCGAAATATGAATTCACCTACAATGGAAGAACATACCGTCAAGCCGACCTTCCCGACCTTCTCGCATGGCAAAGCCGTCTCGAAACGAGAATCAAGAATGCAAAAGATGCTGACGCAATGGCGAACGGCGGAACGCGGAAAAAAATCTTAGTGAATCTCGGAGCAACATCCTGAATCGCATTCAGAAAATATTAAACACGCTTGGACGCACGCTGATAAATATCAGTAGACGCGGACACGAAGCGGCGCAGCATAACCGCATTACATCGGGCTGGTTCCGGACCGTCACGCCCGCAGACTACGAAATCAAATCCGACATGATGGCACTGCGCGGGATAGCCCGCGATGTAAGCAATAACAACCCGCTCGGCACGCGTTACATCGACTTGTCCCGCAAAAATATTGCAGGCGCGTATGGCTTCACGCTGAACGTCAAAGCCCAGCAATGGGACAAGCAAAATCGCCCAATGCTCGATGAAGCGGGAAATATTCTCATTGATGAAATAAGTTCACAGAAAATTAAAACGGGCTTTCTCAATTGGGGGAAGAAAGAAAATTGCGACATCAGCGCGCAGGATAACTTCCGTGAAATCCAACACCTCGTCATCATACATTGGAAGCGTGATGGAGAATATCTTGTCCGCAAAATATATGACCGCTCGAAATATGGATTCCATTTGCAAGTCCTCGACCCCGATATAATTGATGATATGTACAGCGAACAATTGCCCGGCGGCAACGTCGTCATCATGGGAGTAGAATATGACCAATGGCGCAATCGGAAAGCATTGTATCTCAAGCCATCCACGCCGCAGGCAAATATTTATTCATACGCATACGCAACCGAGCGCACGCGCAAGCCAATCGAAGAATTTTACTATGATTTTGAAAAAGGACGCGCCTTCGCATCCCGCGGCATCACACCCATGGCATCGGCGCTCATGCCGATGAAACTTTTGTGGGATTATGTCCGAGCGCACGGCTCAAACTCAATCAACACAGCGCGTCGCATCGGCTTCCTCGAACGGAAAGAAGATGCCCCAGCCTCCATCATAGGAAATGAGCTCGATGCAAAAGGCAATCAAGTTATCGACGTAGAAGAAATGAGCCTCTTCGAAGTCAACCCGGGCTACAACGTCAACGTCCCCGACAATAAATTTCCCGACCAGCAATTCGAAATGTTCGGGAAAGGGATGAAAAAAGACATCGCCTCGGCGCTGAGAGTCTCTTACATCACGATGGCGAACGACCTCACCGAAACAAGCTACAGCTCGGGAAGAATCGGGCTGCAGGATGAGCGGGAAACATGGATGATGGACCAAGAGTGGTTCATCGAATCGTTCATGGACGCAGTATTCTCCGATTGGCTCAAATCGGCATTGCTGTCAGGTGCGCTCGATTTGGGACCGCAGGCATTCACGCAATTTGAAAGATTTAATCAACCCTACTTCGTCGGCAAGCGCTGGCCCTGGATAGACCCTGCAAAAGATGCGACAGCAATCGAAACACGCTCGCGTATGGGATTGACGAACCCGCTCAGAGAAGCGGCACAGAACGGCGATAATATTTACGAACTGATCGATGAAATGGCAAAAGTCAAAAAATATGCCGAAGGCAAGGGCGTGATATTGGACTTCGATTCGCCTACAGTCCCATCCGCCGATGCGAATCCATCGAACCAAACGCAGAACAGCCGAGAGATGAAAATATATTTAAGAAAAATAAAAGCAATCCTCAAAGAAATGAACGGAGAACTCGAACCATCATGACAAAACAAGAAATTGAAACATTACGAAGCGCATTAGAAGAGCAGCTCTCGACCCGCGCAATTGAAACATTGCCGCAAAGCTACAATCCAGAAAAACATTCGATGCGAGTCATCGCCGCCAGCGAAAAGCCCACGCCGATGATTGACTGGGAACGCTGGATGGTCGTCGATGAAATTTTGAAAATGGACGGTATGGAACTTCCGCAAGGCAGAGCGCAAGTCCCGCTCCTCGATTCGCACAATAGGTTCAGCATCGAATCAATTCTCGGCACAGCGCGCGAATTTCAAACCCTCAACGACCAAAAAGAAGGCACGATTTATTTTTCAAGCACCGACCGCGCAAAAACCGCCGAACAGTTGGCGCGCGACGGACATCTCACCGACCTGTCAGTCGGCTATCGTGCGCTCGAATCCTTTTTTATACCAGAAAGCGAAAAACAAATCATCGGCGGGAAAGAATATGCAGGACCGCTGCGGGTTACGACCAAGTGGCAATTGAAAGAGCTGAGTCTTGTGCCCATTGGCGCGGATGAGAACGCGGTAACCAAAAGCATCCGCTCAAACAATGCAGTAATGGAGCAATTGCAAAAAATCGGAATGCCGGTCAATGCAAGCGAGCGTGAACTGCTAACGTATATGAAACGATTATTTGAATCAACTCCTCCCGAACAAATCGGCGAGGCACCAGTAACAATAACAACCAAAGGAGAACACAATATGGACAAAGCAACAAAAACAGCGGAGGAGATTGCAGCGGAACGAAATGCAAACGAAACAGAGATCCGTGCAATCGGCGCAGCCTTCGAGAACCGTATCGCAGGCGGGAAAGCAGTTATGGACCGTATCGTCAAAGACGCCATTGATTGCCAGACAACACCAGAACTCTTTCGCGGGACGGTGTATCGTAAAATTACCGACAGCGACCCGCTGGAAATTCCCGATTCCGCGCTCGGACTTTCGAAAAAAGAAGTCAAGAACTATTCAGTAATGCGGGCAATCCGGGGCATACTTAAAAATGAAAACGACGTCGATGCCACATTCGAGCGTGAATGCTCGAATGAAATCGCCAAGAAACTTGGTCCGCCCCAGGGATTCTACGTGCCCTACGAAG